>WNEY01001271.1_pt1 | contig 17544 bp, 19 predicted proteins | sample 5400531 | NCBI WGS metagenome assembly WNEY01 (sample SAMN13153338, study PRJNA577476) | soil metagenome | isolation source: 200 cm saprolite under Douglas fir tree site 1 | place: USA:California | collected 2015-04-18
GGGGCGCCTCGATGCCCGCGGGCGGCGGTACGCTGGCCCTCGCCGCCAGCTCGGCCGCCATCGCCGACAATTCGTCCGGCTTGCCCGCCGCTTCCGGCCGCTCGGTTCGCGCGTCCATCGGCGTGATGTCGACGACGAAGTTCAAATCCTCGCGGAACGTACGCACGTCGACCTTGCCGGCGAAGGTGAAGCGCACCACCACCGCGTCCTGGTCGAATTCGCTGTCGATCGCCCCGATCACCGCCGGCAGCGCCGCCTTGGCATCCGCGAGATCCAATTTGAGCAGCGCGTCGAAGGTCAGCGTGAGCTTGTCCTTGCCGGTATTGGCGGCAACCCCGATCGGCTCGGGCAATTCGAACACGTAACGCGTGAACATCGGCTGACTGGCCACGCGCAGGCGGATCGGCGTCATCTTGCTCCGCCGCGCGACCACGTTTTGCTGCTTCGCCTTCTTGTCCGCCTCGCGCGTCCGCCGCGAGAGCTCCTCGATGACCTCGCGCGGGAGACCCGGAGGCAGGCCGGTCCAGGTGTCGGGCAAGATATCGACGAACAGCCGCTCCACCGCGGACATGGAGCTCACCGTCACCTTGCGCGCGAGCGCGATGCGCACGCCCCTGCCGTCGGGATCGCGCCGTGCCGCGCTGATGACGCCGGGAGCGCCGGCGGCGAGCTTGTCGACCGTGATCTCGACCGGGCGTTGGAAGGTGATGACGACGATGCCGTTCGTGGCCTTCACCTGCGGCTCGGCATCCTCGGGAAGCGTGAAGACGAGCCGGACGAAGCCGTTGTCGACGCTGGCGGCGACCTCGCCCTTGGCCGACTGGGCGGCAGCCGGATGCGGCAGGACGACCGCGAGGAGGAGAAGCAGGGCAAGCAGCAAGGCATGAATAGCGGCGTGCCGATTGGTACGCCGCGCCGACCCCAGCCCACTCACCACGCGAAATTCTTTCACGTCGAAACCGTCCGGCCCTGCGCCGTCACGCGCAACGCTTCTGCCGGTTGCGGGACACTAGGACCGCGCGTTTAATGCGGCGTTAAGATCGAGATTCACAAAATCGTGCATTTTCAGCACGTTATTTGGTTTTCAGGGCATCGGCGCGGCCCCAGGCGGGGCGGCGGCGCAGACCCGTCAATTCGGGTTCGGCTTGCCTTCGATCTTTGGCAGCTCGGCGGATTTATCCTTCGCGGCCGAGCGCGCGGCGAGCTCGACAGTGAGCCGTTCCGCCGCTTCGGGCGCCATCTGCGCGAGGATATCCGACATCCGGCGCGGGTTGATCTTGGTCGCGACCTCGACCAGGATCTTGAGGTCCAGGCGATCGAAGATCTTGGCGGCGTCCTTCGCCTTCATGTTCTCGTACATGGTGACGACGTTCTTGAAGCGCGTGGTCTCGCCCTCGTCGCGCTGCTGCACCATATCGTTGACGCGCGCTTCCAAGTCCTTGAGCTCGTTGATGCGGGCCTCGACCCGCTTCTCGGCCGCCTGCAGCAGGCTCTCGCGCATTTCGAGCTCTTTCGCGCGCGCGTCGAGCTCGGAGCGACGCTCTTGCAGCCGCTCCAGGATCGCGATCTCGGCGGCCGATTTCGGCCGGCTGCCGTCGATCGGAACCGGCGTCCAGCCCGCCCCGCCCTTCGGTTCCTCGGGCTTGCTCGGAGCACGATTGCCTTGCGGCGGCGGCGTCTCCTTTTTTTCCGCGATCTTGTCCCCGACCGCGCCGGTCGTGTCGGGGAAATTGAACATCTGCTGTGCCCAGGACTGCGTGGCGGCCGGCTTGTCGTTCTTTTCGTTCTTGGACGCGGCCGCCCCGCGCGCGGGCGAACCGGCTCCCGCGATCGACCCGGAGATGTCCGCCATGTCGTCGGCGTCGCGGAAGTCTTCCAGCGCGTAGTGGCCTTGCAGAATGAGGCCCGCCGTCTTGAGCGCAAACAGCGAGATCGTCGCGAACAGGACGATGGGAACGAGCCGGAAATCCCGCAAGTAGCGGATCATGCCGCAAGACCGTCCGCGCGGGATCGGGTGCGCTCACGCGCACGCGTGCGTTCCGCGAAAGCCTGCGCGGCGGCAACCACGGCCTTGGGATCGGGTCCGCTCGCCGACGGGGCTGCCGACGGCACGGCACCGACGCCTGCGAGCCGGCTGCCGATGACCTCGCCGGCCTTGATCTGGCGGTCCATCTCGGCGGAGAGCCGCTCGGCGGCGCGCATGCGCTCGCCGAGCGTGCGGTCGCACTCGTGCGCGGTCGCCTTGAGCCCGGCGACGGCACGGCCGGCGATCTCGGTCGCCGTGATCAGCTCCGAGATCGTGGCCTTGAGCGCCTGCTCGTCGGCCTTGAGGCGCTTGAGCCGGCGGTTGAGCGTCACGCAATAACCGATCGTGAGCAGGAGCAGAATCGCGACCAGGCTCTCGATCATAAGCCCGAAACTGTGGCTCACTGGGCCTCCATCCGTTTCGCCGACCCGTCCGCCCCTTCGAACATGGCGAACGTGGTCCTGGGTTTGCGCAAAGGCTTGGTGACACGCACCGAGACGCGATCGCCGCAGCGGCCCATGCGGCCCTCGGTCAAGGTCACGTCGCCGCAGCGCACGGCGACGAGCGCATCGGGCCTGATCTCGAGCAACAGCGTGTCGCCCACGTCGAGCTTCATCAATTGCTTCAACGGCAGCTTCGCCTCGTACAGCACCGCATCGACTGCGATTTCGGCCTGACCGATCTCGGTCGCAAGATGCCCTTCCCAGATCGGGTCGCGGCCGAACTTCTCGCCCATGAACATCTGCAACAGGACGTCGCGGATGGGCTCGATGGTCGCATAAGGCAGCAGCAACTCGACGTTGCCGCCGCGATCCTCCATGTCGATGCGCAGCCGCACCAGGATCGCGGCATTCGCCGGCCGCGAGATGGCGGCGAAGCGCGGGTTGGTCTCCAACCGGTCGATGTTGAACTTGACCGGAGAGAGCGGCTTGAAGGCGAGCTCGGCGTCGGCCAGGATCACCTCGATCATGCGCTTGACGAGGTTCGACTCGATGGTCGTGTAGGGACGGCCCTCGACCCGCACCGCGCCTTGGCCGCGCCGGCCGCCGAGCAGCACGTCGATGATCGAATAGATCAGGCTCGAATTGACGGTGACGAGGCCGAAATTGTCCCACTCCTCCGCCTTGAACACCGCCAGGATCGCGGGCAGCGGAATGGAGTTGAGATAGTCGCCGAAGCGCACCGACGTGATGCGGTCGAGGGAGACTTCGACGTTGTCCGAGGTGAAGTTGCGCAGCGACGTCGTCATCAGCCGCACGAGGCGGTCGAAGACGATCTCCAGCATCGGCAGGCGCTCGTAGGAGACCATCGCCGAATCGATGATCGCCCGAATGCCGGAATTGTCGCTGAGCGAGACGTCGGCCAGGCTGAAGCCGAGCAGGCTGTCGATCTCTTCCTGGTTGAGGATGCGCTCGGCGCCGCCCTTGCCGCCCTGGAAGCTTCCGTTCTCTTCGCCCCCCATCGCCGACCATTGCGCGGCGGCCGCCTCCGAGACCTCGAACCCGCCGTCGCCCGGCGCGCCGGGCACGCCATTGGCGCCTTCGGCCTCGAGCGCGAGCCCCCATTCGGCGGCCAGCGCATCCTGGTCGATCTGGTCCCTACCGTTCGTCATGGCTCAACTGGTTCCGATCCTCGGCTCCCCGTGCCGTCGGGCGCGCCAACGAGGCGCGCGGGCTCGGGTCACTGAACGACGATTTCCTTGAACAACACCGCATTGACGCGGTTGGGGCTGAGCGCGGCGTTGACGCGGCGGGTCAGCTCCTCCTTGAGGCGGTAGAGGCCGGCGGAGCCGTCGAGATCGGTGGCGCGCAGCTCGCGCAGATAGGTTTGAAAGGCGTCCATCACCCGCGGCATCGACATCTGGATTTGCGGCTGCAGCGCCGCCTCGGGGATTTCGAGAACGATCTTGACCTTGAGATATTGGGTGCGATCGGAGCCCACGTTCGACAGATTGACCAGCACCTCGGGCACGTCGACGAAGGTCGGCGGTTTCACCGCCGCGGCAACGGGTTTGGTCTCTTTGTTGCCGGAAAAGATGAGATAGCCGGCGGTCCCGCCGCCGCCGAGCACGACCAGAGCCGCGACGGCGATGATGATGATCAGCTTGAGTGAAAATCTTGGTTTCGCCTGCGGGGATTGGGCCTCACCCTGCTCTTCCATTTCCGCAAAATCGATCTTCGCGGGTTTCGCCATCGCTGCCATTGCATTGCCCCGTTCTCGTCTGGTGTGGCGACGAGGCGCACGCGGCACGATCGATCGCCGGCGCATCGAACGCGCTCACGCCCTTCGGTGGTGACGTTAGGTTCCGAATGGTTAATGGAACATTGCGAGCCATCCCCGAGACGGAAAAATTTGCCGAGTGAGTGGTTTCGGCGGAATGAATTTGCCGGGCATGACGCCCGGCGCATTTGATCAAGATACTGATTTACAACAGTTTTTCTCGTTGGCACGGGGTCTGCAACAAATCCGGCATGCCGCGGCTTGGGAGAGCCGGCGGCGGGAGACGAAGGTTCCGCCTGGGAGGGCGACGCCTTCGTCAAAGGGAGCAAGACCGATGGAGAACGCCCTCCTGATCGGACTGTCGCGGCAGATCGGGCTCCACCGCGAGCTCGAGGTGATCGCGAACAACATCGCCAACGTGAACACCACCGGCTTCAAGGCGGATCAGGCGATCTTCCATGAATTCCTGATGCCGGGCGCGAGCCACGGCCACTTTCCGGGCGAGGACCGGCGCCTGAGCTACGTGCACGACCGGGCGACATGGCACGATTTCAGGCCCGGCGCGCTCCAGCAGACCGGCAATCCGCTCGACCTCGCCATTGACGGCGACGCCTTCTTCGTGGTGCAGACCCCGCGCGGCGAGCGTTACACGCGCAACGGCGCGCTTAAGATCAACGCCGCCGGGCAGCTCGTCACCAGCGAAGGCTACCAGGTGCAGAGCGAGAGCGGCCAGATCCTGTTCCAGAACAACGACTCGAAAATCGCCATCGCCGAGGACGGCACGATCAGGGTGCGCGAAGGCACCGACACGAGGTCGGATGCCCAGCGCGGCAAACTGCGGATCGTGCGTTTCGATCAAGTGCAACGGCTGCAGAAGGACGGATCGGGCCTGTTCTCGGCACCCGCCGACCTCGTGCCGCAACCGCCGCCGGTGCCGCAGCCGCCGCAAGCGACGCAACGATACCGCGTCATGCAAGGCTATCTCGAGCAATCGAACGTGCGCTCCGTGGTCGAGATGTCGCGCATGGTGGAGATCACGCGCCACTACACGATGATGGCCGGCATGCTGCAGCAGCACGGCGACATGCGCCGCAACGCCATCGACAAGCTCGCCGAAGTTCCGGTGTAAGGCGAGGACGGAGTCGGGAGCCCAACCATGCGAGCGCTCAATACCGCGGCGACCGGAATGATGGCCCAGGAGCTCAACGTCCAGGTCATCTCCAACAACATCGCCAACATGCGCACGACCGGCTACAAGCGCCAGCGCGCGGAATTCCAGGATCTGCTCTACGAGCAGGTGCGCCGGGTCGGCACGCAGACGTCGACCCAGGGCAACATCCTGCCCGTCGGCATCGAGCTCGGCGCCGGCGTCAAGACCGTCGGCACCCCGCGCATCATGACGCAGGGCACGCTGCTGCCGACCGGGAACACCCTCGACCTCGCCATCCGCGGAGAAGGATTTTTCAAGATCCAGATGCCGGATTCGACCTTCACCTATACCCGCGACGGCTCGTTCATGATGGATGCGCAGGGGCGGCTGGTGACGCCGCAGGGCTTCCTCGTGCAGCCCGGCATCACCATCCCGTCGAACTCCACCTCCATCAGCATCAACGCGCAGGGCCAGGTGTCGGCGACGCCCGCGGGCACGACCACGCCAACGGTGATCGGCCAGCTCACGCTCACCACCTTCGTCAACAAGGCCGGCCTGCAGTCGGTGGGCGACAATCTGTTCGTCGAGACGCCGGCATCCGGCACGCCGACGGACCAGACGCCCGCCCAGAACGGGGTCGGCGATCTGCTGCAAGGCAATCTGGAGCAGGCCAACGTCGAGGCGGTGACTGAAATCTCCGACCTCATCGCCGCGCAGCGCGCCTACGAGATGAACGCAAAGGTCATCACCGCGGCCGACCAGATGCTGCAGTCGACAGCCAACATGATGCGCTGAGGACAACGAGCCATGAATCGCTTAGCCGTCCGCATTGCAACGCTCATCGTCGCCGTCGCGGCCGCCGCGCCCGCGGCCGCCCAGCTCGCCGAGACGAGCTTGCTGTCGCCGGCTCCCCTGACCAGCGAGAGCTGGGCGGTACGCGGGACGGGAAAGGCATCGCGCTTCGCACAAGATCTCTCGGCCCCCGCCCCCCTGCCCGCGACGCAAGCGCTGCCCGCCGGGCCCGCGCTCAAGCGGGAGGCGACGGTCACCGGCGAGATCGTGCGCATCGGCGATCTCATCGGCAATGCCGGCGCGGTCGCCGAGGTGGCGATCTTCCGCGCGCCCGATCTGGGCCAGACCGGCAGCGTGCCGGCGGCACGGGTGATCGAGGCCGTGCGGTCGCACCACATCCTCCAGCTCGATACCCGCGGCGTCGACGAGGTTCTGGTGACGCGCGCGAGCCGCACCATCACGGCCAAGGACGTCGAAGCGCGCCTCCTGCGCGCGCTCGCGGGGCAATCCGATTTCGCCGAGGCCAAGGACCTCGGGGTCAGCTTCGAGAGCGAGGTCCGGCCGTTTCACATCGAGCCGAATGCGGAGATCACGATCGGCCGCCTGGCATATAGCCAAGCGACGCACCGCTTCGACGCGACGCTCGAGGTCCCGAGCGGCGGGGGGCGCCGCTCGACCTTGCGCCTCTCGGGAATGCTGGTCGAGACCAGCGAGGCCGTCGTTCCGCTGCGCGCGATCATGGCGGGCGAGGTGCTCAAGGCCGCCGACGTCATGGTCGAGCGCCGGCCCAAGACCGACGGGATCGCGATCGAGGACGTGCTCGGCCTCACCACCAGGCACGCGCTCAAGCCGGGCCAGGTCATCCGCGCCGGCGACGTGATGAAGCGCGAGCTCGTGGCGCGCAACGAAACCGTGACCATCGTCTACGAGGCGCCGGGCATGATGCTTTCGACTCGCGGCAAGGCGCTGGACGCGGGCACGAAGGGCGACGTCATCAACGTGGTCAACATCCAGTCGAACCGCACCATCCAAGGAGTCGTCACCGGCCCCGGCCGCGTCAACGTCAAGGCCAAGGAGCATCGGATCGGCTCGACCACGACCGCCGACGCCGGCGTTGCGCGACCCTAACTGCCGGGACCTTTGCGATTGGACGTCGTGCAACAAGCGTTTCGTGCAAGGTGAACCAAGTGTCAGATCAGTCGTCGTTGAATCGTCAGAACGAGGCCGGCGCACCCCTTCGCAGGCATGCGAGGGGCGCAGTCCAGATCGCCGCGCTGGTGACGCTGGCCGCGCTTTGCTCCGGCTGCGCGGCGCTCGAGCGGCTCCGCATCCTCGGCGACCCGCCGCCGCTCACCTCGATCGACAACCCGACCGCCGCGGCGGGCTACAAGCCGGTGCAGATGCCGATGCCGGCGCCGCAGCCCGCGGTCTACCAGCCGAACTCGTTGTGGCGCACCGGCTCGCGCGCCTTCTTCAAGGACCAGCGCGCGCACCAGATCGGAGACATTCTCACCGTCACCGTCAACATCAACGATCAGGCCATCCTGCAGAACGAGACGCAGAGGAGCCGCGCGAACACCGAGGATTCCGGCATCACCAATTTCTTCGGCAAACCCAAGGTGCCGATCATGAACGCGGCGGTGCCGACGCGCATCTTCACCGCCGACTCCACGTCCTCCAGCGACGGCAAGGGTTCGATCGACCGCAAGGAGAATCTCTTGACCAACGTCGCGGCGGTGGTGACGCAGGTTCTGCCCAACGGCAATCTGGTGGTCGAGGGCAAGCAGGAGGTGCGCGTCAACTTCGAGGTGCGCGAGCTGATCATCGCCGGCATCGTGCGCCCGGAGGACATCCAGAGCGACAACACCATCGATTCGTCGAAGATCGCGGAAGCTCGCATCGCCTATGGCGGCCGTGGCCAGATCACCGACGTGCAGCAGCCGCGTTACGGCCAGCAGGTGCTCGACGTGCTGCTGCCGTTCTAACAGGGATCAGTGGTCAGTGATCAGGGATCAGTAGACTGTTCTGCTGTTGTCGGGCTCCCACGCCGCTCCGCTGCGCGCGAGCGGAACGGCGGAACGACGCGGCCTCCGGAAGCTCCCCTCCGGAGGCCGCGATGTTTTCAGCGCGGGGCACGGGAGAGAATGACGGCTTTTAACTAAAATACGATCCGTCGGTTGGAGTTCCTGAAGGACGAGCGCGCCGCAACCGCCATTGAATTTGGCCTGATCGCCACCGGGATCGCGGTCATCATCATTCCCGTCCTCACCGGCGTCGGCGGGAAAATGAAGACCACGTTCACCACCATCCAGACCGCGCTCAAATAAGAGAGCTGGGCGCGGGCGGCTAGTGTGACTGCCCGGGCTTCACGATCACATCGTCCGGCTCGAGCGCCGCCAGCAAGTTGCGCGCGCGCGCTCCATCGTCGGTTGCTCCGGAAGCGTAATGGCGCGCGCAGGCTACCGCGTCGACCAGCCGGCGACGCAGATACAGATTCTCCGCCTTGAGGTGACTGATCGTCAGCCGCATGTGATGGCGATAGAAACGGTTCAGCGTTTCCTCGATCACCGGATCCTGCGACCCGGCCATGCCCGGGATCCACGCCTCGGCGCGGGCGTTGGCAACGGCCTCGAAATGCCAACGCAGAACGATGTCCTTCCAGACCGCCCAGGGTTTCCCCTCGTAGACCACGGCGAGATCGTCAAGCTGCGCCGAGGCCAAATCCCGTTCCACAGGATCGAGCGGCGTGTAGTGAGTCCCCATCCGAACGCACCTCTAATGGACTGCGCCCCAAACCCATGTGCCCAAACAATGACATAGCTGATTCGCGCGGAATTCGTGCGGTAATCCAGTAGTTCACGTCTTAGTAGTAACACCTATCTTTGATTAACAATCCAAGTTCTCTTTGGCGGCGCAGGCCAAAAGGGGCGCGGCTATTGCTACAAGGTGACGCCGGCGATCTTCACCGCCTCGCCCCAGAGCACGATCTCTTTCGCGATGAAGGCGGAAAACTCCGCCGGGCTCGCGTCGACCGCCGGCTGGACGCCGACCTTTTGCATAAGCGCGACGAATTGCGGATCCTTGAGCGCGCGCGCGAACTCCGCCGCGATGCGATCGATGATCTCCTTCGGCGTGCCCGTCGGCGCCATCATGCCAGTCCAGGAGACCATGTGGAATCCGGGATAGCCCTGTTCCGCGATGGTCGGCACCTCCGGCACCTCGGGCGAGCGTGTGCCGCTCGAGACCGCCAATATGCGGACCAACCCGGCGCGCGCCTGCGGCAGCGCCTCGGAGATCGGCACGAACATGGCCGGGATGTGGCCGGCGATGAGGTCGGTGAGCGCGGGCGCGGTGCCCCGATAGCTGACACCGGTCATTTCGAGGCCGGCGCGCTTGAGAAAGAGCGTCATCAGGAGATTGCTTGCGCTGCCGGGGCCGCCGCCGCCGGCGTAGAACAGCATTTCCTTCTGCGACTTCACATAGGCGGCGAATTCCGGGATGGTTTGGGCCGGCAATTTCGGGTTCACGATCAGGACTTGCGGCGCCACTCCGAACAGACTGATCGGTGCCAGATCCTTCACCGGGTCGTAGCCGACCTTCGAGATCGCGGGGAAGATGGCGATGACCGATGTGCTCGCCCACAAGAGCGTCGTGCCGTCTGCTGGCGCACGCGCGACCGCCTCGGTCGCGATGACGCCGTTGCCGCCGACGCGGTTCTCGACCACGAAATGCGGGCCGAATGCTTCGCTCAGGCGCGAGGCGGCAAGCCGCCCCATGACATCGATGTTGCCGCCGGCCGCGAACGGCACCAGCACCTTGACCGGACGCTGCGGCCAGCTTTGGGCGAAGGCGATGCTCGTAGCTGCCAGGAGAAGAGTAGCGAACAGCGCGTAGCGAATAGCGAATAGATTCCGTTCCGTTCGCACTTCCCTACTCGCTATTCGCTGGTTCACTTCACTCGTCGCGATAGATGCGCTCGCGCCGCCGGTCTTCACATTTTGAGCGGCGCGTCATCACGGTCGTCACTCGTCGCGATAGATGCGCTCGCGCCGCTCGTGCCGCTCCTGCGCCTCGACCGACAGCGTGGCGATGGGACGTGCCTCCAGGCGCTTGAGCGAGATCGGCTCGCCGGTCTCCTCGCAATAGCCGTAGGTGCCGTCGTCCAGCCGGTTGAGCGCCGCATCGATTTTGGCGATCAGCTTGCGCTGGCGGTCGCGCGCGCGCAACTCGATCGCCCGGTCGGTCTCGGAGGACGCGCGGTCGGCAAGATCGGGATGATTTTCGTTCTCGGCCTGGAGGTGGGCCAGCGTCTCCTTGGCCTCCTTCAGGATCTCCTCCTTCCACATGAGCAGCTTCTGGCGGAAATAGTCCCGTTGGCGCTCGTTCATGAAAGGCTCTTTATCGGAAGGTCGGTAGGCCTTGTTCTTGTCCAGTACTTGGACCCCGTTCTTCTGCGACGACATTGCAACCCCGTGCGAAAAGCTACGCGAACCCCCTTGCTCGCGGGGCGAGCTTATATCGGGACGCGCGCTGGCGGACAATACGGGAATTGTGGCGACGAGCGCGTGACGGGTGCGGTGCGAAAAGCCGGGCGGCCGGCCTTCCCCTCGCCGCCCTCCCGGGGAGCGCCGCGCCGGCTTTTCCCGCGATTTCGCGGACTTTATCTCGTCACCATCTTGGCGATCTCGACCTCGACCCGAAGCTCGATCTCGCCGAGCACCGAGTCGAGCCCGCCATCGCCCGAGCTTCCCTTGAGGGCGCCGGCGGCCGATTGCAGCTTGCTCAGCGTCGCCTGGGACAGCGTGCCGCCGAGCAGCCCGATCTTGAGCTCGTCGAGCGCATCGAGGGCTAGGCGGCCGCGCTTGAGGGCTTGGCGGCGCCGCTCGGTGGGGTCTTCCACCCCCTGCAAGGCGATCAGCGCGTCGATTCCCCCGACCGTCCGCAGCGCAACCGAGGCGCCGGACGCGCGCGAGGCGTCCCCTTCCCCCAGCGTGAAGGCGCCCGATGCAGCACGCCGCGCCGCAGGGGCGTTGGCGACGGCTGCGTTCGCGTTCGGTCCGATGATGCGCATGGCGTGAGGCCCTCGAGTGCGGAACTCGGGTCGGGCCGAGCTCCAGTGTCCCGGGCAGCCTGGCTTCGTATGGTTAACCATCGGTAAACAGGGCGGCAAAAGCTGCCGCCCCCGGCAAGGGATGACCTGGCGGACGGCCTCCGGTGCTTTGTCGCCTTCGAAAAATATCCTTATTTATCAATTGGTTACATTAGCGCGCTGGGTGGCACGGCTTTCGCAAGATAGTGGCCCTGAGTCCGAACCTCTTGGGGAGCAAGGGATGACGAGGACATTGACAGCCGTCCTGACGGCGGCCTGCCTGTTGGCGTCGATCGCGCCGGGCGGGGCGACCTCGCGCATCAAGGATATCGCGAACTTCGAGGGGGTCCGCCAGAACCAGCTGATCGGCTACGGCTTGGTGGTCGGCCTCAACGGCACCGGCGACACGCTCAACAACATCCCGTTCACCAAGCAGTCCATCCAGGCGATGCTGGAGCGGATGGGCGTCAACATCCGCGGCGTCCAGATCCGCACCGGTAACGTCGCGGCCGTGATGGTGACGGCCAACCTGCCGGCGTTTGCGACCCAGGGCACCCGCATCGACGTGACCGTGTCCTCCCTCGGCGACGCCAAGAGCCTGATGGGCGGCACGCTCCTGGTCACCCCGCTCTTAGGGGCCGACGGCAATGTCTATGCGGTCGGCCAGGGCTCGCTCGCGGTGGCCGGCTTCGAGGCGCAAGGCCAGGCCGCCAAGATCGTCCGCGGGGTGCCGACCGTCGGGCGAATTTCCAACGGCGCCATCGTCGAGCGCGAGATCGAGTTCGCGCTCAACCGGCTCAATCAGGTCCGGCTCGCGCTGCGCAACGCGGACTTCACCACGGCCAAGCGCATCGCGGCCGCGGTCAACGACTTCCTCGGCGGGCCGGTCGCCGAGCCGCTCGATAACGCGACGGTGCAGGTCACGCTGCCGGAGAAATATCCCAGCAACGTGATCGCGCTGTTGACCGAGATCGAGCAGTTGCAGATCGATCCCGACCTCCCGGCCAAGGTCGTCCTCGACGAGCGTTCCGGCGTCATCGTGATCGGGCGCGACGTGCGTATTTCCACGGTGGCGGTGGCGCAGGGCAATCTGACGGTCCTGGTCGCGGAAACCCCGCAGGTCAGCCAGCCGGCGCCGTTCTCGCGCGGCCGCACCGTGGTCGTGCCGCGCACCCGCATCGGGGTGCAGGAGGACGGCAAGAAGCTTGCCGTGGTCCCGGAAGGCGTGTCGCTGCAGCAGCTGGTCGACGGGCTCAACGCGCTCGGCATCGGGCCGCTCGACATGATCGCCATTCTGCAGGCGATCAAGGCGGCCGGCGCCATGCAGGCCGAGATCGAGGTGATGTGAGATGGCCGCCTTCCCCGCCCTCGCCTCGCACACCGGCATCGCTTCGTTCGCCTCACTGTCCGCGCCCGGCTCGAAGCTCCCCGTCGACCCCAAGGCCAAGGCGCGCGCCTCCGCCACCGATTTCGAGGCGGCGTTCTTGAGCTCGATGTTCAACCAGATGTTCAGCGGCGTCGACGGCGAGGGTCCGCTGGGCGGCGCCGGCGCCGGCGGCGTGTGGCGTTCGTTCCTGAGCGATGAATATGCCAAGATCTTCGCCAAGGCCGGCGGCGTCGGCTTGGCCGACCACGTTTACCGCGCGCTGATCGCCCAGCAGGAGGCGAGCGTCAGGTAACCCTCACCAACCCGGATCAGCCATGGCCCAACCCAATCCGAATCCGTCGCACCCCACCGCTCCGCCGCCGATCCAATCGGCGGCCGAAGTCGCGGAGCTCATCGGCCATTTCGGCGGCGTGATGGCGTCGCTGGTGTCGATCCTGGACGAAGAGACGCAGCTGGTGCGCGACGGCCGCATCAGCGAGCTCGTCCGCATCGAGCCCAAGAAGACGGAGCTGGCGCGGCGCTACGTGGCCGATGCGGCGCTGGTGCGGACCAACGGCGCATTCTTGGCGCGCCAGCTGCCGCGGGAATTCGACGCGTTGCGACGGCGGCACGGCGACTTTCATCAGCTGTTGCAGATGAACCTCACGGTTCTCGCCACGGCGCATGCGGTCTCCGAAGGGATCATCCGCGGCGTGGCGGGTCACCTTGCCAGCAAGGCGGCACCGCAGACCTATGGGATGACCGGGCGAACCGCGGCGCCGGGCGCACGAGCGGCGCAGCCGATCTCGCTGTCGCGGACGATCTGACCCGCAGATGCGCGCGATGCCGGCGGGCGACGCCGACCAATTCGAGGCGCTCCACCTGGCCGCGCTCGCCAGGCTGCAACAACGCGACTATGAAACGGGCGTGAAGCTCATGGTGGCCGCGCTGCGGGTCAATCCCAGCGCGGCGGAAGCGTGGGCCAACCTCGGCTTGGCGCTGGCGGCGCTCGATCGCCACGATGACGCCATCGCGAGCTTCGACCGGGCGCTCCTGATCATGCCCGACATCGCCGAGGTGCTTTGCAGCCGCGGCGTGTCGCTGGCGCGGCTCGACCGCCATGCCGACGCGCTTGCAAGCTTCGACCAGGCGCTGGCGATCCGACCGGACTACCCGGAGACGCTTTACAATCGCGGCGTCATGCTGGCGCATTTCGAGCGGCACGCGGAAGCCGTCGCAAGCTACGACCGTGCTTTGGCGATCGATCCCTCCCACGCCAAAGCGCTGAACAATCGAGGCAACGCGCTGGGACATCTCGGCCGCAACGAGGACGCAATCGCGAGCTTCGACGCCGCGCTGGCGATCCGCCCCGATTTCGTGGAAGCATGGGTCAATCGCGGCCTCACGCGCGCGGAGCTCGGCCGCCACCATGCAGCCATGGCCGATTTCGACCGCGCGCTCGCGCTCGATCCCGACCACGCCGAGGCGCTGTTCAACCGCGCAACCGCGCTCGTGCGACTCGATCGTCCGGAGGACGCCATCGCGAGCTTCGATCAGGCGCTCGCAATCAGGCCGCACTGGGCGGACGCCGTTGCCAACCGCGGCGCCGCGCTCGTCAGCCTCAATCGCCAGGCGGAGGCCATCGCCGATTTTCGCCGCGCTAGCGCGATCGAACCCGACCATGCCGAAGCCAATTGCAACGAAGCCCTGGCCTGGCTGCGGCTGGGCGAATTTCGCCGGGGCTTCGCGAAATACGAGTCGCGCTGGGCGTTGCCCGAGCTCGTGGCGCAGCGCCGCACGTTTCCGCAGCCGCTGTGGCTCGGCGGCGAGACGCTGCGGGGCAAGACGATTCTCCTGCACGCGGAACAGGGACTCGGCGACACCTTGCAATTCGTGCGCTTTGCCCCGCTCGTCGCGCGCTCGGGCGCGCACGTCGTCCTGGAGGTTCAGCCGCCGCTCGAACGGCTCATGTCCGGCATCGAGGGGATTTCACGGATCGTCGGCAAGGGAAAACCGCTGCCGGAATTCGACGTTCATTGCCCGCTGCTCAGCCTTCCGCTCGCGTTCGGCACCGAGCGCGATTCCGTTCCAGCCGAGGTACCCTATATCGTCGCGCCCGCGCTTCACGCCGCGAAGTGGCGGGCGCGCCTGGGCGAGCCGACATCGCCGCGGGTCGGCTTCGCCTGGGCCGGCAGCCCAACCAACCGCAACGACCGCAACCGTTCGATCGCGCTTGCCGCGCTTGCGGCCCTCGTGTCCGTCCCCGGCATCGAGCTCGTGAGCATCCAGAAGGACCTCGGCGAGACGGAGCGCGAGCTGCTTTGCGCCTTCGCGCAGGTCACGCATGTCGGCGACGAGCTCGAGGACTTTGCCGACACCGCGGCGGTGATGTCGCTCATGGACCTCGTCGTCTCGGTCGATACCTCGGTCGCGCACCTTGCCGGCGCGATGGCGCGCCCGCTCTGGCTGCTGCTGCCGTTCGCGCCCGACTTCCGCTGGATGCTCGATCGCGAGGACAGTCCGTGGTATCCGACCGCCAGGCTGTTCCGGCAGCCGAGCATCGGCGATTGGGACAGCGTGCTTGCGCGCGTGCAAACGGAGCTAGGCGGCTGGGCAGCCGAGAACGCCGAATAATTTGAATCCAATTTTATCGGGTTTTCCAACAAAGCGAAAATTCGGATCGGCTAGTCTTCCGCAAAACCTGGAAAGGGTCTTCAGCGGCAACCGCCGCTACGGAGGCTAAGATGGACAGCGGCCTGACCATAAGGCCGAGCGACGGCGCCGCTCAGACGGCGATCGTCCGGCCGACCCCGACCCCGGTCCAAAAGACCGTGGCGACCGAGCTTGCGCCCTCGCAAGCGGTGACCGCGGCGCAGGACGCCGAGGCGGCGCGCAATGATTCGCGCCAGGCTGCCTCGGAACGGCCGGCAACCCGGGTCGACATCGCGTTCGACAAGAAGACCCATACGTCCGTGTACCGATTGCTCGACGCACAGACCGGCCAGGTGCTGCTGCAGGTCCCGCAAAAGGCACGCTCGGCCGATCTCACGGTGTGATCGCCGTCGTTCCGTCGCGCGGCTCTCGTTATCCCGACTGTTGTTGCACTCGGCATAGGACGTATTGCCGACGCGCGGTCGATTCATCTCGCGTGACCCGATCGATTCGAAGGAAACCTGCAAACGTCGGTCAACCATCCCGACTGCAAATATTGCCGCTTAAGGATTGATTCTTTGCTGTGGCGCTAACACGGCAGGCGATGCAAAACAGGAAGGACATGCCCAATGAGTAGCGTTTCAGGCGTCGGATCTTCGGTCGTGACCTCGCAGGTGACGACCCCGCCTGCGAGCCAGAATCCCGTCACCCAAAAGCCGGCCGATCAGGACAGCAAGAGCTCGGGAGCTGCCGGCGCATCTTCGTCGTCGACTTCGTCTGCGTCCAACAACACGACGAACACCGACGCGGTGCAGCCCAGCAAGCCGGCGGGCCAAGGTCAGGTGGTGTATATCTCGACCTGAGGTCCACGCGCCTTCGTCAGATCGGACGCAATGAAAGCCCGGCCAATATGCCGGGCTTTTTCTTACGCCAGCAACGCCGCCATCTCGGCAACCGTCGGCGCCCAATCGCCCGCTCGCCGCTGGCGAAACAGGCGTGCGCTCGGATACCAATCCGTGGTCGAGCCGGCGATCCCCCAGCGCCAATCGCAGCCGATCGCCGGCAAAAGAATCCACGCCGGCCGTCCGAGCGCGCCGGCGAGATGCGCGGCCGCAGTGTCGACCGAGATCAGGAGATCGAGCTCCATCACCACGGCTGCCGTCGCCGAAAAATCCGTCAGCAGCGGCGACAAGTCATGCACGGCAAAACGCGAGGCGGCGAGCTCCTGCGGCCCCTTCCCGAGCTGGAGGCTGAACCAGGTCACGCCGGGGAGATCGATGAGCGCGGCCAGCTCCGCAAGCCGCATGCTGCGGTTGGCATCATTGGCGTGGGTCGGATTGCCGGCCCAGACCAAGCCCACGCGCTTGCCTCCGCCGGCCGCTGGAAGGGAGATTTTCTTCGACGTCCGCAGGTAGGGCTCGTTCCCGGCGTCGCGCGGAACGAAACCGAGGACATGCGGCAAGCTGCACAGCGGCACGTGCGCATCGACGGCCTGCGGCTGGTCATCGGGACCGAAGGCCGCTTCCACGCCCGGCGCCGACGCCGCCAGCGACTTTATTTGCTCCTGCACGAGCACGAGCACGCGATATCCGCGCTCCGCCAGCCCCGCGACCAGCCGAAGATATTGGATGGCATCGCCCATGCCCTGATCGTTCCACACCAATACTCGGCTTCCGGGCGGATGATCGCCGGTCCAGGCGGGCGCCGGCCATGGCTGCGCCAATGCGTTCGGCAGCCGCAGCCGCCATTCGTATTCGGCAAAGCCCTCGGCCCAGCGCCCCTGCTGCAGCAGGACGTTGGCGAGGTTGAAATGGGCGAGCGGCAAGCTCGGCGCGTCGTTCAGCGCGATGGCGTGGCGATAGCAGCCTTCGGCCGCGTCGAAGCGCCCGGCAGCCTTGTGGGTCATGCCGGCGTTGATCCAGCCCGCAGCGAAGTCGGGATGCGCCGCGAGCAGCGCCGCCTGCACTGTCGCCGCGGCGTCGAGGTCGCCGCAGCGAAAGCAAAGGTTGCCGTAGTTGTAGAGAAGATCCCGGTCCTGCGGATGATGGGCAAGTGCGTGCTTGTAGATATCGAGCGCGGGTTCCTCGCCCGCGGTCTGGGCGACGGCCAGCGCCAGATTGCGCCACGCCTCGACCCGCTCTGGCGAAAGGCCGACGGCTTCCCGCCAAGCGGCGGCCGCGTCGGCCAGGTGTCCGGCGGCGAGCAACGCGACGCCGTGATCGTAGGCGATGTCGCCGCGCCCGGGGCTC
>WNEY01001274.1_pt1 | contig 17532 bp, 22 predicted proteins | sample 5400531 | NCBI WGS metagenome assembly WNEY01 (sample SAMN13153338, study PRJNA577476) | soil metagenome | isolation source: 200 cm saprolite under Douglas fir tree site 1 | place: USA:California | collected 2015-04-18
GCCAAGCACAAGGTGGCGACGCCGGTGAACTGGAAGCACGGCGAGGATGTGATCATCGCCGGCTCGGTCAGCGACGACGACGCCAAGAAGCAGTATCCGCAGGGCTGGAAGGCGCCCAAGCCCTATATCCGCATCGTGCGGCAACCGCGGATGTGAGTCCCGTCGATATCAGTTGTCCGCTATCGCCGATTTCTGCAGGCGCGGAAAGAGCAGCGCGCCCGCGGCCGCGAAGGCAACCGCAATAAGGAGACTTGCGCGCGACGAGGACGACGAGGCCGAGCGCGAGCGCGGCCACGGCGGCGGTGACATGGGCGGCACCGAGCGAGCTCGAGATCATCGCACCTTCTCCTCAGGCTTCCTTGGCCGGATCGCCATCCAGGATGTCGCGCAGATAGGCGACGTGCTGCGCGAACGCACGCCGGCCGCCGCGAGTCATGGCGACGCGCGTGCGCGGCTTCTTGCCGTTGAAATCCTTGGCGACGGTGACATAGGCCGCCTGCTCGAGCGTCGCGATGTGCGCACCGAGATTTCCGTCGGTGGCCGCGACGATGGCCTTCAGCCGGGTGAACTCGATCGCCTCGCCGGCGGGGAGCGCATTCAACGCGGCCATGATCTTCAGCCGGACCGGCTGATGGATGATGTCGTCCGCTTTGCCGAGCTCCGTCTTGCCCATCTCACGCCCGTGTCAGCCACCATCCGGCGGTGAGCAGCGCCCCGCCGCCGACGACCGCCATCCACAGCATGAAATGCTCGCGCAGCAGGAAGAACCCGCCGAGGGTGAGCACGGCGACGACTATTCCCGCGACGACGTAGCGGGCGCCGAACCAGATGCCGCCCGTGACATAGGTCGCGGCGATCACCAGCGGGATGAAGGCCGCCACCTGCCGGCCGTCGATCGGCGCCATGATCGCGAAGGTCGCGGCGCAAAACACGACGAGCGTCGCCGTGACGGCCGCGAAACGCCACGCCGCCGGCCGGCTGCCCTTGCGAAACATCGCCAGCAGGCCGGCCGCGATCCCCACGACCACGATCACCGCCCAGATCACGCCGCCGCGCGCCGGCATCGCCTCGGTCAGTCCGTAACCGACCGCCCAGAGCAGACCCCACAGAATGAGATGAGGCGCGGCGCCCCGATAGCCGCGCAAGGTCGCGCTGCGGCTCTCGGTGCGCTCGATCGATTGCAGCGCTTGCGCTGCCTCCTGCGGGGACAACGGCATCGTATCAGATCCAGAGGACTCTGTAATACAGAGTACTCTGATGCAATCTCGTTGGCAAGGGGTCTGGCGGTGCCCCTACCCCATCCGTTTGAGGCCTTTGGTGTACTGCTGCCAGCGCCGCACGTAGATGTCGGCGCCGCGGAGGATCGCGTCCCGCGCCTTGTCGTCGAGCGTGCGGATCGCGCGCGCGGGCGCGCCCACGATCAGCGAATTGTCGGGAAACGTCTTGCCCTCGGTCACCAGGGCGCCGGCGCCCAGCAGGCAATTCGCTCCGATCTTGGCGCCGTTGAGCACGATCGCCCCCATGCCGATCAGGCTGCTCGCACCGATCGTGCAGCCGTGCAGGACGACGTTGTGGCCGATGACGCAGTTGTCGCCGATCGTGAGCGGAAAGCCGGGGTCGGTATGCAGCGTCGAATTGTCCTGGATCTGCGAGCGCTCGCCGAGCTCGATCCATTCGTTGTCGCCGCGCAGCACCGCGCCGAACCAGACGCTGGTATTGCTCTTGAGGCGCACGCGCCCGATCACGGTCGCGCTCTCGGCGATCCAACAGCGGCCGTCGGCCGGCAGCTCCGGCGCCTGCCCGTCGAGCTCGAAGATTGCCATCCACGCCCTCCTTCTTCAGGAGCGCGACCTTGCCACGGCGTTCGATGCTTGACGAGACGATGCGGGAACGGCGCGCTCAGCCGGCGGGGAGACCGCACGCGCCCAGTGCCATGACCACCACGCTGCCCGACATCAGGCTCCAGCCGCCAGCGATGATGGTCGCGACCATCACCGTGCCGAAGTCGCGGCCTTCGATGCGGCGGGCGCGGATGGTGTTGCGCATGATGATGAAGGGCGCGGCGAAGACGAGGAGCGGCACCGCCGCGAAGGTCGCGGGCCGCGGGCCCCGCTGCAGCAGGCGAAAGCTCGCGGGACGGTGGGTGACCAATTGATAGCCGGTCGCGATGAGCCCGGCGACGCCGAAGCCGAATGCCAGCTCGAAGAAATACGCGATCTGGTCCGCCGCCATGACGCCGATCCTTCGCAAAGCGCGCGGCGACGCGCCACAATATCCTTAATTAAGGGTTAATGTCCGCTCGTTGCGCGCTTGATTCGCAGGACCGATCGCCGCCGAGATGAGCACCCTCCCCGCCACCGCAGACCGCGGCCGGCCGCTGCGCCGCCCGCCGCCACGGCGCGGTGGGCACGGGCCGCTCGTGCTGCCGCTCATGGTATTTGCGGCGGTCGCGTTCATCGCCTTCCTCTATATCGGCTATGTGCTGTGGCCGCGCTGGCCGGGCCCGCCGGTCGGCCTCGACGCGCCGGCGCTGCCGGTCACGGTCGCAGGCGTCGCCTTCAACGTGCGGCCCGCCGCCATCCGCGTTCCCGTGCAGCGCCGAGGCGGCGCGCACGAGCGCCTCGACCTGGCGTTCGTCTGGCCATCGCTCGAGCCGCCCGATCCGAAGCCGTCGGCGTCCGCGCCGGGCACGATCCCGGCCCAGACGTTCGAGCGCATATTCGTCACCATCGCCGCCGCCGGCGACACGCTCGCGCCGGACGAGCGGGTGCTGAATATCTATCCGCGCTACGCCGTCGCCGAAACCGCGCCGGGGCCTGCCGACCTCACCGTGCTCGCCTTCCGCGAGGGCACGCCCTATCAGGGCGAGGACCTGATCTACGACGCCTCGTCGCCGGGCTTCCTCGTGCGCTGCACGCGCAACGGCGCGGGACCGACGCCGGGCACCTGCCTCTACGAGCGGCGGATCGACGCGGCCGACGTAGTGGTGCGCTTTCCGCGCGATTGGCTCGCCGACTGGCGCACGGTCGCGGGCCGGATCGATCGGCTGATCGCGAGCCTGCGACCGGCGCGGTGATAGTTACGACTTGAGCAAACCCGGCTCGTCCAGATCGAGCGCGAGGATCGGCAGTTCGAAATAGGACGACCGCGCGTCCTTCTCGTCGAAGAACAGGACGCCGATATATTCCTCGCCGACATAGACCTCGGCGGAATCCTTCTTGCGCAGCCGCGGCACGACCCGGACGCGCTCGTTGTCGAACTTGCGCTTGAGATAGGCGTCGAGCTGCTTGATGTCCGGGGCCTTGGTCGATGCATCGCCCAAGGTGATCTTCATCTCGAAATTATAGGAACGCTCGTCGTCCTCGTCGTCCTCGTCGAGGACGAGCGCACCGACCTGCTCCTCGCCGACGAAGACGTCGGCGGAGGTGTTCTTCTTCGGCACCACGCGCAGCCGCGGATTGCCGAACAGGCGCTTGAGATAGGCGTCGAGCTTCCTGACTTCCTGCACGTCCACCGGTCACGCTCCTGTTTATTGTTCAGCGCATGTTCCGGAAAAAGCCTGCCCCGGACTTGTTCCACGCAAGTCGGATATATCCGACTTGCGATTTTTATCGTGCCCGAACTCGGGTATACCCGAGTTCGGGTGTGGGAACCGGTTTTCCGAAAAGAACATGCGCGAAATCAACCGTCGTTGTCCTGGAACAGGTGATCCATCGTGCGCGACGGCTCGGGGCAGCCGGCCTCGCCGATGACCTTGGCCGGCACGCCGGCGACGGTGGTGTTGTGCGGAACCGGCTTGAGCACGACCGATCCGGCGGCGATGCGCGCGCAATGGCCGATCTCGATATTGCCGAGGATCTTGGCGCCGGCGCCGATCAACACGCCGTGGCGGATTTTCGGATGGCGGTCGCCCGCTTCCTTGCCGGTGCCGCCGAGCGTCACTTCCTGCAGGATCGACACGTCGTCATCGATCGCCGCGGTCTCGCCCACCACCAGGCCGGTGGCATGGTCGAGGAAGATGCCCTGTCCGATCGGCACCGCCGGATTGATGTCGGTCTGGAACACCGCCGACGACCGGCTCTGCAGATAATAGGCGAAATCCTTGCGGCCCTTGCCCCACAGCCAATGCGCCAGGCGATGCGCCTGAATGGCATGGAAGCCCTTGAAGTAGAGCACCGGCTCGAGGAAGCGGTTGGTGGCGGGGTCGCGATCGACCGTCGCCACGATGTCGGCACGGAAGGCGGTGCCGATCGCGGGCGCGTTCTCGAGCGCATCGGCATAGGCCTGCCGGATCAGCTCGGCCGAGACCTCCGGACTGTCGAGACGCTCGGAGACGCGGTGGACGACCGCCGCCTCCAGCGTGTCGTGGTGGAGGATGGTCGAATAGATGAAGGTCGCGAGCTCGGGCTCGCGGCGCGCGATCTGCTCGGCCTCGCGGCGGATGCGCCCCCAGACCGGATCTACCTTGTCGAGCGCGCCGGCGGCTTTCACTTGCTGCTGGGCCATGACCATCTCCCGCAACCGTTGGTCCGTAAGGGCAGCTTAGCACGATTGATCCGATAGGGACCATATATGGAGAATCCGTTGCCAAACGGGGAGGTGGCGGATCAACAATTCTCGGCGAGGAAGCCCAGCACACCCTGCTTGAACACCCGGTCTCCCACCGCCAACATATGATCGCGTCCGGGGATATCGAGGGCACGGCCCGCCGGCAGCAGCGCCGCGAGCTCGGGAGCCGAGCCCGCGACCTCGTCCTTGCCGCCGACCGCGACCAGCACCGGCGCGCGGATCGAAGCGACCTGGTCGCGCGACAGCGTCTGACGAGAGCCGCGGATGCAGGCGGCGAGCGCCGCGAGGTCCGATCCGGTCTGCTCGGCGAAGGCGCGGAACGTCCGCCCCATCGGATCGCGCACGTCGGCGAGCGCGGGTGCCTCGAGCGCCTCCGCGATGCTCTCGGGCAGCCCGACGCCGTCGACCAGGCGAATGCCGAGCCCGCCCAATACGGCGCGGCGCAAGCGCGCGGGATGCGCGTGCGCGAAGAACGCGGTGATGCGCGCGCCCATGGAATAGCCCATCACGTCGGCGAGCGCGACATCGAGATGATCGAGCAGCGCGCGCACGTCCTCCGCCATGCGGGCGCTGTGATAGGCCGCCGGATCATAGAGCTTGGTCGAGGCGCCGTGCCCGCGATTGTCGAGCGCGATCACGCGCCGGCCGGCCTTGGTCAGCGTCGCGACCCAGCCCGGATAGACCCAGTTGACCTGCGCGGTCGAGGCAAAGCCGTGCACGAGCACGATCGGCTCGCCCTGCCCTTCGTCGAGGAAAGCGATGTCGACGTCGTCGTGCCGGAAGCGCTGCATGTCATCGCGGCTTGCGCATGTTCCGGAAAAGTGGGAACCGGTTTTCCGAATAGAACATGCGCCAACTCAATGATACGTCACGCGGCGACGGCGTGATGCACGTGCGATGTCACGCGGTCGCGGGCGCGGCGCAGCCTGCGGCGCGCGCAATAGCGCTCGGTTGACCGCTCGACCGTGCGCTTGAGCGACGCGACGAAACCGAGCAGCGTCAGGATTGCCCAGAATATCCACATCGCCAAGTTGAACACGCCAACCGTGAGCAGGAAGGCGCCGCGGCCGGCGAGCTTGAGGATCGCGCGCGTCTTGCCGCCCTTGGCCACGGCCAGCCGCGCAATTTTTGACATATCGCGCGGTCCCTCGGCGAGCTTCAATCCGTCGAGCGCCGCCTTCGTTCCGGCCTTGGCCTGCACGCGCCCCACGTCGCCGACCAGGCGCACGAGACCTTCCGCCTTATCCACCTTGACCGCTTCGCGCACGGCACGCACCGCGAGCGCGGGCTCAGTAATGCTGGCGTCTCGCACGGCGCGCTGCAGCGCGGCTGAATCCACGACCTCGCGCAGCGACCGGTTGATCCATCCCGCCATCGGAGCGGCGATCCGGTCGCTCTTGCGCGCCGCCTTGAATACGGTGAGCCCCGCCCGCGCCGGCGCGCCTATGCCGAGCGACGCATAGGTCCCCGCCGTGACCGCGAGTCCGACGCAAGCCAGCCCGAGGATCAGCTCGTCCGCCTCCTGACCGCGGGCGAGCCTGGTGCCCTCGCGCACCGCGTCGCGGATATCGCCGATGACGAAGAGATCGCCGACCGCGGTGCCCGCGAGCCCTGAAAGATCCTCGGGCTCGCCGATGATGACGCCGCGGGCGAAACTGCCGAGCGAGCGCGCGGCGGAGGCGGCGCCGGCATTGGCCTGCTCGACCTTGGCCGCGAGCGCCGGATCGACCGCCACGTCGCGCTCGCGCGCGAGCTCGAGAAAGCTCGAGGCGAGGTCGGCATCGTTGGCGGCGAGCGCGGCATTGATCTCGCGCGCCGCGACCGCAGCGTCGAGCACCCGCGCGACCGCGTGATCGGAGAGCGCCACCGGATCGTCCTGCGCGGCGAGCAGAAACTGGGCGTCGAACGCGCGCGGCGCGATGGTGAGCGCAGTCACGCCCAAGGCAACGGCCAAGCCGAGCGGCAGTGCGATCCGCGCTCCGGTCACGTACAACCTTCCTTCTTCGCCCTTGTCCGCCGCCTGCATCTGCCGCGCCGGGCACGATCGTGTCGACGGCATAGCGCAATCGCGTCATGTGGGGAATGGCAACGGATGTCGCAAGCTACCGAAATCGGCGTTCGGCCGGCAAAATCTAGGTTGCAGCAAGGAACTGGTTGATCTGATCGGCAATCCGCCGAAGCTCGTCCGGCTCGTAGGCGTCGCTCTGCAGCGCAGGCGGCGCCAGCGGTTGGTCGGAATCGAGCTCGAACTCGAGCTGCCAGAAGGCGCCCCGCGAGCCCACGATCCTGGCGCGGCGGACCGATGCCAGGGCGACCTCGCGGCGAACCGACGTCCTGAACGGCCGCACGCTGACGAGGCGCAGCGTGCCGCGCGACTTGTCGACCACGATCTCCGTGTGCTGGCTCAGCAGCAGCAGGACGAGCGCCAGCAGCAGCGTGACGATCGCAAATGCGATGGTCGTATCCGGCCGGTGCGGAAGCCCGGCCTCGCGGTACGGCGCCGCGTTGATGAAGTCGGTCAGCAGGCCACAGCCGATCATGCCGCTTCCGGCGACGATGGTCACGACGCCGGCGCCGATGGCGGCCAGCCTGGCGTTGCCATCCGCGATGGTCAGGCGTTCCTCGCTGCGCGAAATCTCGAACATGCGGCGATCACGGGCAAGTTTCTCCGGCATTTTTGCGGCTCTATCTGCGCATGCGCGATGGCTCGTCAATCGGGGTGGTTGACGGGTTGGTTGACCTGGGACCCGGGCCTGGTCGCAAACAGTTGCCGCAGCCGCGGCGAGCACTCCGCGGTCCTTGAATTATCGTAGGTGAACGGCACGTCGCGCAGGGCCTCACCCAACTGGCGGTAGTTGCGTATCAATGCGGGCTCTCCCAGGGCAAAGGTTTGACCGTCCTTCATGAGGACGTCGAAGTAATACCAAGGGGAACGGAGCAGAGATTTCCTGAAGCAATGGGTGGTGATCTTGCTGACGTCGGCCCAGGCATAGGTCCTCCCTTCGCCGAGAAAGGTTTCATGCACGACGATGCCTTGCGGCTTTGCGCAGTAGAACGACGCGAGCCCCTTGGTCACCATTGGTATCGCAATCACCACGAGGCACCCGCCGACGATCGCGGCGATCCGGCGGCGGCGCGCCAGCACGATGTCGGCCGGCCGCGGCCGCTTTGGCGTCGGAAAGAACACGAAGCTGATCCCGATGAGCCCGAGCATCGCCAGAAAGCCGCCCCCCACCGACAACAAGGCGCCGGGGTCGAGCGAGCCGACGACGAGCGTGTCGGCCGGACAAAACAAGGACTGGGTGGGAACCGCGCCGGACGTGAGCCATATCGGCATCGCGAAGGCCAGCGCCAGGAGCACGCATACGACGATGGTGGCGCGTTGCTGCGACATGGGGCGGACATCGCTTATATATCCGAGTTGCGACTGGACGTGCCCCTACCCGGGTATACCCGAGCCCGGGAAACCGGCGGTCTGGAGACTTGGCAAAATTCGAACGATCTGGCGGCCAGAGCGGGATGACGTTTCCTCGAATCGTCATCCCGCTCTAGCTTCTTGTTTGAGCATGATCTTTTCCGAAAACCGGTTCCCACTTTTCGGGATCATGCTCTAGGCATCGGTGCGCCGAATGGATATGGTGCCGCCGGCGCGTGCGACGAGACAACCATGACCGACAAGATCGTTCCCCACTTTCACAACACGCCGGGCGTGGCGGTGATCGAGATAGGGGCGCACGAATTCATGTGCGAAGGCGAATTGGCGCCCTTCGACCACCCGCATGTCTATCTCGACATGGGCGACGCGACCGAGATCATCTGCCCCTATTGCTCGACGCTGTTCCGTTACGATCCCACGCTCGATCCCCACAAGGCTCGCCCGGCGGAATGCGCGCTGGCGGACGAGGCCGCCTAAACCGGGAGCCCGAGCTTTGCCGTCCTCCCGCACCGTTCTCGTTGCCGGCGCGGGCATCGGCGGGCTGACCGCAGCCTTGGCGATCGCCGAGCGCGGCTTCCACGTCGCCGTGTTCGACCAGGCGCAACGCCTGGAGGAGGTCGGCGCCGGCATCCAGCTCTCGCCCAACGCGTCACGTATCTTGATCGCGCTCGGCTTGCGCACGCCGCTCGAGCGCCACGTCGTTGCACCCAACGAGCTGCGGATCATCGATGCGCAGACCGCGCGCGTGTTGGCACGCGCGCCGCTCGGTGCCGTTGCCGAAGCGCGCTACGGCGCACCCTATTGGGTCATCCACCGCGGCGACCTGCAAGCGGTGCTGCTCGAGGCGGTGCGCGCCCATCCCGACATCGCCCTGCATCTCGGTGCGCGGGTCGAGGACTTCGCGGTCCACGACAACGGCGTCACCATCGCCGCGCTGGCGAGCGAAGCGAGCGGCCAGCGCGGCCACTCCATAAGTGCGCGCGCCGGACACTCGCCTGAACCGGGCTCGTCGGCGCGCGCCGCGCGTAGCGCGTCGGAAGACGCGCGTGAACGCGCTTTTCCGAGCGAAGCGAGCGGCCAGCGCGGCCACTCCATAAGTCCGCGCGCCGGACACTCGCCTGAACCGGGCTCGTCGGCGCGCGCCGCGCTCTCGTCGCAGCGCGCGGTCGAGGAACGCGGGCTCGCGCTGATCGCCGCCGACGGGCTGTGGTCGAACCTGCGCGGCCGCCTCGGCCATCGCGGCGAGCCGCGCTTCGCGCATCATACCGCGTGGCGCGCGCTCGTCCCCGCCGACGCCGTCCTTGGCGACCTCAGCGCGCCGCTGGTCAATCTCTGGTTCGGCCGCGACGCCCATCTCGTGCACTACCCGGTCCGCAACGGCAGCCTCATCAACGTGGTCGCCATCGTGCGCGACGATTGGCGCGAGGGCGGCTGGAGCGCGCCCGGCGAGCGCGCGGACCTGCTCGCCCGCTACCCCGCGGGGCTGTGGCCCCCGCCCGCGCGCGCGATCCTCGCCGCACCGCAGCGCTGGCACAAATGGGCGCTGTACGACCGCGCGCCGATCGCCCATTGGGGCCACGGACCGGTCACGCTGCTGGGGGACGCGGCCCATCCGATGCTGCCCTATCTCGCCCAGGGCGCGGCCATGGCAATCGAGGATGCGGCAGTCCTCGCGCAGAGCTTGGCGGACACGCCCGACGATCCGGCCGCCGCCATGCGGCGCTACGAGCGGCAGCGGCGCGCCCGCACTGCGCGTGCCCAACGCTCGGCGCGCCGCAATGGGACCGTCTATCACATGGGCGGCGCCCAGGCCCTGCTGCGCACGCTCGCGCTCGTGGCGATGGGCGGCAAGCGGCTCCTCACCCGCTACGATTGGCTCTATGGCTGGACGCCGGCCTGACGCGCTAAGATCATCTCCACCATGCCGCTGTTCCCCACCACCATTGCCGGCAGCCTGCCGAAGCCCGCCTGGCTCGCCGAGCCGAACAAGCTGTGGGCGCCGTGGCGGCTCGCGGGCGCCGAGCTCGAGGATGCCAAGCGCGACGCCACCTTGCTTGCGTTGAAGCTGCAAGAGGACTGCGGCATCGACGTCGTCACCGACGGCGAGCAGTCGCGCCAGCATTTCGTGCACGGCTTTCTCGAATTCGTCGACGGCATCGACTTCGCGCGCAAGGTCGAGATCGGCATCCGCGCCGACCGCTACAAGGCGATGGTGCCGACGGTGACGAGCGCGCTGCGGCTCAAGGGGCGCGTGCACGGACGCGAAGCGCAGCTCGCGCGCGCCCACACAACGCGCAAGCTCAAGTTCACCCTGCCGGGACCGATGACCATCGTCGACACCATCGCCGATACCCACTACGGCGACCGGGTGATGATGGCGATGGCGTTCGCCGACCTGCTCAACGCCGAGGCGCGCGCGCTCGCGGCCGACGGGGTCGACGTCGTGCAGTTCGACGAGCCCGCGTTCAACGTCTATATGCGCGAGGTTCCGGACTGGGGGATCGCCGCGTTGCACCGCGCGATCGAGGGGCTTACCTGCGCCAGCGCCGTCCACATCTGCTACGGCTACGGCATCAAGGCCAATATCGACTGGAAGGCGACGCTCGGCGGCGAATGGCGGCAATACGAGGCGATCTTCCCCGCACTCGCCAAGAGCCGCATCGATCAGGTCTCGGTCGAATGCCGAAACTCGCACGTGCCCATGAGCCTGCTGAAACTGCTTGACGGCAAGGACGTGCAGGTCGGCGTGATCGACGTGGCGACGGACGAGGTCGAGACGCCCGAGCAGGTCGCCGCCGTCATCGCCGAGGCGGCAAAATACGTGGCGAAGGATAAGATCATCGCCGGCACCAATTGCGGCATGGCGCCGATGCGCTCCGACATCGCGCTCGCCAAGCTCGCCGCGCTCGGCAAGGGCGCGGAGCTGGCGCGGAAGAAATTCGGATGAGGCTGCTTATGCTTTGGCCCGAGCCTACGTTTGCCGCGCCTTGACTAGAATGACCAATATGACCATATTTGTAGCTCTTTGTGGAGGCTGCAAATGCCGGCACGCACCTGGACGGTCGCCGAGGCCAAAGCCAAGTTCAGCGAATTGATCGACCGCGCCCGTGCCCGCGGACCGCAGACAATCACCCGCAACGGTCGCACCGCCGCGGTGATCGTGTCGGCTGAAGAATGGGAGCGAAAGACCAAGCGCACCGGCAATCTGGCCGAGTTCTTTGCGGCATCTCCATTGCGCGGGTCGGGTCTCGTAGTCGAGCGAAGCAAGGATAAGCCGCGCGACATCGAGTTATGACATTCCTTCTCGATACCAACGTCATCTCTGAATGGGCGAAGCCCCAGCCCAATCCGGCTGTTATTTCCTGGCTCGCCGAGGTCGACGAAGACCGGATATTCATCAGCGTCATCACTTTGGCTGAATTGCGCAGCGGCGTCGCGTCCCTCGCAGCAGGACGGCGCCGCGACCGCCTGGACGCGTGGCTTTCTCTTGATCTTCCAACAAGATTCGAGGGGCGCGTGCTGCCGATCGACGCTTCTGTCGCCGACGGCTGGGGACGAATTGCCGCGGCCGCCAAAGCTGTTGGCCGGCCAATCCACGCAATGGATGCGTTTCTTGCGGCGACCGCCCACATACACCAATTGACGCTCGTGACTCGCGATGTCTCGGATTTCGAAAGCGCGGGAACGCCTGTGTTCTGTCCCTGGTCGAGCGGGTGACCGGTTCAACCCACGAAAATTGCTGCGCGGATTCTCCGGAATTATTTCTTCTGCTCGGGCGAACGCTTGCCGCCTTTCATCTGCGTCTGCAGCGCTTCGATCCGGTGCTTCAGGTCTTCGATTTGGCTCTCGATGCGGGCGGTCGCCTGGCGTCTTTCGTACCACGCGAACGCCATCGTGGCGGCGAACAGGATCAACAGCACCGCCGTGATAATTCGCAGCGTTCGCGGATCGATCGACATTTTCATGATTTCAGCTCGGTAACGTGCGGCTCACCTGACCACGGAATTGCTGCGCCAGTTCTCCGGGCTGTCGCAATTCTTCGAGCGGGCGGTGTTCTCGAGCACCTTGAGCTCCTCGTTGGCGGCAACGTGATCGGCCTTGTAGGCGAGCACGTTCACGATCGTCCCGCCGGCGCCCTGGTCGGCTTTATCCATCAGCTGTCGCAATTCCTGCTCGCGCGTGGACCAGTATTTGCGCTGCCCGGCGAGCTGCTCGCAGGTGTTGTACTGGTATTTTCCAGGATCGGCGAAGACCGTGGGCGGATTGTCGCCGGTCGACGAGCAGGCCGACAACAACGCACCGGCGAGCGGCACGGCCAGCAGCGTCATGGCCCGACCCATCCCTCCCCGCATCTGCGCACAGGACCTCATCACCGACCACTCGCACGCCAGCCGTTAACTTTTCAACGGTTCTTGCGACGTCCCCAGCGCCGCCTATGCCGGCCGATTGCGCCCTAATCGTGGAGCCCCGCAATCGTACCACCGTTCAGTTGATATGGACCAGGGCACCGCCATCGACCGGAAGTGCGACGCCGGTGATGAAGTCCGCCTCGTCGGACGCGAGAAACAACGCGGCGTTGGCCACGTCCCAGGCGGTCCCCATCTTGTGCCGTAACGGCACGCGCGCGTCGCGCGAGGCCGCGACCTCGGCGCGGCTCTTGCCGGAGGCGCGGGCGCGGGTATCGACGGCCATCGGCGTATCCATCAATCCCGGCAGGATCACGTTGGCGCGGATACCGAACTCGGCGTTCTGGATCGCCAATTGCTGGGTGAAGGCGATCATGCCCGCCTTGGTCGCCTTGTAGACCACGTTGGGATACTGCTCCCAGGCCGCGACCGAAGAAATGGTGACGATGACGCCCGCGCGCTGCGCGCGCATTACCGGAATGACGTGCTTGCAAGCCATGATCGCGCCGCGCAGGTTGATGGTGGCGATGCGGTCGAACGCCGCCTCGGTGATCTGGTCGAGCGGCGCGTCGCCGCCGGCGATGCTCACGCCGACATTGTAGTGCAGGATGTCGACGCGGCCCCAGCGCGCCCGCGCCGCCTCGACCATGGCCTTGAGCGTCGCCTCCTTGGCAACGTCGGCCTCGAACGCGACGCAGTCGGCGTTCGACTGTCGTGTTATCGCAACGGTTTCTTGGGCCGAGGCGAGGTTGTTGTCGACCGCGAGCACCTTGGCGCCCTCCTGCGCGAAGCGGATGACCGTGGCGCGGCCGTTGCCCATGCCTTCGCCCGGCGACTGGCCGGCGCCGATCACGATGGCGACCTTGTCCTCGAGACGCATGTGCAATCCTCCGCGGTGGGCACGATGGGCGCGTTCGTTCGATGCATTCCACTTTGCCGCAAACTGCTCTAATCTTATACGTCGAAGCGCCGCAATGGGCGCGAGGAGATATCATGGCGAAACTCCAAGAGGTGCCGTCGGTACGGCAGCGGGTGAGCGAGAGCGAGTGGCAGGCGCGCGTCGAGCTCGCCGCGGCCTACCGCCTGGTCGCCCATTACGGCTGGACCCATCTCATCAACAACCACATCTCGCTGCGGGTGCCGGGCACGGACGACCAGTTCCTGATCAACCCTTATGGCTTTCTCTACGAGCAGATCACCGCGTCGAGCCTGGTCAAGATCGACGTCGACGGCAACGTCCTCGACGCAACCCCCTACCCGGTGAACCGCGCCGGCTTCGTGATCCATAGCGCGATCCACATGGCGCGCAAGGATCTGCACGCCATCATCCATACCCACACCGTCGCCGGCCAGGCGGTGTCCGCGCTCGAGTGCGGGCTGCTGCCGCTCAACCAGAGCGCCATGCGCTACTACAAGCGCATCGGCTACCACGACTTCGAGGGGGTCGCGAACGACCTCGACGAGCGCGAGCGCATCGTCGCCGATCTCGGCGACCACAAATGCCTGATCATGAAACATCACGGCCTGCTCACCGCCGGGGTGAATATCGGCGAGGCCTTCAATCTGATGTACTACCTAGAGAAGAGCTGCGAGACCCAGATGATGGTGCTGGCGTCGAGAGAGCCCTACGGCCTGCCCAGCGAGGCTTCGTGCGAGAAGTCGGCGCAGATCTTCTGGGGCAACGGGCGGGTGCACGACCGCGACTGGCCGGCGCTGATGAAGCTCGCCGACCAGATCGATCCGTCGTTCCGCAATTGAAATGAATCTCGGCGTTCGCGTTGCTGTAGGGTGGGCCATCAGCGCGTTTACGCGCGTCTTCGACGCGCTATGGGCGCTCTTGCGCCGTGCCCACGCGTCTATCTCGCAAATTCGCAATTCTACGCGTGGGCACGGTGCGCGCGATCGAGCCTGTGGCAGCATTGCGTGTTTTCGCGCGCACCTTTGCCCACCCTACACGTCCTTGGTCGCCGCGACCGTCGCGATCGCGGTTTATCCGGCGGTCGCGCAAGACTATCCGACCCGCCCGGTCGAGATGATCGTGCCGTTCGCCGCCGGCGGCGGCTCCGAGCTCCTGGCGCGCCTCATCGGCGACGGGCTCGCCAAGCGCCTCGGCCAGCCCTTCGTCGTGCTCAACCGCCCCGGCGCCAACACCAATCTCGGCACCTTGGCCGCCGTGCGCTCGAAGCCCGACGGCTATACGCTGCTGATCGCCAGCGTCGGGCTCGCCGCCAATCCGTCGCTCTACAAGCGGCTCGCCTTCGAGCCGCAGACCGATCTCGAGCCGATCACGCTGATCGCCAATTCGCCGACCGTGCTGGCGGTGCCGCCCGCGCTGCCGGTGAACACGCTGGCCGAGTTCATCGCCTACGTGAAGGCGCGGCCGGACGACCTCAACTACGCCTCCTACGGCACCGGCAGCGGGCCGCATCTCGCGACCGAGCTGTTCCAGGGCAAGACCGGCACCCGGATGCTGCACGTGCCCTATAGCGGCGGCGGGCCGGCCGCGGTCGGCGTGATGACCAACCAGGTGCAGGCGCTGTTCTCCAGCGTGCTTCCGGTGCTCGGCATGATCCGCGGCGACAAGCTCAAGGCCATCGCGATCGCGTCCGACCGCCGCTCGGAGCTGCTCCCGGAGTTGCCGACGTTCCTGGAAAGCGGGCTCGACTATCGCACCGGCACCTGGTTCGGGCTGCTGGCGCCCGCCAAGACGCCGCCCGAGGTCATCGCGACGCTTCACCGCGCGACGGTGTCGGTGCTGCAGGATGCGGGTGTGCGCGCGAAGATCAGCGAGCAAGGCGCCGAGGTGGTGGCGAATTCGCCGGCCGAATTCCGCGCCTTCATCAAGGACGAGACCGAGCGGCTGGCGGCCGTGGTCCGTGGCTCGAACATCACGCTCGATTAGAGGCCTAAAGTTAAGCCATTGATTTCATTGATGGCGGTTCGCAGCTCAGCCGAAACCTGCCGCGCGCGCCGTGGGCCGATGGAACCCGCGAGCGGGCTACGCGCTTTTCTTGGTTGACCATCTTTCCGTGCTGCGGGGGCCGGGCCTGCCGGCAGATCGCCTCCAGGAGCTTCCGGGTCGCGGCACCGATCTCGGGGCGGCGCAAAGCCCGCGGGAAGATGCCGTCGCCGACATGCGTCATCTGGATTTGCACGCTCGCAGCGAAGAGGAGCATGGCGCCATGCAGACCACCGAAATCCAGGACTATGCGCAGCAGTTGTTCGAAGCCCACGGCTTCAAGGCCATCGCCGAGGCCGCGCAAAAGGCCCGCGCCTTCGAAACGCAAGGCGACAGCGAGAACGCCGAAACGTGGCGACAGATCGAAGCCGCCCTCATGCACATGCGCGGCCCCAATGAGAGCTGAGACCCGTGCAGCCTGAGGTGCTCGTGGCGACCACGGCCCCGGTCACTTCGTCGAGCTGAGCAAGGTTCCGGGCGTTATCCGGGACCATCATCAATTCATATGAGTGGAGGGAAGCCATGTTTCTCAACTGCGCGAACGCCGACGACGTGCTCAAATCGATCAAGGGCAAAAACGTCCAGATGATCGATTTACGCTTCACCGACTTGCCGGGCACCTGGCAGCATTTTTCCGTACCCCCCAGCGCGGTCGACGCCGATGCCTTGAGCGACGGCATCGGCTTCGACGGGTCCTCGATCCGCGGCTTCCAGGAGATCCAGGAAAGCGACATGCTGGTCGTGCCGGATCCGACGACGGCCTTTCTCGACCCGTTCATGCCGGCAACGACGCTCGTCCTGATCTGCAACATCCGCGATCCGGTCACGGGGGAAAGCTACAGCCGCGACGCCCGCTACATCGCCCAGAAGGCCGAGGCCCATCTCAAGCGGGCCGGGATCGCCGACACCGCCTATTTCGGTCCGGAGGCCGAGTTCTTCGTCTTCAACGACGTGCGTTACGGCCAGGGCATCAATTTCGCCTACCACGAGATCGAGTCGAAGGAAGGCATCTGGAATTCGGGCAAAAAAGAAGAGCCCAATCTCGGCCACAAGCCGCGCCAGAAAGAGGGCTACTTTCCCGTCCCGCCCACCGACAGCATGCAGGACTTGCGCACCGAAATGGTGCTGACGCTCGAGGCGCTCGGCGTGCCGATCGAAGCCCATCACCACGAGGTGGCGACCGCGGGCCAGGCAGAAATCGACATGCGGTTCACCACGCTAACCCGCATGGCCGACAACCTGATGCTCTACAAATACGTGGTCAAGAACGTCGCGCGCAAGCACGGCATGACTGCGACCTTCATGCCCAAGCCGCTGTTCGAGGACAACGCCTCGGGCATGCACGTGCATCAGAGCCTATGGAAGGGTAAGACCAATCTGTTCCACAGCGAAGGGCACTACGCCAACTTGAGCGACCTCGGCCGCGGCTATATCGGCGGCTTGCTGACCCACGCCTGGGCGCTGTGCGGATTTTGCGCGCCGACCACGAACTCCTACCGCCGCCTGGTGCCGGGCTACGAGGCGCCGATCAATCTGGTCTATTCCCAGCGCAACCGTTCCGCCTGCTGCCGGATTCCGATGTATTCGCCGAACCCGCGCGCAAAGCGCGTCGAGTTCCGCACGCCCGATCCCTCCTGCAACGGATATCTGGCATTCGCGGCGATGCTGATGGCCGGCCTCGACGGCATCGAGAAGAAGATCGATCCGGGCAAGCCGATCGACAAGAACCTCTATGACCTGCCGCCCGCGGAGGCGAAGGAGGTCAAGTCAACGCCCGGATCGCTGCCGCAAGCGCTCGATGCGCTCGAATCCGATCACGCGTTCCTGCTGCGCGGCGACGTCTTCACCAAGGACGTGATCGAGACCTGGCTCAGCTACAAGCGCGACAAGGAGGTCGACGCCATCGCGCTGCGCCCGCACCCGTACGAATTCCATCTGTATTACGATATTTAGTCCATGGCTCAGAGGGGGCTGTCATGAGCGGGTATTCAGAGGCAACGGCTTATGTTTCTATCGCAGTCTTACTCTTGGTATTCCTCATCTTTTTGGTCCATCAACGTCTTGCCGGCATCGAGAATCGGGTTGGCAGACTTTCGCGGCTCGAGGTCAAATTCGATCTCCTCTTGAAGCACGCCGGTGTCGAATATGACCCGTACAAGAGC
>WNEY01002418.1_pt1 | contig 17525 bp, 16 predicted proteins | sample 5400531 | NCBI WGS metagenome assembly WNEY01 (sample SAMN13153338, study PRJNA577476) | soil metagenome | isolation source: 200 cm saprolite under Douglas fir tree site 1 | place: USA:California | collected 2015-04-18
GGCCGGGGCAAGGGGCCGCCGGTGCGGATGGTGATCCACCGCGCGGTGGACCACGTGGTGTTCTTGAACACGCCGAGCGCGATCCTGGTGGACATCGATGTGAGGTTGAAGTAGCAGTGAGAGCGTGGTAGCAGACGGCACAGCGACGGCCGCCGGGCCGGGGCCCGGCGGCCGGTGCTCCCCTATACTTTCCCCCCATATGCACACCGCCCGGCGCACTCACGGCTTCACCGAGTCGGTCATCCGCGGCATGACGCGGCTCGCCAACGAGCACGGCGCCATCAACCTCGCCCAGGGGTTCCCCAACTTCCCCTGCCCCGACGTGCTGAAACAGGCCGCCGCGCGGGCCATCCGCGACGACGTCAACCAGTACGCCATCACGTGGGGCGCGAAGCGGCTGCGCGACGCGCTGGCGCGGAAGTACGGGGCCTGGTACGGGATGACGGTCGACCCGGAGACGGAGATCACGGTGACGTGCGGCGCCACCGAAGCGATGGCGTCCGCGCTGCTGGCGATCGTCGACCCGGGCGACGAGGTAATCGTGTTCGAGCCGTTCTACGAGAACTACGGCCCCGACGCGATCCTGTGCGGCGCCAAACCGGTGTACGTGCCGATGGCGGCGGGCGTGCAGGTGGACCTCGACCGGCTGGCGGCCGCGTTCTCGCACCGCACGCGGGCGATCATCGTCTGCACTCCCAACAACCCCACGGGGCGGGTGCTGTCGCGCACCGAGCTCGCAGCGATCGCCGGGCTGTGCCGGCGGCACGACGCGTACGCCGTGACCGACGAGATCTACGAGCACATCTGCTATGAGGGAACGCACGTCCCGATCGCGACGCTGGACGGCATGCGCGAGCGCACGATCACGATCAGCGGGGCGTCGAAGACGTTCAGCGTCACGGGATGGCGGATCGGGACGATCGTCGCTCCCGCCCCCGTCACCAACGCGATCCGGAAGGTCCACGACTTCCTGACGGTGGGCGCCCCCGCGCCGCTGCAGGAGGCCCTCGCCGTCGGGCTCGAGACGCTCGGCGCCGATTACTACGCGGGGCTGGCGCGCGACTACCGGGCGCGGCGCGATCTGCTGCACGGCGCCCTCGTCGGGGCTGGCTTCGCGTGCCGGCCGCCCGAGGGTGCGTACTACATCCTCACGGATTTCTCCGCCCTGTCGGATCTGCCGGACGACGAGTTCGCGCGCTGGCTCACGTGCGAGGCCGGCGTGGCGTCGGTCCCGGGATCGAGCTTCTACAGCCGGCCGGAGCTCGGCCGCACGCAGGTGCGGTTCGCGTTCTGCAAGACACAGGATCAGTTGAGAGACGCGGGGGAGCGGCTGCGGGCGCTCAAGAGCGTGCCGCGAGCCTGAAGATCCACCGCCCGAGCGGCCCGCCCCAAAACCGCAGCCGCGTCACCTCACGCGCATCCCCGCGTCGCGACTCGAGCTCGCGCGCGACGACGCCGGCGACGACCGCCGCCGCGCAGGCGGCGCTGAACGTCGCGAACACCGCCAACACCGCCAGGAACCGCACGACGAACGCGAGCACGCCGGTCACCGCGGCGACGCCGAGGGCGCCGTAGACCACCCGGCGCAGCACGCGCTCGAAACGCGCGGCCCCGCCGCCCAGGAAACCCAGCTCCTCGCGCCGCTCGGCCAAGTCGAGTCGCAGGGCGTGGAGCAGATCGTCGCGCTCGTAGCCCGCCCTGACCAGCCGGCGCGACCGCTCGACGAGGCGGGCGAGCGGCGTGAGCACCGCGAGCGTCGCGAGCAGCAGCGCGACGGCCGCGATCCCCGCCCCGAACTGCGGCGGCACGCGACCGCGGAACGCGCCCCGCACGAGCACGGCCAAGCCCGCCGGCACTGCCGCCAGCGCGACCAGCCACGCGGCGAACAGCCGGAACGCCGTGCGCCGCTTTCCCTCACTCAGAAACACCCGCACCGCCATCGGCAGGCGCCGTTCGGACGCGAGCGCGACGTCGACCGCCTCGACGAGCGCCTCGCCGGTCGGAACCCGGTGGTCCGGGCGCTTGGCGAGGCAGCGCTCGACGGCTGCGGCGAGGCCGCCGAGCGCGACGTCGACCGCCTCGACGAACGCCTCGCCGGTCGGAAACCGGTGGTCCGGGCGCTTGGCGAGGCAGCGCTCGACGGCTGCGGCGAGGCCGCGCGGCACCTGGGGCGCGACGTGCGCGAGCGGCTGCGGCGACTGGTTGACCTGGTGCGCGAGCACCTCGGCGCTCGTGGCGCCACGGAACGGCAGCGCGCCGGACAGCGCCTGGTAGGCGACGACGCCCAGCGAGTAGAGATCGCTGCGGCCGTCCACCGGCTCGCCGCACGCCTGCTCCGGGCTCATGAACTCCGGGGTGCCGACAATCTCGCCCGCCGCCCCGGCGGACGGCCCGGCGACGCGCTGCGCGATGCCGAAGTCCGTCACGAGCGCGCGCCCTTGCGCTCGCTCGAGCAGGACGTTGTCGGGCTTCACGTCGCGATGCACGACCCCGCGCGCGTGCGCGTACGCCAGCGCCCAGCCCACCTCGCGCAGGATGCGCCCGGCCTCGAACGGCGGCAACGGCCCGCCGGCCCGCAGGCGCGCGCCCAACGTCTCGCCCTCGACGTAGGCCATCACGAAGAACGCGAACTCGCCGACCTCGTCCACCGCGTGCACGGGCACGATGTTCGGGTGCGACAGCTTGGCCGCCGTGCGCGCTTCGCGCAGCAGGTGGGCCCGCAGCTCCGGCTGGGAGGCGAGCGCGGGCGGCAGCAGCTTGATCGCGACGGGCCGCTCCAGCCTCGCGTCCTGCGCGAGGTAGACGATCCCCATCCCGCCACGGCCGAGCTCGCGCTCGAGTGCGTAGCGACCGGCGAGGGCCGCCTGGAAGGCGAGGAACAGGGGGTCGACGGCGTCAGCCATCGGAGCCAATATTGTGCCCTCCCTTCACGCTGGGAACTGCATGGCTGACCATCAGCCGTACGTTTCGCCCACGCAGTCGCCCGCCGAGCTGACACCACGCGCCCTGATCGTCGGCGTGCTGCTCGGGCTTGTCTTCAGCGCGTCGAGCGTCTACCTCGCCCTCAAGATCGGGCTCACGGTCAGCTCCTCCATCCCGATCGCCGTGCTCTCGATCACGATCTTCCGCGCCCTCGGCCGGACCTCGATCCTCGAGAACAACATCGTGCAGACGACCGGCTCGGCCAGCGACTCCGTGGCGGCCGGCGTCGTGTTCACCATCCCCGCGATTCTCCTGATGGGCTACGACCTCGACATCAGCCGGGTGGCGGTCCTGGCGACGGCCGGCGGGCTGATGGGCGTGCTCATGATGATCCCGCTGCGCCGGGCGTTGATCGTGAAGGAGCACGACACGCTGATCTACCCCGAGGGCACGGCCTGCGCCGAAGTGCTGATCGCCGGCGAAGAGCGGGGCCTGCAGGCCAAGCGGGTCTTCCAGGCATTCGGCGTCGGCTTCGTCTACAAGTTCCTGATGGGTGGGCTCAAGCTCTGGCCCGACGTGCCGGGCAAGGCGCTCGGCTTCTATCCCGGCGCCGCCATCTCCACGGAGATTTCCCCCGAGCTGATGGGAGTAGGCTACATCATCGGGCCCAGGATCGCGGGCTACCTGTTCGCCGGCGGCTGCTTCGCCTACCTCGTCCTCGCCCCTGCCATCAAGCTCGTGGGCTCCGGGCTGAGCGAGCCGTTCGGGTTCCCCGCGGTGAAACTGATCCGAGACATGAGTCCGGGCGAGCTCCGCTCCAGCTTCATCTTCTACATCGGCGCCGGCGCCGTCGCGTCGGCCGGCATCATCGCGCTCGCCCGCTCGCTGCCCACGATCGCGGGCTCGTTCGCCTCGAGCCTCAAGGACCTGCGCGACTCGCGCCTCGGCCAGGCCGTCACCAGGCTGCGCACCGATGACGACCTCCCCATCTCCCTCACCGTGGGCGGCTCGATCGCTCTCGCTATCGTCCTCGCGCTCCTGCCGCAGGTGGGCGTCAACCTGCTCGGCGCCCGATCTCCGGCATGACCATCGCCGCGCTGCTCGGCACTTGCCTGATCTTCGTGGCCATCGGGTGGACCGGAGTGGACCACCGCGTGCAGGCGATCTCGATCGCCGCGGTGGTCGCCGTCGCCACGGCGAACGCGGGCAACACGTCGCAGGACCTGAAGACCGGCTTCCTCGTCGGCTCCACCCCCCGGCGCCAGCAGATCGCCATCCTGGTGGGCGCGCTCGGCTCCGCAGTCGTCGTCGGGTGGACGCTCACGCTGCTCAACCGCTCGTACACCTACCCCGTCCCCGAGACGCATCCCGCCTTCAGCGCGCAAGCGCTGGCGGCTGCGAACGGCGGGCGTGCCGCGGTCGAGGTCCTCCCTCGCTCGATGTCCCGATTCCGCGTCGCCGGCAGCGACTCGGTGGACAGCCGCGCTTACCAGGTGGTGAGCGTGTACGTCGTCACCGAGGGGGTGGCCGCGGGCAAGTACCTGATGGACCCGGAGAGCCACGAGCTGCGCTACGTGCTCGACCCGGGCATCGGCGGCCGCGTCCACGAATACCGCGGCAAGGCCATCCCCCGGCTCGACTCGCCCAAGGCCACCATCATGGCGCTCATCACCGACGGCATCCTCACCCACAGGCTGCCCTGGGCGCTGGTGCTGCTCGGCGTGTTCATCACGGTCGCGATCGAGCTGATGGGTGTGCAGGCGCTGCCCGTCGCCGTGGGCGTCTATCTGCCGATCTCCACCTCCTCGGCGATGTTCGCCGGCGGCGTGGTGCGCTGGCTCATCGAGCGAGGCGCCGGGGCCCGCCAACAGTCGATCGCGGAGGTCGAATCCGGGCCGGGGGTGCTGTTCGCCAGCGGCCTGATCGCGGGCGGCGCCATCTGCGGGATCGTGCTCGCGGCGATCGCCGGGGCGCTCGGCTCGGCGGACGCCCTCGCGGAGAAGCTGCCGCTGTTCCACGCGCTCGGCGCCCTCGCCGGGTCGAGCTTGCTTGCCTTCGCGCTGTTCGCGGCGCTGGGGGCGGCGCTGTACCGAGTCGCCTCCCAAAAGAGCTGACGCCGTGCGGGTCGTTTCACTGCTGCCCGCCGCCACGGAGATCGTCGCCGCGCTGGGCGCGGGCGGTTTCCTGATCGGGATCTCGCACGAATGCGACTATCCCCCGGAAGTGCGCGCGCTGCCGCGCGTCACGCGGACGAGCCTCGATTCCGCGCTCCCGTCCGGCGCGATCGACCGGGCGATGGCCGACGCGCAGCGCACGGGCGTCGCGCCGGTGGAGGTCGACGTGGAGCTCGTCGGCCGGCTGCGGCCCGACGTGATCATCGGGCAGGCGCTGTGCGACGTGTGCGCCGTGGGCGAGGGAGGGCTCGCCCAGCTCGTCGCCGCCCTCCTCCCCACGCCGTGGGTGGTCACGCTGCACGCGCACACGCTCGACGCCGTGCTCGCGGACGTCGGGCGGGTGGGCGAGGCGCTCGCCCTGCAGGACGAGGCGGAAGAGCTAGTGGCGGGATTGCGGTACCGGCTACACCGGCTCCAGCAGGCCCACGTCCCCACGTCGCCACGCCCGCGGGTGGTGGTGTTGGAGTGGCTCGACCCACCGTACGTCGCGGGGCACTGGGTGCCGGAGCTCGTGGGGATCGCGGGCGGGGAGGACGTCGGAAACGCGGCCGGTGCGCGCTCGGCGCCCCGCTCGTGGCGCGAGCTCGTCGCGCTCGCACCCGATCTCGTGGTCGTGGCGCCGTGCGGCTTCGACGTCGCCCGCGCGCGGCAGGAGCAGGCGGCCGTCACCGATCGCGACGCGCGGGCGCTGTTCAGCAGGCGCGTCGAGTTCCTCGACGGCAACGCCTATACTTCACGTCCGGGGCCGCGCCTCGTGGACGCCGCGGAAATCCTGGCCCGGATGTTGTCCACCACCCGAACCTGAATCCCATGACCAAGACGACGTTGGAGTTCCTCAAGCGGCTGCTCGACACGCCGGGGCCTTCGGGCTTCGAGACGGCGCCCGCCCGCGTGTGGCGGGAGGAGGTCAAACAGTTCGCCGACGAGGTCGCCGCGGACGTGCACGGCAACTCGGTCGCGTCGCTCAACCCCAAGGGGAAACCGCGGCTCATGCTCGCGGGACACATCGACGAGATCGGGTTGCAGGTGACCCACATCGACGACGAGGGCTACCTCTACTTCGCCGGCATCGGCGGGTGGGACCCCCAGGTGCTCGTGGGCCAGCGGGTCGTGCTCGCGGGGCCCAAGGGGTCGGTGCGCGGAGTGATCGGCAAGCAGGCCGTGCACCTGATGAAGAAGGAAGACGTGGACAAGGTGTCCAAGATCTCCGACCTGTGGATCGACATCGGGGCCGGCAAGAAGGCCGAGGCGGCCGAGCGCGTGCGGGTGGGCGATGCGGGGGTCTTGGACGCCGAAGCGCAGGAGTTTCCCAACCGGCGGATCGTGTCGCGCAGCATCGACAACCGGATCGGCGCCTACGTGGTGGCCGAGGCGCTGCGCCTGCTGGCGCAGGAGCGGCCGAAGCACGCCGGCGTGTTCGCGGTCGCGACGACGCGCGAGGAGATCGCCTGGATGGGGGGCGGCGCGCGCACCAGCGCGGTGGGGATCGACCCGCAGGTCGCGCTGGTCGTGGACGTCACGCACGCCACCGACTGGCCGGGCGCCGAGAAGAAGCGTGCGGGCGAGCACAGCTTGGGAGGCGGCCCCGTGCTGTCGCGCGGTTCGGCGGTGAGCCCGGTGGTGTTCGAGTTGCTGGCCGAGTGCGCGGGGGCTGAGCAGATCCCCTACAGCATTCAGGCGGCGCCGCACGACACCGGGACCGACGCGGACGCGATCTACAACGCGCTACGCGGAATCCCCACCGGCCTGGTGAGCGTGCCGAACCGCTACATGCACAGCCCGAACGAGATGGTGGCGTTGGAGGATCTCGAGCGGGCGGCCCGGCTGTGCGCGGCGTTCGCCCGCCGGCTCGATCCCAAATTGAGCTTCATTCCGAGCTGACGCGCTACGCCCGCGGCTTCTTCCTCCGGAGGTCGATCAGCGCGGCCTGCGCCGCCGCCTTTACCTGCTTGTCCCCGTCGTCGGTCAGGCCCTCGAGCGTCCCGACGGCCGCCGGAGTCGCGGCGGCGCGCAGCGCCTCCACGGCGGCGGCGCGCAGCGTCGCGGGCCGCCGCCCGAAGATCCGCCCCGACGGCTGGGCGACCTTGATCAGCGCCTGCACGGCGTCGGCGCTGCCGATGCGGCCCAGCGCGAGGATCAGCTCGCGCTGCACGGCCTCGTCCTTCTCCTCGTCGAGCGCAACGACCAGCGGCATCCCCAGCGCGCTCGACTTGCGCCCGATGCCCAAAGCGACCTGCATCCGCACCTCGACCGACTTGTCACGCAGGGCGCGCCGCAACGGCTCGGCGGCGCTGCGGCTGCCGACCTTTGCGAGCGCCAGCGCGGCCGCCTTGCGCACTCGCTCGTCCGAATGCCCCAGCTGCTTGGCGAGCGCCGGCACCGCCTCCTCGAGCCCGAGCTCGCCCACCAGCTCCGCCGCGTTGCGCACGACGAACCACTCCGGATGCTCGAGCATCTGCACCAGCTGGCCGGTACCCTCCGTCATGCGACTCAACGCGTCGAACAGGGCGCGGCGCTCGTGGATCTCCGGCGCGGCGACGAGCAGCTCGAGCAGCACCTCGACTGCGTTGGCGCCGGCGCGCCGCAGCGCCTCGATGGCCGCATCGCGGTCCTTCGGCACGGTGACGGTCCGCGCCAGCCGGGCGAGCACCGGTTTGGTGTACATGCGCCGCAGCGCCACCCCGTATGTCCGCCGCAGCGCCGCGCCCTCCGGCACCCGCCGCTCGCAGCGCGCCGCTCCGACCACCAGCCGGAGCAGCTGGTCGGGTCGGTTCACATTCACGGCCGATTCCACGTCGCGCACGATCTCGGCCAGCAGGTCGCCCGCGGTCGGGGTTTGCGGGTCGCGCTCCAGCCGCGCGAGGGCGTCGGCCGGCCGGGAGGCCGCGGCGGGGCCGGCCGGCTGATGCGCCGGGGCGGGAGCAGCCGCGTCGATCGGCGCGCGTGCCGCGTCCGCGGCGGCGACGGGGGCCGCGGGGGCGGGGGGTGCGGTGGGGGCGGGGGGTGCGGTGGGGGCGCCCTCGCTCCCCGGCAGCGCCACCGCGGCCGACGGGGGCGGCGGATCGTGCGTGACGAGCGGGATCCCCGCGAGCGGCACCGATCGCAGGTCGCGCATCGCTTCACCGTGCAGCAGGCCGTCCGTGCCCAGGTTGCGCGTCCGTCGGTTGGCCTCGCCGGGCACTGACGCCATCGGGTCCGCCGGCTGATAGCGCTCCGGCGCGCTCGCCGGCGCGGCGGGAGGGGATGGGGAGGCTGCCGGCGCGGGTGGCGCGAGCTCGCCGATCGTGACCAGCACGTGGTCGACGCCCGCCGCCCGCAGGCGCGCCGGCACGTCGTCCCCGCCCGGCTGATCGGCGAGCGCGCGCAGCAGCTCGAAGATCTGGTTGGCCGGCGGGTCCTGCTGGATCGCGATCTCGCTCACGTTGTGCAGCTCGATGCGCTGCAGCAACGGGCCTACGTCGCCGGAGACGGCGGCGCCGTTCACCACGACGCGGCCGCCCGAATCCCGCAGCACGACGGCGGTCTCCTGGAGCAGCCCCATCAGCGCGCGGAACTCGACCTTCTGGTCCTGTTTGGCGTCGGGATCGCGAAACAGTTCCACACAGCGCGCGAAGCGCGCGGCGATGAGCTCGGGAGCGGACATAGGGCCGATGCGACGGAATCTAGAACTGGCGCCTACCCGCGGCAACGCGCGCGAGGGCGTGAGCCGCGTCACGTTCACGCACGGGCCGGCCCGGCAGATCGAGCGCCACGGCGAGCGCCGCGACCGGCGGCGGCGCGAGGCCGAGCGGCTCGAGCCGCTCCGCGTCGGGCAGCAGCTCGGCGAGCGGCGCGTCGCACGCGAGGCGTCCGCCGTCGAGCACGAGCGCGCGCTCGAGCGTCTCCGCGGCGAACGCGAGATCGTGCGTCACGACGAGCACGGCGGCTCCCGCGGCGGCACGCGCCAGCAGCGCGCGCGCGACCCGCGCCCGCAGCGCCCGGTCGAGCCCGGCGGTGGGCTCGTCCAGCACCAGCAGCTCCGGCTCGAGCGCAAGCGCGCCCGCCAGCGCCGCGAGCTTGCGGAACGCCAGCGGCAGATCGTAGGGATGCTCGCCCGCGAGCGGCTCGAGCTCCAGCTCGGCGAGCGCGTTGGCGGTGCGGCGCGCACCTTCCGCCGGCTCGAGCCCGAGCGCGCGCGGGCCGAATCCCACGTCGTCGCGCAGCGTGCGGCCGAACAGCTGCTGGTCCGCGTGCTGGAAGACGGAGCCTACCCGCCGCGCCAGCCGTTCCGGCGCGCGGCCCCGGGTGTCCCAGTCGCCGACGCACACCGTGCCTGCGTCCGGCGCGAGCAATCCGGTGACGAGCTTCACGAGCGTGGACTTCCCCGCCCCGTTCCGGCCCAGCAGGGCGACGCGTTCGCCGGGCGCGATCGCAAACGACACGCGCGCGAGCGCCGGCGCCGCGCCGTACGCGAACGAGACGTCCGCGAAGCTCAGGGCCGGTCTCGGCGCCACCGCCGCACCGCGTCGGCCACCATCAGCGGCCGGGGTCCCGCGAGTCCCGCGGCGCGCCACACCCCCGCGACCGCGGGGCCCCCGGGGCCGTCTGCCCAGATGGCGTCCCGGCCCAGGATGTCGGGGGGGCCGACCTCCCGTACCGCACCCTGCGCGAGCCAGACGACGCGGTCCGCGACCTCGGGGAGCGCGTCGAGGTCGGCTGTGGCGACGAGGACCGCCGTGCCATCGGCCGCCAGCGCCCGCACCAGTCGCCACACGAGCCGCGCGCCCGCGGGGTCGAGCTCCGCCGTCGGCTCGTCGAGCAGCAGGAGGTCGGGGTCCATCGCGAGGATGCCGGCGATGACGACGCGCTGCAGCTCGCCGCCCGACAGCGTCGCCGGCTCGCGGGCCGCGAGCGGCGCGATCTCGAGCCGCTGCAGCGCGCGGTCGACCTCCCGCGCGATCCGCTCGCGCGGCCAGCCGAGGTTCGCCGGTCCGAACGCCACCTCGTCCCACACCGTGAACGCCATTCCCGAGACCTGCGTCCAGGGCGTCGGCAGCACGATGCCGCTTGTCGCGTCGCACCTCACGCTGCCTGCGAGCCTGCCCCCGACCACGCGCGGCGCGAGATCCGCCGCCACGAGGAGCAGCGTGGAGGCCCCCGCGCCGACGGCGCCGACCAGCCCGACGACTTCCCCGGCGCGGACCTCGAGCGACACGTCCCGCAGCGCCGGCGTCGCGACCGCGGGATACCAGTAGCTCACGCGCTCCAGGGTCAGCGGCGCCAGGCGAGCCTCCAGGCGAGCAGCGCCGCGCACGACGCCACCAGCACCCAGCGGAGCACGCGCTCGGCCGCGGGATCCGCCGGGGGCGCGAGCGGCGTGCGGCGGATCCCGGGCGCGAGGCCGCGCGTCTCCAGCGCCAGCGCCCGCTCGTCCACCTCGTGCAGGGCCGACAGGATCAGCGGCAGGGCGAGCGCCCGCAGGGCGCGCACCCGATTGGCCACGCCGCCGCGCGGCGACAGGCCGCGGCACCGCTGGGCGTCCACGATTCGCCGGGCCCGCTCCTTGAGGACGGGAACGGCGGAGAGGGTGGCCGCGAACAGGTACGCCGCGGTGGCGCTGCGGCCCGCGGCGACCATCGCCTCGACCAGTCGGGGCGGCGGCAGCACCGCCACCAGCCACACGAAGCTCGTCACCATGGTGGTGATGCGCAGTCCGATGGCGACCGTAGTGCGCGCGTCGTGCAGCAGCAAGAGGAACAGCCAAAACGGCGCCGCCGTGACGAGCGCGGGCGCGAGCACGCGCCGCGGCCCCGCCGCCGCCGCGAGCGCCAGCGCCACCGCCGCGGCGCCGAGGCCGCCCGCGGGCGCCGGCAGAATCCACGCGAGCGCCGGCAGCGCGCCCGCGAGCACGATCAGCGTGAACGGGTGGCGCGCCCTCACGCCGGGCCGGCGGGGCCGGCGGGGCCGGCGATCCCGATCGCGCGCAACGCCCAGGGAAAGCGGGCGGCGGTGCGCCGCGGCAGGGCGTGCAGCACCGACGTCACGAGGGCGAAGGTCACCGCCTTGTCCCCGACGTCCGACACGAAGCTCCCGAAGAAGCACGCGCCCAGCGGCGGCAGGCCGAGCGCCTTGCCGAGCGCCGTCGTGAGCGCGATGCCACCGGTGGTCGTGCAGCCGAACACGAGATAGGAGATCGGCGTCGACGTGACGGCGGCGATGACGCCGAGCCCGAGGCCCGCGGGGACCGCCGTCGTGAGGCTCCGGAACAGGCCGGCGCGCGCCGCGAGCCACGCGTACAGCGCGACGATGACCTGCACCACGGCGAAGGGCCAGAACGTCGGATTGCGGAGCGTGTTCACGGCGGACGTCAGCACCCCGGTCGCGACGCCGACCGCGGGGCCGGCGAGCGCGGTCGCGAGAATCGTCCCCGTCGTGTCGAGGAACAGCGGCAGCGCCACCGCGTCCACGGCGGCGGACAGGGCGAGGCTGATGGCGGCGGCGACGGGGATGAGCGCGAGCAGGCGGACGGACACGGAGCGCTTCCGCGAGGGTGGCGCGAAAGATAGATATAGGGCACCGATGACCGCCACGTTCGAGCCATCCAAGATCGTGCGCGCCTTGCGCGCCGCGCACCTGCACGACGCGCCGCGCCACGAGCTGCTGCGCCTGGCCTGCGAGCGGATCCGGGCGGAGGGCGCCCCGTACACCTCCGTGTACGCGTACATGCTGCACGGCGACGAGCTGGTGCTCGAGGCGTTCGCGGGGCGGGAGACGCCGCACGCGCGCATTCCCGTCGGGAAAGGCGTCTGCGGCACCGCCGTCGCGACCGGGGAAGACCAGAACGTCCCGGACGTCTCCGCGGCCGGGAACTACCTCGCCTGCAACCTCGACACGAGGTCGGAGCTGGTCGTCCTGATCCGCCGCGGCGCCACGATCCTGGGCCAGATCGACATCGACTCGGACGTGCCGGCCGGATTCACGGACGCGCACCACCGCGCCGTGAAGGACGTGGCCGACGCGCTGGCAGTCCTGCTGTAATCACTCGGCCCGAACCTCCGCCGTCCCCTCCGCGGAGCCGAGCAGCGCCAGCCGTCCGGCGTCCGCGTTGTGGTCCAGCAGCTCGGCGTACCGCCCCCATTCGACGATCGTGCCGAACAGCGACTCGGCCGGGATGAACGGGAAGTAGATCGTCAGGTCGGCGAGCACCTCCTCGTCCTCCACGGCGCCCTCTTCCTTGAGCATCGCGATCAGGCGCGCGAACAGCGGCTGCCTGGAGAGCCGGGCGCGCGTGGCGTCCTTGCGCGCCGCCGCGTCGCCCGCCAGCATGTCGCGCCCCGCGGGCGTGAGCTGCACGATCTCGCCCGGCGTCGTGACCCAGCCGAGCTGCTCCGCCCCCCGCACCACCGCCGACATCCGGTCGTAGTCCACGCCCAGGTCCTCGGCGAGCTCGAACACCGGTCCCTTGCCGTCGGGCCGCGACTGCAGGTGGTCGAGCAGCCCCGTCACCTCGGCGACGTGCACGCGCGGGAACGGGATGAGCCGCTGCATCACAGCCGCCGGGGCGGGCTCGGCCTCGGGCAGCAGCGTCGCGGTGAGGATCGCATGCAGCCGGTCCACCATCGCTTCGAACTCGGGGCTTCGCTCCTTGCGCGGGTACGGCAGCGCGTTCACGAGCTCCTCGCGCACGTGCCCGGGGTTCGACCCGAACACGACGATCCGGCCGGCGAGGAACACCGCCTCCTCGACGCTGTGCGTCACCACGACGAGCGTGTTCACGCCGGTCGCCGGATCGCGCCACAGCTCGACGACCTGACTGCGCAGGTTCTCCGCGGTGAGGGGATCGAGCGCGCCGAACGGCTCGTCCATGAGCAGGATCTCCGGAGCGACGGCGAGCGCCCGCGCGAAGCCCACCCGCTGCTTCATCCCGCCTGATAGCTCCTTTGGATACGCCTGCTCGAACCCTTCGAGCCCCACGAGGTTGATGGCGCGGGCGACGGCGTCGCGCTGGGCCGCCGGGTGCACGCCGCGCGCCTCGAGCCCCATCGCCACGTTCTGCGCCACCGTGAGCCACGGCAACAGCGCGAACGACTGGAACACCATCGCCGCCGCCCCGAGCACCCCGTCGAGCGGCTGCCCGCGGTACAGCAGCTTGCCCTCCGCCGGGCGTGCGAGCCCGGCGAACAACCGCAGCAAGGTGCTCTTCCCACACCCCGACGGCCCCACGAGTGCCACGACCTCGTGCTCGCGCACCGTGAGCGACACGTCGCGCAGCGCCTCGAGGATCTGCCCGTTCGGGAGCCGGAAGCGCTGCGTCACGTGTTGCGCGTCCAGCAGCACGGTGCCCGGTGTCATGTCTCGAGTCCGAAGCGGGTGTGAGTCCATTCCATGAGGGAGCGCCACACCACCCGGTTCCAGCCGACCACGATCAGGCTCATCAACGCGATCCCCCCCGCGAGCAGGGGGAAGTTGGCGTGCGCGGTGGCGTCGCTGATCAGACTGCCGAGGCCCTTGGTCACCCGCAGCGTGCCGCCCGCTTCGATGTATTCGGCCACGATCGAGCCGTTCCACGCGCCGCCCGCCGCGGTCACCCACCCCGTCACCAGCGCCGGAAACGCCGCCGGCAGGTAGACCGACCGCCAGCGGGCGAGCCTCGACAGCCGGAACACCGTGGCCGCGTCCTTGAGCTGCTCGGGGATCGCGGCCACGGCGGAGATCACGTTGAACAAGATGTACCACTGACCCGCCAGGACCATCAGCCCGACCGCGCCGAGGCCGAGCCCGATCCCGATGCGCTGGAACAGCAGGATCACGATGGGGAAGAGCATCGGCGCGGGGAACGACGCGACCACCTGGATGAGCGGTTGCAACGCGTGCACCAGCCGCGGCGAGCGGCCGATCACCACGCCCGCCGGCAGCGCCCACGCGGTCGAGAGCAGCACCGCCGCCATCACGCGGGCGAACGTCAGCGCGGCCGAGGTCGCGAGCTGCTGCCACTCCGCCCGTCCCAGCCGCGCGAGCAAGAGCCACAGCTGCCAGGCCCCGACGGCCGCTCCCGCGACGATCGCCGCGACCAGGAGCGCCGCCGCCGCCTTGCGTGCGATCGGGTTCTCGAGCGCGAGCCGCGGCCCGCGCAGGATCACCGGCGTGGCGGCGCGCAGCGGGCGCTCGAACGCGCGAGTCGCCCAGCGCGCCCGGCGGTAGGCGCGCCGCCGGAACACCGCCGCGCGCCGCGCCAAGCGCGCCCGGCGCAGAAACTCCAGCACCCACGACGTCGCCCTGCCCGTGCCGCCCGTCGTCTCGTCCAGCCGGAACCTCTCCACCCACGCGACGAGCGGGCGCCACAGCAGCTGATCCACGGATACGATCATCACGATCATCGCCAGGATCGCGAGCGCCATCGCGGCCGTGTCGCCCCGGTCCAGCGCAACGCTCATGTAGGAGCCCACGCCGGGGAGACGGTAGTCGCGGTCGCCCAGCCGGAACGCTTCGTTCACCATGAGGAAGAACCAGCCGCCCGCCATCGACAGCATCCCGTTCCACACGAGCGCCTGCGCGCCCGCCGGCACCTCGAGCTGCCAGAAGGTGCGGCGCGGGCTCCACCCCGCCACTTTGCACGCGTCGCGCAGCGGCTCGGGGAGGCTCTTGAGGGAGTTGTAGAACGCGAGCGCCAGGTTCCACGCCTGGGCCGTGAAGATCATCAGGATCGCCGCGAGCTCGAGCCCCACGTTCCGAGTGGGGAAGAGCGAGACCAGTCCCAGCACGAGCCCCGGCAGGAAACCGAGCACGGGGATGCTCTGGAGGATGTCGAGCAGCGGCAGGAGCAGCCGCTCGGCGGCGCGCGACTTCGCAGCCGCCCACCCGAAGCCCAGCGCGAAGAGATAGGAGATGAGCAGCGCGAGCACCCCGCGCGTCAGCGAATAGAGCGTGTAGCGGGGCAGCGCGGCGGGGCGCAGGTCGATGCGCACCGCCTGCAGGAACGGCGCTTCGAACTCGCGGGCGAACGCGATCACCGTCGCGATCACCCCGCCGAGCAGACAGAGGATGACGACGTCGGCGAGTCCGAGCCGCCGCAGCACCGGCGGCGTGAGGGCGAGCGGAAAGCGGATCGGCTTCACTAGCTTAACTTGTCACGCGATGAGCGAGTCGCTGGTCGATGTCGACGGCGTGCGCCTGTTCACCAGGCGCGTGGGTGACGGGCCAGCCGTGGTCGTCCTGCACGGGGGGCCTGGAGCCCATCACGACTACCTCCTGCCCCAGTACGACCGCCTCGCCCGCGGGCGCGCGCTCCTCTACTACGACCAGCGCGGCGGCGGGAGGTCACCCGTCGAGCGCGACGTCGCAGTCGGGTGGCGCGAGCAGGTCGCCGACCTCGACGCCCTGCGCGCGCACTGGGGCCTCGAGCGGCTGGCCCTGCTCGGCTACTCCTGGGGCGGTCTGCTCGCCGTGCTCTACTTCCTCGAGCACGCCGCGCGCGTCGAGCGGCTCGCGCTCGTCTCCCCCGCCCCGGCGACGGTCGCGTGGCGCCGGGAGTTCGAGCGGCGCTTCGCCCTCCGCCTCGCCGATCCCAAGATCGCCCGGGCGCGCGCGGACCTCCAGGCCTCGGGGATCGCCGGCAGCGACCCCGACAAGTACCGGCGGCTCGCGTTCGCGCTGTCCGTCGCCCCCTACTTCCGGGACCCGAACGTCGCGAAGCAGATGACCCCCTTTCGGGTGACGGCCCGGACCCAGCAGGCGGTGTGGGAGAGTCTGGGCGAGTACGACCTGCGCGCGCCGATTCGGGACGCCGTGGCGCGGGCCGGGGGAGGGGCGCCCCGCTCGCTCGTGCTGCACGGCGTCTACGACCCGATGCCGCTGGAAGGGGCACGCGAGCTCGCCGGGTTGGTCGGCACCGGCGTGGTGGAGCTGGCGACGGGACACGCACCGCACGTGGAGGCGACCGAGGCCTTCGCCCGCGCGCTCGACCGATTCCTGCCGCGAGCCTGAGTCGCCCTATTTCCCGCCTTCCCGGGCGATCACCTCGCGCACGCGCTCAGGCGTCACGCCCGCTCCGCTCAACAGGGCGGCGAGGGCGGCTGCCGCGGATCCGGGAGCGGCGGTCTGAATCACGCGCAGCGCTCCGAGCAGCAGCAGCTCCGGTCCCAGGGACGCCGCTCCCACGTCGCGCGCCTCTTGCCGGGCCAGTTCCAGGCATCCCCTCGCGGCCGCGGTGTACGGCACATCTCGCGGCACCTGCCCCGGCATCTCGCTGCTCGCGAGCCGCAGCGTCTCCGCCCGGGCACGCTCCAGCGTGACGCCGGCGTCGGTGAGCACCTGGGCCGCGATGCCCTTCTCCTCGCGCAACAGGCCGAGCAGGAGGTGCTCGGTGCCGACGTAGGAATGGTTCAGCTCGCGCGCCTCGCTCATCGCGAGCTCAAGCACCTTCTTCGCGCGCGAGGTGTAGGGCAGGTCTGGCCCCGCGGCCGCCGCCGCTTTGCCCTTCTTCACCGTCTCCTCGATCTTCTGCTGGATCTCTTCGAGGTCGACATTGAGGTTGGTGAGCACCGCCACGGCGACGCCTTCGCCCTCGCGGACCAGCCCCAGCAGGATGTGCTCGGTCCCGACGTATGCGTGATGCAGCCGCGCGGCTTCCTCACGCGCCATCTGCAAGACTTTGCGCACGCGATCCGTGAAGTTGTAGCCGTTCATGATCCATCAAGTATACCGGCGCGGCCCGCGGCTGGAATCGCCCCCCCAACCGGATTACGTTCCCAGCTCGATGGACAAGCAGGCCATCCGCCAGGTCCTCGAGCAGATCGCGGCCTTACTCGAGCTCAAGGGCGAGAACCCGTTCCGCGTCCGCGCCTTCCAGAACGCCGGGCGGGCCATCGCCGGCTTCCCGGGAGACGTCGCGGCGGCCGCGACGTCGGGCGAGCTCGCCCAAGTGCCGGGCATCGGCCGCGCCACGCTCGAGATCGTGCGCGAGCTCGCCGCGACGGGGCGCTCGAGCGCGCTGGAGGACCTGCGCGAGCAGGTGCCTCCCGGCCTCGTCGACATGCTCCGGGTGCCGGGGCTCGGCGTCGCCAAGGTCCGGCAGATCCACGACCAGCTGCGCGTCACGTCGCTCGCCGAGCTCGAGGCGGCGGCGGCGGACGGACGGCTCGCCGAGCTGCCGCGCTTCGGCGCCAAGACCGCGGAGAACGTGCGCAAGGGCATCGCCTTCCTGCGCCGCTCCACGGGACTGCGCCTGTTCCACCAGGCGGCGGACGAGCTCGAAGGCGTGCGGCAGGCGATCGGCTCGCTCGAGGGCGTGCGGCGGGTCGAGCTCGCCGGAGGCGTGCGCCGCCGCTGCGAGCTGATTCGCGAGCTCACGCTCGTCGCCGAGCACGCAAATGACGGCTCGCGCGACGCGCTGGTGCAGCGCCTCGGCCGCGCGCCCGACGTCACGGAGCTCGAAGCCCGAGGCGGGACGAT
>WNEY01001275.1_pt1 | contig 17521 bp, 13 predicted proteins | sample 5400531 | NCBI WGS metagenome assembly WNEY01 (sample SAMN13153338, study PRJNA577476) | soil metagenome | isolation source: 200 cm saprolite under Douglas fir tree site 1 | place: USA:California | collected 2015-04-18
GTGAATGTCCTGCCGAGACGAGCTCCCGCTGGAACGTCTGATTCTGGCGAACCACAGGAAAGGTTGTCGTGCTCGCGGCTACTTCAGCCCTCCCACGAACGCGCTCATCTCCCGTAATACGTCCGCCTCATTCGACCGGAACACATAGTGATTCGCATGCGGGATTCGCACTACCCGCGCTGAGGGCAAGCCGCTTTCGAAGGCTTTTGCCTGCGCCCCAGTCGTCTCCTCATCCCGAGCCTCCTGGGCCGCGCGCGCCGCCGCATCGGTACCCGCCGCCGGCCCCATATCGTGCGGGACCGCATAGATCGCAAGAATTGGCACCGGAATGTTGGTGTATTTCTGCACGCCCATCACGATGGCTTGAGTGACCGCCGGCACCTGGACTGACGCCTGCGCCGCAAGCATCGCCGGGGGCGTCGCTTTCAGTGTTGCTTGCCGCTCGCGCAGATCCCTTTCAAATCTCGGTAGCACCGTCTCCAGCAGTTCCTGGATCAGGGGCCTGGAGTCCGCGGGAGCCTTGCCCGCGTGCAACAGCGCCAGCTTCTTCTCGAGATCCATCAGATCGATGTTCAGGTCTCCCCGCGACTCGTCATAAAACGCGTATGAATAACCTGCATCTAAATAGATCAGCCCCGCCACTTTTTCCGGATGCCGCGATCCCACCGAGCTCAACTCCTCGCCGCCAAGCGAGTGCCCTGCCAGCACTGGCTTGTTGATCTTCAGAGCATCGAGCACCGCCAGCACATCGTCGCCCAGCCGGTCGGCCGAATACCCAGAAACTGGTGCGCTCGACGCCCCGAATCCGCGCCGCGTGATGCCGTATACATGATATTGAGCGGTCAATTTAGGCGCGAACTGATCGAAGACGTGCGCCGTGTTTCCCAAGCCTGGCACAAGGACCATGGTCCGGCCTTGCCCACTCGTCGGGCCACCCCAATCCAGCACCTCCAGCTTCACGTTTTGATCCACGTTCACGAACTGGGCCGAGTGCGGCGACGGGTCCTTCCACGCGGTTTCCGGAGTCGCGCGCTTGAGTTCGAGCGGCAGAGGGCGGCCTTGGGTCCACGTCCCTGCCATGGAATTCCCATCAGCCGCGATCTTGCCTTCGTAACTGCCACGGAGTGCCGCGACGGTGAATTTGACATCGGATCCCTGCAACGTCACGGAGTCAGCTGGCATCGTGGCGCCCCGGTCCTGACTTTGATCGATACTGGCCAGCGCCGCCTTCCACGTGCCGCCATCACCTTTCTCGATATGCACGATCAATCGAAGTTCCTGCGTGCCCGCCTTGAGCGCTCCCTGCCAGTCACCAGCCAAGTCCTGCGCGTAAAGCGCACTGCCGCACATCGCGAAAACGGCGCCGATCCATAGCGTCTTGGTTCTCATCCGCGACCTTCCCTTGTCATGCTGTTGCCTGTCGGAGCCTACGTCAAAAGCCATGTCCGATCGTGGGCGCCGTCCCTGGACCGGCAAGCCTCGATCAATCCGAGTAGCGCTGGCAGCGACGATCTCGTACGGGCCGAGGCGGACGCCGGGTTCCAAAGGCATCGGCGTAAGAGTGACCGATTATACAGAGACTGCTATGGCCTTCGCGCGCATCACGCCAACGAGATGAAGGTCACATCGCCGCCAGTCTCGTCTTAGTTTGTTCTGTCGTGAGCAACAATTCAGCGACATCTTAAGAGCACGTTGCAAAATTACGAATCCTAACCGCCGAGAACGCAGAGACCGCAGAGAGAATACATACTCTGCGTTCTCAGCGCGCTCTGCGGTTAAATCTGAAACGGGCTTTAAGGAACGCCGGGCGGCACGTGATTTCGCCGCGCGCAACTAACGGCGAAGTCGGGCATGATCCATACTCGGGCCTGATGCGTATCGCCAATGCCCCGTGCTCCTGGGGCGTCCTCGAATTCGATGGAATGGAGCGCAGTGCGCCGTGCGCGCAGGTGCTCGATGAGATTTCCGCCACCGGCTACGCGGGAACCGAGCTCGGCGACTGGGGTTTCATGCCCACCGATCCGCAGGCGCTCTCGGCCGAGCTCGCCGCGCGCGCCCTGGGCATGCTCGGCGCCTTCGTGCCGGTGCGGCTCGCGGAGGCATCCGCTCACCCGTCGGGCATCGACACGGCCGTCCGCACGGCACGTCTGCTGGCCGCCACCGGCGAGTCGCCACTCGTGGTGCTGGCCGACGATTGCGGCACCGATCGCACCCGGACGGCGCGCGCCGGACGCATCATTCGCGACGACAGTCTGCCGGACGACTCGTGGAAGACCTTGGCGCGCGGATGCGAGACGATCGCGCGTGCGGTGCGCGACGCGACAGGCCTTCGCACCGTCTTCCATCCGCACGGCGCCGGGTTCGTCGAAACGCCGTGGGAAGTCGACGAGTTGATGCGGAGAACCGATCCCACGCTCGTCGGCCTGTGCCTCGACACGGGCCATCTCATGCTCGGCGGCGGCGATCCCCTCGAAATCTACCGCCGTTACGCCGCCCGCGTGTGGCACGTGCACTTCAAGGACTTCGACCCGCGCGTCTTCGAGCGCACGCGCGGCGGGTCATGGAGCTACTTCGAGTCAATGCGGGAGGGGATCTTCTGCGAGCTGGGGCACGGCGCGGTGGACTTTGCCGCCATGCTGCGCGAGCTCCGCGAGCATGGCTACGACGACTGGGTCGTCGTCGAGCAGGATGTGCTGCCCGGCATGGGCTCGCCGGCCGAAAGCGCGCGGCGCAACCGCGACTTCCTGCGAGGTCTCGGTGTCTGACGCTCCGACACAATCGATGACACGCCGCGATGCGCTCCTCACGCTCGCTTCCGTCCTCGCCGCCTGCAACCGCCAGCGCGGCGGCCGCCCGCGCGTCGCGCTCGTGCTCAAGACGTTCAACAGCCCGTTCTTCCTCGACATGCGCAGCGGCGCCGAGGCCGCCGCGACGCGGGCCGGCATCGACCTCATCATGCAGGCCGCCGAGCGCGAGATCGACGTCGAACGGCAGATGCAAATCATCGAGAACCTGATCGAGACGCGCGTCGCCGTGCTGTGCATCTGCCCGTCCGGCTCGAAGGAAATCGTCCCGGCGGTTGGCAAGGCCAACCGCGCCGGCATCCCCGTGATCATCGTCGACGATCAAATCGACGAGAGCGCGGCCGCCGAACAGGGTGTGTGGTTCGACACCTACATCGGCTCGGACAACGTCGAAGGCGGCCGCATCGCGGGCCAGTATCTGGTGGACGCGAGCGGCAGATCGGCCAGGCTCGCGCTCCTCGAAGGCATTCCCGGCCACCAGACCGGCGACGCGCGCCTGCGGGGATTTCGCGACGCAATCCGATCCGCCCCGGGCGTCGCCGTCGTCGCGTCGCAGACGGCCAACTGGGAGCGCGACCAGGGCTTCACGGTCTTCCGGAACATGCTGCAGGCGCATCCGGAGATCGACGCCCTGTTTGCCTGCAACGACGTGATGGCGCTGGGCGCGGTCGAGGCGATCCAGGCGGCCGGCCGGACCGGCCGGATCCGCGTCATCGGCTTCGACGCGGTCGACGATGCGCGCAAGGCGATCGCGGCGGGGACGATGGAGGCGTCCGTCGCGCAATATCCGGAGGCCATGGGCAGAATCGCCATCGAAAGCGCCGTGAAGCTGATCCGCGGCGAGCCGGTGCCGCGCGATCAGCGCACCAGGGTTGGGCTCGTCACACGAGCGAACGTGGACGCTCAGCGTTGACGAGCGCGCGCGCGATCCATTCAATCCAGCGCGCGTCCGCGACCGCTTCGTCGAACCCGGGATCCGCGGGCGCGCCCGAGAGCACCGCGTCGCGGAAGTGGTGCAGTTCGTCGCGAAACGCCTCTTCGTACGACACCGTGTGCTGTTCGACGACGAGCGACGCGCCGTCCATGCGCTCGACCTCGAGCGCCGTGGGCGCGTGCCGGAGGTACGGCGACGGGAACACCAGCGTCACGCGGCGATCATTGGCCACGCAGCGCACGCGCTCCTCGTAGTGCGCCAGCCCCGGCACGGAAATCCACGTCATCGACACCCGGAGGTCGCCCGCAAAACGCGTGAGCGACGACTGCGCCATGCCGCCGCGCCACACGTGCGCGGACAGCACTTCCTCCGGCTCCCCGACCAGGCCGCGGACGAGGTTGATGTCGTGAATGAGGCTGGTGAGCAGGACAAAGGTCGCGACCCGCAGGTGCTGCGGGGCGCCGGGACCGAGCGTGCTCTCCAGCGCGGCGCGGATCTGTTCAGCCGTGGCGTCGCGAATCGCCAGCGCGTCGAGCTCCGCCTCGCTCGAGGTCGCGTTGTCGCGGCGAGGCAGCAGTGCATGATGCCGCCGGTAGGAGTCCTCGTCGGGATGGAGAACCGTCACCTCGACCAGCCGCAGGTCCGCGAGATTGCGCACCAGATCGCGCGCGCGGCGGTATGCGGAGTCGAACCGCTTGTGATATCCGACCTGGACGGCACGCCCGCTCGCGCGCGCGGCGGCGGCCAGCTCCTCCGTCTCCGCGAGGCTGAAGCCGAGAGGCTTTTCGACGAAGACGTGCTTGCCGGCCGCAAGCGCGGCTGTTACAAAGGGCCGATGAGTGCCCGAGGCCAGCACGAGCACCGCCTCGACATCGTCGTGCGCGAGCAGTTCGTGGTAGTCGCGGGTCGTCCGCTCGACGTGGTAGCGCGCGGCCACCATGTCGAGCGTCGCGCGATCGATGTCTGCGAGGCCGGCGATGGCGAAGAGGTCCGGCCGCTCGGCGAGCGTCGGCAAGTGCATCATCTGCGCGATGGCACCGCAGCCGACGACGCCGAGGCGCAGGGGCCGGGTCACGACAGTCGTGCGCCGGCGGACGCCTCTAGACATCTTCTAAAGCCAATGTTGGTGTAAATGAAGCAAGTTTTCGTCGGGTCGGCTTTAGAAGCTGTCTTAGCTGCGGCCGCGGAGCGGCCGCCTAGTAACGAAGATTCGCGTCGCGACCGCTTTCTTTACTCGTCGGTTTGAGGCGAAGTTTCGTTACCAGACCCGTAACACAATGCGGGCGGTGGATATGCCCGCATTCACGACCCACGCGCCACTTTGCTCGTTCCAGTGATAACCAGTGTACGACAGGTGGCCTCTGCGAGAATGCCGATCGCCATCGACACATCGGATCACGTGCGTGAATGATCGCTGGATGAACATCGGGCCTGTGTGTGGGCTTGGAGCCTTCACACCCATCATCTTTTCCATTGCAAGAAGATAGCCCTTACACGGACAGTCACGAGCGGACTATCGCCCTTGCAGCGCCTGGTCGTACGGACTGACCGAGCCCGGGCCGATAAAGCAGTGGATGAGACGCTGGGTCGTGCGGCTGGTCGTCGGCTTCCTGCTGGTGATCTCGCTGGCCATCCTGGCGTTCGGGCTCCACATCGTTCCGCCAATCGCAGGACGTGTCACGGACGCGGTGACCGGCGCGCCGATCGCGGGCGTACAGGTCGCGCTGGAGGTCGAGCGCTACGAGGCTTCGACCCACGCCGATGTGCATTCGGTTGCGGTCACCGGCGACTCCGGCCGGTTCTGGCTGGGTCCGTTCGTGGCCTGGGCGATCATAGGGATCGGCGACTCCTGGGTGATCGTCAATCATGCTCTTGACTCGTCGGACGCGTTCTCGCCTGCGGAGACCGAGGTGCTCTACCACCCGCTGACGCGGCGAACGGGCGGGCCCGTCAGCCCCGCGAGTTATTTTCCCGTCACGCTCTCCTTCACGGGCCGCTGCGATCCCACGACGTATTGGGAACCCACGTGCATCAACACGCGCTGGTGGTCGTTCCGCTCGATTCCTCTGGTCCCGATGCTCGACGATGTGGAAGGCTGTACAAAGATCGGCGACAGCACATTGCGAGCGCGCTGCCGGGAGTTGAATCTCTACCGGTCCGCGTTCCTGCGCGTCGGGCCGTTCGACGACGCTCAGCGCGCCGGCCGGCTGTGTGACCAGGTCACCGACCGCCGAGTCTCGCAAACCTGCAGAACGCAGGTGGCCAGCTACGCGGCCGATCGTCAGCACTCCGACCAGACCTCGTGGCTCACAAACGCCGAACCGCGCCTGCGCGTGCTCTTTGCCCAGACGATCGCCGGCACGGCGATGCAGCGCGCCTCGTGCGATCCGTCAGACCATTTTCGCGGCCACCTGCAATGCAAGGCGGAGTACAGCGAGGATTCAACGAGTCCATTGGTCACCGTGACATTCGAAGAATGGGTCGACCGCGACGAGCCGCCCGCCGACACGCTGCAGATGCTGCGGCAGCCGCCGCACTTCACAGACAATGCCGCCCGAACCAGGGCCTGGCGCGAATCGCGCCGGGAAGGCACGATCCGTCGCTACCGAGGCGTCGAGATCAGCGCGGCGGACTGGGTCAGCCAGAACCGCTACCTGCGCGTCTTCTTCCACGAGCGTACCCGGCTGCAGGAAGCGTTCGTCCAGCACTTTCTCGCGCAGTATCCCAGCACACTGCGGTGACGAGCGTCCCGCCTCCGGATCGCGCCTGTCGCCGAATCTGGCGCAGCCGTCGAGACGGTCTCAGTCTCTGACAACCTCCAGCGGATCGGCTTGGGTAGCGGCGCGCGCCGGGATCCAGCTTGCAAGTGTCGCTGTGCAGACGATCACGGCGGCTGCCGCCGTGAACACCACCGGTTCGGTTGTGCTCACTCCGAACAACAGCAATCGCAGGAATCTCGTCGCCGAAAACGCCCCCACCAATCCCAGAGCGACGCCGGTGACGACGAGGCGCCCGCCATCCCGCATGATCATCGATCGAATGGCTCCCGCCGGCGCGCCGAGCGCCATGCGGATGCCCATCTCACGCCGTCGCCGGCTCACCGAGTAGCTCAGGACGCCGTAGATTCCAACCGCGGCAAGCACGAGCGCGAGCGCCGCGAAGCTCGCGACGAGGAGCAGCGCGAATCGCTCCTGTGCGACGCCGCCGCCAATCACGTCCTCGAGCAGCCGCGGCTCGTACAGGACGAGCGCCGGATCGATCCGCGACAGCTCACGACGTGCATCGCTCAGGAGCGCCGGCCGGTCGCCGTCGAACGCAACGACCTCCGTGAGCGCCCAGTTGCGATCGCTCGCAAACTGCGAATGCGAGTGATAGACGTAGGGGCGTGGTGACGATCGCGGGCCCAGAGCGACATCAGCGACCACGCCGATAATCTCGGGTTGCGCGCCAGCGACCCGTACTCGCTTTCCCACCGGATTCTCCGAGGGAAACATCTGCCGCGCGAGCTCCTGACTGATGACCACGCGCCGCGGCGCTCTGGCATCGTCTTCAGCGCTGAACGTCCGTCCCCGCAGGAGCGGAATCCCGACGGCGTCGAAGTACGGTCCCTCGATCACACGTTGCTGAGCCTGCGTGCTGTGCGACTCGGGCGGAAGGTCGGCTCGCCGCACGCCCCAGCTGTGATACGTGCCGGTTACTGGCAGCCGCGAGATCGCCGCGGCAGCACGTACGCCGGGGAGCGCCGCCAGTCGTGCCTGGAAATCGCGGTGGAACCTCGCGCGCTGCTCGGCGTCCGGGTAGCGCCCGCTCGGCAGGTTCACGGCGAACGTCAGGACACGTGACGGCCGCACGCCCAGCGCGACCGACCGCAGGCGTTCGAAGCTGCGCAGGAGCAGGCCGGCGCCAACGAGCAGGACCAGCGCAAGCGCCACCTGACAGACGACGAGCCCATTGCGCGCGCGTGTCTGACGATGGCTTCCACTACCGGTGCGACCGGATTCGCGCAGCACGGCCTCCAGATCCGTGCGAGCCACCTTGGCGGCCGGCGCAACGCCAAAGACGATGCCCGACACGAGCGCGATCCCGACGCTGAATGCGAGGACCGCGCGTTCCAGCGTTCCGTTTCCGGCGTGAGCGACGGCTGTGGGCGCAGCTGCCAGCAGCACGCGAGTCACGGCGGGCGCGACGAACAATCCGGCGATGCCGCCTGCAAGGGAAAGCAGCAGGCTCTCGATCGACAACTGTCGAACCAGGCGGGCCCTCGAGCAGCCGAGCGCCGCGCGCACGGCAAGATCCGACTCGCGCTCCGCGCCGCGCGCAAGAAGAAGGCTTGCGACGTTCACGCACGCGATGATCATCAGCAGGCCGACAGCGCCGAGCAGAATCCACAACAACGGTCGCGCGCTGCCAACCGTATCGATCTGCAGCGGCACCACGCGGGCTGACCAGCGTGATTTCGACGGAGCACTGTCGCTCTGCATGGCAGTGGCCAGCGCCGTGAGCTCCGCCTGCGCCTGTTCGACGGAGACGCCCGCCTTCAACCGGGCGACGATGCTGAGATAGTAGTTGTCGAACGAGTTGGGGCCGCCCGGCTGCAAGTTGAGCGGAGTCCACACCGCGACGTCCGATTCCAGCGGATCGTCGAAGCCGTCCGGTAGAACAGCAACGACTCGATGAGGTATGCCATTGAGCGACAGCAGACGGCCCACGGCGTCGGTTCTGGCGTCGAGGTGCGTGCGCCAGATCCGCTCGCTCACGACGGCGACGCGCGCGTCGGCCCGTTCGTCCGCGCGCTCGAACGTGTGGCCGAGGATCGGATGCGCGCGCAGGACGCGAAAGTAGTCGGCGCTCACCGGCATCGTCCTGACGCGCTCAGGCTCAGCGCGATCCGTGAGGTCGGCCCCCTGGACGCTGTACGTGTACAGCACGGCCACTTCCAGCGTCCGGCTGTGATCGCGGTAGTCGGCCGCTGCCAGACCCGTCAGATAGCTATTGTCGTCTCCACTGCTGTGATAGACGCGCACGAGGCGTTCCGGATCCTCGTACGGGAGTGGCTTGAGGACGACGCGATTCAGGACGCTGAAGACGGCGGTGTTGGCACCGATGCCGAGCGCCAACGTGACTATCACCATAGCAGCGAATCTGGGGCCCGCCGCTATCGAGCGCACCGCGTGCTTGAGGTCGAGGAACATGCCGTCCATATGTGGCTTCGACGGCGCTCGGTCCGAAAGGGTTGGGCCCGCTCCACAAAGAGAAATCAGCATTCAACCCTTCGAGGCGTCACCCCGTCCAAGAGTCTGCAAAGCAGACTCAATGCGGTCCGGCTGCTCGCGATGGTGGGCCTCTACGGTGTCGTGGCGTACATGGTGACGAGACGGACGCGCGAGATCGGGATCCGCATCGCGATCGGCGCGCTTGCGCGTGACGTCGCGTGGCTGATCCTGCGCGACGTCGTGTGGATCGTCGGCGCGGGCATCGCCCTCGCCCTGCCACTGGCATGGGCGTCAACGCGGCTCGTGCAGGGCAGCTGTACGGCGTCACGCCGATCGATCCGACGGCAATCACCGCGGCCGTCTGCGTGCTGCTGATCGTCGCGACGATCGCCGGCCTGATTCCTGCGCGGCGCGCCGCACGGATGAACCCGACGGCGGCCCTACGCCATGATTAGCTCGGTGAGAACGTCTTGGTGCGCTGTGCTCGGCAAAATAACTGTTCGGTAATTGTTCAGTGCCGGCGGCGTTCCTTTCGGACATCCGGCCGGGGATCGGCGACGAACCCATCGCGGTTCGGCATCTTCACCTTCGGGAGGCTCGTCGCGTCCATCACCCGGTCCGCCTCGATGATGCCGTTCAAGTTCAGCACGTAGGCAACCGCTGCGTACACCTCCGGCGGCTTGAGCAAGCCCGGGCGATCGAATTGCATCGCCCGATTGACGTAATCCCACAACGTCGTCGCGTACGGCCAGAAGCTCCCGACCGTCTTGAGCGGCCGCGGGGTACGAAGCGTCCCTTGTCCACCCACCAGTCTCGCCCCCACGTCTCCTTCCCCCGTGGGTCCATGACACCGCGCGCACTGCGCCGCGAAGAGCTCTCGTCCCGCCGCGACGGTCCCCGCCCCTTCCGGCAGGCCGGTGCCATCCGGCGCAATGGCCGACCCCAGCTCGCGGATCTCCTCCGGCGTCGGCGGTCGTCCCACTCCGTACCGAGGCGACTGCGCCGACAGCGTGGCAGCCGCCGCCAGGAGCATCGCGCTAAGCTTCCACATTGGTCACCGTCCCGTCGGCCCGGACATTCCAGACCTTGATGCCGTTGTAGTGGTACGTGGAATTCGTCCCGCGAACGGCAATCAAGGCCGCGCGCGTCGGCTGGACGTACTTGGTTTCATCGATGGCGCGCGATGCGATGAGGGCGTCCTGGCCGTCGAACCGCCACGCCAGTCGGAACCGCGTCAGCGCAATCGGCAGCCGCGGCTCTTGCAACGCGGCCTGGACCCAGGTCCGTCCGCCGTCGGTGGTGACCTCGACCCGCTCGATCCGCCCGCGCCCGGACCACGCCAGCCCGGTCAGTTCGTACAGACCCCGCGCCGGCAGCGTTTGCCCGCCCGACGGAAACGTGATGACGGACTTTGCTTCCATCGCGTAAGTGAAGATTCTTGCCTTGCCGTCCGGCATCAGGTCCGAGTACTTGGACGTTTCGTCGCGGGCCATGTACGGCTGGTCGGTGAGCTTCAGGCTGTGCAGCCACTTCACATTTGTGTTGCCCTCCCACCCGGGGTTGATCAGCCGCAGCGGGTACCCTTGAGCGGGCCGCATGGCCTCGCCGTTCTGGCCGTAGGCGAGCACCGAGTTCTCCAGCGCCTTCGCCAGTGGAATGCTGCGCATCATCCGGCAGGCATCGGCGCCTTCGGCAATCACCCACGACGCGCGCGGCTGCACGCCGGCTTCGGCGAGCAGCAGCGACAAGGAGACGCCGGTCCACTCGCTGCCGCTGACCAGGCCATAACTCCGCTGGACGTCGGCTCCGGTTGCAGCTCCCCACTCACCGGCGCTGTTGCCACCGCATTCGAGCGCCAGGATGCGCGTCACCGACGGCAGACGCCGGATCTCGGCCATCGAAAGGGCGAGCGGCCGATCCACCAGGCCGTGAATGACGAGGCGATGTTTCGCGGGATCAATCGTCGGGATGCCCGAGTGATGGCGCTCGTAGTGGAGCGCCGACGGGGTCACGATGCCAACCGAATCGTGGAGGGGCGTGAAGCTCGAGCCCGTCTCGGGGGTCTTCGACTCGCGCCGCCAGCGGATCGCCTTCTCGAAGAGCGACCGCTCGCCGTAGGGGCCCAGAGGCTCTCCAAGCTTTCGCGGATCGGTTTCGAGGGCCCGCGCCTGCTGACCGGCCAGCAGGGTTCCACCAACCGCCACCCCCATCTGCAGAAGTTGCCGCCGGCTCCGCCTGCCGTGTTTCATCGACCTACCTCCGGTGCGATTCTACCGTGCCCGGGGACGAAAGGAATGCTGTCGGTCGCGGCCGGCACCACGAACGAAGACTCGAATTCGACGAGATGGACTTCTCGTAAGTTAGAAAATCGCCAACGGATTGACCGGCGATCCAGTACCGCCTTCAACCGGCAGCGGCGCGAACGTGATCAAGAATTCATATCGGTTCAGCCTTCTCGCGGTCGTCACGGCCTGCTCCAGATCGAGGCATTCCACGATGTTGATGCCCATCCAGTTGAGCACAGCGACATGAATTGGGTTACGCATCCCCTCCCAGCCTGGTCGCGGATTCCAGTCGATATTGAAGTCGTGGCCGATGAAAGCCGGCAACCGCTCGTGCATCCAGGGAATAGTGTCGGCGTAGTAGCCGGCTACCTGGCCGGTCCACGGACCCAACTGCGCGCGCCTCTTCCAACGACCGACGTACAGCAGCACCACGTCCCCGGGACCGGCTCGCACACCGGATTTCTTCTCCCATGCTTCGAGATCCGCCCGTGTGATTGGCACGCCGGGTTCGACCCAATCAACGCTTTTCAGCCGCGCGATGTCGTATAGGACGGCGCGCGTAAAGATGCCGTCCTTCCAATTCATGACGCTGCCCTTCTTGCATCCAGCCTCGGGTGTCACGTTGTCCTTCACAGGGATGCCGTTGTACATCTGGCCGTTCTCGAAGAAGTGACACCAGGTATCCATGTGCGCCACGGTCTGGCCGTGGAAGCTGACCTGATAGTTGTCGGTCGTCCCTCCGTCGGTGATCGCGTTCGTGACTCGGTGGAAGACGCCGTTCGCGCCAACATCGGCAGCTGCCGCTTGCGGCTCGGGAGGTGCGAGCGACACGACGATCCCGCTCTTGACCAATTTCGTGGCTGTCAGGACTTTCTGCGGTGTAATCAGGTTCGAAGTGCCCTTGTTATCGTCGGTTCCCCACTTGCCCCAGGTCTTGAAATCCCTCCTCCATTGCTCGTACTGAGTCCGCATCGCCGCAGTGTCCCCAGGAGTAACCGGCGCACGCGCTTGAGGAGCGGTCCCGGCCTGGCCCTGCGCCCGCAGCTGGAATCCGCCGACGATTCCGACCAGAACCAACCCGATATACAACGCGATCGATTTCAGATGACGTTTCATATCGTCCTCCAGTCAGAAATCCCTGTCCCATTCTATGTGTGGTCGTGAGCTCACACCCACGCTTTGCTCACAGCCTCGAGCGTGACGGTTGACTTGCGTCTCCAGCCAGCCATAATCGGCGACGTGCGATTGGGCGGCGGCACTAATCGGCGCTGTCGCTCGGGGGGCGCGTGACCGAGATGGAATCGTCCGTCAACCAGCGCGAGGGAACAGCCTTTAACAGCCTGTGGCGAAACTCTGGCTGCATTCGACGGGCGATGCATCCCCGCCGGCGGCGTTGCTCCTCGCTCAAATACTCCCGGTATTCTCGGTCGTCGCGCCTTGCCGGCCGGGCGCCTCGCCCGTCTCGGTGCGACGCCAGACTTTCACCACGGGCTGTTAACGCCGGCTATCGTCCGCATGAGGCAATCGATACCGTGAACCCGCAATTGCCGCGACCGCGCCGGCTCGCTGCGGCACGAAATCGGTAAGAGATGGGCGCGCGCATCTACCGCTGCAGGGCCGAGGACATCGAGGACGTTATCCGGTTCCTCGACCAGTATTGGAGAGCCGGTCACGTGCTGACGACGTGCCGCCCGCTTCTCGACTGGCAGCACAGGGACCCGGACGGCGGTGGGTATTCGTTCGTTCTGGCGCGTCGACAGCAAGACGAAGCGGTGCTCGGCATTCTGGGGTACGTTGCGACACGGCGGTTCGACCGAACGCTCGCCGATGACAATGTGATCTGGCTGACGACGTGGAAGGTCCGCGACGATGCCAGGGTTCCCGGCCTCGGATTGGCTCTTCTGCAGTTTCTGACGAGATCGGAGCCGCACGTCGCCATCGGAGCGTTAGGACTGAATCCCGCGACGTTGCCCATTTACCAGGCGCTCGGCTATGGCGTCGGCGATCTGTGCCACTATGTGCGCCCCAGTGCCGCCGTCGAGACATTCGAGATCGCGACGTTGAGGTCGAGTAGCGCGCCGATTGCCGCTGCGACCGGCGCGCCCTTGCAAGCCCGCCGACTGACGCGAGACGAGGAATTCCGCGCGCTGGAATGGATGCCGCATCGCCCCGGCGTGCCCGGTAAGACGCCGGAATACTTTCGGACGCGCTACGCTCGACATCCGGTCTATGCGTACGTGGTCGTGGCGCTGCTGGAAGCCGGCATACCTGCCGGGGTGATTGCGGCGCGCACGGCCGAACACGCCGGCCGGCGCGCGGTGCGCATTGTCGATTTTCTCGGATCAGACAGCGTGCTCGCGCGCGCTGGCCCGGTCGTGCAGACGCTGCTCGAGGAGCTCGGCGCCGAATACGCGGACGTCTACAACACGGGAATCGATTGCGCCGTGTTTGAACGTGCCGGTTTCAGGCGCATCGATCCTGACGGCCCCGAAGTCGTTCCGGACCATTTCGAGCCATTCGAACGTCGCAACATCCGGCTGTGGTTTTCGTTGAAAGGCGCGGCGGACCCGGTCCTCTTCAAAGGCGACGCGGACCAGGACCGCCCCAATCGTGTGGCACAGCCATGGACGTGATGCGCCACAGGCTCGATCAGCGCTCGTGTTCACCCTTTCAGAAGGACCCATATGACCTCAAAGGAAATGGCAGAACCGGCCCCGGCGAACGAAGGACAATCGGAGCGGGCCGCGATCGCTGAGGAGATTCTTCAGTTCATTCGCGACCGATTCCTCGATGGACAAGGCAGCGGTCTCGAGCCGACCACCACTCTCGTGGAGTGCGGCGTGCTCGACTCGTTCAACTTCGTGATTCTCCTGGCGTTCATCGATGAGCGCTTCGGAGTTTCTCTCGATCTCGGCGCGAGCACGGAGCGATTTGAGACGGTCGACGCCATTGCGGGCTTGATTCTGACCAGCGCGGGCAGCCGGTAAAGCCCTGAGCTCCAGCGGGAGCCTTTCTTCGCGTCCGGCAATTCTCGAGAATGGCCGCGGGTTCGGGGCGCAGTGCCGAATCGGGAGACGAGATTAGGATCATGCTTCGGCTCAGACCGCATCAACAGCGGGATTCTCCGATCGACATTCCGTATCGCAGCGTGGGTGCGCTGCTTGCCGCAAGAGCCGAACAGAATGGCGACAAGATATTCCTGATTTGTCCTGGGAAGCACGAGGAAATCTCCTCGTACGGCGATTTCCACAACCGCCAGATGGCAATCGCCGATCAATTACGTCAGCGGGGCCTGACAAAAGGGAACCGAGTCAGCCTGATCTCGGCGAATTCACCGGAGTTCCTGCTCTTCTATTTCGGCGCTCTGACGCTGGGGCTCACCGTGGTACCGATCAACCCGGAGCTGTCGCCGCCCGAGATCCAGTACATCATTCGCGACTGCGGGTCGAAGCACGTTTTCTATAACGCTTCCCTGGACAGCAAAGTCCTGCTGGTGCGGAATGGGCTATCGTCTTTGTCGATCGCCTTCGCCGATCTTCAGTCGCTGATCGAGGCGGACTCGAATCGGGTATCGACAAGGGCCGATTCGACAACTGGCATCGATCCGACAGATGAAGCCGTCATCATCTACACGTCAGGCACGAGCGGCAACCCCAAAGGCGTCGTTCTCTGCCACCTGAATCTGCTGGCTGACGCGAACGCCATTGCCGAGTGTTTTCGGTTTTCCACGGACACGCGGACCCTCTGCGTTCTGCCACTGTTTCACAACAACGGGCAAGTGACGACTTTACTGGCTCCACTCTATGCAGGCGGGTCGACCGTCATCGTGAAAGGCAAGCCGAACCTGATGTCTTTCTGGGCATTGGTCGAGCACTATCAAGTGACCTGGACCAGCGTCATGGCCTCCATTTTGTCCTTCCTCTCGAGCATTCCCGCCGAGCGAACGGACAAGACGCTTCGCGGCATCCTCTGTGGAGGCCAGGTGCTGGCGCGCAGCGTTCAGGATCGATTCGAATCGCGATTTGGCGTGTCTGTCTTCGAGGGCTATGGCCTCACCGAAACCACGTCATTCTCATGTATCAACGGTTTTCCTGAGGAACAGAGACGAACCGGATCGATCGGCCGACCGCTGTCGACCAATGACATGGCGATCATCGACGAACGCGGGCAACAGGTCGCTCCAGGCGTCGAAGGCGAAATCTGCATCCGTGGGCCAAACGTCGCCACCGAGTACCTCGGCCTGGTCGAAAAGAATCAGACATCGTTCGCGAACGGGTGGTTCCACAGCGGCGATTATGGATGGATGGACGCCGACGGCTACTTTTACTTCGGCAGCCGCCGCGACTTCCTGATCATCAAAGGCGGTGAAAACATCTACGGATCCGAACTCGAGAATGTGCTCTATCAACACGCCGCAGTTGCGGAGTGCGCCGTGATAGGAATACCAGACGAGCTGTGGGGCGAAGATATCTGTGCATTCGTGCAGCGGAAAGAGAACACGTTCGTCACGCCGACTGAATTAAAAGAATTCTGCCGTGCAAAGATTGCTGCTTACAAGCAGGCCAAGATCATCATCATGATTGACGACCTGCCGGATTTGCAGGAAATCCCCAAAGGACCGACGAAGAAGGTCTTGTACCGCCAGCTCCAGCAGTACTACGCGAACATGGTCGGCCGGCGAAAGACCAGCGAGGGCGGAAAAACGTGACAGGGCCTCTGGCGAAGCCCCGACTCATTCATCGGCAGAAGTGCACGTTGTCTGAGCTTACGCTGGTTTCCAATGAGCGTAGGATTCGCCGCGCTACCGTCGAGGCATCTTCCGCCTCGACGAGGCCCAGCGGTGTGCTGGAGAAATCAGTACGGATTTTTCCAGGACGCGCAATCATGAACGTGACGTTGGAATAGTGCGCGGCTGCGGCACGTACGAGTCCCTCCGCGGCCGCTTTCAGCGCCACGTAGTGAGGCCAATGTGGAGGAGGCGTCTCGACCGCTCTCGATGAGATCAGAATCGCGCAACCATGCCTCGCGGAAACGATATCCAGAAAGCTGCTCAGCGGCGCGCCGACGAGGGCGACACCCTCATCGAGATACGCGCGAATCCGCTCGTAGCACGCCTCCTCGACCCGCAACGGCTGAATCGCTGGCGCGGCGTTACAGATCAAGAGGTCGATTGGCCCTAGTTCGTCCCGAACCCGTTCCTTCAGCGATCGACACCAGCGGAGATCGGCAGCGTCTCCTTGCTCCAGTATCAATCGCCCCGGCAGATCGCGGCTCACCGACAGGAGCTCGACGGCCTCCTCGCGGCTCCGCGAATAGAGGCCTACAACGGTGGAGCCCTCGGCGACGAGCTCGAGCGCGAAGGCTGCGCCGAGCCCACGGCTGGCGCCCACGACGATCGCGCGCTTCCCGCTGAATTGTCGGGATCGCGGTTCCGCAACGTCGACTGCGGCCTTTGGAGCCGATGGCCGCGCCGTCGCGACAATTTCGCCACGAGCGAATGCGCGCGCACCGCTTCCCAGCGAAAACTGCGATCGGATCATGGCGAAGCGCCGATTGCAGTGAGTCACGGCGATCTCGAAGGCCAAAGGCACCTCGGGGCGTGGCGGCAGAATCTCCGCGTTCAGCGACCATAAGAGGGCCGTTTCGCCAGGTAGTTCCATTCCGGTCAGATAGCTGCAACTCAGAATCGTCAGCAACAGGCCGTCGCCCCATCGCCGGCGTTCGATCCCGAGGTGGTCCAGCAGCTCCTGGTATTTCTGCTGCGGCGGCGCATAGCACGCGCGGAAGGAGAGGCCAGGTATCAGATCGTCGATCGGGATTCTGCGCGGTCGGAGGCAGGGAGCGGTGCCCGCTTCCGGCAGATCGGTAAGGTGAGCTCCAGCATCCCGAAACTGCAGTCCGATGCGCGTGACGGTTGTGCTCCCGTCCGTCAATACCGCTTTCACGCCGCCGGACGATTCGGATAGCACGCGCAGCTCATAGTCGACGCCCAGCAGTAGCGGCGATTTGAAATCGATCGTGATTCGGGAAGGCGTGGCGCGCGACGGGACGGTGAGCCCCCGCAGGCACGCCATGAACCCTAACATCCCGTGGACGACACGCTGACCGAACGGCGTCTTTCGTGCGTAGTCTTCTGACCAGTGCAGCGGGTTGAAATCCAGCGAGGCGACACTGAAGCGCTCGACATCCTCGTCCGTGAAGCGAATCATGAGCGGCACGTCTCGCCGAAGAAATCTTATTCGCAGATGGTCGATGAGACAAACGAAGCAAGAATTTGTGAATGAT
>WNEY01001278.1_pt1 | contig 17511 bp, 26 predicted proteins | sample 5400531 | NCBI WGS metagenome assembly WNEY01 (sample SAMN13153338, study PRJNA577476) | soil metagenome | isolation source: 200 cm saprolite under Douglas fir tree site 1 | place: USA:California | collected 2015-04-18
CAGCGCCTGGCCGGCCAGGGAACGCTCGATCAGGTGCGGAAAGACCTGGAGGCGCTGGAATCGCTCGGCGCGGAGTACGTGCTGCTGGACAGCGCCGGTGACGATCCGGAGGCGACACGGCACCACGAACCCGTCTGGCGGATGCTGACGATGCTCGCCGAAAAGGTCCTGGACCTCCCGCAGCAGACGCTGCGCTAGGCTCCCAGAGCCTTTCGGTAGACGAGATCCGCGGTGACGACGTCTTCGATTGCGACGCCGACCGATTTGAACAGGGTGATCTCGCCGGCCGACTCGCGGCCGCGCTTCGCTCCCGTCACCACTTCGCCGATCTCGGCGTAAACCTGGCCCGCGGCGATGACGTCCCCGGACTCGCGCGTCGCCGCCTCTCGTGACTCGACGTAGATGCGGGCCGTTCGAAGCACCGCGTCGTCCAGCTCTCGCCAGGTCGGACGCGGGGCTCCCACCGCGTTGATGTGGGGGCCGGGCGACAGCCACTCGCCGAACAGCACCGGCGTCTGCGACGTCGTCGCCACCACGATCACGTCGGCGCCGCGCACCGCCTCCGCCGCCGATGCCGCGGCGCGGATCCCGAACTGCTTTGCGAAGGCTCGGGCGTTCCGCGGGCTCCACACGCGGATCTCGCGGAACGTGCGGACGAGACGCAGCGCCTCCAGGTGGCTCCGCGCCTGAACGCCCGCGCCGAGAATCCCGAGCACCGACGCCTCCGGACGCGCCAGGCACTTGGTGGCGACCGCCGAGACCGCCGCGGTGCGCATCTCGGTGATGAGCCGGCCGTCCATGGTGACGAGCGGCTCCCCTGTCTCGGGACGAAAGAGGACGATCACGGCGTGGTGCGTAGGAACACCCTGATTGTCCGGGTAGAACGTGACCAGCTTGGCGCCAAGCGCACCGCCGTAGGCCGGCATCAGCCCCAGGAACCCTCCGTGGTCGGCGATCGGTACCATCACGCGCATGGGCTGGACGACTTTGCCGCTCGAAAGATCGGCCAGCGCGCTCGCCATGACGGGGATCAAGTCCTCCATGCGCAGCAGATCGCGGACAGCGCCTTCGTCGAGGATCATCGGCGATCGAACCAGTGCCTCAGCTCGATGTTGTAGCCGTTGGGATCGCGGATCTCCGCCCTTGCGTATTGACCCTCACGCACTCTCGGGCCCCACGTGATGGCGACGCCCTTCGTCTTCAGGTAGTCGATGGTGCTCTGCATGTCCGTCACTTCGAGGGCCATCATGCGGTATCCGAGGTGCTCGTCCGCGGGCGCCGGCGCCACCGAGCCGCCCTCATACGCCATCAACTCGACCGACGTGCCTCCCAGCTCCAGATACACGAGCTGCAGCGGCACTCCGAGAGACGACCGATCGATTCGGTCCCTGGCTTTGAGCTTGAACCCGAGCACGTCGGTATAGAACTCCACTGTCCGCTCCAGCTGGTCGGTCACGATCTCCACGTGATCTATCTTCTTGAACACGATGCCCTCCTTCCGTGCACGAAGTCAGCGAGTCGTGGCGCCCAGGCCACTGTTCACAGCTCACAGTGCATCTCGACGATCTCCATCGCTGGATTCGTCGGCAGCGGCCTTCTGACGCCCGTCTCCCTGAATCCCCCCTTGTGGTACAAAGCGACCGGCGCCGAGCTGTGACTCGCCGCCCACGGGCCCAGGTGTCGCAGTCCGCGGTCGCGAGCCCACGTGACCACCGCCTGTAGCAGAATCATCCCTATCCCTCGCCGCCGCCATGCCGAATCAACCCACATGCCTCCGACGCGGCCCGACTCGCTCCGCGCACGGTCGACAAGCCCATACGTGCACCCGACCACGGTCTCGTTCTCACAGACCAGAAACATCACGTGATGCCCGGGTTCGGTCACCGAACGCGTCAGGTCGTCCCAGTACGACATCGGTCTGGCGGCGGCGTCCGCGAAGCTCTCGCCGAAGGCGTCGGGTGTGCGGACGCGCATCCTGTCCCGGCTTCTGAGTCCGTCTACCCGGTCAGCAGGCGCGCGACCTCGTGCTGTCCTTGCGTGCCGGCGATCTCCAGGGCCGTCTGCCCGTCGCCCGTCCGCAGCGATCGATCGGCCCCACAGTCCAGGAGAACGCGAACGACGGCGAGGTCTCCGTTGAAAGCGGCCTCGTGCAGCGGCGTATGGCCGCTCGCGGAGCCGCGGCCATCGACCGGGCAACCGCGGGCGATGAGAAGCCGGATGATGTCGGGGCGCCGATCGGCGCGCGGTCCGGCAGCGGCTGCGTTGATCGCCAGGTTACCCTCGCCGTTGCGTGAGACTGCGAGCACGTCTGCGCCGGCGTCGAGCAGCGCTTCCGCGGTCTCCCGGTGGCCGAAGTACGCCGCGAGATGCAGAGGCGTCCAGCCGTCGTGGGCCCACTGTCGCACGGCTCCCGGATCGTCCCGGAGCTGTCGCCGCACGTCCGCATCGAGCCCGAGCGCGCAAGCTTCGAACAAGTTCGGGCGAGCGCCGCGATCGAGGAGCAGACGGACCATGTCCTGCTTGCCGGCGTACGTCGCCATGAGGACGGGCGAGTTGCCCTTTTCGTCCCTGGCGTTCGCGAGGTCCGGGCGCTCCGCCAGCAGATCCTCGACGGCCTTCGTGTCATCGCGACGGATGACGCCGAGCAATTCCGTGATTCCGCTCATCGGTCCTCGGCGGAGGATGAATCGGGGGCGTGGATTGCGAACGGCGGATTACGCCCGCGCGAACGCCGGCGGCGACTGCTGGATGACCTCGTCCCACGGACCGGGGAAGCGACCCTTGGCGCCCTGTTCCGAAAACGGCTTCTCACGATGCCACTCGCTGCGGGGCAGCTCGTAGTAGACCTCGAGCCCGTTTCCGTCGGGATCCGAGAAGTAGACACCGATCGAGACGGTATGGTCCGAGACGCTGATGGGGACCTCTTTGGCCTTCAGCCGCTGATACATTTCCGCCAGGTCTTCGAGGCTCCCCATTCTCCAGGCCACGTGGTTCAGGCCCACCTGCTTCTTCTGCGGTCCCAGGGCGTCTTCACCCACCTCGAAGAGGGCGATGTCGTGAGCGTGGCCCGGGTCGCACGCGAGGAAGGCTGCGCGCAGCTTGGTCGTTCCCGGAAAGGTCATGGTGTCCTGCGTGTGGAGGCCGAAGACGTCCGAATACCACTTGTGCGAGCGCTCGGCGTTGCGCACGAAGATGTTGACGTGGTCTAGGGAAACGGGCTTGTAGGGCATGTCCCAGTCTCCTCCGAGCAAAATCGAGTCTCCCGGGAGTATACGCCATCCTTCATGCCGTCCCGAGGTCGAGGCGAAAACCCTTGACCGTCAGGTCCGGTGCCGGGTGGAAGTCCAGCTCCGGGGCGCGGACGAAGCCCATTCGCTCGTACATGCTCATGGCCGTCTGCATCAGGTCCGTCGTGTGAAGGCTCAGCGCGCCCGTCCCTGACCCGCGCGCCCGCCGCACGCATTCCTGCATGAGGGCCGCGCCGATGCCCTGGCTGCGCGCCGCCGGCGCTACGGCCAGCAGGCGCACCTCCGGCCACGGCATCTCCATCGACTCCCCCCCGGGCGGCCGGACGCGTCGAGGCGGGTACAGCAAGACCGTGCCCACGATCGTGTCGTCTCGCTCCGCGACGAGTTGCTCGGCCGGCTCGACGCGCGCGAGCGTGGCCACGATGTTCTGCCGGTACCCCTGCCAAAGATCCGGCATTTGGGCCGCGTATTCCTGATAGGCGGCCAGGGTGACTTCGAGGATCCGGTCACGGTCGCCCGGGCGCGCATCGCGAATGATCAACTCACCTGCGTGCGAAGCGCCGACGACATTCAAAGTCATCGCTCTCCTCTCACTTCTCGAAGATCAGCATCAGATAGGCGAGAAACAGGAGCAAATGCACCGCCCCCAGGAGGACGTTGGTTCGCTCAAGGGCGAACGTCAGCATGCTGACCACCAGCGTCAACATCAGCAAGGTCGCATCCGGTGCATCGAGGCCGAGGATGATGGTCCTGTTGGTGATGAATCCGATGGCGAGCACCGCCGGAATCGTCAGGCTGATGCTCGACAGCGCGGTCCCCAGCGAGAGATTGATGGAGCGCTGAAGGTGGTTCGCCAGTGCGGCCCGCACCGCGGCCAGGGATTCGGGAGACAGGATCGACACCGCCACCAGGAGACCCCCGAGCGCCGTCGGCGCACCCAGAACGCTGATGCCGTGGTCAATCGGAACCGCGATCTGCTTGGCCAGGAAGACAACGGGAAGGACATACGCGATCAGCAGCAGGCCATGGTGTCGCGCCGAATAGACCTCGAGCCCGCCATGTGACGCCGTTGCAATTGAGGCGGTACCGGGCGAAACAAAATAGTCCCGATGGCGCAGGGTCTGGATCCCGAGGAACACGCTATACAACCCGACTGACATGATGATGAGAAATCCAGCCTGCAGTGGGGAGAGGGTCGGTCCCGGAGACGACACGGTGAAGCTTGGCAGAATCAACCCGAGCACCGCCAATGGCAGTATCACGGCCAGAAAGGCGTTGGCCCCGTAGAGATTGTACGTCTGCTCGTGATAACGAAGTCCGCCGAGCAGCAGGCTGACACCCACGAGCCCGTTCAGCACGATCATCACGATGGCGAGCATGGTGTCGCGCGCCAGCGAAGACTGCCCGCGGCCGGTGTACATGACCGCCGCGATCATCATCATCTCCATGCCGCTCATGGAGAGCGTCAGCACGAGCGTGCCGATGGGTTCGCCGAGCTGCTCGGCGAGACCTTCCGCATGACGCACCACGGCAAACGCCGAGACCAGAATCGCACCGAAGAGCCAGCCCAGGATGCAGGCGAACCAGACAGAATTGGAGAGATCGGCAAGCCAGCGTTTGCCGAATGCGAGGAACAGCGCCGTGGTGGCGACGCTGACCGACAGCGGCCATTCACGGCGCAGGGCATGAACGACGATTTGAGGGACTCGCCGCCGCGTGGTGCTCAATGGACCTATGGACGGCGCGTGCTGATCAGCACCAGGCGGCGACTCCCCAGGTGGAGCGTGCTGCCGTCCAGGCCGCCGTACCAAGCCAGGGGTTCCAGGTCGGCCCTTGGCATGAGGGCGAGGAGCTGGTGAAGAGAGCGCATGCGGAGGGAGGTGGTGTACTCGGTGCGCGTGCCGTCGGGGCGAATGAGGGTGACGTGGTCGTCGATCACATCACGCGCGAGGTCCCAGACGTTCTCGTGGAGCACGATCGTGCCGTTCGAGGTCTTCTCCGCGCTCTGGGACCGGAAGCGGGCGGGGAGCCCGTCCCGGTGCAGGGTCTCCAACAGGAAGCGCCCATCCGGGCTGAGCGCCCTCCGGATGCCGCGAAGGGTCTTAACGTCATCCTCGGGATCGTCGAAATACCCGAACGCCGTGAAGATGTTGATCACGGCGTGGAACTCACCGTCGAAGGGCAACTCGCGCATGTCGCCACGAACCCACCGGGCGGTGACGCCTTCCGCTTCGGCGTCCGCTCGCGCCCGCGCGAGGAACACTTCACTCAGGTCGTACCCGGTGACGTCGAAGCCCCGTTTCGCTAGGAGGATGGCGTGTCGGCCGTGGCCGCAGGCCAGGTCCAGGACCCGCGCACCGGTGTCCAGACCGAGGAGCGAGACGATGCCATCCACCATGGTCACTCATACGTAGTCCTCGTCGGGACTCCATCCGACCTTCTCTGCCCACAGCGATGCGGCTTCATAGATGATATGCAGGACCGGATCCTTGAGAAAAAGGTAGCCGTCGATGCTGTCCGGAAAGACCTGGGACGCGCGGCGTTTCAGGAGCTCGTATTCGGCGCGAACGTCTTCCGATGAACGAAGATAGTCGCGGAACAACAGCGCATACCGTTGGTTGAACCGCCCGCGCTCGCGGATATATATATGGACTCGTCGCTCACCCTCTGGCTCCCGCATGTACAGCTTGCGCAACTCCGGATCCGTCTCGGACTTCCTGTGAAAGAGGTCGTACTCGAGCGTGATGCCATGACGAAACCCAGCAGTCCTGAGCGAATGGGTCAACCCGTCCGCCGCGTCCAGGTCGGCAACCGTGATCTGTATATCTATGACGTCCTTGGCGCCAAGCCCTGGAACGGCCGTAGACCCGATGTGGTCGATTCGAATCGCGCCCGGCCCGACCAGGTCGCGGACGTGCTTCGCGATCCGCGTGAACTCGTCCACCCAGTGCGGCTGATACGGCGTAACCACCACCGGGCGGCGGGTCAACGTAGTTCCATGAGATGCGTGCAATCAGCCGCCCCCACGCATCGACGGAACCCCACCCTCTCATAGAGCTGGGCCGCCGCCGGATTCTGCGTACTCAGCCGGAGAATGTCGAATCGGCCCCTGGCCGTCTCGATGACCCGGCTGACCAGTTGCCGGCCAACCCCGAGGCGCCGATAGGCCAACAGGATATACAGATGCCGCACCCTGCCGACCCCCTGCGCCGGGGTATACGGATCGACGTTGAGCCCGCACACGCCGATCACTCGCCCACCTATCAGGGCAGCGAAGAAGGCCTCGCCGGCGCCGTCAAACCGATTCGCTCCGCTGGCCCACTCCTCAGCGAGCCGACGCATGAAGCGCCACCCGGCTTGCTCGCTCTCGGCGACCAGGGCATCAATGGACTCGGCCGGCAGGTCACTCAGGCGTTCGATGACCATGCAATCTCGGCACCCCGCGGGACCGCCTCGGCGTGAACCGCGTCCACGTCTTCTACCTCAACCGTGACCTGCGGGACTACCCGTGACGACCCATCGTCACGAATGATGGTGATCTGTGCCGTTGGGTTCGTCGGTGAGGCGAACGTCACGACCTAGCCGAGATCCATGGCGACCTTGAAGCCGAGCACGACGACATAGAATTCTCGACTCTCGTCGACCCGCGCCGAGTTGATATCGGGGACCACTCTCCTGATGCTCATGGCCGCTGCTCCCGTGATCTGTGGTCGGTGTCGACTACGCGCGTCTGCGCGTCGCCGCTGGTCGCTGATGCGCGCAGATGCTTCGATGGTTTCCCGGTGCCCAGCGCTCTCAAGCCGGCTTGCGGCCCCGGACGAAGATATGCAGACGTCCAGCGATGATGGGTCCTCGAGCCCGCTGCGCATGGAGCGCGTCCAACCATGTGCTCCGCTCGGCTTCGGTAATGGCGCCCGCCTTGACGGCCGCGTCGGCGGAGCGCTCGGCCAGATTGGCGTAGAAACTCCGCGGGTCAGTTTCGAGCGGAAAGAAGCCCCGCACGCGGACATCCTCGAGGCCGGCCTGCTCGAAGAGTGACGGCAGCCGCCGCGCCAGCCAGCCGTCAACGGCCAGCGCATCCGAGGACGCAGCGACGATGCGGCGGGTGAGCGCACGATCGGAATGAGTAAAGGCGGTCATATCGGTGTCGAGGTCGAAGACGCCGACGCGTCCGCCCGGTCGCAGGACTCGCGCCAGCTCCGGGATGGCGGCCTCGCCGCCCGGCACGTGGGAGAGCACCGTCACGCACACCGCGGCGTCGAACGAGCAGTCGGGGAACGGCAGTTGAAGCGCGCTACCTTCGCGGAACTCGATGCGATCGTCGAGATCCGCCTCCTGGGCAAGCTCGCGGGCCACGGTCAGAAGTGCCGGACTCGGGTCGAGGCCGACCGCCCGGCCGCGGGGACCGACGCGTCTGGCGATTTCCCGAGTGACGACACCGCTGCCGCAGCCAACGTCGAGGACGCGCTCACCGGCGGTGATCCCGAGCAGGTCGAGATAGGTCTCGCGCGCGTCGACTTCGTCCTCCGCTTTGGCGCGGAGCTCGAGCCGCCCGGCGAGCTCGCGCGCCTTCGCGGCGTCCGCGCCGGCGGTATCGCGCCAGAGACTCTGTCGTCCGTACTCGCTCACGTCCGGATCCCGCGGCAACGCACCCTCAAGAACCTCCCATGGTCCCTGCTCCGAGTCGCGATCCTGCGCCGGCCAGCAGCGTATCGTGAAACGGGCTCACCGAAAAGCCGGGCGCCGCGGCATTTCGAGAAACAAGTCAACGGCGGTCCTCCTGTTGGGTGTTTGAGTTGATGTCACCGGGTCAGCGGCGGCGCGCAGGCGCCGCTGCACTGCGAAGTCAGATTGCGATTCGCGACAAGCACGATGCAAGTTCACTTGGTGATGCGCACAGGCCGTCCGCACAGGCGTCGGCCAGCTCGGATTCGGACCCATAGCCCCACAGGACCCCGATCGACCGGACGCGATTGACCCTGGCGGCGACGATGTCGCCCGCTCTGTCGCCGACCATGACCGCGCGCTCGGCCGAGATCTCCTCGTTCGCCAGCAAATGAGCGATCAGGTCGATCTTGTCATCGAACCGCCCTTCCAGCTCGGGTCCGTAGACACCGGCAAAGTACCGATCGAGTCCGAGGCGGTGCACGATCCGGTCTGCATACACCTTCGGCTTCAAGGTCGCGACGAACAACGCCGGCGTGATGAGGCGTACGTGGTCGAGCATCTCGGCAACACCGTCGTAGACGTGATTCTCGAAGAGCCCCGCGTCTCCGTACTCCTCGCGATAAAGCGCCAGCACCCGCTCGATCAGGTCCCTGTCCGAGGTCTCGAGCAGCGTGGCGAACGTTCCCCGAAGCGACGGCCCGATGAATGACGCGAGAACGTCCTCGGGCGGGGCGGGTGCTCCGATCTTGTCGAGTGCGTGCTTCATGCATCGCACAATGCCAGGTCGCGGATCGGTCAGCGTTCCGTCCAGATCGAAGAGCAGCGCAAGCGACTTCAGCTACTCGTTCCTCCGCGTCGAGCCATCGTGTGCTCGACGGCCTTCTCAGGTGGGCCGCACCAGGCTGTACATGACAGCATCCGAGGGTCCCGCTGGCAACAGCAGGCGACTGCGCAACACACCCTCACGTACAGCACCGACTTTCTCCGCCACTCTCTGGCTGCGCGTGTTGCCCGCTGCGCACACAATCTCGAGTCGAATCAGATCGGTCTCCCGAAACGCGTACTCGGCTACAAGGCGAGCGGCAGCCGGTGCCACCCCTCGCCCCATCGCGGACGTTCGAACCCAGTAGCCCAGATTCGCAAATCGGTTCGCCGTACTGATCTGATTGATCCCGCAACCCCCAAGGAAGCGACCGCCTTCACCGAGGATCGCAAACTCGTAGGCCATGCCCTGTTTGGCAAGCTTCTCCTGGACGGCCACCCACTCTCGAGCTTCGTCGAGCGAGTAACGCCGGTGGCACCACGCCATCCAGGGGTAGACCTCGGCCACAGACTCCAGGGCGGCTGCGTGCATTTCCTCTGCGTCCCGTTGCTGATACAGACGGACGGTGCAAGCACTCACGTGGTCGCCTCTGGCTCCGTCGAACACGCCGGCCAGGCTGCGGCGCGCGTGGGCAACCGTGCGTCCGCCGTGAGCGTCCCGCGCGTCGTCGGCTCGAGCCGGTTGTGAGCCAGCGTGTTCACTTTGAGCACCTGCGTTCTACAACGACATCGACATGCCGACGAACGCGACGAATACCGCCACGCCGACGACAGTTCGCACCGCATGGAGCCGACCCCATCGTGACAGGAGTTCACGGGCTTCGCCCGAACCACCGTCGAGCCCAGGCTCGAGCAGGCGTCGGTTCGTTGGCATGATAACGACCAGCGTAAACGGAACCAGCGCGCCAAGGAGAAGCCCCCCAACGAGCCATCCCACGCCAGCCCCCTGATACCACGCCATGACACTGGCCAGCAGGCCGATCACGGCCAACGCACCCTGCATGACGGCCGCGCGCCGATAGCTTGGGCCGAACTCCTTGATCGCGAGTACCTGGCCACACTCCACGCGCGCCGGATGCTCTACCGCCGTGACGTACACCGCGGCGCCCGCGAACAAGCCCGCCGCCACAGTAGTAACCAACATGGGGAACGTCACCCTTCAACACCTCGCCTTGTCTGGTTAACGTTCAAGCTAATAGGCGCGCGGCGCCGCCACGCCCCCGGTTGAGCGCGTTGTTAGCGCCTCCGATCGCCGGTTAGCTGCTTGCTTGAGCCAGTAGCGGATGCCCTTGCCCGCAAGGGGCTCGTCACTGAAGCGTGGGATAACGTGGAGATGAGCATGCGAGACCTGCTGGCCTGCGCAAGAGCCGCAGTTCCAACCGACGTTATAGCCATCAGGTGCGAGGCTGGAGTCGAGGCGTACCTTCACCTCCCGCAGCAACCGGAAGGTGGATACGACCTCGGACTCGGTGAGTTCGAAGGGAGTCTCGCGGTGCACTCGCGGGACAATAATGCCTGACCCGGCGAGAATCTCGTGTTGGAGGTCGATGAACATGCAGTGCTCGTCCTTCTCGACGAGCACCTGACCGCGCACCTGCGGCTCGCAGAACGGGCACGACAAAGCTACACCTCCTTGTGCGAATAACGCCGGTATCAGCCGCGGTCGAAGGCCGTCGACTGCATGCCGAAGTTCGACCGCTCGGCCAGGCGTGCTCGCACCTCAAGTGTCGAGAGATTCATTCCATTCCGCTCCCATTACCCACGCGAGAGCCGACATCCGACCGCTGAGCAGGCCCCATTCGAAGTCGTCCCACCCGAGATTCTTCCTCCCGTACTTGGCCTCGATTCGCTTGGCGGCCTCAATCGCCTTCCTCAGAACGGGCTTCTGCTGTTCGGATAGTGGCTTCTCGCCGCTCTTGATCTTCTCCAGCCAAACCTGGTGTCTGTTCCACCACACTTTGTCCCACAATTCGTTGTAGGCCTTCAGTATGGCCTTGTCGTTGCGCCGCAGAAGAAGCGACCACTCTTTCTCCGGATTATCGTCATCTGGAATCCACTCGACCTTGTCACCGGCCTTTGTGTAGCCAATTCGGTGGCCATTGGGCCCGACCTCCCCGTCCTTAACGGGATCGGTCGTCTCGGCTCGGCTTCGTCGCCGCCGAGGACGTGTCCCGTGCTCTCGCAGGAAATCGCGGTTCAGTTCCTCAATCTCGGGCATCAGGTCCGGGTCGAAGCGGGCGATCTCGACGCCGGCAGCACGAAGCCGGAGTTCCCCGCGACCGCGTATCCGATCATTTGGATCCAGCGTCCCGATAACAACCCTCTTGATGCGCCGCTCAACTATTCGGTCAGCGCAGGGAATCTTGGGATGGTTGCGCGAGGTGCAAGGCTCAAGAGTCGTAAAGAGGGTTGCGCCCGCCAAGGGCTTGTCGGCCAACTTTCTCTCAAGCAGAGTGAACTCCGCGTGCTCCCCCTGCGCGAGTTCTCCCCGAAACGCCTCGCCGATGACAATGCCATCCCGCGCCACGATCGCGCCGACTCTTGGCGAGATCCTGCCGGGCTCCGCTGCACAACGGCGTGCAAGCTCTATCGCCCTGACCATCAACACTCGGCTGCCTCTTCTCGCAGGCAATCGGCCAGACCGCCCTTCCCTGGCCATCTAGGCTCCCTCCTGCGGGTGGTTGGGCCCACCGGGACTGTTGCAGACAACGCGCCAGTCCTGTCCCGTCCGTTCTCTCACGGTCCATCCTCTAACTATCCAATCGCGCTTCACCGACTCGGTATACGCCGATGGCGCCTGAGACTCCAAACGGATGTCCGCTTCGTGACAATACTGGCGCTGAGATGCGAGTTCGGGAATCGTCAGGAAGAGGTCATCGGAGCCGATGGCGCCGAGCTCTCTTGTCTCGGCCTCGGACACGACACGACGGATCTCAGCGGCCGATAACCACTGCGGTTCCCAATCCCCAGGATAGATATCGTTAGCCCAAGTGAAGCCGAATAGGAGTTCGATCCGCCCGATGCCACAAGTTTCGATCTCGGATAGAAACCGCTCGAAGTCCTCTCGCACCGCAGTGACATGGGGCGGACATCCGATCAGCTCGTATGGCTGGGCCATGCGCCTAGCGACCTTGCCGTCCAGCTGCGGTCACGCGACCAACCGAAGGGAGGGAGCTTGACCGTAGCTGCAACGGCGCGTTAGCCAGCGCCATGCCCACTATCCGGCTCCAGCGGATCGGCGACGAGGTCGCGAGCCTTGCGGAGTAGTTGATCGTAGTCGGGACGGAGCGGCTCTACAAGCTGCCTCTCGAGAATTGCACAGAGGTCCCAGAGAACTCGCTCCTCGGCCTGGTGCTCAATCGCCAGGCGACCATCTTGGCTGAACCTGGACAGGAACTCGAAGAGCATCAGTGCCTGAGACTGGTTGAGATGGAGCAGTGCCTGCGTTTCGCTCATGAGCTCCTTCCTGGCTTAACTGGCTAACGCACTGTTACCCGCCGGCCGCTTGCGCCCCGGTCGGCTCTAGCGGCTTGTTTAGGCCGCGTCAAACTCGCGAATCTTGGTCAGTCGTCCACCGGTCCCTCACTCGTTGGACCATGATCTGATCATCAATCCGCTCGTTCAGCGGTAGCTTCGCTTCCTCGCTTGTGAGCGTTGCGACACGCTTCAACTCCTTGAACGTCATGTCGTAGATGAACCACAGCTTAGCTTTCTCCTTGAGCGCAGCCGTATTCTTCAGGCGACCAGGCCCCTCAAACGCGCTCGTCTCGACCTTGCGTGCCAAACGCGCGAGGCGGTGCTCGCGCTTAGCCCAAATGAAGTCCACGAAGGCGTGGTAGCCTCGCCGGGCCCCTTCCAGTAGGTCCGCAGCACATAGCGATCGATCGGACACATCATGGAAAACGAAGACCCAATTGCCGCCGAAGAGGCGGATACGGTCAAGAACGAGCGCGTAGTAGAAACTCCCCTCCGACTCCACCGATACTAGATCTCCAGGCTCGATCCGGATCATTTCTCTTGCCGGCCTAACGCGCCTTCATCGGCGGGTTAGAACGCACCCAACCATACCGACGTTCCCCTAGCTGCGATCCGCGGAGCCTTGCGCCATTCGCTCGACGCACTGGCGAAAGAAGCCAAGTTCCTTGTCGCGTCCGACCAGGCCGACGCCGAGCTCGTCTTCCAGGGCGATGACCACTTCAACTATGTCCAGTGCAGCTGCGCTCTTGCTACTGATAATCGAGGCCAAGTCGTCGTCTGGATGAAGTCCCGAGAGCTCGATCCCAAGGCCGTCCTCCAGTAACCTCCAAAGCTGTCGGGCAGCATCGCGCGATCGTCCGCTGCCAAAGTAGCGACCGACGAAGTCTTCGAGATCACACTGCAGGCGACCTCGAAGCACATCCGGAACACGGCGCCGACTCATGCTCCGATACACCTCGTCATCGTCGTTCTAACTTTTACGTCCGACTCCAGGGATGGCCTGGTCTCGATAGCACCGTAAGCGCTGCGAGTGCGTGCAGCCTATCGTGGCGTTGTACTACTCACTTCGGATCTCAGCCGTTCGCCCTTTGGTCTCCCCGCTTTGCACCATAAACCCGCCGGTGGCGCGCTGGGCGAGGAAGCGATGGGGAAATCCGTCAGCGCCCGCCGGTTCCAGAACCTCGAGGCGCCCGCCGCCCTCGTATTGCCAGTGCCAGAAGCGGAAGGCGTCGGTCACCGCGCCGAAGGTCGATGCCACCGCCCGGGACTACGTCAGGACGGCGGTCTTCTTCCGCTCGATCAGCCCGAAGTCGATCGCGGCGCCGAGCCCGGGACGGTTCATCGCGTGCACGAGCCCGCTCCGGTCGACCTCGATGTCCTCCACGAGGCCGTACTTCTGCGCCCCAGCCGGCAGGAGCACCTCGAAGAACTCGCAGTTCCGGATCGCCATGATCACGTGCAGGTTCGCCACGTTGTTCAGCGAGTTGCCGCCGTGGTGGACCTCGAAGTTCATGTGGAACGCTTCCGCCAGATGCGCCGTCTTGACGAGCGCCGTGATCCCCCCCTTCACGGCGACGTCGCCGCGCAGGTAGTCGGTCGCCTGCGCGGTGAGCCACGGCGCGAAGGCGGTGAAGCCGCCGGGGGCGTACTCGGTCGCGAGGATCGGGATCGAGAGCTTCTGCTTGAGCTTGACGTAGTTGTAGATGTCGTCGTCGGCCAGCGGATCCTCGTACCAGTGGAACCCGAGCCGCTCGACCGCCTGGCCCACCCGCAGCGCGTCCGGATAGGTGTAGGCCCAGGTCGAGTCGAGCATGACCGTGAAGCGCTCGCCCACCGCGCGGCGGACCGTCTCGCAGACCTCGATGTCCACCTTGGGGTCGGTCGGCGGGTGGATCTTGTAGGCGCTCCAGCCCTCCGCCTTGAACTTCAGGGCCTCCTCGACGTACGCCTCCTTCGAGGCGAGGACGGCGGAGCTCGCGTACGCCGGCACGCTGTCGCGGTACGAGCCGAGCAGCTTGTGGATCGGCAGCCTGGCGACCTGGCCGGCGATGTCCCAGAGGGCGACGTCCACGGCCCCGATCGCCCGGAAGGTCGTCGCGCGGTTCCTCTGCCAGAGCCCCTGGTAAAGACGCTCGCGGTCGAGAGGATCCTGGCCCATCACGACGGGCTTGAGGAACTGGATCAGCGACTCACCGTCCAGGTGGGCGCCGCGCTGGGCGGAGCCGAGGAACGCGTGCCCCTCGACGCCGTCGTCCGTCTTCATCGTGAGCAGGCCGAGCTGGCTCTTGCCGCTGAACCGGCCGGTGTGCCGGCCGTACGTGGTCGCTGGAATATCGGTCCAGGCGAAAAGGGTCAGCGTGACGTCGGTGATCTTCACGAGGAGACGCCTCCGTTCTCGATGGTCATCGCGCCGTCAGGTGGGGCCAGAGCGCGTCGGCGCCGCGCTCCGCGACCGAGCGCCCGAGCTCGACGGCCCACTCGCCTTCGCCGCCGAACTCGGCGCGCCACGACCACAGCCGCCGCGTCACGAACTGCAGCGCGTGCTCGTAGGTGAAGCCGATCGCGCCGTGCGTCTGATGAGCGATCGACGCGCCGATCCCCGCCGCCTCGCCGACTCTCACCTTGGCCACCGCGATCTCGAACGCGGCGTCGCCGCGGTCGGCGGCGCGAAACGCGTTGGCCGCCGCCGTGCCCGCGGCCGCCGTGTGCCCGGCCAGCACCGCCAGATTCTGCTGGATCACCTGGAAGGAGCCGATCGGCTTTCCGAACTGGCGCCGCTCGGTCGCGTACTGCGAGGCCTGGCGCAGCAGGTAGTCGAGGCCGCCCGCCATCTGGGCGGAGCGCGCCAGAGCGCCGTAGAGCCAGACCGCACTCGCCGGCACGCGCGGGCCCGCGGGCGCCGCGGCGACGATCGGGGCCGCGTCGAACGCCAGCGTGTCGCGCGGCTCGCGGGCGAGGTTCTGGTCAGGCGTGATCTCACCGGCGCCGCGGGCCGCCAGCGCGACCATCGTCCGCCCCTCGGCCTCGATGACGACCACGACGTGGCCCGCCGCGGCGCCCCACGGCACACGCGCGGCGGTGCCGCTGAGGCGCCAGCCGCCGCCGCCGCGAGCGAGTCGCAGCGTGTCTTCACGATGGACCGGCGCCACCGTCAGTGGCCCGGACGGTACGTCCAGCCCGGACTCGGACAGGAGCCACGACGCGACGATGGTCTCGGCGAGCGGCAGCGGGACCGCGTGGCGCCCGGCCGCGCGCGTCACCACGAAGGCGTCGGCCCACGTGCCGCCGGCGCCGCCCTTCGCTTCGGAAACGAGCGGCAGCGTCAGGCCGTTCTCCTCGACCGCCTGCCACAGGCTGTCGGGCCACTCGCCGGTCTCGGCGGCCTCGAGGAGCTCTTTCGTCACGCGGTCGGTGAAGAGACGCGCGACGACGTCGCCGAGAATCGTCCGCAGCTCGTTCATCGCAGACCCAGCCCCCTCGCGATGATGCCGCGCAGGATCTCGCGCGTGCCGCCGCGAAGCGAAAACGACGGCGCCCGCTGCATGAGAAAGCCGAGCACCTGCTGCAGATCGCTCCCGGAGTCGATCGTCGGCTCGACGCCGAGCAGGGCGTGGACAACCTCGGGAATCTCCTGCTCGAAGGTCGTGCCGACGTCTTTGACCACGGCGGCCTCGAGGTTCGGACTCTCACCGGCCTCGAGCATCAGGGCGACCGAGAGCGACATCTGCCGCAGCGTGGCCAGCTGCGCCACGAGGCGACCGACCGTGCCAGCAGCGCGCTCGCCCGGGTCCTTCCCCACCTCGCGGATCAGCTCGAGCAGCATCGCGAAGCTCGACAGGTACCGCTCCGGCCCGCTCCGCTCGAACGCGAGCTCGGTCGTCACCTGCTTCCAGCCCGCGCCCTCCTCGCCCACCCGCATGTCTTCGGGCACGAACGCGTCCTCGAAGACGACCATGTTGAAGTGATGCGCGCCCGCCAGGTCGATGATCGGGCTCATCGTGATGCCCTGGAGCTTCGTGTCCACCAGGAACTGCGTGAGCCCCTCGTGCTTCTTCGCCGGGTCATGATGAGTCCGGAAGGTCGCGATCATGTAGTCGGCGAGATGGGCGTTGCTCGTCCACACCTTGGTGCCGTTGACCCGGTAGCCCCCGGCGACCCGCTCGGCCCGCGTGCGCAGCGACGCGAGGTCGGAGCCCGCGTCGGGCTCGCTCATCCCGATCGCGAACGCCAGCTCGCCGCGCGCGATGGCCGGAAGAAACTTCTGGCGCTGCGCCTCGGTGCCGAAGCGCAGGAGCAAGGGCCCGGACTGGCGGTCGGCGATCCAGTGGGCGGACACCGGGGCGCCGGCGGCGAGCATCTCCTCGAGCACGACGTAGCGCTCGAGGGCGCTGCGCTCGTGGCCGCCGTAGCGCTTCGGCCACGTCATCGCGATCCAGCCCCGCGCGCCCATCTTGCGGCTGAACTCGCGGTCGAAGCCGCCCCATGAGTGCGCGCGCCGCACCGGCGTCGCGTCGCCCAGCTCCCGACGCAGGAACTCGCGCACCTCTGCGCGGAGAGCCTCCGCTTCCGGTGGCAGCTCGCCGAGCTCGAAGCGGAAGGTCTGCATGCTCAGGCGTACGTCTCGCGCTTCCGGAGCTCGACGAAGAGCCCGTGCGTGTCTTGCGGGTGGACCCAGGCGACGTCCGCGCGGCGTCCGTCGACCCGGACCCCGGCCTCCTTCAGGCGCTCGACGCTCCCCGGAATGTCGTGGCACTCGAAGCCCACGAGATAGACGCCTTCGCCGTGCTTGGCGAGGAAACGGCCGACCGCTTTGTCCGGGTCGGTCGGCTGCAACAGCTCGATGTGGCCGATCCCCGTCGGGAGGATCGCGTTCTTGAACCCGAACTCCTTCGACTCCGCGCGATGGTGAACCTTGAGCCCGAAGAGGCGGCTGAACCGCTCGACCGCGGCGTCCAGGTCTCGCACCACGACCGTCAACTCGACGATATCGCCCAGCATGAGACGCCTCCTTGGACGGTAGAGCCGGATCATACAGTAGAATCACCTGGCTCGAAACCGGACCTCCATGCGCCTTTCATTCGTCGCACTCCCGTTCTTTTACGGCTGGTTCATCGTCGCCGTGGCCTTCGTCACGATGGGCATCGGCGTCAACGCGCGTACGCGCTGCTCCTGGTCATGCGCCAGCATCCGGCGCCCGCGCTCCTCTATCTGATGGTGGCCTCGCAGGGCGTGCTCGGCTACGGCCTCGCGTCGGTCTTCGGCGCGATCCCGGCGGAGTTGTTCCAGGGCAAGCACT
>WNEY01001279.1_pt1 | contig 17503 bp, 21 predicted proteins | sample 5400531 | NCBI WGS metagenome assembly WNEY01 (sample SAMN13153338, study PRJNA577476) | soil metagenome | isolation source: 200 cm saprolite under Douglas fir tree site 1 | place: USA:California | collected 2015-04-18
ATGTCGCCTTTCAGGGTGAGACCCTGAAGGAATACATGGTGACGGGCTCGATGCCGGGCCCCTAACAGTTCCGGGACTTAAGCGTCTTCGCTGCTGATCCGGCCCCTGCCTACCTCCCCTCGGTGCTCGCACCTCACCGGATCCTGGCGGATAAGAAACCCCTGGGCAGGCGCGTTGAGCCAGCCGACGCTAGGGCTGAAGGACTTCCCTGAGACGGAGGGCGATTCGCGTTTTCACCAGCGTCTTGGGGAGCCGGCTCGCTACGGTTCAGCGCCCCGCGGATCCGGCTGAGGAGTTCGCGTATAACCGCTAGGATCGACCGTCATGAAGGATGAGGGGCTGACGTGACCGCGGCAATCACGACCCACGGGCTGACCAAGGACTATGGGATGGGCCGTGGCCTTTTCGACCTTGAGCTGGCGGTCGGCGTGGGTGAGATCTTCGGCTTCCTGGGGCCCAACGGCGCCGGCAAGACGACAACCATCCGCTTGCTGATGGGCATGATCTTCCCGACGCGTGGCACTGCGCAAGTCTTTGGCCTCGATTGCCAGAAAGAGGCGGTGGCGGTGAAGACGAAAGTGGGCTACCTCCCAGGCGAGCTGCCCCAGTTCGGTGGGCTCCGTGGTAGCGAGATCGTCGCTTACCTGGGTGGGCTGCGCGGGGGCGTTGACCCGACCCGGGTGAAGGCTCTCGCGGAGCGTTTCGAACTTGACCTTGGGCGTCGCTTCCGAGAGTACTCGCGTGGCAACAAGCAAAAGCTGGGACTGGTGCTCGCCTTCATGCACCGCCCGGCATTGCTGATCCTCGACGAACCGACCGCGAGTCTCGATCCGCTGAACCAGCAAACCTTCTATGACCTGCTTCGCGAGTCCCGCAAGGAGGGCGCGACGATCTTCCTTTCCTCCCACGTGCTGTCCGAGGTCGAACATGTCTGCGACCACGTAGGGATCATCCGTCGCGGCCTCCTGGTCAGCGTAGCGGACCTTGATGAGCTCCATCACCTGCGCGTCCACCACGTCCAGATCGAGTTCGCGGGCGCACCGCCAATCGACGCCATCAGGGCGGCCGAGGGTGTGTCGGACGTCCGGGTTGAAGGGTCGCGGGTGCGCTGCAACGTGCGCGGCGGGTTCGAGCCCCTGCTGAGCGCGATCGCCGGCGGCGGGGTTCTCAACCTGGTGAGCGAGGAGCCCAGCCTCGAGGAGGTGTTCCTCAGCTATTACCGCGAGGAGAAGCCGCTCGAATCAGCCGCCACATGATGCTGCGCATCGGGTTGCGGTTTCACCGCACCGGGATGATTTCGACGGCCGCCATCGGCGGGCTCAATGGCATGCTCCAGTCCCTTGGCTTCAAGGCTATCGTCGGCAATAGCGAGGCGGCCCGTCAGCAGTTCGGGCTTCAGATGCAGGTGCTCGGCCGGCAGGTCAGCTACCTGGTCCCGCTGCCCGTGCATCCAGAAACCCTCGCCGGTTACGTTCAATGGCGTGTCTTCGGCTTCTTCCCGCTGATCTTTGGCTTCTGGGCCCTGATGGCGGGATCCGGTGTGATCCGAGGCGACGAGGAGCGCGGACTCCTGGAATTGTGGCTGGCGAACCGGATCTCACGGGCCCGGTTGACCGCGGCCCGCAGCGCTGCGTTTGTCATCGCTGTCGGCGGGGCGATCGTGGTCGCCTGCGTCCTGACCGCCTTCGGCGCGAACGCCGCCGCGTCGCCGCTGCCGATCGACGGCCTCCTGGCTGACGGTGCGGCGTTGCTGGCGCTCACGGCCGTCTGTTTCGGCATTGCCCTACTGATCGCGCAATTCGCCGACTCCCGCCGGGTCGCCGCCGGTGTCGGCGCCATCGTCCTGCTCGGGCTCTTCCTGCTCAACAGCTTCGGTCGTACGCTGGATGGCCTGGCGCGGGTCCGCGGCATCTCGCCGTTCTTCTACTACGACCGGGTCAATGGCCTCAGTCCGGGCGGCCACGTCGACTGGGTGAGCACGCTCGATCTGGCGATGGCCGCCCTGGTGCTGATCGTCCTGGCCGCCATCGCGTTCGCCCGGCGAGATCTGGGATCGGGACTGGTGCACCGCCGGCCCGTCGAGCGCCCGCCCGTCACCGAAGCGTCGAGGAACCCACTGCTGCGCGTCCCCGTGCTCGCGACGATCTACGAGCAGCGAGTTGGCCTGTTGGCCTGGATGGTCTCGATCGCATTGCTGGCGCTTTTCATGACCTCGCTGGCGAAGTCGCTGGCGGATCTCGTCAAGAGTATCCCGGTCTTCCGCGCGTATGTTGGCGGCCAGGGGGATCTCAACCGCGCCGTGATCAGCGCCTTCTGGTTCGGGACGCTGCCGCTGCTGCTGGCCGTCTTTGCCATCACCCAGGTGAGCCGCTGGACGACCGACGAAACCGACGGGCGCCTGGAGATGGTCCTCAGCCAACCAGCCGCGCGCTGGCGAGTCGCGCTCGAGCGTGAAGGCGCTCTGCTCGTTGCCACCACCCTGATCGCATCGGTGGGGAGCCTGGTAACCCTTTGGGCCGCCGACGCCCAGGGCATCAGCCTGGGTGTTGGGCCGATCATGCTGGCGACCGCGCTGCTGCTGCCGTTTGGGCTGACGTTCGGCTCAATTGGGGCAGCCCTTGCCGGGTGGATTCCGCGGGCAACCGTGCTTCTGCTTTCAGGCTATGCGGTGGTCGCCTACTTCCTGACCCAGCTTGCGCCACTCTTCCGATGGCCCGGATGGGTTGAGAACTTGTCCGTGTTCTATCTCTATGGGACGCCGCTGACGACCGGGGTCTACTGGACCGGGTTCTGGATTCTCGTTGGCGTCATTGGCATTGGCATGACGATCGGACTCTGGAGCTTCCAGCGTCGCGACGTCGGCCGGTAGGCTCCAGCCAAGCCGGAGACCATGGTGTGCCGTTCAAAAGTGCAGTCGCATATCAGGCGGTGCGGTCGTACTCATGAATCAAGCTCGTCCGGTCCTGGTGGGCGATCGCCTGGCAATGAGAGTGCGGTGATTGGTGACGAGTATGACGACGATCGCGACAACCGCATAGAGAACCGCGTCGATGATCGGCTTTAGGTGGCTCGGATCGTTTGACGGATCTGGGACGAGACTCGTTCCCAGGTTGTGACCAGCATGCGCGACCATGACCGCTAACAGACTGCCGCCCGTGCTGTTGTAAATCCAGGCGTAGATCACGGCGGTTCCGATGAGGCGGATATACGTCTGGACCACGTCGGACGGCAGGAATAGGCTCGCGCCGCCCGGGGCAAACAATGGCCAGAGGTGCCAGGTCGACCACAGAATGCCGACGACGATCGCGGCCCAAAGCGCACCGACACGCTGCTGAAGCCGAGGTTGAGCGAAGCCGCGCCAACCGAACTCCTCTCCTAGCGAGCCGGCAATGAGCGCCCCGATCGTAAAGGGCATCGAGCTGGGCAGCGCCAACCAGACCACCGACGAGTTACCAAGGGACGCCCAAATTAGGGTTCCCAACAGTAACAGCGGAACTGGGCCGAGCAGAGCGATCAGATACCAGATCGGGTGAATCCGCCAACGCTTTAGCTGCCGGAACAGTGTGCGCGCGCCGCCAGCACCAGGCAGTAACCAAGCGACGAGAATCGCTGCCAGCGACGGCGCGAACGCAGTGAGCTCAACGCCGAGCCCAACCGCGGCGAGCTCAGCGGGTGGCAGCTTCCCCGAGAACTTACTGAGGTCGGGCACGAACGCGTAGAGGGGGGCGATTCCGAGGGCGGTGAGGCCGAATAGGGCAATAGCCCACGCGAGCACACCACGCTGAGGCGGGGGGCCGTGGGAAGAGCCGGTCAGGGGCCTATCGAACCGACGGGCTCGCGACCGAGACCTTTCGCCCCCCACAAGCGGGACATGCATGAACGGTCACCACCGTGGCGGCGACCAAGCTGATCGCGTGCTCTATCAGCGGCCGGACCATTTGCTGGCACCCCTCGCAGCGAACCAGGGCGGTTTCACTCTTCTCGTCAGTCACCCGGCGAATCCCTCAAAAAGAGCGTAGATCAGATCAGGAGAGGCGTCAAGGCTGTCCCCCCCTCAAAACAGGTTGAAGAAGGGTCCCGTGATGGCGAATCGCCCCACTCCGGCGACAGAGAACAACGCGAAGAGGGCGAGGGTGGCGCCAAGCAGGCTGAGGTTGCGGTAAAAGGCCCCCTCTTGCGTGCGTCGTTGCGTGGCATCAGACAGTTTCCAGAAGGCGTGAAAGAGGATCGTCGTGGGAATTAAGAAGGCCGCCATCATCAGCGCGCCGACGTCGGGCCAGATGCCCAGCACCATCGATACGTCTGCGAGCAATAACCAGACGCCGGTCGGCCACCCGGCCACGTAGGGAATTGGGAGCCGACCCGTGGCGGTTGCCACATACCTGGTGTGGTTCTGGATGTGACCCCGGGCGGAGTGGGCGAACAGTGCCACGAAGAGGATGCGACCTACGAGAAGGATCGCGCTCGCCGTAGTGCTCATCGTGGATTCTCGAAGCCTATCAAGCTCGCTTTTCGGGATCCAGCCTGGGCAGGATCGTCTGATGCCAGAGACGCGGCCCTCCATACCACCAGCCGACCGCCGCTGCCACGAGCAGAATGAAAGGGATCGATGAACGGGTCAGCGCGGTTCCGATCACCGCCGCCACGACCATAAGCCCCCATCCTCCGTACCAGAACAGCACGTAGCCGATCGTCAACGGCCAGCGGCGTCGGCCTTCGAGCTCGTAGAACTGGCGCACCGTTGGACTCAGTTGTCGCTTGCGAATCATGTAGATGACCCAGGCGCCGAGCAGGAGAATCGCGAGGCCGACGATCAAGGCTACCGGACTTGCGTGGGCCAGGATGACGAGGCGGATCCCCTGCACGATCAGGATGGTGATGACGCTGATCCCGATGTAGCGCTGGGTTTGCGAGAAGAGATTGCGCCGCACCAGTTCGGCCCTGGGGTTCAGCTTGGCGGCATTCTCAAAGGCCGCGACGGCCTCCTTGTGGCGACCCTGTCCCTGGAGTGCGACGCCCAGATTGTTCATCACGACCCAGCTACGCGGCTCGATCCGGAGTGCCCGGCGGCAATGGGTCTCGGCTTCCTTCCAGCGTTTGCGGCCAAGCGCGATCCGCCCGAGCAGATAGTGGCCGTTGAACGACGCCGGATCGAGGGCAAGCACCCGTTCGGCCGAGCGGACCGCGTCGTCGAACTGGCGATTTGCGAGCTGTGCCTCTCCCAGGGCCATCATGGCGTCGGGGTCGCTCGGACTGAGCCGGACGGCCTCGCCTGCCGCGTCGAGCGCGGGCTTGCGCTTTCCCAGCTCGAGCAGGGCCACGCTGTGCATCCGATGGGCCGGTGAGAGCTCGGGGCTGAGGGCAATCCCGCTCTCCGCCATCTTGCAAGCGTCATCGTGCCGCCCCATATCGATGAAGCACGCCGCCAACAGACAGCGCGGATAAGCCCCCTCGGGTTCGGCGGCAATCGCCCGCTGGAGGAGCGGGACCGCGTCCGCATGACGCCCGACGGCGATCAGCGCTTGCGCCTGACCGACGTAGCCGTCAGCGCTCTTCACAACAACTTCTTCGTCTTCATGTACGTCATCAGGTCGTCGTAGGCGCCGCTCTCGTTGCCGAAGAGGACAAAGTTTCGTGCGGTTTCGAACCAGGGTCGGGTGCTCGGCCGGAGCTGGCGCAGCGCGTCCTGAAAGTCCGCTGTCGTGATCGGCCGCACCACCCCCGTCTGCACGGATTGTTCCAACGCGTTTTCCGTCGCCGTCTCGCACAGATGGGCCAGGTCGGCGCCGGAGAAACCATCCGTTCGAGCCGCCATCGGGCGCAGGTCGACCCCCTCGACTGGTCGGCCTTTCACGTGGTGCTGCAGGATCGCCAGCCGGGCCGGCTCGTCCGGCGGCACCACCACCAGCATGCGGTCGAAACGCCCGGGGCGGAGAAACGCGGTATCCACGTCCCAGGGATGGTTGGTCGCACCCAGAACGAACACCCCTTCGTTGTTGGCATCGACGCCGTCCAGCTCCTGGAGCAGCTGGTTCACGACGTTGCGCATGGATCCGTGGTGCTGGAGTTGCACGCGTTTCTGACCGATCGCATCCAGCTCGTCAAAAAAGAGGACGCAGGGTGCGTTCCGGCGGGCGTTCTCAAAGATTTCGTGGAGGCGGTGCTCGCTCTGGCCGAGCCACATGTCGAGGATGTCGGAAAGCCCGATGCCGAGGAAGCGGGCACCCAGCTCACCCGCCGTGGCGCGGGCGATAAAGGTCTTACCGCAACCGGGTGGGCCATAGAGCAGGAGGCCACCGCGGAGTGACTTGCCATAGGCTTTCCGCAGCTCCGGGTTTCGCATCGGGCCGAGAAAGGCGACATTGAGCCGGCGCTTGACCTGCTCCATGCCGCCCACGTCTTTCAAGGTCAGGTCCGGCGTCTCGATCTCCCACCAGGGGGTCGCCTCGTCGCCGGCACCAACCCGGACTCGCTCGGGGCCCCCACCCTGAGCCTCCCCCGGAGGGGGAGGGAAACTTGAAGGCCCTTCCGCACCGGCGCCAGAGTCTGGACGGGGTGCAGGTGATGCGGTTGACGGCGTGAGCGGCGTCGGCTTTGATGGCTTCCCGAGTGCCTCGAGGAGTTGCCGGTACCCCTGAGCGCGAGCGGAGTCGCCGAGCGCGTCGGCCGCACGGGCCGCTCCGTCGAGCGCGTCAAGGTTGGCCGGCTGATTGGCAAGGACGGTGCTGAAATGCTCCAACGCGGCCGCCTCAGCGCCCGACTCGAGCAGCAGGTTGGCGACGTGCAGCCGAAGCGGCGTCGATTGCGGGTCCTTTTTGAGCGCTTCCACCAGCGCGCTGAGCAGCGAAGGGTCCGCGGGCATGCCAATCAGAACATAGCAGCCGAGCGATTGCGGGTCGCTTTAGGAGCGCTTGCGGTCGGGCCCATGCTGGGTCCTCGAGCGCGACACCACCGACAACACGAAGATGATGGCGGCCGCCCCAAGGATGGCGGTGAGGACTGGCACACCGCCGGCGGTCATGTCACCCGGGATCTTCCAGCGAAACATCTCGACCAGCAGCCAGGCGCCGATGAGGGCACCAAAGATCGCGCCCACTAGACCATATGGCAGTCGACCCTGGGTCATCCGCTCGGCGCTAAAACCACAGACCGCCGCGATAAGGACCAGCACAACCAGGTTCTCAAGGTTCATTCAAAGACCTCCACTGCGAGTAACCGCCAGGCTTCATACCTCCTGTTGCCGGCGACCATCTTCCATGGAGTTGTGGCGGCGCCGCGACCGGCTCGTTACGGGTGAGATCATGGCGATAATCAGGACATGCCCCAGCTCGACGGCAAGGCACGGGCCCAGTTACCGGACAGCGCTTTCGCCTACATTGATTCACGCGGCCGCCGGCGTCTGCCGATCAACGACCAAGCCCACGTCCGCAACGCTCTCTCGCGCTTCAATCAGACGAGCTTCGAGGATGAAGCGGCGCGAGACCGGGCACGGACGAGGCTGCTGAAAGCCGCCAGGAAGTACGGCATCGTGCCGGTCGGCTTCATGACCGGCCAGTTGCGCTCGCAGAGTCTGCAAGCGGCGGCGGGAAAGGCGGTCATCGAGCTCGGCGGACTTGGGACGCCGGAGCAGTTGGAAGCGCGCCTGCGGACCGTGCTCGGCGACCCGACGCTCTCGGTCCTCTACTGGTCCGAGTCAGTCGCCGCCTATCTCGACGGTGAAGGTCAGGCGGTGGCGCTTCCGGGCGAGGGTTCCGATCGCGCCGTGACGCTGCTCCAGCGTCACGGCCAGCCGATGACCGCGCTGGTTCACGACCGCACCGTACTCAACGATCCAGACCTGGCCAGAACGGTGACGGCCGCGGTGACGCTCGCCTTCGAGAACCAGTGGATGCGCAGTGAGATCCAGGCTCGCGCTACTGAGGTACGCGCGCTGCCGACGGGGGTCGTGACCTTTCTGTTCACCGACATTGAGGACTCGACCGGCCTCGTGCGACGCCTTGGTGACCGGTATGACCGCTTCCTCACGGATGTTCGGCGCCTGCTTCGGGCGGCGATCCGCGCATCCGATGGCCGCGAGGTCGAGACCCGCGCGGACGAGATGTTCGCCGTCTTCGAGCGCGCGCTGTCCGGCCTCGAAGCGGCGCTCACCATCCAGCGCAAAGTTCGCGCCCGAGCCTGGCCGGACGGCCTTCCGGTCCGAATTCGGATCGGCCTGCATACGGGCCGCCCGACGCTGACCGACACCGGGTACGTCGGCCTGGCAGTCCACACCGCGTCCCGGATCTGCTTTGCAAGCCACGGCGGTCAGATCCTGCTATCAGCGGCGGTTCGGGACGCGGTGGCAGGCTCGGAGCCCGTTGGGGTCGGGTTCAAAGACCTGGGTCTGCATCAGTTCCGTGGCTTGCCGGCGCCGGAGGCGCTGTTCCAGGTCGCGGCCGCGGACCTGCCAGACAGGTTTCCTCCGCCGAGGACGCTCGCCGCTTCTTCCGGTGGGAGAGCGTGACGCGGGACTAGAAGCGAGCGGGGCGATCGTCGCCGGCCGCCTCGCCTCGATGCGCGTCTACGTATCGCGCGATGTCACCGACGGTCTTGATGCGGCGAAGGTCGTCCGGGTCGACCGCGATCTGGTAGCGGTCGCTGAGAACCGCGACGAGCTCCACCATGTCGATCGAGTCGCGGACGATCCTGGTGATCGGCGTTCGGAGGGAGATCTCACCTTCCTTGATGGACAGGGTTTCGCGAAGGGTCTCCAGGAGGTCGTCGCTCACGTCGCCAGCTCCAGGTAGCGCCGGATCATCGGATTCTCATAGAACTTCTGGCTCACAGGCCGGCTGGCCGCCTCGGACGCGGCGATCGCGTCCTTGACCTTCTGCCGCTGTGGACCGCCGGCGTACTTCTCCAGCTCGGCCTGGATCCAGTCGATGTGACCGACCTCGTCTTCGATGATCGCTTCCAGCGTCTCCTTGACGGCCGGTGTCACCCCGCGCATCGCCACATGCTTCTGATAGGTTTCGAGGGCCACGACTTCGAGCACCCGAGTCAGACAGAGGATGTCGACCGTGCTGTCCGGAAACCCATAAATCTTGCCGAGCTCGCTCTGATAGGTCTGCGTAATCTTGACGGGGACCGCGCCGAGCTTGTGGATCGTCTCCGTGAGCATCCAGGCGTGCTTCGCCTCTTCGAGGCATTGCTCCGTGAGCGGCACCCGCAAGTGATCATGGTTGGTATGGAGTGCAAGTTTGCCGAGGAGCATGGAGCCGGCAAGCTCCGAGGCTCGATAGAAGCTGAGAATGTAGAGCTCCTCAGGGGACAGGGTCGGGCACCTCCTCTACCAGGAAGTCACTGAGCGGTTGGCCGAGAAGCTTTTCGAACTTCTCGTTGAAGGCGCGGATGCTCCGCACATTGTCCCCTCTGGCCGGCGGCACGTACGGACGGACGTAGGCCCCCACATGTTTGAAGTTCCGAGCGTGCTCGAGGATCGCGTCCTTCGCCTTCGGATCTTTGCGGATCCGCGCCTGCAGCAGGTCAAAGGCAAACTGCGAGTGGACCACCTCCTCGGCGGCGAACTCTGGCAGGGCGGCCGCCAACACCGGTTCGTCCATCAATTGGGACATATCCGTGAAGAACTGGGCGGCAAAGTGCTCGGTGCCCATGAAGTTGACAAGTTCGCGGAGCTGGTCGGTGTAGACGACGCTGCGTTCGCGTTCACGCAACTCCACCACCTCCCCGTCGGAGACCGGCCTGTATCCCACCGTCTCGAGGTACCGTCGCAGCACGTAGTAATGCCCGTAGGCCTCGATCGACTCAATGGTGAAGATGGTGGTGGCGTCGAGGTCGTCCCAGAACAGGCCCATCATCTTGCCGGTGTAGACGGGGAGGTAGGACTCGACCAGGCATGCCTCACGCAACAGCTCGAGCTGCTCCGGATGCGTGAGCGCCTTCTGCCTGTCGATCCGCGACCACTCGAGCTTCTGGTCGAAGAGCTTGCGGTGGACGGTCTGCAGCGTCTTCATGGTTGCTTTGTGCCGATCAGCATCGTCTGCAGCCCGGTGCGGTCCTCATAAGTCGAAATCTGCTCAAAGCCGGCCTGCCGCGCTAATCCTCTCAAAGTCTCCGACGAGCGATACGAGGTCTGCAGGTCGGCGACGTTGCGCAGGAGATAGTCCGAGAGCTTATGCGGTCGCATCCCTGACGTGACGAACCGCCCGCCGGGCTTGAGTTTACTGTGCGCCAGCCCGTAGAAGGCCGCCGCCAGCGTGTCATCCAGGAACTCGGTGAAGCCGAGACTGACGATGCCGTCGAACGGCCGCGTCGGATAGGCGTCGGCCGAAAGGGCGTCGCCACAGACAAACTCGATGCCGGACCCCAGTCGCCGGCTGGTGGCGGCGAGCCGGTTCACCAGTCCCCGGTCGAGGTCCATGCCGCAAAGTCGAACCTGCCGGTTCCGGCGCTCGTCGGCCAGCCAGGTCGACACGTCGAAAAGCTCGCGTGCCAGCCCGCACGGAACGGCGAGAACGTCAACCGGGTCAGCCCGCTCGGCAATGAGGCGCTGAATTTCGCCGCGCGCATAGACATAGCGCGAGCGAAAGGAGCGGGCAGACTTGAGGTTGAGGAAGAGCGCATCGAGCAGGTAGCCGATGAGAAACCGCCCCGCCGGCCGGTTGCCGTAGATGTGATCCGCGAAATCGTAGCTGCCTGAATTCTCAATCGCCTCTTTGCCGAGTTCGGTACTGAGTCCGAGGTAGTACACGGGGAGCAGATGGAGCTTGCCTTCTCGAACCAATCGACGCGGAATCGACGCAGTGCGTCGCGTGCGATTGTGGAACGTGCTCACACCGGCAGTGCCTTCGGCCATTGTGCGGGGTCGGGGCCCCAGGTGAGTAGACCGGCGGCCGTGAGCCGTTCGAGGCCAAACGCGACGCAGAAGGAGTGAGCCGGTCCGCCGGATGCGAGTCTGATTCGAAACGCCCTGGCGAAGAAGTCCTCATGGCGGTTGATCGAGGCGAGGGCGATGCCGTTTCCGTCGAGCGGGCTCACGAACTCGCGTTTCAGCTCCTTCAGCTGCTGCATGATCCGGGCGCCGCGACTCGACGGGAGAAAGAAGGCATCGGTCGCCGGTCGAAAGGCGCCGCCGATCCCGAGTCCGCGAAAAGATTCCGCGAGCATCCCTTCGATCACCGAGGCCTCAGCGTCCACGACGCCGGCGGCCCCCAGGACGACGAGCTCGGCCATGTGGAACGCCGCCAGCCGGTAAGGGAAGGACGCCCGGCCACCCTCGACGCGAGCGCAGGGACCGACGACGAATGTCGCCAGATGATCGTTGGCGAGCGCGGTTCCCTCGAGGCGTCCATACCAGTGAAGACATGTCGCCGGCGCCAGGAATCGGCTGCGGGATCGAGGTGCGCGGAAGCGTCGCCCCACGAAGACCTGCTGGGGGAAGTGCGCGACATACTTTGACGTGGTCAGCACATGCCGATCGATGAAAACCGGAGTCTCGACCGTCTCGTCGATCAGCGATGCAAGATGCTCGCCGAGAAAGTGCCGCCAGCGGGTGAACAGCTCCGCCGCCGGGCCATACAGCAAGACGGCGCCGTCGTCCCCGGACATGTAGCCACCCTGCGTCAGGCGCTGGTCAGCCACGGAGAAAGGTGTTACCGATGACTCGCACCGTTCGGAAGTTCGTCATGACGATCTCATCGTCAGTCAGCCGCCGCCCGAGCGCTTTCTCGACGTAGCCGATCAGGTAAAGGATATTGATCGAATCGATGAGCTTGCTTTCGAAGAGGGGCGTGTCGGCGTCGACCCGGACGCCCTTCTGCTTGAGGAGCCGGCGCCGGACGAAATCGAGAAGCCTCTCGTTGCCTGGATCAGGCACAGCGTCCCCACTTCGTCTTGAGGCAATACGCCACCACGCGACCGTAGTACTCGCGGATATCCGGCGGGGGGTGGGCGCCGTTGAGATTCGTCGCAGCGAAATCCTTTGGATAACTGAACTGCTCGGTGAAGTACTTCAGCATGCCAAGCACCCCGATCATGAGAGGATCCCTGGCCTGTTCCGCCGAGCGAACCAGCAGCTGGAATGCCGCCTGGGTGGCGATGGCGGGCTTCGGATAGTGGCGGGCCTTCCAGGCCGGATCGAGCTCGCCCAGTCGAACGTAGCTCTCGTCAATGATTTGCGCGAGGCTATACGAGCGGGCGGTCCCGGCGACGAGATGAACAACCCGGCCCGGCTGATACTCCTTCAGAAAGTGGTTCACGATGGTGGCGGCGGCCCAGTCTGTCGGGATCAGGTCCACCGAACAGTCCGGCAATCCCGGTACCAGCGAGGCGAGGCCCAGGTGCATGACCCGCAGCGCCTGGTGAGGCGTGGTGAAGTGGCTCGTGAAGCCGGTCCGGCTGTTGCCGAGCAGGGTTGACAGCCGATAAATGACGTACGGCAAATCACTCGACTCGAGACACGCTTCAGCCTCATACTTCGATTGCTCGTAGGTGTTGACGAAACCGGTCGTGTGCACTCGTTCGGATTCCAGGATGCGGCCCTGCCGGCGGCCGCTGACGAAGACGGTGCTCAGTAACGCGAACCGGGCCAGGTTGCGGCAGCGCCTGGCGAAGCGAACCAGGTGCTCGGTGGCGAGGACGTTCGCCCTGCGGGCTTCGGCCAGCGCCAGGTCGAACCGGGTCGTCGCCGCCGCGTGAATGATGCCGTCCACGCTGCGGGCCAGATCGGCGTAGACCGTGGTTGGTAGACCAAGCCGATCCTTCGTCAGGTCCCCTCGGACCAGCCGGATACGCCGGATCAACGGCTGGGTCGGTTCCAGCCGAAAGAGCTCTCGAAGCAGTCGCGGCCGGCTCAGTGCTTTGCCGGTGTCGTGCAACACGAGTGTCAGTTGCACGTCGGTACGGGTAAGGAGATCGCGTGCGATTTCGCGGCCGGCCATGCCGGTACTTCCTGTGATGAGCAGCGAACCGGCCCCGTCCATGGCCTAATGCTGCAAGATCAGGCTCGTCCAGCTGGCGCCAAAGCCAAACGTGAACAGGAGCAGGTGATCGCCCCTGGTTAGAGCGCCCTCGCGGCTCATGTCGCGGAGGTTGATGACGTGGTCGCAACAGACGGTATGCCCGACGCGGGCGATGTTCTTCGACCAGATTCGAGTCGCCGGGATGCCGAGAAGCTCGGCGAGGATCGTCCAGCTCCGCAGGCTGACATTGCTGGGAACGATCCAGCGAATGTCCGAGAGACGTAGGCCCGCCTGCTCGATGGCGCCGCAGATGGCGCGTTGAGCCATCGGGAAATAGGCGGCGATGAGCTCCCGCTCCTGCTGTGGACTGTCCCAGTAGGCCGGCTGCCCCAGCTGGTGAAAACTCACGATCTGATTCCGCGGGGACCCGCGTTCCACCACGACGGCCGCCGCGGCGTCGGACATGACGTTATACATGATCTCTCGGTTGGCGTTCTTCGGAAGCGCGTCGCCGGCGACGCAGAGGGCGGCGGGCGGGTCGCCGGCCTGCACCATGCGGGCGGCGAGGTTGATCGCCGACAGCAGGCCGCTGCATCCCTGTTGCGAGAGCGCCATCGCATTGGCATGCGGCAGCTTGAGCCGGTCGGCAAGTTTTGCCACCGGATAGCGGAAACGCTGGAGAACCCCAGCATCCCGCGGGGCAGCGGCGGGAGGATTCAGTCCTGAATAGAGAAACAGGGTGCCAATCTGGGCCGGCGCGTGGCCCGAGTCCGCCATCGCCTCCTCGGCGGCACCAACCAACAGCTCGTCGAAGCGATCCGGCGCTTGAGAGAGATAGCCATAGGTGAAGCCCAGCTCATTGAGAAATTTGACGCTGGAGCGGATCTGCTTCGATCGTTTCAATGCCGCCAGCGTCTTCCGCGATCTCGGCAGCCGGTAGGCGACCTGGCTGATACCAACGGATCGGTGGCCTGCCGTGGGCACTCTCCTGAAAGGCTAAACCAACAAAGAAGTGCTCGTACCGGTAACTGACCGCGCTCCAGCCATCGATCTCGAAGCTGTGAGTCCCGGTCGCCGTCACGCGCAGCCGTCGCAACGCCAGCCCCAACCCCAGGCCGGAAGCCTTCGCGGTCGCCTCTTTCAGGGTCCAGATCAATGTCAACAGCTCCGCCGCGCTCCCCACCAGGTCGCGCAGGGGTGCCGCTTCCGTTTCCTCGGCGATGTAGTCGAGGAGTCGCGGATCGCGAGGGCGAATCGTCTCGATGTCGATCCCGACTGGTGCCTGAGCCACCGCCGCCACCCCGTATCTGTGGGAGTGGCTGATCGAGCAGTAGAGACCGGACTCCGGCGGAAGGTATGGCCGGCCGTCCGGCCGATGGGCAATCTTCGGGTGCGCCGGCAGAGAGGTTCGAGACTGTCGAAAGTCCGCGTATGCCTGGCGAAGGGCGAGCCGTCCACTTAGGCGGTTGGCCAGCCGATCGTCCAGAACGCGCGACACCACCTTTTCACCGACGCCGCAAACGGTCATGCTCTTGGTTGACGTGTCATGGTCGTAGCGCTCGCGTATCTCGCCAGCCTGGCGATCGGCGCGCTGTGCATTGTCGCCCGTCACGGACCGATTCTCCTCCGCGGACGCAGCGTGTTGTGGTTGAACGGGATCGCCTTCGGTGCGCAGGTCCTGATTCGGCCTTTCCCTACGTTGGTCTGGTTGCCCCTCTTCGCCCTCATCTTCGGGGTTTCGTGGTTCGGCGTTCACACCTGGTTCATCTTCAAAGAAGACCCAGCAAACCTCGCGAACGCCATCGAAACCCGCCTGCGACGGGTGCTGGTCGAGTTCAGCCGAGATCAGGACGGCTACCAACTCAGCTTCGGCGGTCGGCCGGCGTCGATCCGATTTCGGCGGGTCTTGCCCGGATTTCAGACGTTGACCTTTAGCGGGAACTGGCAGGACAATAAGGCGAAGGTGGCCCAGCGTTTTTTGACCAAATACGGCGAGCCCGTGGTTCCAAGACCACGCTTCAGGGTCTAACGACCGAGGAGGCATCGATGGCAAAGGTGACCAGGAAGTTCAACGTCAAGCGCAAGCCTGAGGCGGTCATTGACTACATCTCGGACGTCGAGAACCACCCGGCCTTCATCCCGCCGCTGAAGTCGGTCGCGAATATCGCCGGTGACCCCAAACGCAAGGGCACGCATTGGGATTGGACCTTCGTGATGGCCGGGGTCGAGATCAAGGGCAAGGCGGAGACGGCGGACTACCAGGCAGGCAAGCGCTACTCATTCAAGACGACCGGGATCGATAGCACGTTCGTCTACAGCGTTGAGGCTGCCGACGGTGGGAGTCAGGTCACCGCCGACGTAGTCTACGAGGTGCCGCAGGGCGTTCTCGCCAAGATCGCCGATAAGACGGTGGTGGAGCGGATGAACGAACGCGATGCCGACCGGGCTGCGCAGAGCCTGAAGACGATTCTCGATTCCTAGCGTCGAGCTAGTGGGTGCCCGAGGCAGCCTGCCAATGGGCAGCGATCCGGTCTGCTGATAACGCGACTGAATAAATCGCGACCTCAGCGAGGGTCGTATCGTTGAAGAACCCATCCACTCGCCGGCCGATAAACAGGGGATCGGACGTCTGCTTGGGAACGGCGGTCACCTTCAGCTCGCCATCCGGCTTGCCGTTGACGTACAGCTTCGCCACGGCGCCGTCGTACGTCGCGACCACGTAGTACCAGGTATTGAGCGCCAACGTTGAGTTTGATAAGACGACCGGCGCACCGTCGGACGTCACCCGAAATTCCAACTGGCCGCCGTCGTGGCTGTTCAGCAACTGGAACCAGCCGGTGCCGGCACCGCCGCCCACCTGGAAGTTCTTCGCGACGTAAATCCCGTTCCCCGACTCGGCTCGTTTCTTGATCCACGCCTCGATCGTCACCGTGTTCACCTGCAGGCTGGTCGAGCTCAGCACGCTCGCCGCGCCGCTCTGGCCGTCAAAGGCGACCGCGGCACTGCCATCCCCAGCGATCGCGCCGTGCTGCCCCAGCGTGTAAACACCGACATAGTGACCGTTGTTGGCATTGCCCGATGCGTCGGCCATGGCGGTACCGGTTGTTTCATCCATGCGCCAGTACGCCACCGGATGGTCCGCGAGAACCGTGGTGCTATAGGTCTTCGCAGCGATCGAGGGCGCTGCCACCGTCGAGCCCCCGCAACCGGACATTACGAGGGCGACAGCCAAGAGAAGAATCTCCCGCCTCACAACTATTCAAACGGAGCGAGGTGGGGGGCCCTTGCAGCTAGTGTTTTGCGGACGCGGCCAGCCAGTGAGCCGCGATCCGGTCCGCCGCGAGAGCCGTGGGGTAGATCGCAACCTCAGCGAGCAGGGCGTTATTGAAGAACCCATCAACGCGGCGGCCGATGTAGAGCGGGTCGGCATTCTGGGCCGGGGACACCACGGCCGAGAGCGTACTGTCCAGCTTGCCGTTGATATAGAGCCTGGCGGCGGTCCCGTCGTAGGTCGCAGCCACGTAGTACCAGGTGTTCAAGGCCAGCGTGGCCGTGGAGACAAGGACTGGATCAGCGTCTCCGGTAACGCGAAACTCCAGCCGGCCAGTGTTGTGGTTGTTTAGCAACTGGAACCAGCCGCTGCCCACTCCGCCCCCGCCCACCACGTTCTTGGCGACATAGAATCCGTAGTCCGTTTCGGCCCGCTTGTTGATCCACAGCTCGATCGTGATCCAGTTCATCTGGAGGGTGGTCGAGCTTGGCACGCTAAAGGCACCGGTCGCGCCATCAAGCCCGACGGCCGTGCTTCCGTCACCTGCGGGGGGACCCGGCTGCCCGAGCATCACGATGCCGTCATAGTGGCCGTTGTTTCCATTTTTGCTGGCGTCGGCCATCGTCGTGCCGGTCGTCTCATCCAATCGCCAGTAGGCGGCCGGGGCATCCGCCAGCACCAGGTCACCGTAGCTCTTGGTGTTGGGCGCGGCGGCCGTGGTGGTTCCGCAACCAGATATCGCGAGCGTGACAAACAAAAAGAGCACGGCCTTCCGCACAGGTCTTCAAACGCGGCCTCGCATAGGCTCCTTGCCATCTGCGACACTACCGCTCTTATGGCTGCCCCATCGAGCCTTGCCCGACTCCACCGGGAGATCCTCGCCTGCACCCGATGCGTCGCGGCGGGTTACCTGTCACAGGCCGCCCCGGTTTTGAGCGGGTACGCGGACAACCGCATCATGCTGATCGGCCAGGCACCCGGTTCGGTGGAGGCAGTCCGCCGGCTGCCGTTCCGGGGAAGGTCGAGGAAGGTCCTGATGGGCTGGTTGATCCGGGCGGGCTTTTCGTCGGAGACGCAGGTCCGGCGGCAGGTCTACATGACCTCGGTCACCAAGTGCTTCCCCGGCAAAGGCACCGGCGGAGGAGACCGACGCCCCAGCCGCGCCGAGGTCGACCTCTGCCGGTCGCATCTCGATCGGCAGTTGGCGCTCATCAAGCCCGAGCTGCTGATCCTGGTGGGCGGGCTGGCCCACGAGCGCTTCCTGCCTGGTCGC
>WNEY01001281.1_pt1 | contig 17499 bp, 16 predicted proteins | sample 5400531 | NCBI WGS metagenome assembly WNEY01 (sample SAMN13153338, study PRJNA577476) | soil metagenome | isolation source: 200 cm saprolite under Douglas fir tree site 1 | place: USA:California | collected 2015-04-18
ATACGGGATCGGTGCCTTTCTCCTGCGGCACCGACTCGCCGGTCAGGCTCGCCTGGTTGACCTGCAGACCGTGGCTCTCGACCAACCGGATGTCGGCCGGGACGAGGTCGCCGCTGAAGACCACGACCACGTCGCCGGGCACGAGCTGGTCGGCCGGAAGCGCGATCTCGGCGCCGTCGCGGATGACGCGGGCCTTCATCGGCAGCAGGTTGCGCAGCGCTTCGAGGGCTCGTTCCGCGCGGTACTCCTGGACGATGCTCAACCCGACGTTGAGCACGATCAGGAGCAGGATGATCGCGCCGTCGACCAGGTCGCCGGTGACGATCGTGAGCACGCCGGCGCCCGTGAGCAGGAGGTTGATGCCGTTGCGCCCCTGCTCGGCGATGATCTTCGTCAGCGACCGGGACTGCCGGCCGATGGCGTTCGGTCCCATCTGCGCGAGCCGCCGGCGAGCCTCCGCCGTCGAGAGTCCGGCTGGGCTGGACTCGAGACCGGCGAGGACTCTGTCAGGGGTGACTGCCGCGGCTTCGGCCGGAGTCATGCCAGGTGCCATGATGAGTGGTCGGGGTGCGCGAGATGGCGGGTGAGACGGGGACCGCGACTGCTCCTGACCTGACGCGCGCGCGCCCGCTCGGGGCCGAGGAGCTTCGCCGCATCGACGCCTACTGGCGCGCCGCGAACTACCTTTCCGTCGGCCAGATCTACCTGCTCGACAACCCGCTCATGACCCGGCCGCTGAAGCTCGAGGACATCAAGCCGCGGCTGCTGGGCCATTGGGGAACGACGCCGGGCCTGAACTTCATCTACGCGCACGCCAACCGGGTGATCAAGAAGCGTGACCTCGACGCGATCTACATCATGGGCCCGGGCCACGGCGGTCCGGCCGGCGTCGCCAACGCGTACCTCGAAGGCACCTACACCGAGCGCTATCCCGACGTGACCATGGATGAGACCGGGCTGCGCAAGCTGTTCCGCCAGTTCTCGTTTCCGGGCGGCATCCCCAGCCACAACGCGCCGGAGACGCCGGGTTCGATCCACGAAGGCGGCGAGCTGGGATACGCGCTCGTGCACGCCTACGGCGCCGCCTTCGACAACCCGAAGCTGACCGTTTTCTGCATCGTCGGCGACGGCGAGGCCGAGACCGGTCCGCTCGCCGCGAGCTGGCACTCGAACAAGTTCCTGAACCCGTCGCGCGACGGCGCGGTGCTGCCGATCCTGCACCTCAACGGCTACAAGATCGCCAACCCGACGGTGCTTGCGCGCATACCGGAGGCGGAGCTGCGCGACCTGCTCGAGGGCTACGGCCACGCGCCCGTGTTCGTCAGCGGCGATGACCCGCCGCTCGTGCACCAAGAGATGGCCGCGGCGCTCGACTGGGCGCTCGATGAAATCGCCCGGATCAAGAACGCGCGGCCGAAACAACGGCCGTCATGGCCGATGATCGTCCTGCGCACGCCCAAGGGTTGGACTGGTCCGAAGACGGTGGACGGGGAGCAGGTCGAGGGCACGTTCCGCGCCCACCAGGTCCCGGTGACCGATTTCGCCACCAGGCCCGTGCACGTGAAGATCCTCGAGGACTGGCTGCGCAGCTACCGGCCCGCGGAGCTGTTCGACTCGAACGGCAAGGTGGTCGACGAGATCGCGTCCTTGCCTCCACGCGGGGACAGCCGCATGAGCGCCAACCCCCACGCCAACGGCGGCGAGCTGCTGAAGGATCTACGGCTTCCGGACTTTCGCGACTACGGGGTCGACGTGCCGAAGCCGGGCACGATGTCGAGCGAAGCGACTCGAATCCTCGGGACCTATCTCCGCGACGTCGTGAAGATGAACCCCGACAACTTCCGGATCATGGGCCCCGACGAGACGGTGTCGAACCGGCTCGGCGCCGTGCTCGAAGCTACCAACAGGTCCTGGGACGCCGAGACCGTGCCCGGCGACGATCACCTCGCGCCTGACGGCCGCGTGATGGAGGTCTTGAGCGAGCACATGTGCGAGGGCTGGCTCGAGGGTTACCTGCTCACCGGCCGCCACGGCTTGTTCGACTGCTACGAGGCGTTCATCCACATCATCGACTCGATGTTCAACCAGCACGCGAAGTGGCTCAAGACGACGCGAACCATCCCCTGGCGGCGCCCGATCGCGTCGCTCAACTACCTGCTTTCGTCACACGTGTGGCGGCAGGACCACAACGGCTTCTCGCACCAGGACCCCGGGTTCATCGACCATGTAATCAACAAGAAGGCGGAGGTCATCCGCGTGTACCTCGCCCCGGATGCGAACTGCCTGCTGTCGGTCGCCGACCACTGCCTGCGCAGCCGCAACTACGTGAACGTCATCGTCGCGGGCAAGCAGCCGGCGCTCAACTACCTGTCGATGGACGAGGCGATCGCGCACTGCACTCGCGGCCTCGGCATCTGGCAGTGGGCGAGCACCGACGAGGGTCGCGATCCGGACGTCGTGCTCGCGTGCGCGGGCGACGTGCCCACGCTCGAGACGCTGGCCGCCGCGGACATTCTCCGGCGCTACTTCCCGAAGCTCGCGGTGCGTGTGGTCAACGTCATCGACCTGATGCGCCTGCAGCCTCCGAGCGAGCATCCGCACGGCCTGCGCGACGCCGAGTTCGACGAGGTTTTCACCACCGACAAGCCCGTGATCTTCGCGTACCACGGCTACCCATGGCTCATCCATCGCCTCACGTATCGGCGCACCAACCATCAGAACCTTCACGTCCGCGGGTACAAGGAGGAAGGAACGACGACGACGCCGTTCGACATGGTGATGCTCAACGACCTCGACCGCTTCCACCTCGTGATGGACGTGATCGACCGCGTTCCGGCGCTGGGCTCGCGGGCCGCCGGCATCCGGCAGGAGATGGTCGACAGCCGCCTGCGCAGCCGCCAGTACACCCGCGACCACGGGAAGGACGCGCCCGAGGTCAGCGACTGGACGTGGCCCTACTGACGCCTTGCGTGTCCTAGCCCTCAACGCCGGCTCGAGCTCTCTCAAGCTGAGCCTCGTCGACGAGGGCGACACAGTAGTCGCCGACCGCGAGTTCGAGGTCGCCGAAGGCCGCCTGGACGAGTCTCAGCTCGCGAGCGCCGTCCACGACATGACGGGGATCGAGGCGATCGGCCACCGGATCGTGCACGGCGGGCCGCGTTTCACGAGGTCGGTGCGCCTGGACGGCGATGTCATCAAGTACCTCGTCACCATCACCGACCTCGCGCCTCTGCACCTGCCGGCGGCCCTGGCCGGCATCTACGCCGTGCGCGAGCTGCTGCCGCGCGTGCCGGGCGTGGCGTGCCTCGACACCGCCTTCCACTCGCGCATGCCGGAGGCGGCGTCGACCTACGCGATCCCGGACGAGTGGCGGCTCCGCTACGGCATAAGGCGCTACGGGTTTCACGGGTTCTCGCACGCGTACGCCTCGCGTCGGGCCGCGGAAATGCTCGAGCGCTCGCCGCACGGGCTGCGCGTGGTCACCTGTCACCTCGGCTCGGGCGCGTCCCTGGCGGCGGTGCGCGGCGGCCGGTCGGTCGACACCACGATGGGCTTCACGCCGCTGGAAGGGCTGGTGATGGCGACGCGCTCCGGCACAGTCGACCCGGGCGCGCTTCTCTACCTGGAGCGGCACGTCGGCCTGTCCGAGCCGCAGTTGACCGAGGCGCTCGACCGCAACGGCGGACTGTTGGCGCTGGCCGGGACCGGCGACATGCGCGAGATCCTGCGCCGCATCGCCGACGGCGACGACGCCGCAGAGCTCGCGTTTGACGTGTACATCCACCGCCTGCGGGCGCTGATCGCCGCGATGGCCGCGGCGATGAACGGCCTGGACGTGCTCGCCTTCACCGGAGGAGTGGGGGAGAACGCTGCGCCCGTCCGGGCCGCTGCCGCGGCGGGGCTGAAGTTCCTCGGCGTCGAGATCGGTCCGACGCTCAACGCGAGCCTTGACCCTGACTGCGACATCAGCGCGCCGGGCGCGACCGTGCCGACCCTGGTGATCAAGGCGCGCGAAAACGTCGAGGTCGCGCGCGAGGTGCGGCGGGTGCTGTCGACGCCGGCTTAGCGAGCCGGCGCATCGACCCGGCGATCCGCCGTTTTGCGCAAAACACACGCATACGGGCAGGTCGATACGGCCGTTTTGCGCAAAGCAGGTGTATTAGACGTTCCTTATGGATTGGCTGCAGGCGCCGGACTACTGGCTGACCAGGCTCGTCCTCGAGCGCACGCTCGGCGTGATCTACCTGGTCGGGTTCCTCGTCGCGGCGTTCCAGTTCCGGCCGCTGCTGGGCGAGAAGGGGCTGCTGCCCGTGCCGCGGTTCTTGAGGCGCGTGAAGTTCCTGGAGGCGCCGAGCCTGTTTCACGCCCACTACTCCGACGCTCTGCTGCTCGCCGTGGCGTGGACGGGAGCAGGGCTGAGCGCGATCGTCATCGCCGGCCTGGTGGACCTCGCGCCGCCGGTGATCGCGATCGTGGTGTGGTTCGCGCTCTGGGCACTCTACCTGTCGATCGTCAACGTCGGCCAGATCTTCTACGGGTTCGGCTGGGAGACGCTCCTGCTCGAGGCCGGGTTCCTGGCCATCTTCCTCGGCGCCGGCCCCACCGTCCCCGCGTGGCCGCTGATCCTCCTGTTTCGCTGGCTCGTCTTTCGTGTCGAGTTCGGGGCCGGGCTGATCAAGCTGCGCGGCGACAGCTGCTGGCGCGACCTGACCTGCCTCAACCACCACCACGAGACACAGCCCATGCCGAACCCTCTGAGCTGGTTGTTTCACCACCTGCCGAAACGGGTGCACCGCCTCGAGGTGCTGGGCAACTTCTTCGCCCAGCTGGTGGTGCCTTTCTTTCTGTTCGCGCCGCAGCCGGTCGCGTCGATCGCGGGCGCAATCATCGTCGTCACCCAGGCGTGGCTCGTTTTGAGCGGGAATTTCTCGTGGCTCAACTTCCTGACGATGACGATCGCGTTCTCCGCGTTCGACGACAGGACGCTGTCGCTGTTCCTGCCAGCGCAACCCCCGCCGAACCTCGCGCCGCTGCCGATCTGGTGGCAGCTGCTGGTCGTCGCGGTGACGGTGATGGTCGTGGCGAAGAGCTACCGGCCCATCCTCAACCTCATCTCGCCGCACCAGCTGATGAACTTCAGCTACGACCCGTTCCACCTGGTCAACACGTACGGCGCGTTCGGGTCGGTGACCAAGGAACGGTACGAGATCATCGTCGAGGGCAGCGCCGATCCGGCCGCGTCAGACGCCGGGTGGAAGGCGTACGAGTTCAAGGGCAAGCCGGGCGACCCGCGCCGGATCCCGCGCCAGTACGCGCCCTACCACCTCCGGCTCGACTGGCTGATGTGGTTCGCGGCGATGGAGTCGCCCTTCCGCCATCAATGGCTGATCGCCTTTCTGATCCGGCTTCTCGAGGGCGACCGCGCCACCTTGAAGCTGCTGCGCTTCAACCCGTTTCCGAGCGAACCGCCCAAGGCCGTGCGCGCGAACCTCTACCGCTACGCGTTCTCGTCGCTCGAGGAGCTTCGGCGCGACAAGGTGTGGTGGGTGCGGACGCCGGCGGGCGAGTACCTTCCGCCGTTGGTTCTGGACGCGAAGGGCAATCCCTCCCGCCTGACTGGCTAGGACCCAGACTCACGCGCCGCGCGGTGCGGCGGTGCCCAGAAGACCAGCACCCGCAGGTCTTCCTCGATGTCATGGAAGCGGTGCTCCACGTGCGCGGCGACGAACACCAGGCTCCCCGCCTGGACCGGTCTGTCGTCACCGGCGACGAGGATCGAGCCGCGCCCGCTGATCACGTAATAGACCTCGTCCTCCTCGTGCGGTTGCTGGCGGTCGATGGTCCCCGCCGGCCAGACCGAGAGGCCGACGCTCAGCTTCTCCGAAGCGAAGAAGTCGACGTAGCCGTGGCCCTGGTCGTCACGTGGCTGCGGATCCAGCTCTGGGATCTCGAACGCGTTCACTTGACCGGGTCCAGGCGCGCCCAGGTGCCGGCGGCGATGAAGATGGACGCCACGCGGCCGTCTGGAAGGCGGTTGAAGACCGCGTTCTCGCCCGACTGGCGAATTCCCGGCTCGATCAAGAAGACGCTCGGGTCCTCCGTCGGGGTGAGCGTGGGCCTCCATTGGGGCTGCGCGGGATCGACGATCACGAGCTCGCGGTCGCGCCACTCCACGCGGAGAGTGACTCCCAGCTCTTTGTCGAAATAGATCCCGACGAGCGGCCGGTATGCGGCGGGGATCGGCGCGGGCGGTTCGATCTTCGGCGCTGCCTGCATGACAGCCTCGCGTGCGATGCCCGCAAGGTCGAGCGCCAGCGTCGCCGGGTCGCCAACCCCGTTGATGAGCGCGATCGCGCCCACCTCGAGCTTGGGGTCGAAACACACGTTGGAACGAAAGCCGTGCAGGCCGCCATCGTGCAGGACCCAGGTCACGTCGTTCCTCCGCAGAGCAAACCATGCGACGCAGGCCGCCTCGGTCCAGTCTTCATCGACGAGGTAGCGCGGACGGTGCATCTCCCGCAGGGTGGGGTCGTCGCGAAACTGGAACGAGATCCATCGCGCGAGGTCTTCGACGCACGACCACAGCCCGCCCTCGGCCCAGATTGTCGGCGCGGTGGCGGCGAGTGCGAGCTCGTCGGAGACGAACCGCCCGCCATAGCCCGTCGCGCACTGCTTCTTCAGCGCGTCAGGGAGCGGCTCGAAGGCGGTGTTGGTCATGCCAAGCGGTTCGAGGAGCTGCGTCCGCACGTAGTCCACGTATGGCATCCCGCTGCGCCGCGCCACCACTTCTCCCAGGAGCTGCACACCGAGGTTCGAGTACTTGTGCTGCGAGTTTGGCGGCACCCGAGTCTTGATCTCCGAAGCGCGCGCGAGGTTGCGCTCGACCGAGCCCTCGTAACGGACCTGTCTCCAATCGGTGCCGGGCGGCTCGCTCTGGAGTCCCGACTCGTGTGAGAGCAGCCGGCGGATGGTCACGTCCTCGAGGTGGGCGACGTCGGGGATGTGGCGTCCGATGGGGTCGTCGAGCCGCAGCTTGCCCGTATCGCGCAGCCGCATGATCGCCGTCCCGGTGAAGGTCTTGGTGATGGACGCGATGCGATAGAGCGTGGTCGGCATAGGAGGGCGCCGGCTCACGATGTCGGCGAAACCGATTCCCGACCACCAGGCGAGCCTGTCGCCGTGGACGACTCCGACCGCGGCGCCAGGGAGGCGGTTGTCCTTGATGTAGGTGGCGGCCCTGGCTTCGAGCTTCGAGGCGACCTCGGCGAGCGCATCCACGGCAACAACTATCCTGCAGTTGAGAACTTCACCGGAGGTGGCGAATGGCGGCGATCAGTCGAGCTGACGCGGCATGGGAAGGCGACCTGACGAGCGGGCGCGGGCGGGTCAAGGTCGCGAGCGGAACGTTCAGCGAGTTCCCGGTCACCTGGGCGGCGCGCGCCGAGCGCACCCACGGCGGCACCAGCCCTGAGGAGCTGATTGCCGCGGCCCACGCAGCCTGCTACTCGATGGCGCTTTCCAATGGCCTGAGCAAGGCCGGCCACAAGCCCGAGCGCCTGAACACGACCGCGGAGGTCGAGTTTGTCCCGGGCAAGGGCATCACGACCGTCACGCTAAGCGTCAAGGGCCACATCCACGGCATCGACGAAGCGGAGTTCCGCAAGCTGGCCGAAGAGGCCAAGGACGGATGCCCTGTCTCGCAGGCGTTGAAGGGCAACGTCGAGCTGAAGCTGAATGCGGAGCTAGACCCCGTCCACTAGCGCCGTTCTTTGCCCGTCACGGCCGGGAAGTCGACCATGCCCTGCATTCGCAGCCCACGCAGCTGGTTAGAGAGCCAGCGGCGCGGATTCTTGATCTGCCTGCCGCCGTCGACGTAGTCGTAGCAGCGGCCGTTCACGTCCCGGACGATCAGGATCAGGCACTGCGGCTCGAGCTGGCGCTTCCACGCCTTGACGACGAACCGAAGCGAGATCCGCCGCGCCGGCGCGTGCTCGGGCATGGTCAGCTCGCCCGCGTAGAGCTCGTCGCTGGCGTGGACGATGATCCCGCCTGCCGCGAGCGTCCCGCCCAGGTTCTCGACTTCCAGCTCGATCGCGTTCCCCGGCGCCACCTGTCCCGTGAACACGACGTTGGGAACGGGTTTGGTCGCGACGTTCCAGCGCCTGATCGCCCGCCGCGCCGCCCAGTCGGCGCGCGTGGCGAATACGGCGGCCCAGATCGCCGCTACGGCCGCGAGAACGGCAAAAGCTTGTTCCGAGCTCACTGACTCTCCTGCTTGACGCCGCCGGCGGCTGGATCTGGCGCCAGAGGGTACCTCTTTGCGTCGTAACCGCGGAAAAGCGGCAGCGCCGCCGCGCAGAGGACGCAGCCGACCACGCACAGGACGCCGCCCGAGACCACGGACACCCGGACGTTGAAGATCGAGGCCACGACACCGGCTTCGAAGTTGCCCAGGGCAGGTCCGGACGACCAGCTCAGCATCTCGATCGAGGCCAGGCGCCCGCGCAGCGAGTCCGGGATGGTCTGGTTCCAGATCACGCCGCGGAAGATGCCGCTCATCATGTCCGCCGCTCCGGCCAGCGCAAGGAAGAAGAGGGCGAGCTGGAGCGACGGCGCCAGGCCGAAGCCGATGATCGCGAACCCCCAGGCGGTCGCCGCCACGATCACGCCCATGCCGTGCCTGTGCACGCGGTTGGTCCAACCGCTCGTCGCCGAGAAGACAAAGGAGCCGAAGGCGGGCGCCGCGTACAGCAGGCCGAGGACCTTCGGGCCGCCGAGGTTCTGGGCGATCGCCGGGAAGAGGGCCATCGGCATGCCGAAGAACATCGCGATCATGTCGACGAAGTACGTCCCGAGCAGCTCCTGGCGGCTGCGCGCGTAGCGCAGCCCTTCGACCACACGGCGGATGCTCGGACGCTCGGCGTCCGGCGGCGGGGGCACCGCGCGCATCAACCACAGGCACGCCAGGCCGACGACGAACGTCGCCAGGTTGACGCCGTAGGTGATCGGCAGTCCGAAGCCGGCGATCAGGATCCCGCCGAGCGCCGGACCGAGGATCATGCCCAGGGTCCCCCGCAGTCCGCCGAGGGCGCTGGCCGCCGTCAGCTCATTTCTGTCCACCAGGCGCGGAAGCATTGCGTCGAGCGATGGGCGCTGCAGCGCGTCGAGCGCACCCCACGCCCCCGCGATGACGAACAGGACCCAGACCTGGGGATGTGGGATCGCGGCGTTGACGACGAGGACCGCGCTGCAGACGAGCAGCGCGGACTCGCTCAGCAGGACCATGTTGCGCCGGTCGCGGGCGTCGGCAAGCGCTCCGCCGACGAACGCGACCGCCAGGATCGGCCCGAACTCCACGACCCCCAGCACCCCGACCACCAGCACGTTGTGGGTCAGCTGGTAGACCTGGTATGGCAGGGCGACCGACGAGATCATCGAGCCGAAGAAGGACACGAACCGGCCGATGAACAGGAGCCGGAAGTCGCGGTGGCGGCGCAGCGGCGTCACGTCCACCGTCGCCACGTGCCACCAGCGGCGCGTCAGCCGCGGCGTTAGCGAATCGTCATCTTCGGGAATCATCATGTGTGTCTAGACAGACCTTGGAGGGAAACATGGAGAAGGCAACGTTTGCCGGCGGCTGCTTCTGGGGTGTGGAGCACCTCTTCAACGAGACGCCGGGTGTAATTGAAGCGGTATCGGGCTACGAGGGCGGGCACGTCGACCACGCGACCTACGAGCAGGTGTGCTCAGGCCGCACCGGACACGCCGAGGCCGTTGAGGTCACGTATGACCCGGCGAAGGTCTCCTACGAGCAGCTCCTCAACGAGTTCTGGAACATGCACGACCCGACCACGCTCAACCGCCAGGGGCCGGACCTCGGCCACCAGTACCGGAGCGTGATCTTCTTCCAGAACCCGGAGCAGGAGAAGGCGGCGCGGAAGTCAAAGGAAGAAGCGCAGAAGTTCTTCGACCGCAAGATCGTCACCGAGATCGTCCCGGCGACCGATTTCTGGCGGGCCGAGGAGTACCACCAGCGCTACTTCGACAAGCACCCCGGGCACTACGGTTGCCACTTCATCCGGGGCTGGGTGCCGGCTCCCGCGGAGGAAGCCAAGCAGGCGTAACCCGGGGTCGCATTGGCGGCCGGGTGGATATCCTTACTCGGCTCCATGCGCTGCGACCACTGCGCCAACGACGTCCCGGACGGCGTCTTCTGCACCCGCTGCGGGGCGCACCAGGGGACCACGGGGGAGCTGCCTCGCGCCAAGACCCGCGCGCACCGCTACGCCGCGCACCCCGCGGAGCACGTTCTCCAGCCGTCGATGTTCACCACGATCTTTCCCCACCTCGGCCACCAGAAGGTCCACGAGTTTCGCTGGGCCTTCGCAGTCGGGCTGGCGGGGATCTTCGTCCTCTACGTCGCCGGCCTGATCACTGCCGCGATCCTGGTCGCGATCTTTCTCGTCCCCGTTCTCTACCTGATCTATCTCTACGAGGCGCAGGTCTACCGTGACGAGCCGGCGACGGTGCTCGGATTCACCATCGGCGGCGGCGCGGTGGTCGGGCTCGTGCTCACACTTATCGTGCGCGCGGTCGACAACCCGTATCCGTCAGTGGGCAACCCGCTGCGCGCGACGAGCATCAACGTCGGCGTGCTCCTGTTCCTGGGCGTGCTCGTGCCCGTCCTCCAGGAGGCGCTCAAGCCACTCCCTGCCCTGTTTCTTCCACGCCGCGCGGACTTCCCCGAGACGGTCGACGGACTCGTCTTCGGCATCGCCGCCGGTCTTGGGTTCAGCGTCGCGGAATCACTGGTCGCGTTCTCCGGCGCGCTCGCCGGCCTGCCCGCGCACATGGCGCCGGGCAACTGGATCTACGACCTGATCACGCTCGCCGTCTTCCAGCCGCTGCTGCAGGGCAGCGCGACTGGGATGATCGTGGCGGCGGTCTGGCGCTACCGGCGCGGCCGGTTGGGGAAGAGGGAGATCGGAGCGGTCGCCATGGCCGTGATCGCCCACGTCGCGTTTGCCCTGGGGACGCAGGTGCTCAAGGACGTTGGTGTCGCGCAGCTGCTCGTCCTCGGCTGGCAGGCCGCCATCGTCGGCGCAGTCCTCATCTACGTCCGCTACCTGCTTCATCACGCGCTGCTCGAGGAGGCCGCGCACATGGGGTTCGCCGAGACGGTCTGCCCGAACTGCCACATGCACATCGTGGCCTCGGGCTTCTGTCCCAACTGCGGCATGGCCCTGACAGCGGCCCCCACGGCGGTCAAGCGAGCTCGCAGGCCGGCCGCGGTGAAGTCGTAGATGGCGCTGACCTGCGCCCGCTGCGGCGCCCAGAACCCCGATGGCAACCTCTACTGTCAGAACTGCGGGACTGCCCTGCGGGCCGCGCCGGTGGCTCCGCCGTCTCCGGGGCCGCCCCCAGGGCCGCAGGCCGGTATCGCGCCGGCCGCGTTCGCCGGCCCTCCGGCGTACGCCAGCCCTCCGGGATACGCCAGCCCTCCGGGCTACGCCAGCCCGTACTACACGCCCGCGGTCGCGACTCCTCCCGTCCATCGCACCCCCTGGATGGTCATCATCGCCGCGGTGGTCGCCCTCGTCGTGATCATGGCCGGCATCGGCACGGCCATCACCGTTCTCGGCAACCGGAACGCGGCGACCAACGGCGGCGGGGGGATCGCCGACGTGCCGAGCCCTTCGCCTGAGACGTCACCGAGCCCTGTGGGCTCGCCGATCCCGACGCCAACCACCGGGACCCAGTCCAACGACGGCCTCAGCGTCACTCTGCCGGCCGGCTGGACGGTCGCAAGCCAGGACAGCGAAACCCTGGTCCTGAGCGACCCCAACAACGAGGGCGAGGTGAGCATCGCCAGCGGCGGGTCGAGCCCCGCCCAGAGCGCCCAGGACAACAAGAACACGATCGACACAACCCTGAAGAGCAAGTACCCCGACACGCGAAACTGCCCGGGCACCACGACCACCACCGGGTCTTTCAACGGCGCAAAAGGAATCTCGTGGACGCTCTGCCTGACGCTGACCGACGGCACTCACTCGGTGCCGGCGGCGGCGTCGATCTTCGCGGGCGCGAACGCCGGCGGCAGCGTGTACTACGTCGTCATCGTTCTGACGCGGCAGGAGAACCTGACCCACTACCTGACCGTCGCCCGGCCGGTTCTCGCATCGGTGCACTGGAAGCTTTCGTAGCAGCGAGGGGAGTGTAGGGGCCGCTAAAGGAACGGCCCCCTACGCTTTTGGGGGAAAGGCCCGAGGTGGCATCGGGCTCAGTGCTCACGATGATGCGAGATGCTCAAAACCGCCTGAGACAAAGCTTGGGATTCGCTTTGAGCGCAATCGTGATCGCGTGCTCCTCCTCGGGTCCTTCGCCGTCAAGCCTTGCGTGGCGCGCGCACCTCCAGGGCGCCGTCGACGGAACGCCGGCGATCGCCGGAGGCGTGGTGTTCGCCGGCAGCGCCGGCGGTGAGCTCGCCGCCTTCGACGAACGCACGGGCCGGCGCATCTGGATCCGGAGCGGCCTGGGCGCGATCTCCGACTCGCCCGCCGTCGCCGCGGGCCGCGTCTACGCGGGCACGCTCACGGGCCACCTGATCGCGCTGGCGGCCGCGGATGGAAGTCCCCTGTGGGATTGGACGGGGCCTGCCAACGCGGCGCTCTGGTCGTCGCCCGTCGTTTATCGCGACCTGGTGATCATCGGCGTCGCGTCGCCTTTCGGCGATCAGCCACTCGTCGGGGGCGAGCTCGTGGCGCTTGACGCACAGACCGGTCGCCTGCGCTGGACGCGCTGCCTGCGCGCGGGCTGCGCTCCGGGCGACGGCGTGTGGTCGACGGCCGCCATCGATGCCGGCGGCGTCGCCTTCGCCGGCGTCGGCAACCCTGACGACGGCGTCATCGCCTTCGATCCTCTGACCGGAGCACGCAAGTGGCAGGCGAGTCTTTACGCCGACGACCAGCGCGACCTGGATGTCGGCGCGAGACCGGTGATCGTCTCGGCCGGCGGCGCCGAGCTGATCGAGGTGGGGTCGGACGAGGGCACGTTTGTCGCGCTCAACGCGACGGACGGCAAGGTCGCCTGGTCGCGCAAGCTGGTCGAAGGCGCCCCCGTCCACGGGCTGATCGCGTCGCCCGCCTACGACGGCGCCAACGTGTACAGCGCGTCCGCGAGTCCGCCGTACGGTCTCTTCGCGCTCAACGCGTCGAGCGGTGCTGTGGCGTGGCGGCACGCGACCGACCTGCCGGTGTACAGCGCGCCGGCGATTGCGCATGGAGTCGTCGTCTTCGGCACGGGCGCGGTCTTCGGCGACCTGAACGCCGGCTTCCTGATCGCGCTCTCGACGGCCGATGGCAAAGAGCTGTGGCGCTATGACGCGCGCTCGGCGGTGCGCAGCGGTCCGGCGATCGCGGGTGACATGGTTTTCGCCGGCGACCACGCCGGTGACGTGATCGCCATCCCGGTTCAGCTCGCTTTCGTTGCCAGGGGAAGCTCGACCTCGAACGTCGCACCGCCGCCAGACGTCTCCTTCACCTTCACACGCCCGCCGTGTGCGGTGACCACGGCGCTGACGATCGAGAGGCCAAGGCCCGCGCCGCCGCTGTCGCGGCTGCGGCTGCCGTCGGCGCGGTAGAAGGGCTCGAAGATCTTCTCCCGATCGCCGGCCAGAAGTCCGGGACCATGGTCGGCGACCGAGAGCTGCGCGGTCCCGTTCTGCGTCGTCACCGCGATCTCCACCGGGGTCGTCGAGGGCGTGTGCACGAGAGCGTTGCGGACGAGGTTGGCGACGACCTGGCGCAGGCGCGTGTCGTCGCCGGAGACGACGACCGTATCCGGGGCGTTCAGCGAGATGTCGCGCTGCGGCGCCACCACACGCGCGTCGGCCGCGGCGTCGCGCGCGATGACCTGCAGGTCGACGGGCTTCGACTCGAGCGGGCGCCCCTGGTCGAGCCGTGCGATCAGCAGCATGTCGTCGACCAGCGTCGACATCCGCACCGATTCCTCCTCGATTCGCCGCCGGGCGAGCTCGGCGTCGGCCTGCGACTCAGACGCGCCGCGGCGCAGCATCTCCGAGTAGCCGCGCACCGAGGTGAGCGGGGTGCGCAGCTCGTGCGAGGCGTCGGCGATGAAACGCCGCAGCCTGCGCTCGGAGGCGGTTCGCTCCGCGAACGCGGCCTCGATCTGGGCGAGCATCGCGTTGAGCGCAAGACCGAGCCGGCCGATCTCGGTTCTCGGGCTCGCCGGTTCGACACGGCGGCTGTAGTCGCCGGCGGCGATCTCCCCCGCGACCGCGCCCATACGGCGCAGCGGCCGCAAGCCCAGCTGGATGATCACGAACGCGAGCAGGGCCGTGCCCGCGACCACCCCGGCGCTGATCAACGCCTGAGAGACGAGCAGGCCGCGCAGGGTGGACGTGATGTCGGTCAGCGGCACGGCGAGGACGATGAACGCGCCGCCGAAGCGCCCCTCGCGCCAATCGGTCATCCGGAACTGCGTCGTCCCGTCGGTCCCCTGCACGGTGTATGGCTGCACGGGGACGTCGAGCTGGCCGCTGTCCTGCAGGGTCTTGGGGACGACGGGCAGCACGGAGACGGTCTGGGAGCCAAAGCCCGAGCTGACGCCTCTGATCGTGACCGGCGAGCCGTCCGATCCCAGGAGCTCGGCGACCGTGCCGACCGGAAACGCCGTGCGCTCGACCGGTCCGCGGCTTGGCGCGCCGAGCGCCGTCGCGACCTCGTCGACCCCGGCGCGAATTTCGGCGTCGACGCGGTCGATCAGGAACTTCTGCAGCGACGCGTAGATGGCGACGTTGAGGACGAGCAGCCCGATGAGGACCAGCGAGATGACACCGATCAGAAGCCTCCCGCGGAGGGACAGGGTCATTTTCTGGGCGGTCGGAGGACGTACCCCACTCCGCGGACGGTCTGGATCAAGGGCGGGTCGAAGCGGTCGACCTTGCGCCGAAGGTAGCTGACGTACGTCTCCAGCACGCTGGCGTCGCCGCCGAAGTCGTAATGCCAGACGTGGTCGAGGATCTGGCTGCGCGTGAGCACGCGGCCGGAATTGATGAGCAGGTAGCGGAGGAGGCGGTACTCGGTGTTGGTCAGCTCGACGACGCGGCCGTGGCGGCGTACCTCGTGCGCCTCGTCGTCGAGCTCCAGGTCCGCGAGCGAGAGCCTGCCCGTCTCGCTGTTGTTGCCATGGCGGCGCAGCACGACGCGGACGCGCGCCATCAGCTCCTCGATGCTGAAGGGCTTGGTGACGTAGTCGTCGCCGCCGATGGTGAGTCCGTGGACTTTGTCCTCGGTGGCGTCGCGGGCGGTGAGGAAGATGATCGGCACCTTCGATCCCTGGCTGTTCAGGCGCTTCATGACCTCCATGCCATCGATGTCGGGGAGCATCACGTCGAGGATCACGAGCGAGGGGGAGAATTGGGAGACGGCGGTCAGGGCTCCCCTCCCGGTGGCCGCGGTCTTGACGGTGAAGCCCTCGTAGCGGAGGGCCATGGCGACGAGCTCGGTGATGTTGGGCTCGTCGTCGACCACGAGCACCCGGGCGCCGTTGGCGTTGTTCACGAGGACCATGCTGATCGTGTTTTCTGGGAAATTGCTCAGAATTTGGTGGGCGTCAGCTTCGATTTTGCTGGTTCCGGCCACCCGGCGAGGCGGCGGACGGTGCCGTCGCGGTGCACCAGGCGGGCGGCGAGGCGATGCTGCACCAGCCAGGCCGGCGCTCGCTCTCCCATGACGATGGCCGCCGTCGAGGCGACGTTGGCGTCGACACAGCTCCCCGCGGCAACCGTGGCGCTGCGCCAGCAGGTGTCGACGGGCAGACCTGTCGCGGGGTCGATGATGTGGTGCAGGACGACGTCGCCGCGGACCCAGCGCCGGACGGTCGTGCCCGACGACGCGATCCCGCCAGACGAGATGCTGACGGTCTCCTCGTTGTCGGAGACCTCGGCGGCGCTGTCCTCGCTCGCCTGGACGATCCAGCCCTCAGGCGGAGCCTCGCCGGCGACCGCGATGTCGCCTCCGAGGCTGACCAGAACTCCACCACCGTCGATGACTCGGGCCGCGGCGTCCGCGGCCAGGTCGGAGGCGAGGGCCTTGGCCGTGGCGCCGAGATCGAGCTCGACGCCGCGGGGGACGACCACTGTGCGGGTTGCCGCGCTGAAGCGAATCGCCCTCCAGCCGGGGATGCGGCTCGCGACCAGCCGGATCGGTCCGCCGTGTGCGGCAACCGCGGCGAAGTCGGAGTCATAGCCGGCGATCCGAACGGCGTGACCGACTGTTGGGTCCACCGCGCCGTCCGTGAGCTTCGCGCCGCGGAGCGCGACCTCGATGGCACGGGCCAGCAGAGGGCTCAGCTTGACGACCCGGTCGGCGGCGCGATTGGCGCGGCTCAGCTCGCTGTCCTCACGAAACCTGCTTGCGGCAAGGTCGATCGTCGCCACGACATCGTCGACCGCCGCCTTGGCCGCGGCCAGGCATTGCGGCCGGGTGACGACGACCCGCAGCGAGCCGCCCAGCCCGCGGCCGTCGGCGATACCGAGCACGCTGGTGGTCATCGGCGCCGCAGCGCGATCGCGAGCACCGGGCAGTCCTTCATCGCCCGCTCCGCGAGCGGCAGCAGGTGCTCGGGCACCGGTCCGGGCTTGAGGATCGGATAACCCCAGTCGTCGAGGCGGATCAGCTCGGGCAGGAGGTCGGCGCATAGGCCGCGGCCGTCGCACCTGATCCGGTCGACGACGATGTGGCGCTCCTTGCTCAAGCGCTCTGCCTCAGCCGGTGATCCGACTGGTGGTGCTCGAACTCGCGGGCGAAGACGGTCATCGCAGAGGAGAGGAAGAGGACCGCCCCGTCAGGATGCTTGCAGGCGCCGCGGCCGCGCACCTCTTCGGCCCAGCGCTCGAGACGTTGGAGGTCGACCCGGTTGGAGCCCTTCATAGCGATTCGCGTGCACGCGTCCGCGAGCGCGCGGAGGCCGAAGAAGCACGGGCCGCACTGCGCCGAGCTCTCGCCGGCGAGGTAGCGCACGATCGCGGCCACCTCACAGACCGGGCAGCGGCTCATGGGCAGGATGCCGACCACGCCACAGCCGAGGCCCGACTCGCGCGCGACCGGCAGTCGCCGCGCTTCATCGTTCTCCATCCAGCGTCCGAAGTAGCCGCCGCCGAGGATCGCGCGTGGGGCCTGGGCGGGACCGCCGGCGCGGGTGATCGCCTCGGCGATGGTGGTCCCCGTCTCGACCTCGATGACGCCCTGGCGCGCGACGCCGCCGGCCATGGTCAGCAGCACGGTGCCAGGGATGGCGCCGGTTCGCGCGAGCACTGCAACGTGCGCCAGCGTCTCAACGTTCTGGACGAGCGTCGCGAGCTCGAACGGATAGGGCGGCACGGTCGTGGGTGTGGCGACGCCTTCGTTGATGTAGTGAATCGCCGCGGACTCGGCGCCGGCGACGTATCGCGAAGGCGCGGCTGCCAGGCTGACAAGG
>WNEY01001421.1_pt1 | contig 17493 bp, 14 predicted proteins | sample 5400531 | NCBI WGS metagenome assembly WNEY01 (sample SAMN13153338, study PRJNA577476) | soil metagenome | isolation source: 200 cm saprolite under Douglas fir tree site 1 | place: USA:California | collected 2015-04-18
AGTACGTCGTGTCCTCGACCCTGCACCACGCCCGCTGGAGCAACGCGACCGTTCTCTCTGGCGATGTCGTCAAGGAAGTCTCCGAGCTCAAGCAGAACGTCCCCGGCGAGATCCTCGTCTACGCCAGCTATCAGCTCGTACGCACGCTGATCGAACACGACCTGGCCGACGAACTGCGACTGGTTGTCTTCCCCGTCGTGCTCGGCGCCGGCGCACGCCTGTTCGACCAGATCAGCGTCAGGAAGCCGGTGCACCTCACCAGCACGCGCAACGTCGGCGATGGCCTGCTCTTCTACGCCTACGAATTCGCCCGCCAAGCCTGAAGCCCCCAGCCCGGCGTTCGCCGACCTCGGGGAGGCAGGTCAAAGGCCCGCGCCAATCTTTCTAAATATTAAGGAGGAACACATTGCGCCGCCTGAATGTTGCCGCCGCTAGGCTGACCGGCCTGGCCGCAACTCGAAGTCGACCACGGCGGGGCTGGTCGGCGTGGCGAGATTGCTGATCGTGCCCGTCGGCTTGGCTCTGCCGGTCGTGGGGGGTGGACTCCGACCGCGGCCGGAGTCCATCCGTCAGGTGTCTTGGGCTGGCTCTGTCAGCGATGCTCGCCAAGATGGGGCCGGGAACGGGTCGGCGAAGTACTGCGTCTCGCGGGCGACCAGTCCATCGGCGAATTCCATGATGCTGACCGAATGGACGGGCTTGCCGTCGTAGGTGATCACGCATTCGCTGATCCACAGCTTGCCCTGGCCGGTGATCCGGCGGACGGTGAAATGCCGGTCGGCCGGATGGCCGCCGCGCTGGGCCGCGATCGTGGCGCGGCCGCGGAAACGCTCGCCGGACTGGGGGTAGGCCAGGATCGCGTCGGCCGCGTAAATCTCGTGCTCGGCGACAGCGTCCCCGCGCTCGGACGCCGCCCAGTGCTCGTCGATCCTCGACCGGACCTCAGCATCAACTGTCATCGTCACCTTCCCTGTCCTAGACCCGGATAGCTGCAGGATCCTGGTCGTGGTCGATATACCCACGAGCAGCGTGAGTGAGGTTTGGAGCGGCCCGAGTGAGGCGACGGTCATGACGTGACTTGTCGGCCGGGGCAGCAGACCGCCGATCTCATCATCGGGACAGGAGGCAGCAGTGGGTGACATACCACGCCAGGCTCGGCCCGCCGAAACTGGTGCCGGGAGCCCGGGGACCACTGTGGCGGTGCTGGGGACCGGGATCATGGGCTCGGCAATGGCCCGCAACCTGCTGTCGGCCGGACTGCGCACGACGGTGTGGGACCGCTCGGAGGCTGTGACCGCAGCGCTCGCCGCGCGAGGTGCGCTGGTGGCCCGATCGCCGCAGGAGGCGGCCCAGGCCGCGCGAGTGGTGATCACCATGCTGCCAACCGCCGATGTGGTGGAGTCGGTGATCTTCAGCGGCGGTGTGGCCGAGGAATTTGCCCGGGGAGCGGTCTGGGCGCAGATGGGTACTATCGGGGTCACCGCGACGGAGAAGGTCCGTGACCGGCTCGGCCAGTCCCGCCCAGACGTGCTTTTCGTGGACGCCCCGGTGTCCGGCAGTAAGGGCCCCGCCGACGCGGGTCAGCTGCTCATCCTGGCCTCGGGGCCGCCGGGAGCGGAAGACGTCGTCAGGCCTGCGTTCTCGGCGATCGGCCGCAAGACAGTCTGGCTGGGGGAGGCGGGACAGGGCAGCCGGATGAAGCTGGTCGTCAACGCCTACATGTCGATCCTGATCCAGGGCGTAGCCGAGGCGCTCGAGCTGGCCGCCGACCTGGGAGTCGATGAGGGCAAGCTCGGCGACGTCATCGAGGGCGGGCCGCTGGACGCGCCGATCGCCGACGCCAAGCTGCACAAGATGGAAAGCGGCGACTTCGCACCCGAGTTCCCGCTGGAATGGGCGCTCAAAGACGTGGACCTGGCGATCGCCGCGGCTGGCAGCGACCAGTTGCCGCTGCTCGAGGCACTTTCCCGTCAGTGGCACGCCGCCGTCGAAGCCGGTCACGGCCGGGAAGACATCAGCGCCGGGCGTCTCGCGCTGGGCAGGCGCGGCACCGCAGCCTCGTAGCCAGGTCAGGTGCCGCGTCAGTCGCGGGCGCGTTGGCCCGGTTTCTGATCTATAGAACAAATTTGATGGGCAGTAAACCAGAACCCGCCATGGCGCGTCTGTACAACAAGCCCTGAGTTTCGTCGGTGCGATCAGCTCGAGTGTGTCCCTGCGTCCAACAATGGCCGCAACGGGACCGCCTGTCATGCTAGCGCGCCACGGTGTCGCGGGCTGTTTGCAGGTGTGGGTTCATTTGCGCGGGCATAGGCGGTGGGTATGTGTTCGTCGGCTGGCACGCACTCGATGCGGCGCCTGGCAAAGCTGCTGTCAGGGAGTGGAGATCATGAATACGCTGATGACGGACTTGACAGTGATCAGTGGAGTAGCGGCAGCGATCACGGCGCTCTTTACGCTGGCCTTCCGGCTCGTCTGGCGCCACGGAAAGGGGCTCCGGGAGCCCTAGCCGATAGCTACTACATTCCGTCCGCCACGCTCCCGCGACAACAAGTATGGCCGCAGGTTGTCGGTGCGGTGCTTATCACCGGACTCGCATTGGCCCGGCATCTGGACTATCTCATTCTAGGCTATCGGTCCTACGGCGTCCTCATGATTATCTGGACGCTCATCCTCGCGTACATGGCCGCGCAATGGATCCTATCCTGGCGTGACCGTCCCTGGACCGTCAGCAAAGCGCAGCAACAGCTACTCGACAGGCTGCGGGTCGTGGTCAATGTTCCGCTCTATAACGAGGAGCCGGCGTTCCTTGACCGGTGTCTGTGGGCACTGGTGAATCAATCTCGCCCGCCGCAGCGCATTGATGTCGTGGACGACGGCTCGACCATCGACTACACGGTGCTGCGAAGGTACTGGCGGGGCTGCCACGGCGGCACCGAGGTCTCGTGGACACGTCAGCAAAACGCCGGAAAGAAACATGCGCAGATAGCGACTTTCGCGTCCGATGACGCGGCGGACATCTTTGTGACTATTGACAGCGACACCTGCCTTGAGCATCGGGCACTGGAAGAGGGGCTTAAGCCGTTCGCTCGGCGCGGTGTCTCATCTGTCGCCGGCATCGCGCTAGCGCTGAATTCCAGCGTCAGCTGGCTGACTCGCACAGTCTCGGCCCGTGACCTTTATTTTCAGATAGTCGCCGCCGGAGCTCAGTCGGCATTCGGCGATGTCTTGGTAAACCGGGGTGCGTTCGCGTTGTACCGGGCCGAGGTGATCAGGGAAATCATTCCAGCCTATTCGAACGAGACGTTCTTCGGTCGGCCGGTGCGACTGGGGGACGACGCGACACTGACCCTCTTCGCGAGAGGTGCGGGCCGGGCGGTCCAGCAGCCGAGCGCGTTCGCGTACACGATGAATCCGGAAAAGCTGTCCCACCACTTCAGGCAGTGGATTCGCTGGATGCGGGGCGCCACGATCCGCAACTGCTGGCGCGTGCGCTACCTGCCGGTGCTCTCCTGGGGCTGGCTGTGCACGGTGCTGGGCACGTACTCGTTCCTGGCCTCATTCGCGCTCCTTGGCCTGATCGTGGCGACCTGGCCCACCTCGGCTCATTTCACTGCGGGCGCGCTCACGGCGATGCTCGGATGGTCGTACCTGACCGGACTGCGGGTCATGGCGGTGCGCCGCAGTGATGAGAACTGGGTGTACCGGATCGGGACCTGGCTGTCATATCCGCCGGCCGCAATCTGGAACCTGCTGGTGCTCAGGGCACTTCGGCTGTACGGCATTGCCACCTGTCTGCGGCAAGGCTGGACCACCCGCACCGGCGGCGCCGAGGCGCTTACACCTCCGGAACACCAAACCGCATCCGCCCAGCTAGTAGAAGGCACAGTAACGTGAGCCGTGCAAGTCAGCGCGCCGCTATGGCCGCACCGATCGTCACACTGCTGGCCGTCGGATCAACGCTGTTCTGGCTGCATCAGAACCCGGCGCTGGTTTATAAAGGCCCGCGGACGGTTGCGCAGGCGTCAGCCTGCGGAAACGAACGCAAGGTAAGCCATTACCTCGGCATCGCGCCAGGCACCGACTGGCAACTGAAGATAAGGCGATTCACCTCTGCCCGACTGAGGCCATCGCTCGTCATAGATTATACGAGCTTCGGCGTGCCGCTCGACGGCACTCGGATGTGCGAGCTGATTAAGCTGGGTGATCTCCCGCTTGTCGTATTCAATCCGCGGACCCAGAAATTGTCCGCCATTGCGGCCGGCAAATACGATGCCTGGATCAAGACCTACGCTCATGAGGTCAGCGATATCCATCATCGGATAGTTCTGAGCTTTGCGCCAGAGATGAATGGCTGGTGGGATCCCTGGGGAGCACCGCATAGCACGCCCGCTGCCTACGTCGCAGCCTGGCGGCATATTCACAACGTCTTCCATCGCGAGCACGTCAATAACGTCATCTGGTCGTGGGACATCGATGACTGCTGCTCCTCGCATCAGTGGTGGCCAGGCGCTAAGTACGTGAACTGGGTAGGAGTCGACGGCTACCTGAGGCAAGCAAGGCCATATTCCGTTGTCTTTGCCGGGCGGATCAAGGAGGTTCGGACCTTCACGAGGAAACCCATTCTGATTGCCGAGACGGCAGTAGCTCCCGGACCGGAGTGGAAGCGCAATGTGGTGAGCCTCTTCGTCGGCGAGCGGAAGGACCATCTGCTCGGCGTGATCTGGTTCGACAGCAACGGACAGGCGCGATGGCGTATTGACAATAATCGGGCGGCACTCGCTTTCGTACGAAGAGAGGCAGCGAAATGAGGGTTCTAGTTCTAGGTGGCGACGGATATCTCGGCTGGCCGACGGCAATGTACTTGTCAATACGGGGGCATGATGTCCATATTGTCGACAACTACCGGCGCCGGAAGGTGCATGCCGAAGCCGGGAGCGATTCGCTGGTTCCGATCGCGCAGGATCTGGCAGTGCGGGTAGCCGTATGGCGAGAGGTAACCGGCCGGACGATTACCGTCACCGAGGGTGACCTTACCGACTGGCCCGTAGTGGAGACAGTGTTCGAAGAATTCTGTCCGGAGACGATCATTCACTACGGAGAAATCCCGTCAGCGCCCTACTCGATGATGGATCAGCGCAGGTCAGTCTTGACGCAGCAAAACAATGTCGTCAGCACTTTGAACGTGCTTTGGGCAATGCGAAGGTTCACTGATGGCGCCCATCTAGTGAAACTCGGAACGATGGGAGAGTACGGCACGCCGAACATCGAGATCGAGGAAGGCTGGCTGGACATCGAGCACAAGGGCCGTAAAGAGCGCGTGCTGTTTCCGAAGCGGCCGGGCTCCTTCTACCACCTGTCGAAGGTGCACGACAGCCACAACATCGAGTTCGCGTGCCGAGTCTGGGATATCCGGGCGACCGATCTGAACCAGGGCGTTGTCTACGGCATCGAGACTGAAGAGACCCGGCTCGATCCGCTACTGGCGACGCGCTTCGATTACGACGATGTATGGGGAACAGCCTTGAACCGGTTCTGCGTACAGGCAGTTATCGGCCATCCGCTCACGGTTTACGGCCGAGGCGGGCAGACTCGCGGCTATCTGAACATCGTCGATACGTTGCGCTGCGTGGAACTCGCAAGCCTCAATCCTCCCGAGCCAGGCAGGCTCAGGGTGCTCAACCAGTTCACCGAGCAGTACTCGATCAACGAACTGGCCGAGCTCGTCCGGCGGGCCGGTAAGACGTACGGCCTGGACGTGCAGATCGAGCACCTCGACAATCCGCGAGTAGAGCAAGAAGAGCACTACTACAAGGCTTGCCATTCCAAGCTGATCGGCCTCGGGCTTGAGCCGCATTTGCTATCAGAGACCCTGATAGAGCATGTCTTTGAGTCGATTGAGCGGCACAAGGACCGCGTGCTCACCAACCACATCGAGCCGACCACTACGTGGCTGGGCGGCTATCGAGGCCGCGCTGCGATCAAGGCTGCGGGCTAGACACACTGAGGATGTTGTGGCGCAGCGCGAACAGGGCGGCGGCGCCGCGGGTTGAGCAGCCGATCTTGGCGTAGATGTGCTGGATGTGCGACGCGCTGCCGGCGGCGGTGTCTGGCCACTTCTCAGCGCTGAACCAGATTTCCGCCCCTGGGCCGGTGCCGCCGGCAGCCCTTGAACCAGGCATTCCGGGCGGGGCGGGCGTTCTCCGGCGGCACTTGTCATCCGCTGAAACTGACTTCCCATCCGTTGCGACGACTTCCCATCCGTTGCGCTGTCTCTAATCAGGCTATTTCCGGGCAAAATTCCGGCGCAATCATAGGTAAGTCGTCGCAACGGATGGGAAGTGGCTTCTAACGGACGGGAAGTGGCTTCTAACGGATGGGAAGTGCCTGGTACCGGGCCGGGACAGTGGTCTTGTCGCGCTGCTCCCGGATCAGTGCGCGGTTCACTTGCCGCGCCCGCCCCGATCGCAGGTCAAGCGGCCAGCGATCGTGGTCAGGGTGAAATCTGGCCCAACTCGGTTCCATAGCCCCGTCTCGCACCGGCCCGGCCGCGGGCCAGCCGCGGCTCAACGGCCGGTGAAATAGAAGCCGGCCCAGAAGTAGGGTTCGGAGAAGGAGTTTCCGGTCAGCCAATCTGAGCGATCGCGGATGTTGTCGGCTAGCTCTGTCCCATCGGCCGGGCTGAGTACTTCCGCCGCGACTAGCTCTGAGTCGGCGAAGCGGCATTTGACCTGGTCGCTGGTCGACCGCAGCCAGTGCATGGCTCTTGCTAGTGCTAGCGGCGGCCGCAGGTTCTCGTGCCGCCAGTGCCAGTAGAAGCGGAGCATGACGAGCGCTGTGCTGAGATCTTCGACTAGCCACAAGGTCGAGACCACGGCACCGCAGCCCGCAGCCAAGAACGCTATCGGCAGGCCGATCACCTCATCAACGAGGTTCGGCCCGGCTAGGCCGCTTTCGCACGCGGAGAGAATCACCGTGGTGCCGTTGGCCGATCCCGGCAGGGTCGTCAGGACATCCTGGACGGTCAGCCTAATGTTTCCTGGCAGGATCAGCGCGCTGCGCAGCGGTGCCCCTGGGTCGGCTTCGGCATGGCAGCCGAAGTGAGCCACCCCGCCGGGCGGGAGGGCGGACAGGACGCTCATGGCGGTCATATCGCGCGGCGGATCCTTCGCTTCGGAGAAGAAGCCGTGCACTCCGGCCGTCTCCCAGCGGGCGGCCGGCAGTTCGGGCTCGGTCACGATGAGCGCCGCATCCGGTGCTGCGCCGGACGGGTTTGTCGGCGCGGCACCCAGGCTGGGCAGTATCGACACAGCCCGGTCACCGGCGTCGTCGGTCAGCAGCGCGGCGGTGACCGGCAGCAGTGACAGGACCCCGACCGGCACGATCGTCAGCGATTCGCGCGGAAACGCGGCGAGCAGCGGCTCGAGCGCGGTGCGCAGGAAGCCGACCATGCTCGCCACTTCGGTCATCCAGGCCCGGAGGCCAAGGATGCTGTTACGTCGCATGCTGTCCAGCGCGGCGAGATAGGAGACAAGCCGGTCGTTGAAGTAATCGCCTCCCAGCTGACCAAGCCAGATCGACCTGGTGGCCCGTCCGTTCACCGATACCAGGGCGAGGCCGCCCGGGTGAGTCGCTATTAGCTGGATCACCGGCTGACCGGGAATTCCCGCCGACGCGGCGTCGGTCGCCGTGCCGCTCGCGGTCGAGATGGGGGCCTGGAATCTCTCGGCGAGCATCGTGGTCCGGCCGTGCTCAAGGATGCGCAGCGCGTCATCAAGGGCGCCAGTTCGGGCCGCCGCGTACGCCGCCAGGGTCGCTAGCTTGCCGCGCTGCGCCGATGTCGCGTCACGCGAGTACAAGTCTTGGGTCCGGTTGGCAAGGGCATTCAGAGCCGCCGAGGCCATCGCCTCGGCGGCGATGACCGTGGCCCAGTGTTCATGGTCGAAGGCCACATCGGCCAGCGTCACCGCGGCTTCCAGACCGACCGAGGGCGGAATCGAGGCGTCTTGGCCCGCCAGGGCCGCTAGCTTCGCCATCGCCTCGGTGATGTGGCCATCGCGCACGAGCCCGATTGCTTGATTCAGCTTCAAGAAGGCTGCGACCGCCGGCTCGGTGACGGTGCCGCCGCCGTTGACGACATCCAGGGCCTGGCGCAGTAGATCCTGGTCGATGCCCTCCGGGGTGGGCATCAGGCCGCCGGAAGCAACCCAGCCGCCTGGCCCTGCTCCACCACGGCGACGAGGCTGCTCGCGACCGTCTTGTAGGCAAGGGAGCCAGGCTCGGCCTGCGTCATGGCCTGCTGCAGCAAGGTAACGGCCCTGGCCATGTCGGCCCGGCGCGCGGACACCGGCCGGGCCTTAACGGCCAGTGCATATTTGCAGAGCATATTCGCCAGGTTGCGCTTGATCTGCGGGATCACCGCGGGCGGGCAAGGCACAGTCGGCTGACTCTCCGCGAGCAGGTTCTCAAGCAGCGATATCGGGAGGACGAGGTCACGAGGGCCCCTCCAGCGCTCCACGCCGTCGCTTTCGATGACCAGGTACTGTTCACCCCGGGCGCCGAGCCGGTCGAACCTTGCCTCCGAAGCCCACGCCAGGTTCAGCGTCCGGCGATAGATTTCCTGATCATCGACGGTCGTAGCCGCGACCGCCTTCTTGAAGTCAGTGACGGCCATCGTGACGTCATCTAGTGAGCCGTGCCGACTGTACCTGAGCATCGCGCAGTAGCCGCGGGTGCCGATGACGAACGGCAGGTCCCTGACGGTGGGCGGCAGTGCCGTAATCAGGTTGATCGCCTCGTCGCAGTACCGATCAGAGCCGGATTGATCAGAGCCGGCGTCCGCACCGGCCTGTAGCGCCTGGATCAGATTGGCCAGGCACTGCGTCCTGTCCATCGATCGGCCCCAGGGCAAGTTGACCGCTGCCCTGAAGGCCCTGATCGCGGCGTCCAGGCTTGCGGGATCGCGGCTAGCCTGCCATTGGGCGATAGCTCGATTGCCTTCGGCGAGCAGATCCTCCGCCTGACCCATGCGGACCCCCGTCCCTCGGATTCGGCGCCTCCAGGCGCGTTCCTGTGGCCTTCCTGTGGCCAGTTACGTGGCTGTTTCGTGGGCCATTATGTGTGGTGAAGCCGTGCTATCCGCGCGACATTGAACTTGACGACAGCGGATCGCAGTGAAAGGAGGTGGAAATAGCGATGGAACCGCACGGCATCATTCACCTGGCAATCATGATCTTGCTGCTGGTGATCGGAAGCGCGTGGTGACACAGGGAGTGAACAGGTTGGCCACCAGGAACTCCCGCGCCACCAGCGCCTCCGCCGACTGCTATCGATGCACAGTGGCGTTATCGCCAATGTAACCAGGCGGGAGCATCAAGCGGAACGGGCAGGCCATTATTAGCGCCTGCCGCCGCTGAACTTATCCCCCAGTGCACCGGTGTGCTTGCCTGCGAGCGGGCACACCGGTCACCCGGCGTCCGCGTCACCTGAACCTAGTGATGCGGACTCACCTGTCCGTGCCGCATTATGACTACATGGATGCGAGCCAGGCAGATGCGAGCCAGGCCGATGCCAGCCAGGCGGAGCTCGTCGCCCAGAACCGCGCCGGCGAGCTCGCGGCGGCCCGCGCTCACCTGAGCGCTGCTGACCCCGTCTTGGCTCTGCTCATCGCCGAACGGCCGGACTTCGACCCCAACGCATGGCTGACCCAGCTCCCGCCCATGGATCTGTTCGGTTCCCTTGTCTTCCAGATCGTCGGCCAGCAACTGTCGGTCGCGGTCACCCGGCGGACCATCGCCCGCATCCAGGCGCTCTTCGGCGGTCGGCTCCCGGAGCCAGCTGACGTGCTGGCCGTCGACCCAGCCGAGCTTCGAACCGCAGGCTTGTCCTGGCGGAAGATCAATACGATCCGCGATCTCGCCGAGCGTTTCGCCGAGGGCCAGCTCGATCCCGAGGCACTGGCCGCGCAGCCGGACGATCAGGTGATATCGGCGCTGACCGAGGTATCGGGGATCGGACCGTGGACCGTGCAGGGCGCGCTTATCATCGCGCTCGGTCGGCAGGATGTGGTCCTGCCCGGTGACCTCGCGCTGCGCAAGGCCGTGCGGGCGACCTACCGCCTGGACCACCTTCCGCTCGAGGCCGAGGTCCTCGCGATTGCCGACAAGTGGCGGCCCTACCGCAGCCTGGCCACCAGTTACCTCTTCTCCGCGGCATTTGAGGAAGCCCGACGGGCAACGAGCCCTCCGGCCGAATCACCATGATCGGGCGATGACCTCTCACCTGCCGGGCGACGAGCCTGGGCAGGACGCGAAGCGCACACCCGCGAGGGGACGTGCCCTAGTTATGAGGGAGATGCCGTGACAACCCCAGCCACGCCCGCGAGCGGCGCCGACGAACAGCCCGACTACGCGCCGATACCGCCTTCGGCCTTCGGGCCCGCCCTCAACGAGCAGGGTTACCACGTCGGGCGGGTCGAGCGGAACCTGTTCTGGGTCACCGACGGCGTGTACAACTCGGCGTTCCTGGCCACCAGTGACGGCGTCGTGGTGTTCGACGCGCCGCCCAGCATCGGCGGCAACCTGCAGCGCGCGGTCGACGAGATTGCCGCCGCCGAGGGCGTCAGCAACACCGTGACGCACTTCGTGTACTCCCATCACCACGCCGACCACAACGGTGCCGCCTTCCTGTTCGACAACGTCGAGCGGATCGGCCACGAGGAGACCCGCCGGCTGCTGCGGCGGGACGGCGACGAGGCCAGGCCGGAGCCGGACGTGACGTTCGCCGACACCTACACGCTGGAGGTGGGCGGAGAGCGGGTCGAACTGGCCTGGCACGGCCCCAATCACACGCCGGACAACATCTATATCCACTTCCCCGGCCATGACACCCTGATGTTCATCGACGTCGTCAACGCCGGCTGGGTGCCGATCTACAACGTCAACCTCAGCGAGGACGTGCAGGGCTACATGCAGTCTCCGGACATCGCGCTGGCGTATTCGTGGTCGAATCTGATCAGCGGGCATCTGGGCCGACTCGCGACCCGCGAGGACGTAGCCGTGCACCAGCAGTACATCGCCGACATCGAGGCGAGCGCCAGGGAGGCGCTGGCCAGCGTGAACCCGGTGCCGTACTACATACAGGGCGGTGCCAACGTCTGGGCCGGGGTGAAGGGTCACCTCGACGCGGTGACCGCACGCGCGGCGGCGCCCGTCGTTGCCAAGTACACCGGCGTGCTGGCGGCCGCCGATATCGAGGAGTTCACGCTAACGACTACGTTCCAGATCATGCAGTCGCTTCGCCTCGACAAGGGTCCAAGCGGACCGGTGCACCCCTGAGTCCGGCTGAGAGCCTCGCGCCCGCGACGCTGCCGCCCGCCATCGCGGTTCGCGGGGCCAAGCAGAACAATCTGCGGTACATCGACGTCGACGTGCCGCTATGGCGGATGGTGGCGGTCGTCGGCGTGTCCGGGTCAGGCAAGACGTCGCTGGCCATCGGGACGCTGTACGCCGAAGGCATGCACCGGTTCCTCGACGGCCTGAGCACGTACAGCCGCCGGCGCCTGACCCAGGCCCGGCGGCCGGATGTCGACCGGATCGAGCATTTGCCGCCTGCCCTGGCGCTGCGCCAGCGCCCGCCGATACCGGGGCCGCGCAGCACCGTCGGCACCATGTCGGAGGTGCTGAACGCGCTCCGGCTGACGATGTCGCGGCTGGGCTCGCACCGGTGCCCGAACGGGCACATGGTCGGGCCCGCCGTCGCGACGCTGGCCGAGGAGATCACCTGCCCCGTCTGCGGGGCGCGATTCGAGCACCCCAGCGCCGAGTCCTTCGCCTTCAACTCCTACGGCGCCTGCCCGGCCTGCCAGGGACTCGGCGTGCGTTCCGAGGTCGACATCGAGACGCTGGTCCCCGACCAGGACAAGACGATCACCGAAGGCGCCGTCTTGCCGTGGAACTCCGGCGGACGGCGCCTGTCGATGTACGCAGCGGGCGAGCTCGGGGTCAGGCTGGATGTCCCTTACCGGGAACTGACCGACCGCGAGCGTGCCATCGTGCTGCACGGCGAGCCCGTTAAGCGGCAGGTAACCCTGCATTCCGACCAGACCGACCAGACCGACCAGACCGGCCGGGCCGGCCGGGCCGGCCGGACCGTGCAGCTGTCGGTCAACTACGACAACGCCGTCGCCGCGGTCGAGCGATCGCTGCGCAGCGACAACGAGCGCACCCGCCAGCTGGTGCAGCGATTCCTGATCACCCGCACCTGCTCCGTCTGCCACGGCACCAGGCTGCGGCCGGAGGCGCTGGCCTCAGTGCTCGCCGGCCGCAACATCGCCGAGATCAGCGCGCTCTCCCTCGATGACCTGACCGGCTTCCTGGCCGGGATACCCGACGGCATGCCCGCCGAACTCAATCGACTGACCACCGGCCTGCTTAAGGAAATCGACGGCCTGCTCACCCCGTTGCTGGACGTCGGCCTCGGCTACCTGACCCTGGACCGGGCCGGCGCCTCGCTGTCGACCGGCGAGCGGCAGCGCATCGAACTCACCTCGACGGTCCGCTCCAGCACCACCGGCATGCTCTATGTACTGGACGAGCCGTCGGTCGGACTGCACCCCAGCAACGTCACCGGGCTGCGTAAGACGGTCGCCGCCCTGGCCGCGAACGGCAACTCGGTGATCGTGGTGGAACACGAGCGCGACCTCATCCGGTCGGCGGACTGGGTCATCGAGCTGGGCCCGGCGGCCGGGCGCCAGGGCGGCACGGTGATCGCTGAGGGAACCCCTGCTGAGCTAGAGAAGAACCCGCGCTCGGTGATCGGCCCGTTCCTAGCCGGGAGCCAAGCCGTCGCCCCCAGCGACCGGCCATCCCGGCAATCAGTGCCCGGGCAGCCCATCACGCTAGAGGTCAGCGACCTGTACAACCTGCACGATGTGAGCGCCACCTTCCCGCTGCACCAGCTCACGGGAGTCGCCGGGCCGTCCGGCGCGGGCAAGACCGCCCTGGTCCTAGACAGCCTCATCCCGGCCGCTCGGGCCAGGCTGAGTGATTCCGCTCTGCCCGCGCACGTCCGCCGTCTGGACCTGGGCGCGGGCACCGTCCGCCAGGTCGTCCAGGTCGACGCCTCGCCGATCGGGCAGAACGCGCGCTCTACCCCAGCCACTTACTGCGGAGCCTTCGACGAGATCCGGCGGGTGTTCGCGGCCTCGCCTTACGCGCACCGGCGGCGCTGGCAGCCGGGCCACTTCTCGTTCAACACCCGCCAGGGCCAGTGCCCGACCTGCCGCGGCCTCGGCAACGTCGACCTCGACGTCCAGTACCTGCCCGACATCAGCGTTCAGTGCCCGACCTGCCACGGCGCCCGCTTCAACGACGCGACGCTAGCCGTGCAGGTCGACGGCCTGACCATCGCCGACGTCCTCGGTCTCACCGTGACCGATGCGCTCGACCGGTTCGCCGGGCACACGCCGGTTGCGACGCGGCTGCGGCCGGTGGCCGAGGTCGGCCTGGGCTACCTGCGCCTCGGCGAGCCCACGCCGTCGCTGTCCGGCGGCGAGTCGCAGCGGTTGCGGATCGCGACGAGATTGCACAGCAGCCAGCGCGGCGCGCTGTACGTCTTCGACGAGCCGTCGACCGGTCTGCACCCGCTCGACGTCGCCACGCTCGTGGCGGTGTTCGACCGGCTGCTGGACGCCGGGGCCACGGTCATCGTCATCGACCACGATCTTGACCTGCTGGCGGTCTGCGACTATCTCATCGACATGGGCCCGGGCGGCGGCCCGCAGGGCGGGCGCATCGTCTCGGCTGGCCCGCCGCCGGACGTCGCCCGTGACCCTGCATCCGCCACCGGGCCGTGGCTAGCCGAGCACCTCGGCCTGCCAGCGTTGGGCCCAGTCACCTGATCCTGGTGATGCCGCCTCACCAACCTCCGCAGGACCATGTCCGCATGGACCCATCGCTGACCGTGTACGCGATCCGGATCCATGGGCACCTCGGCGAGGCGATGCTCCTCGCCTTCCCGACCCTAGAGCCGCAGCGCGAGGGTGCCGATACGGTGCTGACCGGACCGCTGGATCGATCGGGGCTGTACGGTGTGCTGGCCGAGGCCGAGGCGCTCGGCCTTGAGCTTGTCGAGATACGTCAACTGGGGTCGCCATGATGTCAACGTTCCCGCTCGGCCAATGGCCGGTCAGGCGGTCCGGGTTCGGGGCTATGCAGCTCGCGGGGCCCTGGGCGTCCGGGCCACCAGACCGGACGGGCGCCATCGACGTGCTCCGGGCTGCGATCGAGGCCCGGGTCAATCACATCGACACCGCGCAGTATTACGGTCCTGACCTGGTCAACGAGCTGATCAGGGACGCGCTCTACCCCTACCCCGACGGGCTCGCGATCGTGAGCAAGGTCGCGCCCTGGGGCAGCGACGCCAACCCGAGCCGGCTGCGGGCGGGCATCGAGGACAACCTGCGCAGCCTGCGGATCGGTCAGCTCGCGGCGGTCAATCTGCGGTTGCCGGCCCCCGGCACCGTGGACGCACGCTTCGATGACCAGCTGGCGGTGATGGCGGCGGCTCGCGAGGACGGGCTCATCGCCGGGATCGGCCTGAGCAACATCAGCCTTGAGCAGCTGCAGCACGCCGTGGCGGGCACCGAGATCGTCTGCGTCCAGAACCTGTTCCACCTGGCCGACCGCACCAGCGCCTCGGTCCTGGACGAGTGCCTGCGGCGGCAGATCGCGTTCGTGCCGTGGTGCCCGCTCGGCTTGCCCCGCGGGCCGGAGAACCCGGTGCTGACCAGCCCCATCGTGCACCAGGTCGCCGCCCGGCTCGGCGGCACGGCCGCCCAGGTCGCGCTGGCGTGGCTGCTCCAGCTGGAGCCGAACGTGCTGCTCATCCCGGGCACCGGCTCTGTGGCGCACCTGCGGGACAACCTGGCCGCCGAAGACCTCGAGCTCGATGACGAGGCGTTTCTCGCGCTAGATGGCGTCGGGCGTTAGCCCGGGCGGCACTGGCCTGCGGTCAAGGGCGTGGGTGGGCGGTAAACCGGTTCGGCGTGCTGGGCGTCATATCGCTGGGAGGGCATCGCCCGGTTGTCTCTGGCTGCTCGATGGTGGGTGCCGGTCCGGGTCGATGTGCGGGACATGATGAGACGACGCTCGGTTCTGGTGTTTGTGGCAGGTGCGGCTGCGCTGTGGGGCGCCTGGGCGGTTGCGGCTGACGGCGTGGCGGCGGTTCCGGCCAGGGCGAGGGCGGTCCAGGCGGTCGGCTCATGGGGCCGGGCGATCGAAGTGCCCGGCCTGGGGGCGCTGAACCAGGGCGGCGATGCCATCGTCAAGGAGGTGTCGTGCGCCTCGGCGGGAAACTGCGCGGCCGGCGGGAGCTACCGGGACGGCCGCCGGCACTATCAGGGGTTCGTGGCGGTCGAGAGGAACAGTGTCTGGGGCCGGGCAATTGAGGTGCCTGGCCTGGGAGCGCTGAACAAGGGCGGGAACGCCGAGGTCGTGTCGGTGTCGTGCGCCTCGGCGGGTAACTGCGCGGCCGGCGGGGACTACCGGGCTAGCCCCGGCCACCACCAGGGTTTCGTGGTCAGCGAGCAGAACGGCCAGTGGGGCCGGGCGATCGAGGTGCCCGGCCTGGGAGCCTTGAACAAGGGCGGGAATGCGGGCGTCGACGAGGTGTCGTGCGGCTCGGCTGGCGGCTGCTCGGCTGGCGGGTTCTACCGCGATCGTTCTGGGTTCCGGCAGGCGTTCGTGGTCAGCGAGCAGAACGGCCGCTGGCGGACAGCGATCGAGGTGCCTGGGACGGCTGCGCTGAACGCCGGCCACCAGGCCGAGGCGTTCTCGGTGTCGTGCGCCCCGGCCGGCGGCTGCGCGGCCGGCGGGTTCTATACGGACAAATCCCGTAACGCCCAGGGGTTCGTGGCCGTCCAGCATGACGGCCGCTGGGGCCGGGCGATCGAGGTGCCCGGCCTGGGGGCGCTGAACGCGGGCGGAGGGTCCGAGGACATCGGAGGTGCCCAGGTCCTGGCGGTGTCGTGCGCCTCGGCGGGTAACTGCGCGGCTGGCGGGTCCTACTCGGATAGTTCCGCCAACGTGCAGGGGTTCGTGGTCATCGAGAAGAACGGCGTCTGGGGCCGGGCGAGCAAGATTGCCGGCCTGGCGGCACTGAACGATTCCGGAGACGCCTACGTCGGCTCGATGTCGTGCCCGTCGGCCGGCAACTGCATCGCCGCCGGGGACTACGACTACGCCTACGACTGGGGGTTCGTGGCCGTCGAGAAGAATGGCGTCTGGGGCCGGGCGATCAATGTTCCCGGTCTGGGGGCAGTGGCCACCGGCCGGTATGCCGATGCCTCGTCGGTGTCGTGCGCCTTGGCCGGCAACTGCGCAATCACCGGGGGCTACGAGGACATGACGAAAGGCGGTTCCCTCGACCAGGGGTACGTGGTCAGCGAGGCAAACGGCCGCTGGGCCCGGGCGATCGAGATGCCCGGCAAGGGGGGACTGAACAAGGGCGGGGAGGCAGAGGTCGTGTCGGTGTCCTGCGGCTCGGCGGGCAACTGCGCGGCCGGCGGGTACTACGCCGACGCTCGCGGCCACTCGCAGGGGTTCGTGGTCGACGAGAAAACCCGGTAACGAACGGGCTATCGGCAGACATTCCAGTACGCGGGGCCGGATGGCACAATCGTGTTCCATTCTTTCCCGGTGAGCTTGCCGGCGACTTGAGCGCAAAGGCGCGCGAGCGGGTGCGTCAGATACGCCACGTTCCACAGCCGCAGCGTGCCATAGAAACTGTTACCTGACGCAACTGTCTTGCCGTCCGGGCTGAACGCCGCCGAATCGAGGGTGCCCGTGATGCCCAGCATCGGGTTTCCGATCTGAGTCGATGTTGCTGCCTGGGCCGCCTAGCGCCGGGCCGATCCGGTCGCCGCTGGCCACATCCCAGAGCTGCGCAGGCTGGCCGTCGCTGGCCGTGGCCAGCAGTTTGCCGTCTGGGCTGAACGCTACCGAGTTGACCGCCTCGTGTCCAAGGACGAACGGCCGCCCGACTTGCCGGCCGGTGGCTGCGGTAAACAGCCGAGTGAGACCGCCGTCATCGTTGCCGACGGCAAGCGTCTTGCCGTCAGGACTGAATGCGACTGAACTGGTTCCGAAGGAAGGGTGGATGGAAGGCGTGCGGACCTCAGGACGCGCCAGTACTGCCAGCATGGCGTACCGGGCCTCCGCTGACGGGTTGATGGCCCACGCGGCCAGGCTCTGCAGCCCGGGAAGCGTGGTGTTGGCCTCGTTGGGGTCCTGGCTCCGGCTGACCAGCTCGTTGGAAATGTCGATGTTACGCTGCCTGGTCGTCTCCCGGTTAGCGTTGAAGGCGGCGAGCGCGACCGTGCCCAGGCCGAGGACGAGGGCAATCAGGGTAGCGACGAGGCCTTCTCGGATTCGCGCGCGCCTGCGGGAAGCTCGCCGGCTGGCGCGCAGGAAGTCTTGTTCTGCCTGGCTCAGCGGC
>WNEY01001283.1_pt1 | contig 17491 bp, 17 predicted proteins | sample 5400531 | NCBI WGS metagenome assembly WNEY01 (sample SAMN13153338, study PRJNA577476) | soil metagenome | isolation source: 200 cm saprolite under Douglas fir tree site 1 | place: USA:California | collected 2015-04-18
CACCGCGCTGGCAGGCGGCCTCGTGGGCCTCGTCCTGGGGAATATCCGTCTCCCGGTCCTCGTCCTGGCTGCCTCGAGCCCCGCCGCCGGCGCCGGCGCCAACATCGGCGTCTCGGCGCTCGCCGCGCTCGCGGCAGCGGTCGCGCACGTGCGTGCCGGGCGGATCGACTGGCGCGTCTTTCTCTGGATGGCACCGCCGTCCGCCGTGGGCGCGATCGCGGGAGGAGCGTTGTCGGGCGAAGTGTCCGGAAGGGCACTTCTCGTCGCCATCGGGGTCACGCTCGTCATGTTCGGGCTGGATCTCCTGCGGCCGCGGAGCCCACTCCGCTCGCGCAGTCCAGCGCGCATGAGCGCACCCGCAGCGCTCGTGGCCGGCGCCGTGATCGGACTGCTCGGCGGGTTCGTCGGGCTCATCCTGGGTGCGCTGCGCATCGGGGCGCTCCTGCGCTTCGTCGGCGTGGACACCTTCCGGGCCGTCGGCACAAACGCCGCGGTTGGATTCTGCCTCGGCGTCGCCGGGGTACTCGGCCATCTGACCGGCGGCGTCGACTGGGCCTTGCTCGGGCTCGGCGCAGCCGCCTCGGTACCCGGGTCCGTGCTTGGAGCGCGCCTCACGGGTCGGCTGGACGAGCGGCAGCTCCTGCGTGCGGTCGGTATCGTCCTCCTCGCCGCCGGCACCGCGATGATCGTCCAGGGCCTCGTCTAGCCGAGCGTGAACACCTCGCGCTCCGCGCGCACGAGCTCGAACTCCTGGCCGGCGAGGTAGCGCTCGGCTTGGTCCAGCAGCTGCTCCGCCTCCCGGTAGTCCCGTGCGACGCACGAGATCGTCAAGCGTGCCCGCTGCCAGAGCTCGTGGTGGTCGACTTCCGCGACCGAGGCGCCGAAGCGGTTCTGCAGCTGTACCTTCGCGGACTTCACGTACTTCCGCTTCCCTTTCAGCGAGCTCGCCTCGGGGAAGTGCAGCTCGACGCTGAGAATGCCGACGTAGCCCGTCCCCACGCCTCGTATTGAACCCACTTTGTAAGAGGTTGGTGAACGGCCTTGTGCCGTGCGGACCCCGGCAGCTACCGTCGAAGCACGATGTCGAATCTGCTCAAGACGATCCTGACGGGGCTGCCCGCCGGACGGTGGTGCCGCTCCTGCCGGGAGCCCATCGCAGTGAACGACCCGTTCGGCCTGAGCGAAGGCGTCTGCAAGCCCTGCCGCGAGGGCTGATCGGGCTCTAGGAGGTGGTGGCGGCGGGCGCGGGCTCATCGAGCGTGGTGCGCTCGATCTCGCGCGTCTCGTACGCCTCGAGCACGTCGCCCTCCTTCACGTCGTTGAAGCCGTCGAGGAGGATGCCGCACTCGAATCCTTCGGTGACCTCGCGCGCGTCGTCCTTGAACCGCTTCAGCTGCGCGATCGTGGTCTCGTGGATGACGGTGCCGTCACGGACGACCCGTACCTGCGCGCCACGCCGGATGAGGCCCGAGGTAACCATGCAGCCGGCGATCGTCCCCAGACGCGAAACCTTAAAGAGCGCGCGAACCTCCGCCTCCCCGAGCGTCTCCTCCTTCTCGACGGGCTTGAGCATGCCGACGAGCGCCTGCTCGATGTCCTCGGTGAGTTGGTAGATGACGCGGTATGTGCGGATCTCGACACCCTCGCGTTCGGCGAGCGCACGCGCCTCGGCGTTCGGGCGCACGTTGAAGCCGACGACGGTCGCTCCGGACGCGGAGGCGAGCATGATGTCGCCCTCCGTGATGCCGCCAACACCCTGATGGATGACGTTGACGCCCACCTCGGGATGCTGGATCTTCCTGAGCTCGGAGACGGCAGCCTCGACGGAGCCGACGACGTCGCCCTTGACGACGAGGTTCAGGTCCTGGACCGCGCCGGCCTGTAGCTGCTCGAAGAGACCTTCAATCGACACGCCCTTCGAGGTCTGCGCGAGCTGCTCCCGGCGCAGCCGCTCCCCGCGCGCATTGGCGAGATCGCGTGCACGGCGCTCGTTCTCGACCACCCGACAAAGCTCTCCTGCAGGCGGCGGCTTGTCGAAGCCGAGGATCTCGACCGGGTCGCCCGGCCTCGCCTCCTTCACCTTGTCTCCGCGGAAGTTGTAGAGCGCGCGCACCTTCCCCCAGGCGTCGCCGGCGACGACCGCGTCGCCGACCCGCAGCGTGCCGCGGTGGACGAGCATGGTCGCCACCGGTCCACGGCCCACGTCGAGGCGTGACTCGATGATCGGCCCGGACGCTTCGGCCTTGGGATTCGCCGTCAGCTCGAGCTCCGCGTCTGCGACCAGCAGGACCCGCTCAAGGAGGTCGTCGAGGTTCTGTGCCAGCTTCGCGGAGACGTCGGAGAACTGCGTCGTTCCACCCCACTCTTCCGGCTGGAGACCCTCGGCGGAGAGCTCGCTGCGGACGCGGTTGGGATCGGCGTCCGCCACGTCGATCTTGTTCACTGCGACGACGATCGGCACGTCGGCCGCGCGCGCGTGCGAGATCGACTCCTTCGTCTGCGGCATCACGCCGTCGTCGGCGGCGACGACGAGGACGGCGATGTCCGTCACCTTCGCGCCGCGCGCCCGCATCGCCGTGAAGGCCTCGTGGCCGGGGGTGTCCAGGAACGTGATCTTGCGCCCGCCGTGCTCCACCTGGTACGCGCCGATGTGCTGCGTGATCCCACCCGCCTCCGTCTCGACGACCGAGGTTTTCCGAACGGCGTCGAGAAGCGTCGTCTTCCCGTGGTCGACGTGACCCATGATCGTGACGACCGGTGGCCGCGGGGCCAGGTCGCCCTCGGCATCTTCGAAGGCCTCCGGCTCCTCGTCCTCGTCCGCGGCGTGCTTGATCGTCAGCTCGCGGTCCGGCGCCAGCTCCTCGGCGATCAACTCGACCTCCTCGTCGGCCAGAGTCTGCGTGATCGTGACGGCCTTCCCGAGGCCCATCATGAACATGATGATCTTGGGCGCCGGCACGCCGAGTGCCTGCGACAGGTCGCGGACGGTGACGCCCGACTGAACGGTGACAGGGCCGGTCGGAGCGACGACCTCGCGTGGCGTCTTCGGGCGGGCCGCCTCCCGCTCGCGCTGCTGCTGGCGCGCGTCCCGCGGGCGGGCCGCCGCGTTGTCGATCACGACGCGGCGCTTCCGGCGCTGGCCGGGACCACCCTGACGCGGCCGCATGGGCCGGTTCGGTCTGTTTGAGCCGGATTCGTTCGCCATTACGGGGTCAAGTGTAGAGGGATGCCAGTTCCGGCTCGACCCGGACGGTTTGCCGGAGCGTCCGGTTGAACGCGCGGCGCGAGACCGCGCGCTCGAGGCAGGACAGCCGACGGCAGGTGTAGGCACCGCGGCCGGGTTCGCCCTCGCCCGCTACCAGCCGCCCGTCCTTCGCCACGAACCGCAGGAACTCGTGTTGCGGCGCCTTTCGTCCGCACCCGACGCAGCTCCTGATCGGCTTGGTCACGCAGCCGGCGTGCCCTCCTCGCCCCCGGCGTCCTCGGTCGACTGCTCGACGGGGATGCCCGCCGTCACTTGATCGGCCTCGGCGAGCTGCGGCGGCGCTTCCGAGTCTCGCGACTCGGGCTCCGGCGGAAGATCTCCGACGCTCTCCGGGCCGATGCTCTCAGCCTCCGGCGGCAACGCGCCCGCCCGCGCCTCCAGCTCGGGCTCTGCCTCGGTGACGACCGGCTCGGTGTCCTCGATGTCCTTGAGCGCCAGCGCCTGGTGCCCCGGCAGCCCGCAGTAGCGAGAACCCGGCAGCGCCTCGTTCGGACAGCGCTTGCCGTTGGAGAGAACGGCCGAACAGCGGCCGGTGAACTCCTCGCCGCCGTCGCCGCCTCCATACGCGGCCGCGGCCTCGGCCTGCGCGAACTCGGTGTCGGACTGGATGTCGACCTTCCAACCGGTCAGGCGCGCGGCCAGGCGGGCGTTGAGACCCTCTTTGCCGATCGCGAGCGCGAGCTGGTCATCGGGGACGATGACGGTCGCCTCCTTGGTGTCGTCGTCCACGAAGACCTCACGCACGCGCGCAGGCGAAAGCGCCTTCGCGACGAAGCGTGCCGGCTCGGGGTTCCACGGGATGATGTCGATCTTCTCCCCACGGAGCTCCGAGACGACCATGCGGACGCGCGAGCCGCGAGGGCCAACGCACGCGCCGACCGGGTCGACGCCCTGGGCATGCGACTCGACCGCGATCTTCGAGCGGTAGCCGGGTTCGCGCGCGACGCCGCGGATCTCGACGAGGCCGTCCGCGATCTCCGGCACCTCGAGCTCGAAGAGCGTCTTGATCAGCTCGGGGTCGCGGCGCGACAGGATGACCTGCGGGCCCTTCGTCCCCGAGCGGACCTCCGTGATGACGGCCTTGATCCGCGAGCCCTGCTCGTAGCGCTCGCCGTCGACCTGCTCGGAGCGTGGGAGCAGCGCTTCCACCTTGCCGAGGTCGACGAGGACGTTGTTGCGGTCGCCGGCCTGCTGGACGATCCCGGTCACGACCTCGCTGACCCGGTCGACGTACTCGTCGTACATCATCGCGCGCTCGGCCTCGCGAATGCGCTGCAGGATCACCTGCTTCGCCGTCTGCGCGGCGATGCGGCCGAAGTTCTCCGGTGTCACGTCCTCGCGCTTGATCAGATGCTCGGGGACGTCCGACCAGTCGATGTCGAGGTCGTTGTCGGAGATGAGCACGTGCGAGCGCTCGCCGTTCTCCGCCTCGAGGCGCTCGAGCTCCTCGAGGGCACGCTCGCGCGCCTCGTCGAGGAGCCGCTCCTCGATATCGGGTGGAAGCTCGATCGAATAGACGCGGAAGTCGCCCTGGTCGTCGATCTCGACGGTGGCGTGGCGCGAGGCGCCCGGGGTCTTCTTGTAGGCGGCGAGGAGGGCGTCCTCGAGGGCGGCGACGAGCGTCCCGCTCTCGATCCCCTTCTCGCGCTCGATGTCTCGGACTGCCTCGATGATCTCCTGGGTCATCTCGCTCCCACTTCCTCGATCAGATTGCCCCGAACGATCGCGTCATACGGGATGTCTACCGATTCCGCGTCGGTCTTGACGGTCACGCTCCGCTCCCCTGCGGCGACGACCTCGCCGCGGAGGCGATTTCGTTGTGCCGTGCGCAGGAGGACGCGGCGGCCGACCACGTTCCGAAAGTGAGCCTGCTTCCGGAGCGGCCGCTCGAGCCCGGGCGACGACACGTCCACCGAGTACTCCCGCAGATAGTCACGAAGGACGTTGGTGACCCGCTCACAGAGGGCGTGATCCACCCCCTGGGCATGGTCGACGTACACGGTGAACCGCGCCGGGCTGGTCAGCTCGACCGCGAGCACCTCGGTGCCCGGCAGGGCACTCTCGACCTTCGGGGCGATCTCTCGCGTCAGCTCTCTCTCCTTGTCGTGCGTCTTGGCCATGTGGATTGTCCGCCCAAGCCAGGCTGAGGCCTTGCACGGGACTCATAAAAAATGGGCCCGCAGGCCCATTTCGCAACTGCTCGAAATGTGGTGTCGGAAGTGTAGCAAGGGGGATGATTAGGGGGTCACGAGCACGATTACGGGCGACCCCCGGCCGCGGCCAGTCGTTGTTCTTGCAGCCCTCCTCGTGGGTCTGGGAGCAGGGAAGCCCGACGCTCGCCCTCAGTCGAGCACGATTGTCACGGGCCCGTCGTTCACGAGCTCGACAGCCATCCGCGCCCCGAACACGCCTCGCTCGACGGGCACGCCGTCTGCGGCGAGCGCTTCGCAGAAGTGCTCGTAGAGCGGGTCGGCTTCTTCGGGCGGAGCGGCCCGGGTGAAGCTCGGCCGGTTTCCCTTGCGCGTGTCGGCTATGAGCGTGAACTGACTGACGACCAGCGTCGTCCCACCGACGTCGAGCAGGCTGCGGTCGAATTTCCCCGTATCGCCCTCGAAGATCCGCAGGCGCGCCACCTTGCCTGCCATACGCTCGGCATCCGTCGCGGTATCTCCCGTCTCTACCCCGAGCAAAACTACGAGCCCCGCCCCGATCTCACCGACGACCGAGCCGTCGACGGTGACACGGGCCCCGGAAACGCGCTGACAGACGGCCCTCATCCCTCGGCAATCATCGCTGACGGGCGAGCAGCGACCGCCGTCCCTTAGAGGTACACACGCGCGCGCGTCCCCACCCGGGTGGGGGTTTCACCCACCACCCACTGAGATCGACGATACCGACGAGTTGCGCACGCGTGGGTGACGCGTGTGCACCGGGTTTGCCTCGGTTACTCCAGATCGTCGGAAGGACGCTTGTCGTTCGCGTCCCGATCGAGGTCGAGGATGCGCGACGCGTAGTGCTCGTTCTGCGGCCGGAGCGAGCTCGCCAGCTTGTAGTGGCCGTTCGCCTCCGACTCCTTACCCTGCTTCTCGAGGGCGCGCCCAAGCGCGTAGTGCGCGTAGTGGTCGGCCGGCGACAGCTCGAGCATGGCGCGGAACTCCTCCTCCGCCTCTTCGTAGCGCTGGATCCGCAGGTAGGCGATCCCGAGGGCCTCGCGAATCGAGGCTTTTTGCGGCTCACGCCGCTTCGCCTTCTCGAGCGCCACCGTCGCCTGCGCCGCCCGCCCCTTGCTGAGGTGGGCTCGTCCTTGCTGGTACAGGTCGTAGGTCTCGCTCATATGGATCGTAGGTAAGGAAAGTTCTCCTCCACCAAGTCAAGCGGATACGTCAAATCGCGGGTCTTCCCGATCTCCACCGCCATAACCGTCTCGCCCGCGTCGATGGCGGACTGGAATGCGTTCTCGAGCTCATGCGGCAGTCGGTCGAGGCAGAGTCGTTCGGCGACCGCAGGACCCAGGCCCCACAACGGCGCGCTTGACCACGGATTCGCAGGATCGTCGTCGCGGATCCGTTCGACCCGCCCGTCGGTCAGGCCAATCGCGTGTTGGCCTGGCCCGGGCGGCGGATCGGTTCTGACAGCGACGGCTCCGGCGGCTTTCGCGCCGGCGAATGTGTCCGCGAAGCGACCAACGTCGCCACGGCGATAGACGGTGTCGGCTGCAGACACGATGGCGGGGAGCCGTGCGCCAGCATCGACCGCCCGACGCACGGCATCCGCCGACCCGAGCACCGCCGGCTGGCGCACGAAGCGAATCTCGACGCCGAACGCCGAGCCGTCCCCGGCGAGCCGCTCGACCTGATCGGCGAGGTACCCGGCGACGAGCCACACCCGCTCGCACTCGGCAGCGGAGAGCTCCCGCAGGAGGACTGCCAACACGGCCCGGCCGTCGATCGGCAGCACAGGCTTCGCCCAGCGCTCGGTCAGCGGACGGAGGCGCGTCCCCTCGCCCGCCGCGATCACCACGGCCTCCACCGCCTAGCCGAGACCGAGGGAGCGCACGGACAGGAGCCCGCGGGCGCGGTCGAGCGCGAGGAGGTTCCGCCGCAGCTTCCGCTTCACGATGCGCAGCTCCACACGCGCTCTTCCTGCCGCTTCGCGCGCGCCCTCGGGCGGCCCGTAGCGTGCAGCCGTCGCGGCGCGTGTGAAGTCGCCCGCGTCGACGCCGAACTGATCCGAGATCGTCGCGCCGAGCTCGTGGAAGGTCGCCGCCTCGGCGGAGCGCAGGCGCTGGTCGTGGAGGAACTCCGCCAGGTCCCGCGCGCAGGCGGTCGCAACGCGTCGCGGATCCCGGGTGAGATAGCGGAGCCGGCGGCGCCCGTGCTTGAGCAGTACGATCGCAGCGGCCACGCCCGCCGCGAGAAGGAGCAGGAACAGCAGCAGGCTGGGCCTGTGTTGCTGCTCGGGCGAAGGGGTGCTGCCGATTCCGAGCGGAAGGTCGCCGGCCGAGCGCGGCGTCCGCCGCCGGGGGTCGTGGGCGATCACGCCGGACGGGTTGCCTCCGCCGAAGACCTCTCCCCCCTTGACCAGACCGGCGAGCAGCTTTGCGGCGGCCTGAGCGTTGAAGCCGAGCGAGGTGGAGCTGTACGTACCGGCCAGCCGCCCACGGCCCGGTGTCGGGTCGAACGGCAACCAGCCGTAGCCACGGAACCACACCTCGACCCAGGTATGGGCGTTGTGATCGGTCACCTGCCAAAAATCGTCGTGGTAGTGACCGGGGACGAAACCGGCGGCCACGCGCGCGGGGATGCCGAGGAGCCGAAGCATCAGGGCCATCGCGCCCGCGAAGTGCTGGCAGTACCCCGTCTTCGTGTCGGCGACGAAGCCGGCGAGCGGCGGGACGCCGGGCGTCGAGCCGGGTTGCTCGGAGTACGTGAAACCGCCCGTCGACCGAAACCACGCCTCCAGCGCGACGACCGCCGCGTACGGTGATCTCGTCTCCCCTGCCACTGCGCGCGCGCGCGCGTACATCTCGGCGTACGGCAGGAGCTGTCCGCGGAGCAGCCCGAAGAGACGGCCCTCACGTCCCAGCGTCCCGAACGGGAGTGCGGTCACTCCCCGCGCGAGGTCGAGCTCGCGGCCAGGTCGGGTCAGCGCCCTCGGATACGAGGGCGGGACGCGAACGAGCTGCTCGGGCGTCGGCTTCGGTGCATAGCTCCAGATCGCGTAGCGCTCGTCCCGATGCAGGCCCCCGACCACCAGGGAGACTCCCTGCCCCTCGTAGACGACGGACTTGGTGCGCTTGTGAGCTACGGGGATGCTCGCTCCGATCAGGTGATCGTCCTGGAGCGCGCCCACCGTCACCTCCTGCCGGATCCAGTCCGCGCGGTTGCGGGCTCCTGCGGGCGCGAGCTTGCGCGCCTCGCTGGGAGACTCGTGCCAGACGCGCTCGAGCCAGCGGGTGCCGTCGAACTGGTCCAACACCGTCGCGCGCCAGTACTGCGGCGGCCTGCTCGGGGCGCGGATCATCAGCACCGTCGTCGCCTTCTTCGGGAACCGAATGCCGTTGTAGCTCGCATCCCAGACGTAGCGGACGCTGACCGCCTTCTGTGGACGCGTGTAGAAGTCCCAGTGCTGCCAGTCGAGGAAGGCGGTCTTCGCAACAGCAGGTGAGCTCGAGAGCGCGAGTGCGCCCGCGAGAACCGCGGCGGAGGCTCCGAGCGCGAGGCGGCTCGGCTGCTCGGTCAGGCCGGCGAGCAGCGCGAGGGCTACGGCAAGGATGACAACGCCGCGGCCGAGCTCGTTTCCGCCCGCGAGCAGTGTCGCGGGCCAGCCTGCGCCGATCAGGAAGCAGACGACCGCGAGCAGGACCCTGCGTGCGGCAATCGCGAGGGCAACAACGAGCGTGAATCCGAAGATCGCCGCCAGGATCACGCGGTGCATCTCCGGATGGCGCGCAACGTCGATGGGCAGGCGATAGTCGTAGAAGTCCACGAACCCCCGGCCGAAACGCGACCCGAGCGGGCCGAAGAATCCATCGCCCCCGGGCCAGAGGGTGAGTGGTGACACCGAGAACGCGACCCACGCCGCAAGCAGCACCGCTGCCCCCACCCCGACGAGCCGCACCCACAGCGGACGGAGCAACGCGGGAGCGATCGCGAGCACGGCCAGCACGAAGGGCCTGCCGCCGCCAGAGCGCGGCTCCTCGCCGCGCAGCCAGTCGACGGCGATCACGACTGCCGCCGTCCCGGAGAGGGCGACCGTCCTAAGCACGCACGACCTCCGCGAGCGACTCCCCCTCGAGCGCAGCGGCGAGATCGTCGCCCGCGCGCACGACCGCGACCGGGACACCGGCAGCCTGCAGGCGCAGCAGGGCGGGCTCCGGCCTCCGGGCCGCGCCGTTGAAGCTGGCCGGGTCGACGTAGACGAGGGAAACCTTCCGGCGCGAGAGTGCACGCTGGACGAGGCGATCGACAAGATCGGACTCGATCCGAGCCGTCACGACGGCGAGCTCAAGCGCGCGCGCCGCCGGACCGTTCTCTTCCGCCAAGAGGCGCGCGGCAGGCGTCGTCCCGGTCGGTTCCACCGCCGCGAGTAGCTCGAGCGCGCGGCGCCAGTCGGCTGCCGGCGAGTGCACGTGCTGGACCTCGCGGCGTTCGGAGTTGACGACGAGCACCGCCCGTCTCCCGCGCCGGACGTACGCCTCGACGATCGATCCCGCCGCCCGCACCTGAACGTCGAAGCTCTCGCCGACGACGGACTTTGCATCCGCATCGAGGAGGACCGCGATCTCGTCGCGCGGCGCATCCTCGAGCTCCTTGACCATCAGCTGGCCTCGCCGCGCGGTCGAGCGCCAGTGGACGCGGCGCAGCGACTCCCCCTGCTCGTACTCGCGCACGCCGTGCAGCTCGAGGCCGGTGTGCCGGCGCAGCAGCAGGCGCCGGCCGTCGTGCGAGTGCGCACCCGACTCCGAGAACAGCTGCTGGAGACGCTCGAGCCGCGGGTACACCAGCAAAGCGCCCGGAGCCGGAAGCGCGACAATCGCCCGCTCGAGACCGAATGGATCCGCGAGCTCGGCGCGCACGTCCTCGAACGCATACAGGCCGCGCGGGAGGCGCTCCAGGATGTAGCGGACACTCAGGCGCCGGCCGCTCCGCCGGAGCAGGTGCCGCTGCTCTCCGAGCTTGCCCACCCGCTCGATCAGCAGAACGGACGCCGGAAGCACGTTTCCGGTCGGCTCGAGCTCCGCGATCACCGGCACGTCGTCGCCCTCGACGTGCTCGCGGTCACCCCAGCCGCGGCGGACGCGGAAGGGCCGGTCGGCGAGGCGCACCCAGGCCCAGGCCACCGCGACGACCAGCAGCAGTCCCGTTGCGACGGGATAGAGAGGTTTCGAGCCGAAGGCCCAGGCCGCGATGTAGACGCCGAGACCGAGCGCGAGGATGAATCGTCCGCGCCGGGTCAGCATCAGTGTTCTGGCGAGGCCGGTAGAGCCACTAGACGGGGACCGGGGTCTTGTCGAGCGTCTCCTGGATGATCTGCTCACCGCTCAGCCCGCTCGAGCGCGCCTCGGGGGCGAGGATCAGGCGGTGCGCGAGCACGGAGACCGCGACCGCCTTCACGTCGTCCGGCTCGAGGTACCCGCGCCCATCCCCGAGCGCACGCGCCTTCGCGACCCGGAGGAGCGCGATGCCCGCGCGAGGGCTCGCGCCGAGGTAGAGCCGCGAATCCCCGCGCGTGGCGCGCAGCAGCGCGACGACGTACCGGTTGAGGCTCTCCTCGACGAAGATCGCCTTCGCCTCGTCGGCCAGCGAAATCGCGTCGGCGGCGTTGGCCACGGGCTCGAGACCTTCGAGCGGCGGATCGGCGGTCTGCTCCGTGAGCATCTTCGCCTCCTCCGCGAGCGGCGGATAGCCGATCGCGATCCGCATCGTGAAGCGGTCAAGCTGCGCCTCCGGCAGTGGGTACGTCCCTTCGTACTCGATTGGGTTCTGCGTCGCCATCGCCATGAAGGGGCGGGCGAGCTCGTAGGTGACGCCGTCGATCGTCACCTGCTGCTCCTGCATGCACTCGAGCAGCGCGGCCTGCGTCTTCGGCGACGCGCGGTTGATCTCGTCGACGAGCAGAAGATTTGCGAAAACGGGGCCCGGCTTGAACTCGAACTCGTTCGAACGCTGGTTGAAGACGTTCACCCCGGTCACGTCGGAGGGCAGCAGGTCGGGCGTGAACTGCATGCGCGAGAACGACACGTCCAGCGATCGTGCGAGCGCCTTCGCCAGCATCGTCTTACCGACACCGGGGAAGTCCTCCAGGATCAGGTGCCCTTCGCTGACGAGGCAGAACACGCACATTCGCAAGGTCTCCTCGGGAGCGTGGATGACGCGCGCGAGATTGTCGGTCACGGCCCGGATCGTCTCGGCGGCGGCCGCGGTCTCGACTCGCTGGCTACGGGGCTCGCTCACGCAAGAGCTCCTCGGCCGTATCTACGATCGCCGCGGCGATCTGGTCCTTCGGGGCCTTGGCGACGCGGCGCTCGCCCGCGGCGCTGACGAGGACGACCTCATTGTCCTCGGAATCGAAGCCGATGTCGTCGCGCGCGACGTCGTTGTAGACGACGAGATCGACGCGCTTCGCTTCCAGTTTCTCGCGCGCGCGCGCGAGACCCTGTTTCCCGCGGTCGGCGGCAAATCCGACCAGCACCTGGCCGTTCGTTCGCCGTTCGGCGAGCGAGCGCAAGACGTCCGTGGTCGGCTCCAGCGTCACCTCCCAGGCGTTCTCATCCTTCGGACGCTTCTCCTCGAGACGGTCCGCGGGCCGGTAGTCGCCGACCGCCGCCGCCATGAGGACGATCTCCGCGTCGCCGCGCGCCAGCGCCGCCTCGAGCATCGCCTCGGCGGTCGGCGTCTGCACCACGTTCACCCCCGGTGGAGCGGGGACGGCCAGGTTGGCCGCGAGCAGCGTGACCTCCGCGCCGCGCTTGCGCGCTTCCTCGGCGAGTGCGACGCCCATGCGACCGGACGAGCGATTGCCGAGGAACCGCACGGCGTCGAGCGGCTCCCGCGTCCCGCCCGCGCTGACGAGGACGCGGCGACCCGCCAGCGAATCGGTCTCACCGAGGAGCTCGCGGCACTTGCGGAAGATCTCCTCCGGCTCGGCCATTCGTCCGATCCCCAGCTCCCCTTCGGCGGTCTCGCCCTCATCCGGCCCCACGATCACCGCGCCGCGCGACCGCACCAGTTCGAGATTCGCCCGGGTCGCCGGATGGGCCCACATGCGCGGGTTCATGGCGGGCGCGAGCAGCACCGGCCCACGGTGCGCGAGCGCGGCCTCCGTCACCAGGTTGTCCGCGAGCCCGTGGGCGAGCTTCGCGAGCGTGTTGGCCGTCAGCGGCGCAATGACGAGCAGATCCGCCTGGGTCAGGTGTGCGTAGAGATCGTCGGCGGGCGAGCGCCGGGCGAGCGCAAAGAAGGTCTCGGCTCGGACGAACCGCTCCGCGCCGGGAGTGACGAGCGGGACGACATCGTGACCGCCTTTGACCAGCAGCCTGACCAGCTCGCAGGCCTTGTAGGCCGCGATCCCACCGGTGACGCCGACGAGCACCCGTGCCATGCCCGAATTCTGCCCGTTTGGCGTCGGCGCGCACCCGATCGGCCGCCTCGTCCCGTCGGCCACCCAAAGGCCGGAGGGTAGTGCGAGCGACGCCGCACTACCCGGAGGCCGGACTCACGCGGGCGGGGACGCGCAGCGCCACCGCCTGCGGACCACGACCTTCGCCAAGCGCACACACCAATAAGAGTGCGCGGGCTTCGCCCACGCACGTTTCCCCGCGAAGTGGGCGTACCCGAACCCCGAGCGAAAGCGTCAGCTTTCGCTCGGACGTTACTTGGGGTACTTGTACTTGAGCTTGCCCTCGGCGACTTCCTCGAGGGCCATGGTGAGGTAGTTCTTCGAGCGGGACTCGACCAGCGGCGGCGGGGCCTGCTCGAAGCCGATGCCCTCCCCCAGCTGGTGGTGGTAGTCGTTGATCTGGCGAGCCCGCTTGGCGGCGACGATTACGAGCGCGTAGCGCGAATCGACGTTGTCCAGGAGCTCATCGATGCGGGGATGGATCATGGACGGCTCATGGTACCTGCGGTCTGGAGCTGCCGGCGGACGATGGCCGTCAGCTCCTCGGCCGCGCGCTCCACGTCGTCGTTGACGATCGCGTAGTCGAACCGGTCCTTCTGACCCTGCTGCTCGCGCGCGAGCTTGAGCCGGACCTGGATCTCGCCCGAGCTCTCCGTCGCGCGTTCGCGCAGCCGGCGCTCGAGCTCCTCGAAGGTCGGCGCGTCGACGAAGATCGTCACCGCGCCGGGGATCGTCTCCTGCACGCGGAGCGCTCCCTCCGTCTCGAGGTCGAGCACCGGCACTTTGCCGTGGGCCTGAATGCGCTCGATCTCGGACCGCAGCGTGCCGGACCGTGCGCCCCACGGAAGGTCGACGTGCTCGAGGAACTCCTCGTCCTCGACGAGACGCTCGAACTTCTCCGGTGAGATGAACCAATATTCGCGCCCGTTTTCTTCGCCGGGCCGCTGCTCGCGGGTAGTCGCCGAGACCGCCAGCTCGAGCTCGGGCATGCGCTCCAGCAACACCTTCTCGAGCGTGCCCTTGCCGGCACCCGAAGTGCCGGTGACGACGACGACCAGGGATTTAGAACCGGATGCGTAGTGAGCTCGATCGGTTCGACCGCTCATTTCAGACGGACGCACGGGCTAAGCCCGCACGTCCTGACGACGGCACCGCAAGCGGCGCCTAACGGTTGAAGAGTCCAATCAGCTCAGTGCGCTGGCGGTCGGAGAGGCCTCCCACCGTCTTCGACTGGCTGATCCGGCACATGTTCAGGAAGCGCGCCGCTTTCACCCGCCCGAACTTCGGCACCGCCATCAGCATGTCGAAGACCTTCGCTGTCGACACGTACTCGGGAGGGTTGCTGAGGATCTGTTCGATCTGGACGCGCCCGTCCTTCAGATCCTTCTTCAGCCTGGCTCGTCGGACTCGGATGTCGTTTGCTCGTTTCAGCGCTTCCATGCGCTGATCGAGCGAACGAATCGGTGCCTCGGCCTGAGTCTTGCTGGGCGACACCATGAGCGCCGGAGTCTAACAAGCGGCATGCAGCGGTCAAGCGGCTACTTTTTGCGGTTCTGAGCAGGCCTTTTGAGCCTTATAGATTCGACCTTCCGGCGACAGTTGTCCCAACGGACAACAACTCTTCGTGCGCGACCGCGTACGCGTCCTCGTATGAGTTCCATCCACGTTCGGTCGCAGCCGCGTGCAACTCCGCGCGCACGCGCGTAGGCGCGTCGGGATCTGTGAACAGCACAGTCCCGAGCGCCACATGCCGGGCGCCGGCCGCGATCAGCTCGAGCGCGTCGAGGCCTGTCTGCACTCCGCCCATGCCGACGATCGGCAATCCGGTTGCCCGGTAGCACGTCGCCACGGCCGCCAGCGCGATCGGCTTGAGCGCGGGACCCGAGAGGCCTCCCTGGCCCGGGCCGAGGGCGGGCCGAAGCGTCCGGCTGTCCAGCTTGAGGCCGCGGATCGTGTTCACGAGGGAGAGGCCGTCGGCGCCGGCGGCCTTGGCGGCGCGCGCGACCTCCGCCAGGTCCGGAACGGCGGGCGAAAGCTTCGCCCAGAGGGGCTTGCGGGTCGCGAGACGCGCCGCCGCGACGATCTGGGTCGTGCTCTCGGCGGGCGTTTCGACGTTCGGGCACGACACGTTCAGCTCGATCGCGCTTACCTCCGCTAGGTCGTCGAGGCGCGAGCAGATCTCGGCGTAGTCGTCCGTCTGGAAGCCGCCGACCGACACCCATACGGGCACGCCGAGCTTCTCGAGCTGCGTCAGGTTGCGCGTGAGGAAGCGGTCGATACCCGGGTTCGCGAGCCCGATCGAGTTCAGCATTCCCACGTCGGTCTCGGCGATGCGGATCGGCGTGTTGCCGTCGCGCGGAAGCGGCGTGACCGTCTTGGTCACGAAGGCATCGAGCGCGCGAGCGACATCCGGCGCCGTCAGCGCGTCGAGACAGCCGGATGCGTTAAGCAGCACAGAGCACCGGCCCTTCCACGCAGAGACGCTTGAGCTCGCCGTCGATCTCGACCGCGCAGCCGTAGCACGCGCCGTAGCCGCAGGCCATCGGCGCCTCCCACGCGAGCTGCGCTTCCGGGGCCAGCCGGCGGACCGCATCGAGCATCGGCTCGGGCCCGCAGGCGAGAACCTCCATCCCGGTCGGGATCAGCTCGGTCACGAGCGTCGGCTCGACGCACGCCTGCGAGTTCGGGACGAGCTCCGCGGCCAGCGCGTGCCAGTCCGAGCGGAAACCGAGGACGGCGGGAGGCCGCCCGAGCGCCTCGGACAGGTAGGGCAGCGGCGCGATGCCGATCCCGCCGCCGACGAGCAGCGGCCGTTCGACGTCGAGGCGAAAGCCGTTCCCGAGCGGCCCGAGGATGTGGAGCTCGTCGCCGGGCTCGAGCGCGCACAACGCACGCGTCCCCGGGCCGATCGCGTCGATCAAGAACGCGAGCTCGCTGGGCGGCGCGAGGCAGAGGCTCATCGGCCGCGGCAGCAGCCGACCCGGTGCCTCCAGCATGAAGAACTGCCCGGGCACGCCCGGATCGAGCCCTCCGCGCCCGACCCGCAGCAGCGTGTACGGACCGACCTTCTCGTTCGCGAGGACGCTAAGCCGCTCGCGTCTCACGTTCGATCCGCTCCTGGAGGGAGAGGGACTCCTCGGTGCGCGCGTTCGCGATCGCGTGCACAGCGGCGGCGGCGCCGGACAGCGTCGTGATGCACGGGACACGCGCGACGAGCGCGGCCTCGCGGATCAGGTACCCGTCCAAGCGCGCGCCGGAGCCCTGGGGGGTGTTGACGACGAGGTCGCAGCGGCCGCGTCGGATCAGGTCGACGACGGTCAGCTCACTCCCATCCTCGGTCACCTTCCGTACGCGTTCCACCTCGAGCCCGAACTCGGCGAGCGTGCCGGCGGTCCCGGAGGTGGCCATCAGCTTGAAGCCGAGATCCGCCAGCCCGGCCGCGACGTACGCGACCGCTCGCTTGTCGGCATCTCGCACCGAGAGGAACGCCGTCCCAGCGATCGGCAACGGGCGGCCCGCCGCGCGCTCCGCCTTCGCGAACGCAGTCGGCAAGTCGGCCGCGCTCGCCATCACCTCGCCGGTCGAGCGCATCTCGGGGCCGAGGACCGGATCGGCACCGGGGAAGCGCGAGAAGGGCAGGACGGCCGCCTTCACCGAGACGTGCCCGAGCGACTGTCCCTCGGGCAGGGCGAGATCGGGCACACGCTTGCCGGCCATCACCCGGCAGGCAGCCTGCACGAGGTTCGTGCCCGTCGCCTTCGACGCGAACGGAACGGTCCGCGACGCCCGCGGGTTCGCCTCGAGGACGTACACGGTTCCGTCCTCGATCGCGAGCTGGACGTTCAGCAGTCCCACCACGCCGAGCTCCCGTGCGAGCGTCTTGACGATCGAGCGGATCTCCGCGTCTCGAGCCGCGCTCAGCGACGGCGCAGGCAGGACGCACGCCGAATCCCCGGAGTGCACACCCGCTTCCTCGACGTGCTGCATCACGGCGCCGATGTACGTGTCCTCACCGTCCGAGACCGCATCCACGTCGATCTCGACCGCGCTCTCGAGGAACCGGTCGATCAGGACCGGGCGATCGATCACGCCGAGCTCGTCCGCGGAGTAACAGAGCCGCATCGCCCGACCGCCGAGCACGTAGGAGGGTCGAATCAACACCGGGAAGCCGATTCGTTCCGCGACGAGGCGCGCCTCCGATTCGTTTCGCGCGATCCCCCACTCCGGACAGCGGATCCCGAGCCGGCGGAGCAACGCTGCGAAGCGCTCGCGGTCTTCCGCGAGATCGATCGTGTCGAACGGCGTCCCCATGATCCGGTAGCCGGCCGCCTCGAGACCGCGCGCCAGCTTGAGGGGCGTCTGGCCGCCGAACTGGATCGCGACGCCGTCGGGTCGCTCCCGCTCGCAGACCGCAAGCACTTCCTCGAGGCCGAGGGGCTCGAAATAGAGACGGTCGGAGGTGTCGTAGTCCGTGGAGACCGTCTCGGGGTTGCAGTTGACCATCACGGCCTCGTAGTCGAGCGCGCGGAAGCTCTGCGCGGCATGCACGCAGCAGTAGTCGAACTCGATCCCCTGGCCGATGCGGTTCGGGCCCGAGCCGAGGAT
>WNEY01005367.1_pt1 | contig 17476 bp, 12 predicted proteins | sample 5400531 | NCBI WGS metagenome assembly WNEY01 (sample SAMN13153338, study PRJNA577476) | soil metagenome | isolation source: 200 cm saprolite under Douglas fir tree site 1 | place: USA:California | collected 2015-04-18
GAGAGCTGGAAGGGAAGGGCGAAGGGCTGGTCGAGATAGAAGTTCACCGCGGTGTTCCGCTTGAGGTCGAACTGGGAGAGAAGGCTTCCGGTCCGGGCGTTGGGCGTGAGGTTGCCCACGACGACGAGGGGCGGTGTCGCGGGGATGAGGTGCAGTTGCTTCGCCGCGGAAGTCGATCCGGCCGCGGGCTTCGGCGTCGTCGCCGCGGTGGAGTCGACCACGGACGACCCGGGGCTCGGCGTGGTCGGCGTTCGGGCCGCCTCGCCCAACCCGTGGAGGAGTGAGGGCGCCGCCGTCAAGGCGAGGATCAGGAATAGGGCGGTCGCCGACGTCAGAGGTTTCACTCGAACGCCTCAGATCTCTCTCCTGTCGATGTAGCTAAAAGAGTCCAGCGCCTCGGTTATCCCCCCTGATAATTCCGGCCGCGAACTTGAGGGGGCAGCGAGCGGGTACTCCGCCCGTTCCCGCTCGGCCCGCTTATCTTGTGGGACTTCCCAACACGACTAAGGATAGATCCGGTCTTCCGCCTGTCATCGACATTTTAGTGTGGGACCGAAGCAAGGCCCCCGCGCGAAGAGTGAATCGCCATTGACCCGAGCCCCTTCCTGCTCGCCGCCGACTCTGGCATCGGGGCTTTAGGAGGTCGGCAGAGTCGAATCCAGCTTCCAGAGGAGGGCAGCCTCGGCCTCAGCCTTCGTCCTCCACAACAATCTGACCGCGGATTTCGCCCGCAGGGAAGCTGCTGGTGTGTACATTGACATACGTGTTGCCGCCGACCATCGCCGCCACGAGGTCGCTGAGGGGATGCCCCGCCAACGGGCCAACGAGACTTGCCGCGGTGATCGTTCCGGTGGCAATCACGCCTTCAAGCGGTCTACCTCCCGGGGCCTTGGGGCCGTAGAGGAAGGCGACCACGTCACCGTTCGTCCCAGCCGCTCCCAGGTGGATGTGCGCAGCCAGCACGTTGCTGATATCGTCAACGCTGAGCTGGAAGGTGATCGATTGCCCGTCTTCGCTCAGCTGGAAGAATGCCTCCCCGCTTGCGTCGGTCTCGACGGGCGGAACCTGCTGGTCCCCCGAAAGTTCCGCCTCGAACGAAACGAGTTCTTCGTCCGCTCTGGCGATCGGAACCACGAGCACGAGTGCGACCAATGCGATCGCGAGGGCCGCCACGCCAAACGATACCCGAATCGTAAGACACTCCTCCGAACCAACGCATCCGTTCGCCCTCATTTAATCCTTTAGCTGGAGCCGTGGCAATCCCCGAGCGGAGTGCAACGGACCTGTACGCCGGTACCTCCCGTAGTGACCGGGAATCCGTCCCAGAGGTTGGCGACGTCCTAGAGGCGCAAGCGGGAGCCGTCCTGAACCCCGTCACGAAGGTGGAATCCTTCTTCGATGTCTTGATCGCAAGGCCCCTGATCACGAAGCGGATGTCGATCTTCTCCGGAGGACGCTTTACGTCTCGCGCGAGATTTCGGATTCGAGGCTTTCCTGGGACTACACGGCAAGCATTTCGGCGTCGCGAAGGTGTCTCACAAAGGTCCATAAAGAACCGTTCCGACGCTCTCACAAAAAGAGCGGTCGTTTCCCTCGGGTCGCCCCATTATTCGGCTGGCATGCGAGCTCGGTGAGTGTATGTGGTGTCCAGCGCCACCCCGCCAATCGACGAATATTCACAGGTCTGGAACCTTCCGTCTCGGCCGGGAGCCAATCCTCACGCGCGAGGTCGGCTCCCAACACGTTCGACTAGGAAGCGATTACCGCCGAGAGCGTGATCGTGTGAGAATGAGATCGCACCAAGGACGCGGCGCCGGCGAGACGAGCCAAAGCGAGCCCCTTCGCACGGTACGGGCACAAAACCCGCGCGGTGCCCTGCCGAGCCCGGACCATCCGTTCGACCGTTTCCGCCCGGACCAGATCGCCTCGTTCGAACAGGGAAGGGGCGATCCGACCCATGAACGACAACCCCGACTTTCGACGGGCGCGGACGCGGTCGGTCAGCTGATCAAACAGAGATTCGATTCGGGTCTCGTCGTGAGGGCCGACGGAGTAGTACTGCTCAGCCGAAAGCAGGATCACGTTGCCCCGGACGACTTGTTCGTCGAGCGAGACGCCCGCGGTTTCGCATTGCCCACGGAGACTGTCGCGCTCGACGTTCGGCCAGACGACGACCAAGAGGTCATTTCGTTGGAGCCCTCCTTGGACGAAGGTCGCGATGATTGAGTCGGACGACGCCGAATCGTCGCTCCAGAACAGGATGTGGTCACCCGGCCCCGGTGTCTCAATGAGTGGTCGCCAAGCTGCTGGGCTCGAGATCGTTCCTCCCCCAATTTCGCCCCGATCGTGAGGTGAGGAATCCCAAGGCATTTAGGTGTTGCTGAGAGCGACGGAACTTTCTTGCGGTGGCTTTTACCCGGACGACAGTCACGGTTGATCCGACGGGCCATCGTGCATCAAGATGCGAGAGCTCTGCAGTCCGAGAAAGGAGGCAGGTCGCCAGGGTCGCAACGCCCATCCTGGCCAGACTGAGCCGGGGGACGCGAACGAAACCGATTCGCCGTTATCTCGAGGTCACGGGAATGCGCTAGCGCGTCTTCGCAAGTGGAGCTTCGGCGGGTTCAAGATTCGGGCATAAATTGACAACTCCCAATTGCCGCGTCGGCAACCCATCTCGGAAGAGGTTGACAGACCCCAGGCGGCTGTCAGCGGCGTTCCGCATCGGTCTCAGCGTTATCCAATAAGACCCTTCCGCCGGTCGCTCCTCGTGCTCAAGCCAAGACAACGACGGCCACAAGATACCAAAGGGCGGCGTCGACGAGAAAGCCTGTGAGCTCAACCTGAGCTGCGCCCACCCGCCCACCAGGACCGAATTCGTTGAACTGGCTGTAGAACGTCTTCGGGAAGCCTACTGTCTTACCTCTCTCGATGCAGATTGATCCGAATCCGTGGAGAACGAGGGCGGTCGCGGCCAGAAGGATCGCGCCAAGCCCAGTCTCAAATGCCCTTTGCCTAAACCAAATCCTCGGAGCTAAGAGCGTAGGCCGGGCTCTTACCGGGTCGGGCATCGATCGGCCGCAAAACCAGAACCCCGTCTTGATAGCCCGTTAACGCCAGTGCGTTGCGGTTCCAGGGATTATTAGAAAAAGATAGGCCCCCATCCTCCGGCTAGCCCAAAGGAGTGATGGGGCAAATGAATACGATCGTCGTGTCGAACGTAGTCACGAGTCCGGCCGTCTCTGCTGCCTCAATCGCGGAGACGGATGTCAGGGGCACCAGCGTTCCTCCGATGGTCACCGCCCCCGCGAGCTTGAAGGTGGCGACTGTCCCAAAGAATGTTGTTCCCGTTACCGTCTGCGGTACGCATGCGTTTCTACCCGTGGCCGAGCTGCCGGTGCTGCACAGGACCAGGAAGACATGCCAGACCGCCCTGAAATCTCCGACATTCCCCGGGGGAACCGGGATTATGTGGTCGTGGGAGCAAGACCCACTGCTGGGAGTAACAGTAGCGATTGTCAGATGATCGCACGCGGAGGACTGGGGGCTAGCGGGAAAGCCCATACCGGGCACTTGGGGTGCGGCCTCGAAGAATTCCTCGTGCGCCAGATCGTTCGCCGGATTGAAGAACTTCGCCGGCGGCACGTTTATTGTCCATAGGACGCCGTTTCCCCAACCCAATTCCCCCGCAAACGGGGTCGCTTGTGCCAACGGGAGGGCCGCCAGGGCGCCGATCGCCACAATCATCAAGGCGAAGCCCACTACGCCTGTCCTCCTCCGAGCATCGGCTCTTCTCATGTCGATGAACCCCCCTCGTCCCGTTAGGGACTCCGACGCATCGGATTCTGGGTATTTAGATGTCATTGTCAATTTGTGGCATGCCATGCCACTGCGCGGTTCACAACTGGTGAGCGGAGGGATCCGGCTCTTCGTATTTTGATAGCTGACTACGGGGAGTGGGGCGAGGGCGACGATCCTCTCGAATTCAAGGACTTGACGGCGGGCGAGAGGCTGGTCCCATCTCGACTCTGTGCAGGAGAGCTGCTACCTGCAGCTCCGACGGGTTGGGAGCGCTCGCGGTCCGGGGACGCACCGAATCCGTCAAGGTCCGAGGAAACCTGTACGCATTGCCACCGGTGAGCCGCCTGGGCCTGCGAATGTGGACGCTCGGCAGCCGGATTCAGAAACCTTATAACCGTGGCAATTCATATCATGGTGCTCCTATCGGCACAGCGGTTTCGTTTCGTGGGGCGGTTGAAGAGGGGAGGCGCGCATGCGCAGGGGTTACGTGGGCGTCTTGAGTTTGATTCTTGTTACGGTCTTCGTCACGGCCTCAGCCATGGCGGGGGGCGGTCCGAAGGGTCCGTCAGGAGCCTCTTTCAAGAACTTCCAGCTGTCCCAGCCCGAGGGTGACAGCGAGCCCGCGGTGTCCTTCGGTCCCGATGGAACCGTGGTCCTCGGCGGCCTATCTTGGCTCCTCTTCCAGACGAACATTTGGAAGGGATCCTTCGGGGTCGCACCGGCCTTCATTGGCCCCATCGACGCCCACATCGGGACGGGCATCGGCGGGGGAGACGAGGACCTAGACTTCGGGTCCACGGGCACCCTCCACGCCTCGACGCTGATGTTTTTCTTCAATCCCGTAATGAACAGGTTCCAGCTCGGCGTGTCTGCGATCGCCTGCCCGAACTTCGCGCAAGCCACGGGTTTCTCGAATTGCAAGGCTCAGATCATCGACACGACCCAGGCGGACCGGCAGTGGGTGACGTCCGATGGGAAGTCCGTGTACATTTCCTATCACGACAACGGCCACAGCGCGCTGATCCATGTGCAGAGGTCCCTGGACGACGGCTTCACCTGGCGGACCGTTGGCAATCCCATCGTTGGGGCGGACGGAGTGACTGCAGATTCGACCTTCAACAACCAGCAAGGCAACCTCGTCGCAGATCCGAGCACGCACTTTGTCTTCGCGATCTTCGCGGCGGGCGAGCCGAGCATCCAGAAGGGCACTACCGCCAACTTCAACAACATCTTCGTGTCTCGCAGCGAAGATCGCGGGATCACGTGGACCGCGAGCCTCGTGTTCCACGCGCCCCTTAACAAAGCCCTGAACGTCATCTTCCCGGCCCTCGCGGTCGATCCGATCGCGGGAACCCTTTACGCATCCTGGTCGGACGCGCACAACGTGTTCGTGTCCACGTCTAGGGACCACGGGTCCTCCTGGTCCAGCGCGGTCGCCGTGAACCAAGACCCTGTGGTCACGGCGATCTTTCCCGCGATTGCGGCGCGCAACGGCCACGTCGTGCTCGCTTACTACGGCACCACGGCGACGAGTAAGGACGACCCGAATGCAGTCTGGAACACGTTCATGGCGCAGTCCGACGACGGCGTTCAGTGGAGCCAATCTGTCGTCTCCGATCACCCGAACCACGTCGGCGTGATCTGCACGCGCGGCACGGGTTGCGCGAACCCACTCGTCACCCGGACCCTGCTGGACCTCTTCGAGGTCTCGATCAGCCCAGTAAACGGCATGGCCGCGGTAATCTACACGGACGACACGCTGACCACGTTTACCTTCCGGGGCACGACGTTCCCACTGCCCCAAGTCATCGTGGGTTACCAGACCTCTTGACCGCGCACAAGAAACGGAAGGTGCCCGCCCGGGAGGGCGGGCATGAGGGGACGGCGACACTCAATGACGACTCCGCTACCGGAGGACTTCATGCGGGTGCTCACTGGGAGAGGAACGCATCCCTCCGAGTCCGTGCTCCAGGGTCGCAATCACCTAAGGAAGTGCACCGCGCCGTGCATTGCCTCCCCCCTTAAGTCGGGCCCTCGCGGCCTGGAACCTTCCCGCGCAACAGCGGTGCTACGGCCCGTCCCCATCCTTACGAGACTCTCGGTGATGAAGGGCGAACCCCGCTCGACGAATCTGGGCTACAAAGCAGTGGGGTGCGGGCACGTCGTCCGGCGCGCCTCAGGGGACCAGATACGCTCTGCCAGCGACGTCGCCGCTTCGGAGCGCGGCGACCGCCTTGTTGACTTCGTCGAGGCCGAATCGAAGCGCCGCGGCGGAGTGCAGCTTCCCGCTCTTCGCCAACTCGAGGAGCTCTGCGAGTTCTCCCTTGGTTCCTGCCAGGCATCCCGACACAGAAAGTTCTCTCATCACGAGCATCGAGGGATCGAGCGGCACAGGTCTTCCGCCGAGGCCCACGAAGACGATCCTCGCTCCGTTCGCTAAGCTGCCCGTATAGTTCCGCACGGATTCGTCGCTTGCCACGGTGTCGACCACAACATCGAGATTCCGCGCCTCGGTGACCCGTTTGATTTGATCGCTCAGGTCACCCCTCGCCACGCTCACTGCCGCATCCGCGCTGAACTTCTTCGCCATGTCCAGTTTCTCGTCGCGTCGATCCATGGCAATCACCTTCGCCCCGTTGATCTTCGCGATCTGAACGGCGTAGATCCCGACGCCTCCGACGCCGTAGATTCCCACGATATCGGACCTCGTGACCCTGCCGACCGTGTTCACGGCGTGATACGCCGTCAAGCCTGCGCAACCGAGAGTGGCGGCGAAGTCGAAGGGCACGTCCTTCGGAATCGGCACCAACCGGTCGGCTTCCACGGCGCAATAGTCGGCGAAGCCTCCGTCCCGCGAAGCGCCGTAGCTAGGTCGTTCGAATAGGTGCTCACACTGCGTCGCTCTGCCTTCGATGCAGTGCCTGCAAGCCCCGCAAGGACTGAAGAATTGCACGACGTTCCCATCGCCAACCTTCACACGGGTGACCGCCGCTCCGACCTCTTCGACCTCGCCCGCGAACTCATGACCGAGCGTGACGTTCGGCATGGCCGGGATCGCGCCATCGAGCATGTGCAGGTCCGTATGGCAAACGCCGGCGGCCTTGACCTTCACCAAGACCTCTCCGGGACCAATCTTCGGTTTCGGAGTTTCCCCGACTTTCAGCGGCTGGCCCACACCCTGAAATCTCGCGGCTCGCGGCATCTCCACGCCCCGGTTGGTGATCGTGAAGCGGATAGGGATACTTTGTGCCACGACGCCTTGAAGCCATCCGCCTCGTGCGGGCATAGAGGTCCAACGGTTGCGACTTAGCATTCGAAAAAACGAGGCGGACCCTGAAGGATTCGAATCCCGGGACGATGACAAGCGGCTTGCCGATGTTCAGCGGAATATCGACCCCAATGGACTCAATCGCCGCGGCGCGAGCGACCCTGATTCGATGTCTAATCCGGTCTCGCAAGCGTGAGGGTTCTTGCGGGGTAGTTGAACACAACACGGAAGCGGGAGAGAAGACCGCCTCCGATGAGATGGCTACCGAGTCCCGTCTCCGTGGAGACTCCGACAAGTCCGCGGAGCTCGATTGAGCCGAGCCGAAGGCTCTCCACCCGCCCGAGTCTTCCGGGAATCGGCATACCAAGACCCTGTCCTGCGAGGATCCCCTTTGACGAGTCGGAACCCGACCCGATCAACGGATGATCCACCTCGTCTTGTGATCCGGAGTCGACGAGGAAAGGGGAATCCTGGGCAGCGAGGCCCGGGATCTTCACCGTTCCAACGACATACGGTAACCGCTCTCGGATCTCCAAAGGCAGTCGCTCACCGCGCGCCGTCTCTCGGTACGAGGCGGGATCGGATACAGCCATGAGGCGCCGGGCATAGTCGATGTCTACAACGAAATGTTCGAGGAAATGATAACCGAGGAATCCATCCAGGCGTCGACCCCACGCGGGTTGGACGGGGCCGAGATCGGTGGCATGAAACCGTTGGCGTCGCACGACGAGGCCTGGCAACTGGAAGGAGACGTCCGGTATGACGTCCACATCGACCTTACCGGAACCTGCGCCTCGGACCTGGGCCTTGCCCGCGAAGGTCAGCCCCTCGGCCGTTGCTACGCCTCGATCGATGTAGTTTGTCCCAGCGCCTGAGTCCAACAAGAACCACAAGGGCCCGGCAGAATCCAAACGAATTTGAAAGAAAACCGCGGTCTTCGTGACTTCAACGGGAAACGAGGTGGTGCCGTCGGCATTCGCGAACGCGTGTAGATGGTCGGCATTCTCCGGCAATGAAATCCAGTGTCGCTCAACGCGATCGCAGTACATGAGCCCTTTCGACCAATAGGCTTTGGGCGCACAAGGCTGAGTCGCGTGAGTCACCGCCTGATGCCCATGGGTTGTGGGCAGGCCACCTCGAAACCTCGCCCCGGGATCGGTCCAGGTGGACACCGGGGGAGCCGACTGTCGGCTGTCAAATGGATCCTCTGCGACCGTCCCGCACACCCTCATCCGATTGCAGCGCTTGAAAGTCGAATGTAGGCTTGTCTTGCTCGAGCCAAGAGGTCGTCGTAGAGCAGTATTTCCTCTGCGGAAAATTGATTCCGAACAAGCTCCATGTACTGCTGGATTTTCGCAGTACCCGAGGTCCGCTGCGATCTGCGACTTATGACGATCATGCTAGTGCAATTTACGGAGATGCCGGGCAACTCGTTCTTGATCAACTCATAGTGCTTTTGGATGTAGGTTTTCCACTCCGCGATTTGGAAAGCAGCCTGGGTGGTTTCCGCAGTCGGCTGGCCCTTCCTCGTGGCAAGTTTCTTGCTCGGCTTTTCGAGCTCGACGAGTTTGTACGCGTTCCCGGGGTATTGGATCACGAAGTCCGGCTCGATGTATGCCTTGCCGAGGGGCGATTCTCCCTTTGGGTAGTAGAATCTAGGTTTCGACCTCGCCTCGCCATATACGTCAAGCAGGATCGGATTGGCCCTGAGGAACTCGTGGAAGACTTTCTCGTCTTCCTCGCCATGCAAATCCAGCAGACCTTGAAAGTCGTCGATAGCACGCTGAAGGGCTGAAAGCCGGTCGACGAACAGAGGCAGGTACGGCTCCGTCTTAGCAAAGGCCATCGCGCCTCCTCCTCTGAGCTGCGGCACCGCAGCATGCGCGAAATCTCTCTGGATGTCGACGTGAACCCGTGCCCGAATCGAGCGCGGTTCCCAGGCTGCCGCGTCGACATGGGGCAGAAGTTCGAGGTAGTGAAAGAAGCGCTTGTGGCTCCGATCCGCAGTCAAGAAACCAAGATTCCGAATAATCAGAGGATTCCAAAAGTCCGAATCAGGGGTTGGCAGCTTCACCTTCAGGATCCTCCCTATGGCGCCGAAAGTCAACCGCTTCACCAGCTCGGACCAGTCGAGTTTGTATGCAGCAACTCGAACATGGGTGGCCTGGTTCACGGTGATGACGGCGGAATCGTGCGGCTGCGGAAGCGATCCGTGCCAAACTTCGTCGGGCATCTCTTCTTGAGCGACGATCCGGTAGAGACCGATGTCTTTCCCCAGGAGTCCGTTCTTCTTGAGACGATCGACAACCTCCGACGGAACACGGGTCGTCGAATAGTCCACCATTAACGCAGGACCTCCGGCGAAAGCCCAATCGTAAGGCGGTTCCAACGAGGTGTCTGCGATGGCGGCTCCGTCTCGTGCCAAGTGACACTGCAGCTCCCCGGAGTAGAGGTAAGGTGAGATGCGGTATCGTGGAAATCCGGCCCCGACGGGAGGCGATGCGACGAACCGCTCGTACTCCCTACGGTAGCTGGCGACGTATTCCTTCAGATATGCCGCTGCTCCAGTTGCATCGATGGGCATTGTGGGAACTCACCAGCTACGCGCATATCAACACTTCGATCCGGTCGGTGAACGCGGGAATTCGGACGGTCTGCCCACTCCTGCTGAGGTCCTCGACCCGCAGACAAGCGAGCCGGGGATGGCGTGGACAAACGGTAGGCCGATAGTCATCTGTTGAGTCGCACTGCTCGACGCACTTCAGGCCGAACGACTCCTCTCGCTTCAGTCGCACCATGGCCCGTGGTCCTTGAGCCTCTCATTTCGGATATGTGGCGGGTTCCCGACGACCTAGCGGCGCACACTCCGATTCTTGGAGTCGTTCTGAGCCCAGTACTACTCGGAGATAAGGGAACAAGTGCCAGATCAGTTGGACTTGCGCGACGAAAGCTGCGAACGAGTTCAGGCCGAGCCCGCGCACCGGTTCAACGCTCTGTTGGATCGTCGGGGGTGCTGGTTACCCACAGCCGACTCCCACGGGAGCTCCTCGGGCTGTGATCGGCAGCGAGAAGCTCCTCGGAGCGAGAAGAAGTCCACGCGGTTGCGTCATCCATGGAAGAGTTGGCCGCCGAGATGCCCGTCAGCCTAGGACCGCCAAGGAGCTTGCAGGGCCCTTGTACGGTGCTCTGCGCTCATTTTCACTTCTCTCTCTCGCGCAGCTTGGTGCGGACTGCAGCCGCGAGGATCAGAAAGAGAGCGCCAATCCCTGCGATGGAGCCGATGGACAGTTTCGTGCCGACGGCCGTGTCCGAGGGGGACGATTGACCCGTCTGGAACTGGTAGTACATCAGCAGGAACGACGCGGTGCTGAACGCCACGGCCATCCCGATCGCCCAAGTTGGTGGCTCAGGCCATCTGTGTCGTTTCAGGCGGTACGCAAGGCAGAACGCCAGAGTGGCAGCCAACGGCAACTCCAGGGTGACCTCAGCCACCACGAGGGCGTACGTCATGTCGAAACACCTTTAATTGTGCCAAAGGTAGGAATATATTGGGACCCCGTCCTGCATTTCGCCTGCGATGTACACTCCCGTACCTCCGCCCAAATAGTCTATGGTCTCGAGCCACCCTAGCGCAAGCGCGTATCCGAAAATAGCCGTGGCGGCGATGAACGCTACGTCGCCCAATAACGCCACCGCGGCAGCGCCTCCCGCGGCACTGGCGCTTGCATGGGCCCAGTATTCGAGTAGCAATGCGATTCCGCCGGCGCCAAGCCCCCCGAATGTAAGATAGAGGTAGATTTGACGAAACTCCTGTTCCGTGAGGGTGATGCGCCACCAAACGTGACAGTGTGTCGTCCACCACCACCACCAGCAGAGTTGCGTGCTCTTGAACGTCGCCATCCCTGAAGGGTCAACCAAGTTCGTCGGGCTGTCGCGCGCATACAAATAGCCTTCTCCTGCCGGGTCCTTCTGGACGAACCGCCGCGCCCCCGGGTCGTACGCCCGAGCGCGGTAATGGTAGAGTTGGGACCCAGAATCCGCCTCACGCCCCGTGAACTGGAACGGGTTCGCGAGGGAGCCGCTGACGGTCGTGTCGCCCCACGGGCTGTACGTGTATGCATCAACCGTGGCCTGGCCCGCGTCCGTGATCTTCGACGTGGAGCCGAGGCCATCCCTTTGGTACGTGTAATAGAGTCCTCCCCGCAGTTGTTCCACAGGTTCGTCGACTCCCGGGCCGTGAGTGTACCGGGCTTGTCGGGCGCCTGCGGAGTCGTACTCCGCGGCGACATCCGACATGCCTCGAACCCCGGGGGCGTCGTATCGGTAGTAAGTCGGCGCGGAACACGCGGACGACATCCGCTCCCCGTTCGGCGCGTAGGTGTACGTGCACGTGCCCCTCGCCGTCATGCGGTTCTCGAAGTCGTATGCGAAGGACGTGTTCGCCTGGGTCGCCTTGTCGTACGCCCACTTCCGGTTGCCGTTGTTGTCGTAGCCGTAGCGCATGCCCGCCGTGCCGACCGTCATGTCCCACAGCCGGTCGTCCGCGTCGTAGGAATACGTCTTCGTCGTGGATCCTTTCTTTTCCTCGACGAGATTGCCGACCTTGTCGTACTTGTACGTGGTCACGACGCTGCCGGGTTCGGTCATCTTCGTCAGCCGTTCCAGCTTGTCGTACTCGTAGGATGTGGTGGAAGAGTTCGCCAGCGTGACCGAGAGGCGATTGCCCGCCTTGTCGTAAGTGTACACGAACCGTTCGATCAGCGTGCTGTCGGACTTCTTTGTCTCGACCTTCGTGAGCCGAAGTGCGGCGTCCCAAGTGTTCGTCGTGAGGACCCCGTTCGCGTACGTGGTCGATGTCACCCAGGAGTCCCTGTCGTACACGTACGTTGTGACCCGGCTCTCCGGATCCGTGACTTTCCACTGGCGGTCCGCCGAGTCGTATGCGTACGACGTCGTTCCGCTCTCCGGGTCCAACGTCGTCAGCCAGTTTCCGTTCGCATCGTACGTGTACGTGGTCGTCTTCGAAAACGAGCCGTAGTTCATCGTCACGCTCGTGACCCGGTCCAGCTCGTCGTACGCGGACGTCTTCGTGTAGCCGAAGCCGACCTCCGAGGTGGGGTTCGAGCCCTTGTCGTACACGAGGGTCACGGTCGAGCCGCCTGGATATTTCGTCGTCGTGAGTCGGTTCGATTTGTCGTAGGAGTAGGTCGTGGAGGCGCCGTTCGCATCCGTCCGGCCGATCCCGTTCCCTGCAGCGTCGTATCGGGAAGAGGTCGCGTATCCCATGGGCGAGATGACCTTAGTCTGGCGGTCGTACGCATCGTATTCGTACGAGGTCACGTGGTTGTTCGCGTCCTTCACGGAGAGGAGGTAACCCCGGAGGTCGTACGATAGCGTCGTCTGGTTGCCGAGGGCATCCGTGAGGACTTGGGCCCGACCGTTCGTGACGTTGACGGAATAGAGGGTCGCGAATCCGTTCGGATCCGTGGCCTTCGTCCGATCCCCGCGCGCGTTGTACTCGAACGACGTGAAGTTGCCGACGGGGTCCGTCACCTTGGCGACACGGTCGTCCGCGTCGTACGCTGTCGTCGTAACGAATCCGAGCGGGGAGGTTACCGTCGTCTGCCGGCCGCCGGCGTCGTAGCCGTATAGCGTCACGTCGTTCAAGGGGTCCGTCATCTTGGTCCGGTATCCGTTCGCGTTGTACTCGAACCAGGTGTCGAAGCCCCGGAAGTCCTTCGATTTGTTCAGGAAGCCGAGGGCGTCGTAGTATAAGTAGGAAGCATTGTTCCTCGCGTTCAGGACTTTGATGAGGTTGTCCTTCCCGTCGTACGTATACGTCGTGGTATAACCGCGGAAGTTCGTCCGAGACTTCAGGAGCACGGAATACCAGGCCCCGTAATTCCGCTCGGTCCACGCGGAGGAGGAGACGTTGCCGCCCGGGTCCGTCGTGGACAGGAGATTCGAGCGGTAGTCGAAGTCCATCGTCCAGGCGTTCCCGCGGCCATCCGTCATCTTGATCTTGTTCATCTCTCCGTCCCAGACGTGGGCGCTCGAGTTCCCTCGGCCGTCGCAGCACGAGGGCCCGATCGAAGGGCCGGACGCCTGCGTCGGGTTCCCGAAGGAGTTCAATGCGAGGCTCGTGGTGAAGCCCCGCGCATTCGTAATCGTCCGCGTCGTCGCGGTCGAATAGGCAATCGCGTACTGCCGGAACTGCCAGACGACGGATCCGGATTGATACAACCCGAGCCAGATCTCCGTCACGCGGCTCGAGCCGTCGTACGTGAAGGCGGTGCGCTTCCCGACGGGATCGATGATCGCGGACATCTTGCCCGACGCATACGTGTAGTTCTCGTAGAAGTTCATCGGGTCCTTCACGGCGACCAGGTTCGAGGATCCGTCGTACGAGTACGTGACGACGCGGCTCAACGGGTCCGTTGCCGTGATGATCCGGTTCGACGCGTCGTATCCAAGGGTGAGGGACTTGCCAGAGTCGTCCGCGATGCTCGTCAGGCGGCCGTTGCCGTCGTACGTCAGGGTGACCTTGTTCCCGTTCTTGTCGGTGATCGTCGATAACCGACCGGCGGATGTAAAACCCTCCTTGCTTCCGTCCGTGCGCCACAAGGTGAACGTCGCGTCGCCGTTCTTCACGAGGCGGGACGTGATTCCGCGGGGCGCCCCGTACCCGCCCGACCCTGTCTTCGGGGTGAAGATGAGCTGCGAGCCGCCCCCATCGTTCCAGGTGACGTTCAGGTCCGGGTTCACGACGAGCTTCTCGGCGTAGTTGAAGGTCCAGCCGTTCCCGAATGGTCCGACCTCCGAGCCGCGTAGGCTGTTGTACGACCGGACGAGCGCGAGGGGGAAGGCCCGAGCTTGGACGGAGAGGTCCCGCTTCGAGTACCAGAGGTTGCCATTCACCGCGTTCGCGAGTCCGCCCACGTACGGGAACCAATTCTCGAATCCCGTGTTCGCGATCGGGTTCGTCGTCGGCGTGCCCTCCGTTGTCGTCAGCTCCGCCAGCTCCGGCGTATAGTCCACCCCGCTCGTCAGGGTCACCCGGAGCTGGTAGTACCGCTGCCGGTCCTGGTCTGGGGCCGCGGAGAACACGCCGACCGACATGTCCGACTTCAGGTTCGTCCACGGACCCCAGGTCACGTTGTCCGCCGAGCTTCGGATCCGCACGTGGAGCTGGTTGTGATCGCTCACGGTCCCGCCGACCTTCGTCTGGATGGGACGGTTCGTCACGCCGGCGTCCCGCACGGGTGTCGTCATCGTGCCCGAAACGGTGTTCCAAACGCGGACGCTGTCCACTTTGATCGTCGGGTTCGTCGCCGCGGTCCAGACCTGGATGTGGCCGCTGATCGGGGAAGGCGGCGACGGATCCGTGAGGGCCAGTTTCTGGACGCCTTGCCACCAGACTTCGAAGTAGTTCCCCGACGCGACGATCTTGACCGAGTACGCGGTCCCCGTGGCGATCGTCGTCGTGAAGCTGCCGAGCGTGGTGCTGACCCCGCCGATCCACTTCTCGAGGGCGATGTATCCGGTGGCACCGTTGACGAACACTTGGTATTTGTTGTTCACGTCCACGCGGCGGAAAGCGAAGCCGGCGCTGCCGAGGGTGACGAAGTTCACCGTGAAGGCGAACTTCTGGTCGGACCAGGGGCCGCCCGCGTGGACTGAGGCGCCGGCGGGCACCTGCATCACGCCGCCCGTGAAGGTCACCGCGCCGGCGTCGATCGTCCAGATCTCGTTCGTGTTGTCGTTGAAGTTGTCCGCGAGCCACCCGATCTTGATCGTGTGTTCGCCGCGGTCTTCCGTCGCATCCTGGAATGTGCTGGCGCCCCATCCAACGGCCGAGCTCAGGGTCCACGTCGGGTCGACGTATAGCGGATACGCGGCGTGGGCGAGCATGTCCGCGTTTAGGGTCAAGTTCAGGACGCCGCTGGAATAGCTCAGAGACGTGACGGCGTTGGACCACATCTGCGGGAGGGGCGAGGAATCCCACGCGTGGAACCCTCCCGCGGTCCACATTGTTGGACCAGACGGAACCTTCAGAGTGATCGTGTTGTTCGCGATGCGGATGTCCAAACCGGTTGTCGCGAACGTCAAGGAGATGACGGGTGATGGCGGGGCCATCGGAATTGCGATTGTCTCCTTAATGGCCTCGGCGCGGAACTCGTAGGTTGCGCCGGGAATCTTTGCCTGGACGAACGTCGCCCCCAATCGGGTAATGGACACGGAGGTCGGGGCGTCCGTGGTCTGGTAGGGCCACTCCCCCGTCGACCGATTCAGGGAACTGGTGGGCCGCCAAGCGCCGTCCGATCGCTGGAAGGTCCGGAGGTAAGTCATTTCGACTGTGCCGTCGGGATCGACGATACGTTCCCATCCTGGACCGTACGTAACGGACCGCGCGGCAGAGGGTTGAGCGAGTGGTTGAACGGTTTCTGCCTTTGCCGCCCGAGATGTAACGGCGAAGGCGACCGAGATCAGGAGCAGCACGACAACGCCGGCAAACAGGCGTCGACCCGTGCTGGAGGCCAACCTCTCCGCCGACGATTGCGACCGAGGCCTCGGAGGAGGTTCGGCGGTGGACGTGTCGTCACCCGCGCGTTCCGTCCCTTCCGAGGGGGTCGGTCCCGCGCAGCGGGTGCTCGAGTCGACCTCGGTCGCGGTCTCCCAAAAACTGCGCACGTCCCCATCCGCACCCTCTCTCATACAAATCATTACCGAAGATGATAACAAGTATGACATGTCTACGGTTGCCATACGAATATGTCAGCTGAAATGTTCTGTGTTCATCCGCGAGAAACGAGGCCCAGACCGATCTCCGACTCTCGTGCCGGGGCCCTTCACTCGCGAGGAACGTTGTTGGATACTCGAGCACCGCCTCGCAGGATGCAAAGCCAAGATGCCGAGATCGCGCGGGAACGCAGTGGTGCTCGAGCGAGGACCAACGGCCTACCGACTGTCCAGGTGCCTCGTCGCCGGGGGATGAAGATCCTTTCCGGTCTCTCGCTCTTGAATCAGCCGCTTCCAGAAGAGCGATGAGGGCGGAACACGGCAGAGCCCACGTTGGGCCGGTGCACCAGGTGATATGCGAAAACGGGACAGGCCGCAGTACGAGACGAAGGATCTCCACCCGGATCCGCGAGCCCCCGGCCTATCCCGGTTCCGACGCCCCGCAGCCAGTACTCTCCACCGCTAGGCCGCAGACCCGCGCGAACGACCTGTCCCGCGTCAGACGTCGCTGCCCATGCCGCTTCGTGATCACCTCGATGAAGAGGTCGGGAATCGAGGGTTCCTCACCGTGAGCAATCAGCAGGGCGCCTCCGCAGACATCAATACCGGCCCTTGTCCGGAACGCCTCGCGAAGTTTCGGATAGGCTTTCACCGAGGAGGACTCGCATGCCGAACGGGAACGTGTCCGTCCCCGCGATCGGACCACTCATGCTCCCGTGAGAGAACCATCTCGGAACGATTAAGTACTGCGCGGGCTGAGCACGAGACCCCCCTCGGCCTCGCGGCGATTTCCGTGTCAGGGAGACGACAGCTGAAGGCGAAAGTCTGTTTGGTCGGCGAAATCGCCGTGGGCAAGACGTCCCTCGTCCGCCGCTACACCGTCGGGAGCTTCGATGAACGATACACGACCACCCTCGGCATCAATCTCTCGAAGAAGGTCGTCGATCTTCCGCCGTCGCATGGCGACCCGCCCGCACATTTGGAGCTGATCGTATTCGACATCATGGGACAACGGAAACTTCGGGACCTCCTGACGGAATCCTACTTCAAGGGCGTTCAAGGGCTCCTGGCGGTCTGTGATGTTACGCGGCGAGAGACCCTCGAGGAACTGCCGAACTGGATCGAAATGGCCGAGGAGGTCGCAGGTCGGGTTCCGCTCGTGATTGCTGTCAACAAAATGGACTTGGCAGGGGACTTGCGGTTCGGCGAGAGTGACGTGTCTCAAGTCGCCCGCGTCTACGAAGGCGAATGGCTCACGACATCCGCAAGAACGGGCGCCAACGTCGAGGAGGCCTTCCGTCGTCTAGGCACGGCATTGGTCGCACACCACAGGTTACGCCCTAATGCTGGGGAGGCTCTCGCGATCGCGCATCCGGACCAACAAGGGAGTCCTTAGCCCTGTGGACCGTCGGTTGCGAGGAGCGGACCCGCGCTCGTGACCTAAGCACCGGTCAGGTATGCGTCGACTGCCGGACTGGTCGGCCGGCCTCGAACGGACCGTGCCCGATTCGGCGCCCTCACGAACCCCTGCCCCTTTCGTGCATCTCGATCGCCTGTCCTCTCATTGTTTCGCGCTCCCGCCTTTGCCGAAGAACACGTAAGGCAGCGAGCCGCGCTTCACGAGCTTCGCCAGGAGGAGCGGAATCTCCCCGAGCTTCGTCGAGTCCACGA
>WNEY01001286.1_pt1 | contig 17475 bp, 16 predicted proteins | sample 5400531 | NCBI WGS metagenome assembly WNEY01 (sample SAMN13153338, study PRJNA577476) | soil metagenome | isolation source: 200 cm saprolite under Douglas fir tree site 1 | place: USA:California | collected 2015-04-18
CGAACATCGAGAGCGTAGCTTCGCGCAACGAAGGTGTAACCGGAGGCGACCGCCATGGCAATTGGGTTTACTCGCTCCACGATAGCGGGTGCGGGCATGGATTTTGTCTTGACTCCCTTGGGGAGAGTGGGAGATGCTTGACCTTTCGTCAATCCATAGACTCCGTTATCGTAAAGGACGTATGTGAAGTCCAGATTCCTCCTACCCGTGTTGACGAAGTGTCCGGCTCCTATGCCGAGCCCGTCTCCATCACCACCCACGGCGACAACAGTCAATCCCGGATTAGCCAGACGGGCACCAGTGGCGATTGGGAGTACGCGGCCATGGAGTGTATGGAATCCGTAGGCGTTTACAAAGTGTGGAGTCTTACCTGAGCATCCGATTCCCGAGAAGATTGCGACCCTATGGGGTTCTAGCTGCATTTCCAGAAGGGTCATCTGAATCGCGTTGACGATTCCAAAATCGCCGCAACCGGGGCACCAGTCGTTGTGAACCTGTGTTCGGTACGTCTTTAGCTCAAGCATGAGATACAGTAACCTCTTTCATTCCGTTCTTTATTATGTCTTTGACGCCTTCGTAGATTTCGTTTTGGGAAAACGGTCTTCCATCGAACTTCACAATAGTGTTGTCCATTCCTATACCGGTTTTTTCGCGGATTAACCCTGCCATCTGAGCCGAGTAATTGTTTTCAATTGCTATTTTTCTCCGGGCAGAACCGAGTACCTGCTGGACGAGGTCAGTTGGGAAAGGGTTGACGTATCGCACCTGCAGAAAGTTTGTTTCTATCCCGTCGTTCTTGAGGTCTTCCATTCCGTCGAGTATAGCTCCCTTTGATGATCCCCAGGCGACGAGTGTAATGGGAGCGGACTTGGGTCCGTGTAAAGCTGCCTTTTTTGAATCTGGAATGACTTGTCCCGCCAGCTCTATCTTTCTCATTCTTTTCCTCATCATCTTGATTCGGATATCCGGTGCCTCGGTGATATGGCCATATTCATCGTGTTCATCTCCAGTTGTCCAGAAGATTCCACCTTTCTGGCCTGGAATTGCTCGGGGTGAAATGCCCAGTTCTGTCCAGCGGTAGCGCCTGTAATCTGTGCCGGTGGCAAGATCTGATTCTCGGACCAAGTCTCCCCGATCGACCTTTAGACCGTCGCCGTTGAATGGAGCTATGTCTTGGTAGGTGCTTGCCAGGAACTTGTCGGTTAGCAGTATTACGGGCACTTGATAATGCTCGGCGTAGTTGAACGCGTCGAACGTGTCGTAGTAGGTTTCGACCACGTCTCCCGGTGCGATAATTATCCTGGGAAATTCTCCATGGGCAGCATGGAGTGCAAATCTCAAGTCTGCTTGCTCAGTCCGAGTTGGTAATCCCGTTGCAGGACCTGCTCGCTGGTATAGTATTACAACGGGCCCGGGCGCCTCGGTAATTCCTGCCCATCCCAACCCTTCAGCCATAAGTGAAAATCCTGGTCCAGAGGTAGAGGTTGAAGATCTGAGACCTGCGTGCGCGGCCCCCGTCGCCATGTTGATGGCGGATATCTCGTCCTCTGCCTGTACGACTATCATGTTGTAGTCTTTTTGGTGAGACTCCAGATACTCGCTCTCGTCCGTCGCCGGTGTAATGGGGTAGTAAGTTTGGAACCCGCATCCAGCTTTGAGTTTGGCGATGGCTACTGCTTGGACGCCTCTGATCATCATTCGCTTTCCGGATAATGGCTGCTTTCGAAGTTTTGTTGGAAAAGCATCTTCGCCAAAACTCATTTTCGCGTAGTCGTATCCATGTTTTGCGGCACTGACGTTCAAGTCGCCGAGCGCGGCCTTTCGTCCCGTGAACCCTTCTCTGATAGCCTCGGTGGCAAGGTCGAAGTCGTAATCGGCAAGGCCTAACGAGGCGCCAAGGGCGATTGTATTGACCATCACTTGGTACTTGCTGAGTTCCTTGTCCTTTCCAAACTCTTTCAGAGCGTCAACAAGGAGATCCATGTAGGGGATAGGAAAAAGTTTGATGTCGTCTCTTCCAAAAGATTCTGGCGTTAAGTTAAGACTGCGGTCGTAGATTATTCCGCCCCCGGGGCTGACTTCGTGTCTATGACCTCGATGGGTCGGGTGTACCTTGTTCAAGTCGCCGAATATTGTTTCTCGATCGAGGGCGACCAGTAGGTCTACCCAGTCAACATGGGAGTGAGGCGCTTTCGATTCTACCCTGAGCCTGTAATAGCTGTGCTCCCCCTTTATGTTAGAGTGATATTCGATGTTGGCAAATATGTGAAGCCCTCCTCTAATGCATGCCTTTGCAAAGCTCTCTGCTACCGAGTTGATCCCGCTGCCTTGGGGACCGCCTATCATCCAAGTGAAACTGTTAGTTACTGTCAAATTCACGCACCACTATGTGATCGTCTACTATAGAAAATTCTTTGCCCCACGAGGTTCATGGTCCTCAGACTCAGAATGAGAGTCGGTCTGAGCCGATCGTGAAGCGATCCGCACCGAAGAAACAAGCGCTATATACGTAGAGTCTAGCGAGAACTCGTTTCACCATGAATCAGATGGGACGCGCGGCACTGGCTGAGGCTTACGGGACGTTTCTTCTCACCATGATTGGTCCAGGGACAATCATAGCCGTAACCGCTCTCGATGGCTCGAGAACGAGTGCTGGGCTGGGCTTCATCGGTCTTGCCCACGGGGTGGCGTTGCTAATGGCGGTCTACACAATAGGCCGGCTAACGGGTGCTCACATCAATCCTGCGGTGACAATCGCTCACTGGGCCACCCGGAGAATAGAGACAAAGAAGGTAGCACCCTACATTCTCGGCCAACTTGCGGGCGCATCTATTGCAGGGTTCGTCCAGCTGGCCTTGTGGACATCAAGCAACAACCCAAGCCTCGTGTTCGCCGCGCACTCAACTTTTCTTGGAAACACCGTTCCTAGCCCCGAATTCGGGCTTGGAGCGGTACTCCTAGCCGAGATAATAGGAACGGCCATTCTTGTCTTCACAATATTCGGCGCTACGAGCAAAGCTGCGGACCCTAACCGGGCAGGAGTCACCATAGGATTCGCTCTCGCGGCCATCGTCTGGATGTTCGGCCCGATTTCCGGAGCGTCTCTCAATCCGGCTAGAACATGGGGGCCGACAATAGCTTCAGCGGTCTTCAGTTTTACCCCGCTGGGAAATCTATGGATCTACGTCGTTGGACCAATCCTCGGGGGTCTGCTGGGAGCCTTCCTCTATGATGTCTTTGGGTAGACCTCTAGCGAGGCGTTGACGTAGAACCATTGTCATCTCGAATTGCGACTCTGTTCTTAGGGTCTGATTGCCGAACGCTTACGGCCTGTCCTGTTGTTGGGCTAAACTGGCGCAAATGCCCTAGAAAGGGTGACGACTCTCTCCTCCAAGCCGACCTGGGAGAGTGTTCCTCCACGATGGTTGGATCTTTCCTCTGGTGTTTAGTATTGGCCCTCGAATCTAGGCAGGAGAGCTTCCTCTTACTCGACGAGGAAATGCTTGAAAGACCCCTGGGGGGTTCTCTTGATTGAGCGAAGTCTGACGCGTTAAAGGTCTGGCTGACTCATGCCTTTGTTTGAGCCGCTGTTGCCGGCTGGACTGGCGGGGGCGTGTACCCGGGGTTGACTCTCTGGTTGATCTCGTTCGCTAAGGCGTGTCCGTGAAGGACAACGGTGACTTTCTTGACTCCCTCAAGCTTGGACGTTAGCGTCCGTATGTTCATTCCTATGTCTTCTGCGAAGATCGGCGGACAGAATGGTGCAGTCAAATGATACTTGATGAGGATCTCTCCGTCAGGCTGGATGTTTACCTCGTCAACAAGATGCATCTCGGTGATTGGAAGCCCAATCTCCGGGTCTACAACCTTCTCAAGCTCTTTTTCGATCGCTTCGAGAGTGACCATTCTTTCCCTCAGTAGAGGCGTGCTTGTTTCGATTTATACGTTCCTTGACGCGGGAACGGACGCAATCGCGACCGAGTGACTCGGTTTTGAGAGCCGAGTACCACGATTATGACATAAGTTATGTTTAAATAGATTTTACGGAGAATCTGCTGGTGTAGTCTTATTGATCATTCCGTGTGAAGTAGCAGCAAAATCGGTCATCCCAGCATTACGAGCAATGATAGCCCGCGAGCTAATAGAAGACTACGGAATGAAACAAGAACTAGTCGCAGAAAGATTGGGAATTACACAAGCTGCTGTAAGCAAGTACAGGCACCAAGTTCGAGGAGAAGCAATAGACTTGGGAGCTGCAGCAGAGGTCCGTAAGATGAGCAGAGACATAGCCTCCACACTCGTCGATAGCCCGAACCCGCTAGACGTGTCAAGAAAGTTCTGTCAAGCCTGCACAGACATTCGCGCGCTAGGCCTGATGTGCGAGACATGCAAGAAGGTTGACCCCGACTGGGATGTTGAGCATTGCACAATCTGTTTCGGGCATCACAGTTGCGCCGAGATCGTAAGCATTGAGCCTAGTAGCATCGCAAAGTACAGAAAAATCCCGATTCAACACTAACCGAACTGAGGATCGAGGTCCCCAGCCAATTTTCCAGCGAATTACGGTAGTAAATGAGTAGACAATCTTCGGTTTAGCAACCGGAACTGTCGATCGGGGCTCAGTATCTGATAACCCCTCCACTGGAGGATTTTCTGTATGGTCCCCTTTTGCGTTTGCGAGCTTTATCCTTAGATTCTCTTCTGCGAATCATTTTGTCTTCAACGCTCACAGACTCAGTCTCCCTAGGTTCGCTCCTGTTTGTGCTTCCTAACGACTCAATCCCTTTAAATTGCTCTCTGTTGGAGATTTGGAGACTCTAGGAGGCTCCAAATAGCTTGAGGCTAGGCTTCGGCAAGCCAAAACAGAAAGATCTTGTCGAGACCAGTGCTGAGTCTATTGTTGCCAACAGGCTAAAAGAGCTCTGTGGAGGGGATGGCGATTTCTACGGAGCGATGTCCCGCCTCATGTTCCTTGACCCAAAAAAAATCATAACACCATTAGATCGTGTTCTAGGCGATGCTCAAAGCTTCGAGGCCCAAGGAAACAAGTTGCGAGCTGAGGTCGCTTACAGAATAGCCGGAGGAATATCTCTCTACAAAGGTGACCTTGATGGCGTCAAAAAGTATTTCGAAAAGGCGGCCTCGTTCGCAGGCGATTCACACCCGGAGTATCAAGTCATTCTCAAGAGGAGTAGCGATGCACTGAACGTTGCTAGAAAGTACTACGAGGAATTTGGCTCGATGATCATGCAATCATAGGGTTGCAGTACAGGCCTACTGTGTTATTCTGAACCCTCGAAACTCGCCTTTGAAATCGAACCAGTCGACACCAACATTCCTCACTCTCGCCCCGGGAGGACCGACGTGGCAGAACTGGATGAGCTTGTCAAGTGCCTCCTCGTCTCCTTCAGCGACTACTTCAACACTGTCATCCGGAAGATTCCTTACCCAACCGGTGATACTCAGTTGCCTTGCTAGATAGGTGATCTCGCGCCGAAAAGACACGCCCTGTACAAGTCCAGTGACGATTACTCGCACACGAAGGTGCAAGATCGCACGCTAGTTTTCTGTTCTATATTCGCTTTCGCCGTCCGAGGAAGATCGGGAAAAAGATGTTCTATGCGATGGGGGGCCCAACAACTTGGGCTAAGGGTTGCTGGGGTGAAGGTTCCTTGGCAACCTCAACGACTTCCTGCACGAGGCTCTGAGTTTTCAGCCCATTCATGGCAGAGAAGGCATCTAGGGTCATGTAAATGTCTCCAGCGTCTTCGGCCTCCAGCCTCAAACCCATTCTTACAAGAACCTCTCTAGTTCGCGGAAACGACACCAGAAGATCTCCGATAGTAGTGTCGCCACGAATATTTTCACTAGTTAAGAAGTAGCGTTCTCGAACAGGAGGTTCGGCTTTGACAGGCTTCAGCACAACCTCCGCCGGAACCGCAACAGGCTTCTTCATCTCGCCCTTCTTTCGAGGACGTCCAGACCCCGCGGGTTTGCTAGGTTTAGCCTTCTTCGCCGTTTTCCTCGCCTTTCGAGGCTCAATGTGTCTTTTCTTTGCCATGTAGTACCCTCATTCACCTATGTATAGCGGAACGTGCGTTAAAAGATTCTCGGCTGGCCGCAGGTTCGAGAGCCGATTGCTTTGATGAGTCTACTGTCCAGGCTCAATGGACCAGGCGATTGGAAGTCCTTGGGTCGGCAGTTCCGCTCGTTTGGCGGCTCGGGTTCTGAGATCATCCACAATGCCTGCGACGGTCGAGCTCGAATATTCTTCAATTTTTCCTTCGTCTGACAGTCTGGCGATAGTGGGATCTAGGGGAATGGCTCCCAAGAATGGTAACCCTAGGCTCGAAGCCAGTTTCTCTCCTTTCGGCTCTCCAAAAATATTCATCGTCTCGCCGCAACTGGGACATTTGAGATAGCTCATATTCTCCACTAGTCCAAGAATAGGTGCATCCATTTTTTTGGCCATGTTGACAGCCTTGGCAACGATCATTGAGGCAAGGTCCTGAGGGGAGGAAACCACAACGACGCCATCTAAGGGTAGTGATTGGAACACGGTCAGAGGTGCATCGCTGGTCCCCGGTGGAAGGTCTACGAGAAGGTAGTGAAGTTCTCCCCAGTCAACATCCCAGTACAACTGGCGAATGACGCTGTTAACGATAGGTCCTCGCCATATGACAGGCATGCTGGGGTCGTCCAAGACCAGATTGATGGACATGACCTTGATCCCGCTCCTTGTTCGGAGAGGAATGATGCCTCCGGTAGGCCCCTTCTGGGGTTTGCCAGCTAGGCCTAGAACTTTTGCAATGCTCGGCCCGGTAAGGTCCGCGTCTAGAACTCCGACCTCATAGCCACGCCTCCTAAGCTCCGAGGCGAGCGTGCTAGTGACGAAGGATTTCCCCACTCCTCCCTTCCCGGAAATTATCGCGATTATGCTTCGTATGCCCCGTCTCCCAAGGCGCTCAATTCCGGGACCGACCTTGCCCCCATTTTTTGTGGAAGAGGATTGTGTTGCTGCGGTTTGCAACTTGAGCTTTAGTTCTTCCAGTTCTTTTCTGGTCATAGTGCTAGTATCAACTTTGACAGATCTCACGTCCCCCGGTTTTCGCACCGCATTTTCCACGTCTGTTTGGAGAGTCTTTGCTAGCGGGCAATGAGCCACGGTTAGAGCAATCTTTACGGTAACGTTGCCGTCCTCGACAGCGACGTCCTTAACCATCCCCAGATCGACGATGCTTCGACCAATCTCGGGGTCTAGGACGTTCTTCAGCCTCTCCATGATTAGGTTCTTATCAACCAAATGACGTCCCTCGTACTCGATATGATAAGATCGCTTTCTTACGTATTTACACCCTCCTCCATCCGTCACGAGGGAAAGGACAAGGTCAGATCTTGACGATGGCATGATGCCAGTTTCTGAGAAAACGAGGAGGGCTCTGAAAGACTTCGGCCTCACAGAGTACGAGGTCAAAGCGTACATTGCTCTTGTCGAGTCTAGTCCGATGCCAGCAAGCAAACTAAGCTCGACCGCCGCAATCCCGTACTCGAAAATCTACGAGATCCTTGGCAACCTTGAGAGGAAAGGCTGGGTGGAATCTGAACAAGGAAGACCAAGCAAGTATTTTCCGAAACCACCGTCCGCCGCCCTTGAATCATCGAGATTGAGAACCGAGAACACGCTGAAGTCCAGTCAATCCGAGGCCATGTCCGAGCTACAGCCCCTCTACGAGAGGAAGGGGGTCCAAGAGAGACCGGATATATGGATCGTCAGAGGGCAGAACAATATTCTCGATAGGATTAAGGAGACTCTTGGACGCACGAGAAAGGAACTCCTTGTGGCTATGCCGATCGTTCCGGAGTCCGTAATCTCTATCGCTGCCCCACTACTGTTGCTTATGAGTAGCCGCGGTATCAAGGTTTCAGTCATGGTTCCAGAAATGACGGATAAGGTGGCCATCAAGAAACTGAAAGAATTGGCGGAGGTAAGAGTACGAGGACAAATGTTCGGTGGGGGAATGATCTCAGATAGTAACGAAATAATCATCCTTCTCGGGGAAGAGCCTGAGAAAGGACTTACCCTGGCTATTTCCTCTGCCCACGAGGGCCTCGTAAAGTTTGGAAAAATTTATTTCGAATTCCTCTGGGAAAACTCCAAGCCAGTCTAGGAAAACGCTGACCGGAGCTCCGAGAAAAGGTAAAAGACTGTGATGCAGAGACTCGGGCGATGCTCCGGTGGTGTAGCCCGGTTAAGCATAGCGGCCTTAGCCTGAGAAACAGGTGGCCAGTCGAGCTCAGCTGGGCAAGCGGCAGAGAAGCAGGATGTCTCCTGAGCCGTTGATCGCGGGTTCAAAAGCGGATGGCTGCGGAAACTCCCGCCCGGAGCACCACAATAAGACGCGGGGGTACCATAGCCAGGTCAAATGGGCAGTGGGCCGAAGCAGCGCCCGCCTTGGGCTTAGGACCCTGTGGCGAAGGCCTTCGTGGGTTCGAATCCCACCCCCCGCACCATTTCATGCAGTCAGCCCACAAAGCTTCCCATTATTTTTGCAATAGTGTAAGATGGCATTCTTATAGATGACAGCTTGGAAGATATTGAGTATAGGCGTCAAGGTTGGCTTCGGCGCGATCCTCAACAATTTGCATTCTGCTGATCTTGACCGTTTTGCTATCTCTGCCGATCCCGAACCAAGCCATAGGCCTTACATCGAAGATTACTGTTGGACAGAAATATGTCACGATGAACATGCAGTTGAGGCTGACTGAAAACTTTACGGATCTGCCTCAACTAAATGTCAATCTAACCAATGCAACGGCGCTCGTCAGCCCTATCCAGACTGCTCTTCAGAGGAAAGTTCCTTCTGCCTCCATCCATCTGTTACAGCTTCGGGCCAATACTACTCTTTTGAACCAAATTCAGCATCTTTGGCTTCTCCAGGAGAACTACACCATCGTAATCGCGGGTGCGATTACGTCGACTGGGTCTAGAGTAAGTTCTGACCTCGCGTTTCTATCAATGAATGAGTCAGACTCGATCAACATATCAAATGTCGAGCTGAACACCGTTGGATCCTATTACCTTCTCGGTCCCTTGAAAAATCTTCCAGCGACGACCTCAACTGGCTATTTCTTTGACGGAGAGACCTTTAGGAGCACAGTTATCCCTGGACTAAACACTCAAAGGTTTAGGTTTCTCGACTTTACCTGGGTCCCCTCCATTTCCACCTGGAGCCGACAAGACGATATTCTCAAGCAATCTACTCAATGGGACCTGAGCCCGAGCACGACCAATCTCTTCCAAGGCGGCTTTCCATTCAACCTCACGGTCGGACTAACGAGGCGGGAGAACACGTACCTCCCAATCTACGAGGCAATTTTCGACCCTTCACTACAAGTGACAGTCTCTTCAAACGCGTGGGCAGGCGGCACGATGATCTACTTCGACCTTCCATCTCCCCTGACGGCTCTCATGACAACCATCGCAGTTTCGACGCTGGCTATAGCATTAGTTGGTTTTGTCATGGACCGCCGTCTTACGCGACCCATTGGGGCCAGAAGAAAGAAGAGGAGTTAGCCGGAAGGAGAAAAGACTTTGAAAGATTGTGCCGATGGTGAAGGAGTTGGTTTGATGTCCATGAAACCCTTGTCACTACCCTACGCACTCAATCGTTAGTTGATCTAGTTCAGATCATGAGGCCGGATTCCGAGTAAGAGAATGGTTTCAAGTGTATAGGTGGCACGCCACGTAGTGGCCCTTGCTAGCTTCCACCAACTGGGGCTCTTCCCTGACACACCTTTCATGAGCGTATGGGCATCGTGTGTGGAACCTGCATCCTGATGGAGGATCAATGGGGCTGGGAATCTCCCCGCTTATCACATCTTTGGTTCTCTTCGATTCTGGGTCTGGAACCGGAACCGCCGAGATTAGAGCCTGACTGTATGGATGAAGGGGCTGGTCCACTAACTCTTGGGCTGGGGCTAGCTCCATGAATTTTCCCAAATACATAACCGCGATTCTATCTGCGATGTGCTTCGCTAAAGCAATGTCATGAGAGATGAATATTATAGAGGCGGAATGCTTTTTCACCATATCAATCATGAGATTGATTATCTCAGCCCTAATGGAAACATCAAGCATCGAAACAGGTTCATCTGCAACGATGAAACTTGGGTCAAGGATGAAAGCCCTGGCCACGGCCACCCTCTGACGCTGTCCGCCGCTCAGCTCGTGTGGATAGCGGTACAGATATTCCTCGGGGGGAAAAAGCTCAACCTCGGAAAGGATCTTCTTCACCCGTTCCTCCACCTCAGCCTCTCCCTTCGCTATTCGCTGGACCCTCAACGGTTCCGCAACAATTTCCTTGATAATAAGTCGCGGATTCAGTGACTCAAATGGGTCTTGAAACACGATCTGCATTAGCCTGCGGAGAGGCTTAAGCTCCCGATCGGTGAGAGTCGTAATGTCCCGACCTTGGAAGTGGACACTCCCGCTGGTCGGTTGGACGAGGCGTAATAGGACCTTACCAAGGGTAGTTTTTCCGCTACCGCTCTCCCCCGCCAACGCGAAAATCTCCCCTTTCCCAACGGAGAAGCTAACTCCATCGACGGCCTTGACAGTCTGCTCGTTCTTGGAAAGCAGAGTCTCAAAGAAACCCTTGCGCAGAGGATAGTGTTTCCGGAGGTTTTCAATCCTCAGCAACTCGTCCCCCACTACATCACGGGACTGTGTGTCGTTTTGGCTATCGGGTTTTGATTCCAATCATAGCTCACCTAGTAGAGATGACAGGCGACATTATGGTTCTTCTCCGTGTGCTCCAACAGTAAGGGTTCCTCCTTTTTGCAAATGTCCATCACGTAGGGACAACGAGGGTGGAATCTGCACGCGGCCGGTGGATGGAGCAGATCAGGGGGTTGCCCTGGGATCGATGTGAGCCTGACTCGTTCGCCTTTGATGCTGGGGAAGGCCTTGATCAGCCCTTGCGTGTACGGGTGTTGAGGATTCTTGAACAATGAGTTCGTATCTCCATATTCCACGATCTTGCCCGCGTACATGATGGCCACCTTATCACATGTTTCCGCGATAATAGAGAGGTCATGGCTGATCAGAATCATGGACAGGCCGAGTCTGTCTCTGAGGTCTCTGAGTAATCTGAGGGTCTGTGCTTGCACAATTACGTCTAGGGCTGTGCCTGGTTCGTCCCCAATGAGCATTTTGGGATTCGCCGCTAGGGCCATAGCAATGAGGGCCCGCTGCCTCATTCCGCCGCTGAACTCGTGTGGATAATTGTCGGCCCTCGAGGGTTCGATCCCGACCATCTCAAACAGTTTCGCAACCCTTTCTTTTGTTTCCGAGCCGGAAATATTATGCTCATGGATTTTGATCGCTTCTGCAATCTGGTCTCCTACCTTGTAGACAGGGTTGAGGGCGTTCATCGCACCCTGAAAAACAATGGAAATCCCCTTCCATCTTATCTTTCTCATCTCTGCTTCGGAAAGTGGAACCAAGTCCTGACCGTCGAAGATGATCTTGCCCTTCCGTATCCTTCCTCCGGAAGGAAGGATCTTTAGGAGGGAGAGGGCGACAGTGCTTTTTCCACAACCTGATTCTCCGGCTAGACCTAGCGCCTGGCCTTCATCTACGTTGAACGATACTCCTTCAGCTGCTCTGACCCAGCCTCTTTGTGTGCGATAATGGGTTGTCAGTTCTTCGACTTGCAGTATAGGCATCAGCGAGTGAACCACGAATCTCATCCGCCGGGCTCGAAATAAGCTTTGGGGGGTCGGGCTAGGAGAACGGCAATTCCCGTTCTATAACATAGATTATTCGGCCTTCTGCCGCGTCAAGAAAGGTGATGAGCTCCACTGCTACCTTGGTGACGGCTATGACTTGTCCTGGGTATTTGCTGCCAAAGGAGATCAGCGATGACGCATTTTGTTGACTTAACTGAATAATTACATCGAAAGAGACTTGTTTTTGAGGCGCAAGAGGTCCACCCGATTGAGATCCGACCAGCGAGGGATTCGGAGACAGCGTTAAGTTGCCTTGCGAAGAGACGTGTACGAAGTATACTGCCACGCGGATAGAAGCGATGGTGATCCCCCTATAGTCAGTAGGGTTGGCAAGCGTAACTTGGGCGTTTAGCCAGGAACGATTCGATGCCGAGTCTTGTGCGAGGCTCAAGCTCGAGATTGCAGTGTGGGTCTGAACCTGGTCCAGGGCCGGGAAGAACTCCAGGTAGTTTAGTGTTGAGATTACAATATATGAGGCAGAGGCGACGCTGAGAATAAGGAAAATCGCGGGAATCAACATGGTCGATGGGAGAGACCTCATCTCAATCCACGGGTGATTATGGAATGTTATCTCCACGCGTTATTGCGACACTGAATAAAGCCAAACCTCTACTTGTTTCGCTAGGATGGGGAATAACCATCTCGAGCATCACTCTGGCGGCCATATTTCAAGGGTTTCTTGTTCCTCAGGGCCTAGGCAAATTCTTGCCGGAAGTTACAGGGGTCGGTCAACTAGGACTTGCAGCGTTCTTCGCTAGCATCTTCGGCGTATCATTATTCGCTTCGTTTCTGATTAACGATGTGGGAAAGGCTCTTTTCTCATTCTTTGCGTCGTACGTTCTGGCCGGTGCTGTGACGTATTTTGTTCTGGCTCTCCCTGGGTTCGTCGGGGCGTATGCCGCACCTGAGGTTCTCGTCCGCGTCGCGATCATCTTCACGTTCACCGCATCCTTCCCAATCCCATTGGTGGTTGAACTAGTGGGGACTCTGACAGGAAGCTGGTTGGCGGAACGCTTTCTCTGATCTGTTCTCAGCGTCGCCTTCGAAGCCTCGGGTTGAAAATCTCGTCTAGCGCGAATCCGATGAGAATGAACGAGAGCGCGAGTAATGATATCCCTATGCCGGGCGGGATCAGCCACCACCATGGCGGTGGATTCAAGAAAAATACTTGCGCGTTTTCAGCGTTATGGTAAACGTTACCCCAAGAGACCACGGTAGGATCTGAAAGACCAATGAATGCGAGGGCTGTCTCGGTGAGGATTGCAACGGGAACGGAAAGCGCGAGATTGACGTAGGTGAGGGAGACTATGTTGGGAAATATGTGACGGGCGATTATCCGCAAGTTACCTGAACCAGCGGCCTTTGCAGCCTCAACGAAGGGACGTTCACGGATAGTCAGAACCTGAGACCTAATTATCCTAGCAAATCCCATCCATCCAAGAAAACCGATTATTAATATGACGTTTGTCAGGGTCTGTCCTAACACCGCTACCAAGACGATCAAGAGAGGCAGCTGTGGGATCACAAGCATCATGTCTGTAAACCGCATCAATAACTCGTCCACCAGTTTGCCAAGAAAACCTGCGAGAAGTCCGACAATAAGTCCAAGGCCTATCCCAATAGCCGTAGCGACAAGGCCTACGAACAGTGAAACTCTGGACCCGAAGACATCCTGGCTCCACATATCGTGGCCTTGAATGTCCGTGCCCAGCAGGCCATAAGCTGTTCCATAAAGTTGGAGTTGTAGTCTGCCGACGTTGACTTGGGCCGGTCCCTTGAAGGTTAGTTGTACGCCAAACGTGTAGTTGCCGATGTTGGAGAATAGGATCTGGGCTGCACTCAAGCTGGTTTTCACGCCTGTCTGCTTTATAGTCTGGTTTTCAGCCTGAACCCAAATCTGCGTGGGTCTAACGTTGGTGTCGTTAACGTTGTTGAGTGTAAAGTCGTCCGTTCCTCTTATGACAAAGACTCTTGCTAGCACAGTGTCGTTGGACTGCGCGACACGCATGGCGATGGAATCGATGAACGAGGCTGGAGGGCCGTGGTACGGGTACCTGAAGGTTTGTGTCAAGCTAACGTTTCTGGGACCGCTGCCAGTATAGACTATCTGAAGGCTCCCACTAGTGCCGTTCCCCAAAAAACCCTTCGTTGAGTAAGAGATGAAAAGGTCGGTCGCTCCTAACGGGACGGTACTCGCCGACCAGGCTTGGACCGCCGCTGGCGTAGTGAAGTAGGGGTCGCTTACGACAACTAGATTCTTGCTGAGGTAGTATCCATCAGGGAAGGCAGTTACCCACTCCGGCTGTGCCATGGCCCCGGATGCGACCGACAAGGGGGGTACGGGTGCTATTAGCGGAGCCGCTAAGGCTACAAAGATCGCCCCCAGCAGTAAGAAGAGGCCGATAGCCGCCCTTCTGTTGCCCACTAATATTGTAAGCAGTCCTCTTGCCCGCTTCAACTGGAAGCGGAGATCGGTTCTACTCCACAAAATCGAATGTACCTGCCGGCTTACTCGTATCTTATTCTCGGATCTATGATCCCGTAGATCACATCAGAGATGAAGTTTGCACCGATAACGCACAACGCAATCAAATAGAACATTGCCTGCATTACAGGAAAGTCCTTGTATACCACCGAGTCGAATAACCATCTTCCAAGTCCGGCCCAGTTGAAAAGGGTCTCCGTGATGATGGCTCCACCGAGTATTCCACCAAACTGAAGCGCGGTAGCCGTGACAAGGGGAAGAGAAGCATTTTTGAACGCGTGTCGCGTTAAAATGGCTCTTCCCGAAAGCCCCTTGGCCCTCGCAGTCGTAATGTAGTCCTCGTTCAGAGTTTCGATCATCGTGGCTCGAGTAAGCAGCAAGAATCCTCCATAGGTGAAAAGTGTGAGAGTCAAGGCCGGCAGGAAGAGAAACTGCAACCGCCCGGGTATCTGCAGCCACCAGGCCGGGGCGGTTGATGGGTTTGTGAAGGTGTATGGTGCTACGCCCGATGCGGGGAACCAGTTGAGGACGTCTGCGAAGATGAAGATTAGCATCGTGCCCATGAAAAACGTCGGTAGAGAGAAGGATGTGAGGGATGCGCTTACGAAGAAATTGTCTGCTGAGGATCCACGTTTGCTGGAAACAAGGATGCCTAGGAGAATCCCGATAGTTATGGACATTACGGTTGAGGTTCCGATTAGCTCTAGAGTGTTTACGAGCCTACCGGACGTTATGACGGCGGAAGAAATAGGCTGGGCGTCGTGGTAGGAGTATCCGAAGTTGAAGGTCAACATCGCCTTAACATAGTCGACGAATTGGACCCAGACCGGCTTGTCAAGCCCGTAGAGGGCTAGTTGTTTCTGAAGCTTGTCTGGATCCGTGAGGGAACTGCGGTTTCCCAGAACATTGTAGAGCTGGCCCGAGAGCCCTGGCATGGCTTCGAAGATGAGCCAGTTTAGGACTATTGTGAAGAAGACGAGGACGATTGTGTAGAGGAACCTTTTCAATAGAAAAGAGCGAAGAGTCAACTGGTTTTCAGAGAATAAAAAGGTGGGGGTTTATTTGAGGCTTGCCGTTGGGTTTAGCAGTCGTATCCACCGAGTGGATACGCCGACGTGCATGCTGCTGATGGCACGCTAGACGGGTTGAGTATTGTAGGCGTGTTTACGCCTCCGGTTACTGTTCCTCCGTTGTATAGCACTGGCGGGAACGACGCGATGTTCGTTGGTGGATTAGTGCTGAGGTTGAAGGGTGAAACCCAGTTGATGAAGATGAACCTCAGTACGATGCTCGCCTGTATGCCTCCAATCGGGTTGCCGCATTTGGAGCCAGCGGGAACAGATGTGGCGCAGTTGGCGTTCGGAGCGGTGAAGGTTGCACCACCCGATCCTATGCCCTGCTGCCAGTGGCCACAGCCAGTTGTCTGGCCGAGCTGCTGAGCGGGTTGGCCCACGCAGGCAGCTAGTCTGCTGAAGTTCAACGGGTCACCTACAGGGTCACCGGTGTTGCCGGACCATAGGTAGAGTGCTAGTGCACCGGTGCTGCGGAAGTACTCGTTCTGCGGGGACTGCCCTGCAGCGAATCCGAGACCGTTCCGCGTCAGAGTGTAGCTTCCACCTGGCGGTGGGTTCTGTAGACCTGTGGACGAGCAACCGCTTCCCAGAGTGCCAGCAGGAGTAGACACCCCAGTGCTGATGCACTTGAAGGAGCCGGCACCGATGAAGATGTTGTTATTGATGGGGTCGTAGGTGAAGCCGAGCTTGCCCGGATCAGCGCTCATCGACGAGGCTGGACAGCTGCCTGCTGCAACACAGTTATCCCACGCTGCAGCGCCGGCGGCTGACCAGTAGCGTCCTGGAAACACTGGAGTGGTCATGAGACCAAGCAGTGTGAACGGTCCGTGCTGGTAGACGTGGACGTCGAACTGGGTCGGACTCAGAACAGTAATCTGGTCCGCACAGTTACCTGGGGTAGCATTACAAGACCCGCTCAATGGAATCAGTGGGGCTAGTCCAGCACCTGCGAATGCGCCGTTGGCGAGCAGTGAGGCGAAGCTCATCTGCACGTCCCATGATGTGACTCTGTGTCCATCTTGCCAGAACAGGTCAGTCCTCAGGGTGAACCTGAAGTTGTCCGTTGTTCCAGTAGGTGGAGCATAGCCGAGGGCGCTGTTAGCGAGCTCCTGGTTCCTTATGGTCATCCAGTCCATCACTTGGCCCAGGGCGGCTGGGTTCTGTACTCCCAGCGTGTCATAGACTTGGCCGAGTATGTACGCGTCCCAGACCGTGCTCTCGATGAAGAAGCTGAGGCTGCGGGTTGGCTGCTTGAAGCCTTGCCGGAAGCAATTACCTGTGGAGAGTGGCTGCGCGTTTGGACATCCGGTCGGGCCGGTGGCGGGCGTGGCGCTGTAAGCATTGAGCCATGTGAAGTACGCGATTGCTCCTGCGCTTGTTGCTAAGCTGTTCTGGACTCTTTGCCAGTTGCTGAGATAGGCGTTCTGGTCCCTTTGGGTGTAAGAGGGTATGGTGAAGACGTTCTGGCCGAATATGTTTGCTGCTGTGTTCGCGTTTGCGTAGGCGGTTGCTACGGTTCCGTCAGCCGGAAATTCTATGTTATTGGAAGCGGTGTCGTAGGCAGAGTTGCATACGTACTCGTAGTTGTTCGCTGAAGGTGTAGGAGTATTACCCTTGCACGAGGGGTGGTCCCAGGTTCCTCCTGAGACGAACTGGCTGTTGTAACCGAAGAACATGCTGCTGTCGATGGATGGGCCGGTCGAAAAGGCCGCGGTGTACATCCACCAACAATCGCTGATACCGGTGGTCGATGTGAAGAATCCGCAGAACGATGTTATAGTGCCGTGGGTCACGCTGAGGAACGGGGCGCATCCGGTAGTATAGCTACCCGTCCATAGAGCGCAAATCTCCTGAGAGTAACTATCGCCCAGAGAAAGTCGGGGCGCATCATCGAGTCTCACGAAGAAGTTGGGCTGGCTGGACGTTACGTTGGCTGGCCATCCGACGCCTGGTGTCGTTTGGCCTGGTGCTAGGAGCACACAGTTCGCGTTGAAAGTTACACCATGATGCGAGATGAACACTCCCGCGTTTAGAGCGTCCCTGATGTGGACTGCTGCTGCGCAGAAGTCAGTGCTACCGATCTGGGCCTGCCATGTGTTGGGTGCGGCTGTGCCTAGAGTTCCGGTT
>WNEY01001287.1_pt1 | contig 17474 bp, 15 predicted proteins | sample 5400531 | NCBI WGS metagenome assembly WNEY01 (sample SAMN13153338, study PRJNA577476) | soil metagenome | isolation source: 200 cm saprolite under Douglas fir tree site 1 | place: USA:California | collected 2015-04-18
GCCGCCGGTGCGCGCCCGGTTCGGGTCGCGCTTCCTCGCGCGGCGCGACGCGCCGGACGGCCCGCGGCGCGCTCCGCGAGCGTCAACCTCGACGCGGCCGAGGTCGATGTGAGCTGGCAGCTCCAGCGAGTCGGCAAACAGCTCTACCACCGGGAAACCAAGACGCCTGGGTCGGACGCTCCGCTGCCACTGCCCGCGATCTGCATTGCCGCGTTCAAGCTCCAGGCCGAGAAGCAGGCAACCTGGCGGCACGACGCTAGGCAGGCGTGGCACGACAGCGGCCTCGTGATCACCACCCGCCACGGCAGACCCTACGAGCCGCGGAACTTCACCCGGCACTTCGCCGCGCGATGCTGGTGTCCGCTACATCACGCCACACGGAGTGCGCCGAACCTGCGCCTCACTGCTGGCCGCTCTCGATGTGCACCCTCGGGTCGCGATGCGGATACGCCGCCACAGCAAGATCGCGGTCACCATGGAGATCTACACCGAGGTACCCGACCAGGCCGCCCGCGAAGCGCTCCGCCGGTTGGGAGAGCAGTTTGACAGCTAGCCACTGCTGCACTTTGCTGCTGCACAAAGATCCACAACGGCTTATTCCACGGTCGGAAGTGGCCGCTGACCTGGGCGCGCTCGGAGGGACTCGAACCCCCAACCTTCTGATCCGTAGCTACCGGCAGGCACAACGCAGCCCAAGGTCAGCGCAGGTCAGCGTCATACGTCGCGTCCGTGGTGGCATGCCGCAGTGCCCGGAGATCCGCCTGCGTCGCTGTACATCGCTGCTGTACGGATCCCCGGCAATAAGGGGCGCCCAGGCACCGGCGGAGGCACCGACCTCTACGGGGCGGGAGCCCTGAAGTGACCACCATCCTGCGCGTTCTCCGCCGCGCCGCCCTCGCCGTGACCTCGCTTTTGGTCACCGCCACATCGCTCGTGTCGTCCGCCGAAAGCTACCGCGGACTGTGGGCTGTGGGCAGACCGGCACGGCCTCCCCGGCACGGGCGGTCGCATGGCCGCTCCAGATTGACCCCTTCATCGGCGTTGGCGAGTTGGCGCTGTTCGTCGCAATGGCCGACTGCTGGCCGCCGCCTAGCGGGTGGTCGCGTGGGGTGTACGGGTTGTTCATTGCCGCTGCCGTGGCGTCGATGTTCGGCGGACCGGTACGGCAGAAGCTGACGCTGGGCGGTGACGGCGGAGGCGTCTTCGACCTGGACAACCGCGGCGCCGTCACGCTCACCGTCACCCGGGCAACCACTGCCGGGCCGCCCGCGGCCGAGGTCGCGGACGCGCTCGCCGGCCGCTCACACATCGCCGCCGTACTCGGCGATCTGCCAGCTAGCTCACGTGCCTCCCTATCGCGCATGGCGGACTTCTTCAACACACCTGCCGGGCAGAGCCCGACCTGAGGACACCAGCGAAGCAGCGAAACACGGCCCAGCGCGCCACCATTAACAACATGGGCACGGGACAGCTGGCACAGATGTCCGGTCGCTCCGAACCAGCAGGCTCGGTCCCGGGGCCTGAAGCCAGATCACGCTCAATGGCTGGCGCAGATCCACGGCCAGTGCGCAAGTATCCGCCGTTATCTCAACCCGGCCCTGGAGTGTCTCCGGCGTAGCTGACGAGGGGTATTCGTTCCGTCGTAGACACGTTATCTGAAGTGATGTCTCCGACGCAGCCGCGCGCAAACCGCCTTGTCGTTGCCGCTTTTCGATTTTGTGGTTCTTACGGAACGCCTCTACGGCGACATATGCACGACGCAGAAGTCCTGGTCATGTCGACCATCTTTGGGAGAGCTCCAGATCCGCCGATATGGACGGGTTGGTGGTCGGGGGGATTGACTGCCGACTTCAACCGATTGATCGTTATGGAGCTATGGATCGTGAACGGCAGGCTGGATTCCGGCTTGGACGCGGCCCCATGTGCATGACGATGACAGCGCGCTGGCTTTCTGCATTCGGCGATGGATCTCGCGTTACTGGTAGGTGCGGCCGGTCCGGCTGTAGCCGCTTCGCGGAGACCACCGATGGACGGTCATCCAGCCCTGCTCGGTGTTCCACTCGACGCACACTGCCCGCCCGATGCGCAGACAGAACACGATCGTCTTGTCAGGCGGCCAGGCGGACTGCCACGCTTATGCCGTACCGCCGCGGAGGTCTTGACCGGCCTCCACGGCTGATTTCCACAGCTTGAGTTCCCCCGCGCTGCTGGCTGGGCCGGTCACCGCGCTGTGTGGCACGGATTCCCGTGGGCACCGGGAGATCGTGGTTTCGGAACGCAGCCCGGGCCCGCTCACAGCGAATTGGCCCGGACCGGTACCTCGCCGATGCCGGTGATGGCCGGCCGGTCGGCGCGGAAGGCGCTGACCGGGAACCGGCTGGCGCCGTCGATGGTCAGCTCGGTCAGGATCTGCCCGAGCAGTCCGGCGAACTTGCCGGCGTGCCCCGCCCCGGCGCAGACCAGGACCCGCGCTGAGCCGGGCACATAGTCGGTGATGAAGTCGCGGTCTGGCGGGAAGTCGTAGCAGCAGACGCGGGTATAGAGCTCAGGTCCGAGGGCGCCGGGCAGGTAGCGCTCCAAGAATGCCCGCACCTGTGCCACCCGCTGTGGATCGGCGGCGTCGGTCCGGGTCTGCGGCGTCACGACGGGCCCCGCGCCATCGAGACCGGCCTTGACCGCCACCTCGCCGTACACGGGAACGCCGTAATACAGCAGGCCGTCCTCGGCGATCAAGCCGAACACGGTGAAGCGCTCGGGGGTGAACTCGCGCACGTTCGGCGTGGCGAAATACGTGACTTGTTCCTGCGTCAGCGTGATGGGCAGGCTGGTTCCCAGCAGGTTGAGCAGGGTGGGGTTCCACGCTCCGCCCGCGAGCACCACCCGGTCGGCGGTATAGCTCTCGCCCGCGGCGGTGACCGTGACCCCATGCGGCGATTCGGCGATCGCCGAAACGGGCGCGTCGGGCCGGATGGTCGCGCCGCGCGCCCGGGCCAGCGCGAGGTGCGCGGCGGTACCCCGGCGGATATCGAGGATCCCGGCTTCCGGATCGAACAGCGCAGCGTGCTGGTCGCCGAGCCGCCACTGCGGCCAGCGCTCGCTCACCTGAACGCCGCTGAGCAGCTCGAACGGCAGGCCCCTGGCGCCCATCGCGGCCGCGGTGGCATCGACGTACTCCGTCCCGGCGCTGCCCCGCGCCGCGATGATCAGGCCCCCGGTCCGGTGCACGAGCCGCAGGCCGGTCTCCCGCTCGGCGACGTTCCAGCTCTGGTAGGCGGCCGGCGTCAGCGTGGTGTAGTCCGACCGGCTGTACGCGTGCCTGATCACCCGGGAGTGATCCTCGGACGCGCCGCGGCTGTGCCCGAGTTCGTACTGCTCGAGGACCAGCACCGCGTCACCGCCCAGCCGCCGGCTCAGCCAGTACGCGGTCGCCGCGCCGATCGCGCCGCAGCCGATGACAATCACCCGGCATTGCTGCGGCATGCGTCCTCCATCAAGCCCAGGTACCACTGGTAGTAGCGGGAGATCACCGGGGCCTCGCTGGGCACCAGGACCCCGCCGCGGGCGTAGGCACGTGAGCTCATGTTCGGCTGGCACCACTGCGCGGCGGCGAAATCCTGCTCGTTGACCTTACCGAACAGGGCCACCGCGTCGGCCACGTCATACCGCCCGGCCTCGAGCGTCTGGGCCGGAAATAGCCACTCGCACACGGCCAGCGTCCGATCCGGCGCGACCGGCTCGAACCTGTGCACGATCACGTGGTCGCTGACCAGCGAGATGAAGCAGTTCGGGTGCACCACCATGCCATAGAAGAGCCGGTCGTCGGCGGGCAGCAGACCAGGCAGCCTGGGCAGCACGGTCTGCCCGGACAGCGAGAACGACGGACGGCCCGGCGCGATCGGGTAGCCGCCTGAGTCGTAGCCATCGGTCCCGATGGCCGGGGACTTGAACTGCGGAATCGTCGTCACCAGCTCCGGGTGAATGTTCCGGCAGTGATAGCACTCCTGGAAATTTTCGTAGATCAGCTTCCAGTTCGCCGCCACGTCATACTCGGCCCTGCCCCCGACCTTCAGCTCCCCGACCCGGTACCGCTCGAACTTGCCGTAGTCGGCCAGCCGGGCCTCGATCTGCGGCCGCAGTTGCTGATCCAGCGGCCCCGGCTGCCCTGCGAGGCTGACCCAGATCAGCCCTTCCCAGGTCGCGACGTGCACCTGGTGCAGCCGGTAGCGGCCGCGGTCGATGCCCTCCAGCGCCCGCCAGTTGGGCGCCGCGACAAGCTGGCCGTCCAGGCCGTAGGTCCAGGCGTGATACGGGCAGCGGATCGTCCTGCCGACCTCGCCGCTGTCGGTCAGGCACAGCTGCGCGCCGCGGTGCCGGCAAACGTTCAGGTACCCTCGGATCACCTGGTCCGGGCCGCGCACCAGCACGATCGTCTCGCGGCCCACCCGCCGCCGGATAAACCGGCCGGGGGCAGGGATCTCGTCGGCGCGGCCGGCGTAGTACCACTCCCGCTCGAAAATGCGCCCGAACTCAGCCGCCAGGATGCCGGGATCGGTGTAATAAGCGCCGTCCAGCGTCGGGGTGAGCACATCCGTTTCGGCGATCACGCGCGCCTCCCGTTGAGCCAAAACTCACAAGCCGCAAGCTGCCGCCAGCCGCGTGCGGTCCCAGGCCGCCAGCCGTATCGGGCGCCGCCCGGGCCGGCCCGGCCAGCGTAACCAGCCAGTCGCGGCTGGCTCATCGGACAGCAGCCGGAAGTTCTGGCCCCCGATTCCTACATCTGTAGGATTATGCTGAGTGGGAGGGCGCGTGTTCGAGCAGCAGCTACAGCTCATCGCCGAGCAGCTCGCGGACGTCCTGCAGCGGTCGGTGATCATCGACGATGCCGCGCTTCGGCCGGTGGCGGTCAGCGCGCAGACCGGGCTGGTGGACGCCAGCCGGGTCGAGGCGGTGCTGCAGCGGCGCACCAGCGCGCGGCACCGGCGGATGCTCGCTGAGCGCGGGATCTTCAAGGCACGCGAGCCGGTGTCGATCCCGGCCACCGATTCCGCGAGTCTGCCCCGGCTGTGCCTGCCGCTGGTGCACCGCGATCAGCTGCTCGGCTTCCTATGGCTGATCGACGAGCCAGCCCTGACCGCGGCGCAGATCGAACGGGCCAAGGCCGCCGCGGCGCAGGCCTCGCGGCTATTGCAGCACCGGGCGGCGCGCCAGGCCGCGGAGTTCGACACCTTCGCTGCGCTGGCCGACGCGCTGCTGCAGGCCGATGAGCGGGACCGCGGCGCGGCGGCGCGCAAGCTGACCGACGAGGCCGCGCTGACAGGCCCGCCACCCTATGCTCTGGCCCTGATCCGGTACCTGGTAGATGCGCCGGCGGGCGGGCGCAACGATCTGCTTCGGGTGGCCGGCGACCTGCGGCGCCGCGCGGCATCCAGCAGCTTCGTGCTGGCCAGCCCGGGCCAGGGCGAGCTGGTGGCGATCACGACCCGGGACGCTACCGGCGTGCTGCGCGATGCGGTCCGCGCACTGCCCGGGCCGCCGCTGGTCATCGGCACGGCCGGCGCCGCTCCGACGCTGGCGGCGGTCCACGCCGAACTGGACAATGCGCGCTACGCGGCCAAGGTCGCCGCCGGCATTCCGGCGTTCGGCCGGGCCGCGGACTGGGACGAGCTGGGCAGCTACGCTGTTTTCCAGTACCTGCCGCGCGACGAGGCGGCACCGGAGCGGATCTGCCGGGGCATAACAGCGCTACTGGCCGAGCGCACCGGGATGTATAAGGCCACGGTCCGGGCCTATCTGGATTGCGGCGCGAACGCCCAGCAGACCGCGGCGCTGCTGCACATCCACCGGACGACCTTGTACTGGCGCCTGGCCCGGGTGGCTGACCTGCTGGCAGTCGACCTGAGCCGGGGCGATGACCGGCTGAAGCTGCACCTGGCCCTCAAGCTCGCCGAGCTGACCCAGCCGGGCCGGAAAGTATCTGACGCCGGCTGATCGGCTCCGAGCAGGCACAGACCCGCACCGCGGGCCAGACGGGAAACCTGGCAGCGCCAGAACTGGCGGTTCTGGTGCCGCTCAACCGTAGCCAATTCGGGTGTCAGAAGTCTGCAAGCTTCTTGAGCTGGGACGACACCGATAGCTCGGGCAGGGCATGATGGCCGGCCATGCCCATCCGCCTGCTCTACCTGATGTTCGCCCGGACCTGCAGCTGGCTGGTCCTGCTCAGCCGCTCCACGGCGTCCAAGGACGCCGAGTTGCTCGTGCTGCGACATGAGATCGCCATCCTGCGGCGCGCCCAGCCGCGGCCCCGGCTTGACTGGGCCGACCGGGCCGTCCTCGCCGCGCTGACCCGGCTTCTGCCCCGGTGGCTGCGAGGGCACCGGCTCGTCACGCCCGGTACTGTCCTGCGCTGGCACCGCCGCCTGATCGCCCGGAAATGGACGTACCCGCACCGGACCGGCCGGCCGCCGGTCAGCGCGAGATAACCGCGCTGATCGAGCGGCTCGCCACCGAGAACTCCTCATGGGGTTATCAGCGGATTCAAGGTGAGCTACTCAAGCTCGGCCACCGGGTCAGCGCGTCCACCATCCGCCGGGTCCTGCGGTCCCTGCGGATCCCGCCCGCACCAAAACGGCACACCGACATGACCTGGCGCCAGTTCCTGCACGCCCAGGCCGTGACGATGCTCGCTGCGGACTTCTTCCACATCGACTGCGCGGTCACGCTGCAGCGCCTCTACTGCTTGTTCGTCATCGAGGTCGGCCGCCGGTACGTGCACATCCTCGGGATCACCGCGCACCCTGACGGCCCGTGGACCACCCAGCAGATCCGCAACCTCCTGATGGACCTCGGCGAGCACGCCCCAGACTTCCGGTTCCTGATCCGCGACCGCGCCGGGCAATTCACCGCGTCGTTCGACACTGTCCTGGCCAGCGCCGGGATCCGGGCCGTGAAGATTCCTCCGCGGAGCCCGCGCGCGAACGCTTTCGCCGAACGGTTCGTTCTCACCGCCCGGACCGAGGTCACCGACCGGATGCTGATCTTCGGCGAACGACACTTGCGGGCGATCCTTACCGCATACGAGGCCCACTACAACGGACGACGACCCCACCGCGGCCGCCAGCTGCAGCCGCCGCGACCCGACCACCCCGTCGCCGACCTCTCCCAGGAACGGATCAAGCGCCGGGCCGTCCTCGGCGGCCTCATCAACGAATACGAGCGGGCCGCATAAAAGCCCAGCTCAACGCCAGTAGCCGAGTTTAGAAACCCCACAGGCTAGTTGACACCGTACGGTTACATAAACTGTTGACACCGTACGGTTACGCTGTAGTCTTGTAACCGATCGGTGTCAGGGGGTCGCATGATTGTTCACTCCATCGCAGACGCGGCCGCCGTCGTCCGTGGCCGTCGGCTGGATCGTGGACTGAACCAGGCCGAGCTGGCTCGCCGCATTGGCGTCTCACGTAAGTGGATCAGCGAGTTCGAGGCGGGCAAGCCTGCAGCAGAGTTTGGCCTGGTCATCCGCGTCCTTGAGGAACTTGGATTGATTCTCCGCATTGATGATGCCACTGCCGTCCCAACCACTCCTGAGTCGCTGAACCTGGATGCTCTCCTGGACGAGCACCGCAGCCGATGAGCAACGCCCTAACTGTCTTGCTTAACGATCGAGTGGCCGGGACTCTGACGCGTCTGCCAGGCGGTCGGCTTCGGTTCGACTACGACAACCTGTATCGGACCGGCCGCAGCGTGACCCCTCTGTCGCTGTCCATGCCGGCGCAGGTTCGCTCTCATCCTGACCACGTGGTCAAGCCATGGCTGTGGAACCTGCTCCCTGACAACGAAGCGGTGCTTGGCCGCTGGGCTCGACAGTTTCACGCTTCGGCATCATCACCGTTCTCGCTGCTTGCAACACCTATAGGACAGGACTGCGCGGGCGCGGTTCGATTCGTGTCACCTGAGCGTGCCGACGAGGCGACCGGACGAGCGGGCGATGTCCAGTGGCTAACTGAGGTTCAAGTCGCCGAGCGTCTGCGCGAGCTTCGCGCCGACTCAACCGCATGGCTCGGCACATTGTTCACCGGCCAGTTCAGCCTCGCAGGAGCCCAGGCTAAGACTGCTCTGCTGCACCGAGACGGTCGATGGGGCGTCCCTAGCGGTGCAACCGCGACGACCCACATCCTCAAACCAGCCGTCGCCGGCCTGGACGATCATGATCTCAACGAGCATCTTTGCCTCGATGCTGCCCGTCGCGTCGGCCTCATAGCCGTGCACACGCGGGTCGCCAGCTTCGCCGATCAAACGGCGATTGTCGTAGACCGTTACGACCGACGTGAGGTCGGGGACCAGGTGATACGCGTTCATCAGGAAGATCTGTGCCAAGCACTCGGAGTTCCGCCGACGCAGAAGTATCAAGCTGACGGGGGACCTGGGCCAGCGGATATCGTCGGGCTGTTCCGTCGCGTGATGTCACCACGAATTGCTGACGACGCCGTGATGCGGTTCGTAGACGCTTTGGCGTGGAACTGGTTGATAGGCGGCACAGACGCGCACGCCAAGAACTACTCCCTGCTATTGGCAGATGGCCAAGTGCGACTTGCCCCTCTGTACGACGTCGCATCAGCCCTTCCCCACGGGACACATGAGAGGAAGCTACGATTCGCTATGAGACTCGGCGGCGACTATTACGTCTTCCCGTTCCACAACCCCTGGCCCAGAACCGCCAAGGAAATCGGCGTCAGCGAAGCTGTAGTAACTGAGAGAGTGCGTCATCTGACCAAGCGTATTGCAGGCGCCTTTGCAGATGCTGCGGCAACTCCGGACGTCGTTGCTCTCGGGCGCGATCTACCGGCGCGTCTTGTGGACCGTGTCGCCGATCGTGCCGCTCGTTGTGCGCAACTAATCGCTCCTGACTCGGCATAGCGGCTGTTCCCACAGACCTGAGCGTTGCGACGTGACTGCCGATACTGATCCCTATGATCAAGGGCGGCAGACGGTTGCGGCGATTCCGTGATCATGCGTGGTATCTCACGGCCGCGAGCATGACCTCGGCGCGACACAGCAGATCTTGCATGCCTGGGAATACTGAGTTCGTTGACACTGGGAGAAGCGGTGCGGAACCGTGCGCACGGGGATGCCAGAGCCAGCGGTGCTGAAGTGGGTTCCCAGCGGCGCGGGCGTCCTCGGCAACGATCCAGCAATCTTGCAGGCCAAGCGCGGTGGCCGGCCTCTGGCGCGCGGGCCGGAGCGCCCAGGCACATCCTCGGCTCAACCACTGCTCAACCACACCGCCCAAGTCCCGAGTCGTGCAGTTCTTCCGGGTAACCAGGCAGCACGGCTCTGACCTGGCCAAACGCGGTGTCAGCTCATACCACTATGCATCGGCCGCGATCACAGCATTAATCCGTCCCCGGCAGCGCAGGATATCGCGCAGCATGGCACTTGACCTGGGGTTTTACACGGTGGCAGGTCCTGGATTCGAACCAGGGTAGGCGAAGCCGACGGTTTTACAGACCGTTAGGCCCTGCCCAGCGGAATGGCCGCTGACCTGGTAAAACTCCCCTGACAGTCATGTGGATATCCAGTCCTGTCCGCCATATGTCCGTGCCGACAGTGATGCGGGATGGCTGAGACCACGGACAGGTACGGACATCGTCTGTGTAAGCTGCCTGACCTGCGGTTTCGCAGTCTGCGCTCGGCCAGCGGCCACGGATCAGCAGCCTTCCTGGGCACGCATCTGATCAGCCGCCGCTGGGGTCGCGCTCCTTGGCTACCAGGGTCAGGACGTCGTACGTCGCCACCGACTCATTGCGCTGGTTCGTCACGTCGGTGTCCCAGCGCACCTCGCCGTAGCCGGCGTCCGCGCGCGGGGTGATCTGCTTGGCGGTAAGCGTCACGGTGAGCTGGTCGCCCGGCTTCACCGGCGTCAGGAAGCGCAGGTTCTCCAGCCCGTAGTTGGCCAGGACTGGCCCGGGCTCCGGGGCGACGAACAGCCCGGCCGCCAGCGACAGCACCAGGTAGCCGTGCGCCACGATACCGCCGAACAGCGGGTTCGCCCGGGCGGCCTCTTCGTCGGTATGGGCATAAAAGGTGTCGCCGGTGAACTCGGCAAAGTGCGCGATGTCCGCCAGGGTGACTGTCCGCGGGCCAGCGACCACGCTGTCCCCGACCCGCAGCTCAGCGAGCGGCTTGCGGAACGGATGCTCGCCCTCGGCCCGTGGCGCGCCCGGCACCCACCGGCCGGTGATCGCGCTCAGCGCCCGCGGGCTGGCCTGAATCGCGGTGCGCTGCATATGATGCAGCACGCCGCGGATGCCGCCCATCTCCTCGCCACCGCCGGCGCGGCCCGGGCCGCCGTGCACGAGCACGGGCAGCGGAGAGCCGTGCCCGGTGGACTCGTTCGCGTCCTCGGCGTCCAGGACCAGCAGCCGGCCATGCCACGGTGCCACGCCGAGCACCACCTCGCGGATGAAGTCAGCGTCGCTGCTGACGACCGAGCCGACCAGGCTGCCGCGCCCCCGCGCGGCCAGCGCGACCACGTGCTCGGCGGAGGCGTAGGGCAGCAGCGTCGACACTGGGCCGAATGCCTCCACCTCATGCGGTGCGGCCTCCCCCGGGTCCTCTGCCTGCAGCAGGATCGGGGCCAGGAACGCGCCCCGGTCACTGTCGGCGTCAAGCACCTGGACCCGCTCCGGGTCGCCGGAGACTAGCTTGCCGACCGCGAGCAGGGCCTTCAGCGATCGGCGCACCTCCTCGCGCTGCTGCAGGCTGGCCAGCGCGCCCATCCGCACGGCCGGGCTGGCCGGGTTGCCCACGGTCACCTCGGCTAGCCGTTCCCTGGCGGCCTGCGCCACCTCGTCGAGCCGCCCCGCCGGCACGAAGGCTCGCCGGATCGCCGTGCACTTCTGCCCCGCCTTCACCGTCATCTCGGTGACCAGCTGCGAGACGAACAGGTCGAACTCGGCGGTCCCGGGCACGGCGTCCGGCCCGAGGATGGACAGGTTGAGCGAGTCAGCCTCGGCGTTGAACCGCACCGCGTGAGCGACGACCGCCGGGTGCACCCGCAGCCGCCGCGCGGTCGACGCCGAGCCGGTGAAGGACACCAGGTCCTGCTCGGTCAAGTGGTCGAGCAGGTCACCTACGCCACCGCAGACCAGCTGCACTGAGCCGCCGGGCAGGAGCCCGGACTCCACGATCAGCTCGACCAGCCGGGCGGTCAGGTACGCGGTCTGGCTGGCGGGCTTGATCAGGCAGGGCATCCCGGCGATGAACGCGGGCGCGAGCTTCTCCAGCGGACCCCAGACCGGGAAGTTGAACGCGTTGACCTGCACCGCCACACCGCGAAGCGAGGTGCAGACGTGCTGGCCGACGAAGCTGCCGCCCTTGCCCAGCGGCTCGACGGCGCCGTCGATGTAGATCGTGTCGTTCGGAAGCTCGCGCCGCCCCTTGCTGGCGTAGCTTGCCAGCACGCCGATGCCACCGTCCACGTCGAATTTCGAGTCGAGCAGCGTGGCTCCGGTCCGAGCCGACAGCGCGTACAGGTCTTCCCGGTGCTCACGGAGATAGGAGCCGAGCGACTTCAGCAGCGCGGCCCGCTGGTGGAAGGTCAGCTCCCGCAACGCAGGGCCGCCGACCGAGCGGCCGTACTCCAGGGCCGCGGCCATGTCGATGCCCTCGGAGGAGATCCGGGCGACCTCCTCCCCCGTCACCGCGTCAAGCAACGGGGCGCCCACGCCTGACGGCGCGCGCCACTGTCCCCCGGTGTAGCTCTGCAGCACGGACATGGATCCAGCCTCCTCGATGGGTGACGCCGACCTAGCGAAATTATCCCCGCTCAGCCTGGCGCGTGAGTGCGCAGGAACGCAGGCGCGTATGAGCGCGGAAGCTCCTCCTGCCCGCGGGGTGCCAGACGTGTGCTCGCCCGTGACCCGCGCTGACAGGCGGCTGGCGGTCATCGGGCACGATGATCACCCATGTCTCTCCGTCCGCTCTACCTGATCTTCGTCCGGCTCGGCGGCCGGATGGTCTCGAAGTGCACGCGGTCTACGTCGTTGATTCAGCGCCGCGCGAGTGCCTCGGCCACGCGCGGATCGCGACGCAGGGCCTCACCGCATTCGCGGTCCTCGTCAGCCGTGAACCCGGCGTAATTCGTCAAGACCTTCTGGCCGCAGCGCGGATGGCCCCGACCAGGCCACTACCTGGTCGGCAGTACACATACCGCGAAGCGGCCTGAACCTGCCACTGGTTGCGCGCGTCAACCTGCTCCTGGCTGAGAATGTGGAAGGCATCGGCATCGCCTGTCGAGACAATGAGAGCAGGGCCGAGCGGCAGGACGATGGTCGCCGCCGAATCGATCCCAACGCCTTGCAAGAGTCCTATGCGATCGCCCGCTCCAACGGCCACGGCCGGTGCATGGCTGATCGCGATGCTCAGTTGCGGGCCATTGACCGCTTCGGCATAGGGCTGGGCCTGGTCATCGAGGTGCACACCGCCGGCTCCGCTGATGTCGTCGACGATCTTGACGGGCCACGTGCCGAGCGGGATGGGATCCCCGGCCGGCAGCACGGAGATATCCGCACGCACACCCCAGGCCGGAGCGAAGTCGTTGTCCACCTGCTGCTGAAGAGCGGCCGCGATCTGCTGCAGGGTGGCGGGCGGCACCCCGGCGGTTGACTGATCGGTGAGGCCGACTTGCCAGGAACTCATCTCATCGCCCTGGTTTCAGGCCACTGGTTCAGGCCACCGGGCCGACGGTGTGGGTGGCGCGGTCCAGTGTGAAGCTGTCGGCGACGACAGGAGCGTCTCCCCAGGGCTCCTGCGGCCGTGGCACGGTGAAGAACGTGGCGGTGAGCTGCGTCGGTGTCGCTGTCATCCGCAGGAATCCGTGGCGGTCATCGACCCAGGCGTCGAGCTGGACGTCGTCGTGGCCCGGCAGGGTCCACGGCAGTGCCGCGGCCTTGGCGTCGGCTGCCATCGTGTGCAGGTGCCAGTAGCCACCCGATCCGGCGACGACGTAGGGGATCTGCCAGTCCGCGCCGTCTACGGCGAGGGTGCGGGTGAACCGCTGGTAATTGTGGACATGGCCGGCGAGCACCATGTCCGGGGTGCGGCCCGATTGTGCCCGGACTTCATCAATGAGACCGAACATGTAGGCGCTTCCGCCGTGGAAGGAATCGCTGGAGATCGGGGGATGGTGCATGGTCAGGATCACCGAGCTGTCCGGGGCGGCCGCGGCAAGTTCCGATTGCAGCCAGGTGACCTGCGTATCGTCAAGTTGCCCGCCTTGCGGGATGTTGGTATACAAGCCGAGGATCGTGACGAACGGCGCGGTAAGCGTCCAGTAGACATTGGGCTGGGTCATGGTCGTCCGCCCGGTGCTCTGCGCCTGGCTGGGCACCTGCGGGCTCGGCGTGCAGAAGTTGGCCAGAAAGCCGTCGAGTGTGGACGCGCCGGGCAACGCGTCGCCATCGTGGTTGCCGGGGACGGCAAAGATCGGCGCCGGGTAGTGCGCGTAAGGCTCGTAGAACTGCGGCGGATACTGGCTGAGCTCGCCGTTGTAATAGATGCAGTCGCCAAGCAGGTACAGGAACGCTGGCTGCGCCACGTCAGCATCGAGCTTCTGGGCGACGATCTGCTGGGGAGCGGGCTGGGCGACCCCGCCGGTGTCGCCCATCACATGGAACGTCATGGACCCGGCAGTGACAATCGCGTTCACCGCATCGGTACCGATGACACTTGCGACGTCCAGGCGATACGGATACGCGCCCGTGGCCGGCGGGAGCGGCTGAAACGTCTGGCTGCCCGTAAAGGAGTGCAGGGCAATGGAATTCTCGGACGCCGAAAGTGGCGGGCGGCCGAAACTGTGCCCGGTGGGAAAGAGACGATTAAAGGACGGCATAGGTCCCCCTAGGCAAGCCGCATCGAAACGAGTTAACTGTACTGTCTTACGTCACGGCGCGCCAGACAAGAGGCCGCATGAATGGCCTCGCATCAGAAACCCGCGGCGCTAGTGCGCAGCGCCGACGAGGTGCAGCACGACGGCGGCAGCGATTGGCTGCCCGGTGTGGCCCTCATAGTAGGCGTACGCCGGGCAGGGGTTCGCCTCGAAGCAGACGACGTCGCCCTCCTCAGGCACGCGCAGGTCGAGCCCGCTGAAGCGCAGCACGAGCGAGCGGGTCAGCTCGACGCAACGCTTCGCCAGATCGTCGTCAAGCTCGATCGCCTCCAGGCGCGCCGGCTCCGCGACCGGCAAGGTGCGGCACTCATTCGACATCACCCCGTATCTCAACCTGGTATACGGCGGTGGCTCGCTGTGGGCGGGCGACGAGCGGGGCATCGTTCGCATCGACTCGGAGACAAGCGCGGTCACCCGCGTGGGCGGCATCATCGGAACTGCGGCGGCGGGGGCCGGGGATGTGTGGCCGCGGGCGGCGGGTTCGGCTGGACCAGCGACGCCTTCAAGGGTCTGATCTACAAGGTGGATCAGACCGGAAGGCTCGCCGAGCCGATCCGTACAGGGATCGGCGCCGGCTTCATGTCCTATGCGATGGCACGCAATTCACCGATTTCGCTCCGGCGCCGGACGGCCGGGGAAGCGCGTGCATCTTCAACGCGGACGGAACGGGGTACCGGGTGCTGCCGATCCCCGACCCGACGCTCGAACTGCCGGGCGGCACGTGGTCGGCGGGCGACTCCCGGATCGTCTCGGGAGGAGGAGACCCCAACGACCCAAGCCGCGTCGGCCTCTACTCCCGGCGGTCCTCCGACGGCGGCGGCCTGATCAGGCTGACCGATGCTGGGACGCGTGCGGACTTGCCGATCCAGTCCTCGCCGGACGGTTCCAAGCTCCTGTTCTTCCGTCCCGACGCCAAGAACGAGACCAGCGACAGCGCGCCGCAGGATCTGTTCGTCGTCGGCGCGGACGGCAGCGGCTTGACGAGGTTGACGCCGAAGGGGACGACCACGGCCGTGGTCGGCTCCTACGACTCCGTCAGCTGGTCCCCCGACGGGACCCAGGTCGCCGCGGCCGCGGCGAACGGGCCTTTCTTCGACACCACCATCCGATCCGTGTACATCGCGAGCGCCGATGGATCGAGCTTCAAGCGCGTTGGTCCCCTGGGCAACATCTGGGATGCTGTCTGGTCCCCGGACGGGCGGTGGATCGCGTTCTCGATGGCCTCCAAGGCAACGGGTGGCCAGTTCGAGCTCTACCTGATGCACCCGGACGGCTCGGGGGCCCGCCAGCTCACGTCCGGGACCGACGGCTTGTTCTCGCTGCACCGACATGGTCCCCCGACAGCAGCCAGCTCCTGTTCCTCCGAGGGACCAGCAACGTGGACCTCACCGACATCTGGTCGATCAACGTCGACGGCTCGCACCTATACCAGGTCACGCACAAGCCGGCCGGGTACGGGACGGGTGAGGCTTTCGCGTGGCTGCCATAAAGCGGCCCGTGACACCTGCGCGCCCGGTACTACAGTTCGGGTTTGTGACTTGATCATGAATCATGCCGGGGTAGGCGGTAGCCGTGCCTGGTAGTGGTGGTATCGGGCGCGTGCCTGGTGCTCGCGGCGCCATCGTGACCAGGCGTGGCCGGATGCACGGGCGGCGGCGGTCATGGGCGCGGTGGCCAGGCGCAGCAGACGGCGGGCTTCGGGGACGCTGACTTTGACCATGCCGATCTGGGCCGAGGGCTTCTGGCGGGCGCCGGATGGCAGCGCTCCGGTGCCGGCCCAGTCCCGGGGAGGTTCTGCCCGGGGCCGTGTGCCGTCTGCGGCTTGTGGTAACGGGGCGGGCGGCATCGGCCGGGCGGCTGCGACGGCCAGGAGCGCGAGGGCGCACATCGACAGGACGGTGTGCCGGTGGAAGGAGTGCCACAGGCGGACCTGATGCTGGTCGAGGCCGACCTGGCCCTTGCCCTGCTGGTGGCACTCCTTGCCCGCTTCTGCCGCGATGAGGTACGTCGGGACAACGAGCACCCACCGGCAGTGTCCGGCTTCGAGGAGCCCGGGGCGAGTCTTTAGCGGCGAGCCATGCCGTCACGGACGCTCGCGTGCGCGCGGATCGGCAGGTGGCTCTGATCGCAGAGCGTGGTCGACCCGCAGATGGCAATCGCGCGCCGACCCGCCGATATGTATCATCAGTGATCGTGATCCGGCGGGTGACCGTCGGCGAGCAGATCCGGACATTATGCGGCCCGCAGAACCAGGATGGTAGAGCCGACGGCCGGGGGCGGGAATAGCGTGGCTGCTTCGGCAGCATTCGGCTCGTTCGGATTGTCCGCGAGATCAAGATGCTGATCGCTGAGTGAGTTAATCCCGAGATCGAGGGAATATCAGTCGACTCGCAGCGGGCCCCTCCTTACGGTGTCGATGGTTCGCTGCTTGTCGCCTGGTTTTACCCACTCGCTCCACCAGGTGGCCCCGGCCTTCGCGACGGAGCGGATGTGCTGTCGCTCGCGGTCCCAGTCCGCGGCGCGCTCGCGCCCCCCGAGGGCTATGTCGAAGCCGGGCCTGCCGACGGCGGCGCGGATGTCGTGTACGTCGGCTGGGGTGATGTCCTGCCACTCCTTGTCCGGCGAACCCTTGTACACGCAGCAGCCGTCCCAGCGCGCGACCCTTTTTTTAACGCCGCTCAGCTTCCAGTCGCCGCCAATCCAGACCGGAATGCGCGGCCGCTGGACAGGCGGCGGCGACAGCCTCAGCTGCTCGACCTGGAAGTGGCGCCCGTGAAATGTAACCGGCTCGCCACTCCACAGCCGGGTCACGATCTCCAGTCCCTCATCCAGCAGCTGCGCGCGGCTAGCGGGCTGAGACGCGTGGCGGCGGCCGGGTGGCCAGCGCCTGGCAGCGCGGCGCTGGTCAGCACCAGGTTCCGGCCCAGTGCCGGTCCCAGAACGGCGACTGCTGCTTGCCGTTAATGTCGGTGAAGCCGTACTCCCGGGCGAGACGCGGCGTGGTGAGCACCTGCCCGGACTTGGCCAGCACGTCGTTGTCGGCGGCGAGGGCGGCAACAGCGCGCCCTGCGAACTCGGCCGATTCGGTCATCGCCGTCTCCTCCGGTGTCAGGCTCATCCGCTCCAGGCGCATGAAGCCGGGCGAGAGGGCCAGGCAGGCGACGCCATGCGGGCGCAGGTCGTCGGCCATCTGCTCGGTCAGTTTGTTCGTGCCGTTCTTGACGACCTCGTAGAACGCGTGCCCGTGCGGGCGGTCGAGCACCCAGGTGATGTTGACGATCAGCCCGCGTCCCGCCTGGATCATCATGGGCGCGGCCAGGCAGGACGCGAACGCCGCTGCGCGCAGGCCGCCGGTAAACATCAAATCCCAGTGCCGCCACTCGATCTCCCAGAACGCCAGGGAGGAGTCAGGTGATATCTCATAGCCGCTCCAGGCGTTGTTGACCAGCAGGTCCAGCCGGCCCTGCTCGGCCTTGATGCGATCGAACACCGCTGTGACCTGCTCATCGTCGGTGTGATCGCAACGGAT
>WNEY01001370.1_pt1 | contig 17469 bp, 21 predicted proteins | sample 5400531 | NCBI WGS metagenome assembly WNEY01 (sample SAMN13153338, study PRJNA577476) | soil metagenome | isolation source: 200 cm saprolite under Douglas fir tree site 1 | place: USA:California | collected 2015-04-18
CACGCGGCCCAGCGAGGCGAGGCCCCGCTTGGTGAGCACCATCTCCGCGACGCGGGCGAACAGCTTCGGACCGGCGCGGCTCGCCAGGTTGACGGTGTCCGCGCCGTTCGAGTAGCCCAGCACCTCGAACACCTCGGTGCGCGCGCGATCGGACTTGAGGTTCGCCTTGAACACCAGCGCGATCTCCATGATCAGCGAGAGCTGCAGCGCGGTGACGAAGGCGAGGTCGGCGGGCACCGACACCAGCCCGAACAGCCCGCTCACCGCGCCGCCGGTTGCGGCCCAGGTCTTCTTGGCGTCGATGAGCCGCTGCGCGACTTCCTGCGGCTGCGCGCTCGGGTACCGCGAGCGCAACTCGTCCACGCGCCGCCGCGCGCGTCCGATCTCGTCGAGGTACAGCTTTCCCAGCTTTTGCTTGGCGAGCTGCGGCAGCACCAATGGAGTCTAAGCCGCGCGCCGCGCGCCGCAAAGCTACGCGGGCGAGCACACCTCGCTCCGACGAATTTACGCCGGCGAGCAGACCTGGCGGAGGAAGTCGAGCTCCTCCAGCGCCTTCCCGGCGCCGATCACGACGGAGCTGAGCGGGTCCTCGGCGAGGAAGACGGGCAGGCCGGTCTCCTCGCGCAGGAGCGCGTCGAGGTTCTTGAGCAGCGCGCCGCCGCCGGCGAGCACGATTCCGCGGTCGGCGATGTCGCCGGCCAGCTCGGGCGGGGTGCGCTCCAGGGTCACCTTCACCGCCTCGACGATGGCGTTCACCGGCTCGGCGAGCGCGTCGCGGATCTCGTCGCTGGAGACGGTGAGCGTGCGCGGGACGCCGGCGACCAGGTCGCGTCCCTTGATGTCCATCGTCAGCACCTCGTCGGTCGGGTAGGCGTTGCCGATGCCCATCTTGATCAGCTCGGCCGTCCGCTCGCCGATCAGCAGGTTGTACTTGCGCTTGATGTGCTGGATGATCGCCTCGTCCATCTTGTCGCCGCCCACGCGCACGCTCTTCGCGAAGACGATGCCGGCGAGCGAGATGACCGCCACGTCGGAAGTGCCGCCGCCGATGTCCACGATCATGTTCCCGGACGGCTCGGTGATGGGGAGGCCCGCGCCGATCGCCGCCGCCATCGGCTGCTCGATCAGGTAGACCTCGCGGGCGCCGGCGCTCTCCGCCGCCTCGCGCACCGCGCGGCGCTCCACCTCGGTGATGCCGCTGGGGATGCCGATGATGATCCGCGGCTTGACCAGCGTCGAGCGGTTGTGCGCGGCGCGGATGAAGTAGCGCAGCATGGCGGCGGTGATCTCGAAGTCCGCGATCACGCCGTCCTTCATCGGGCGGATGGCGACGATGTTTCCGGGCGTGCGGCCGAGCATCTCCTTCGCTTCCTTGCCGACCGCGAGCACCTTCTTGCCGCCGCGGTGCTCCTGCTGCACGGCCACGACGGAGGGCTCGTTGGAGACGATGCCCTGGCCGCGGATGTAGATGAGCGTGTTCGCCGTTCCGAGATCGATGGCCAGGTCGCGGGAGAAGAACTTGTAGATCCCATTGAACACGTGCGTTCAGACCCTTCCTGGAAGGCGCGCGGACGCTAGCACCCGCATTCCACCTCCGCAACGCACCGTACCGGGCTGAAATGCCACGGGCCAGTAATTTCTTGGGCTTCACAGCGGCTGGAATTCCGGTTGGTTGAGCGCGTGCGCGGAGGTAGGCTGCGCACCTCCATAGGGGCGAGGTGGCGATGCGGATACCCGAGGCGGACGAGCGGCGGAAGAACCTGATCGGGGGCGAGTGGCGCCCTCCAGCGACCGGCCAGCACGAACCCTGCCTGAACCCCGCCGACACACGCGAGGTGATCGGCCTGTGGCCGAAGAGCGGCGCCGAAGACGCGCGGGCGGCCGTCGACGCCGCGGCGCAGGCGTTCCCCGGATGGGCCCAGACGCCCGGCCCCGAGCGGGGGCGCATCCTCGGCCGCGCCCACCAGATCCTCAAGCCGAAGATCGACCTCCTGGCGGAGGCGCTGTGCCGCGAGGAAGGCAAGACGCTCGCCGAGTCGCGCGGCGAGGTGATGAAGGGCCTCAACCTGCTCGAGTTCTATTCGGGCGAGGGTTTCCGCACCCACGGCAAGACGCTGCCGAGCGAGACGCGGCAGTCGCTCATGCTGACGCTCCGGCAGCCGGTCGGCCCCGTGACGCTGATCACACCCTGGAACTTCCCGTTCGCGATCCCGGTGTGGAAGACGGCCCCGGCGCTGGTCGCGGGCTGCACGGTGGTGCTCAAGCCCGCCTCGCTCACTCCGGTGTGCACGCACCTCCTCGCCGAGGCGCTGGTGGAAGCCGGACTGCCGCCCGGCGTGCTGAACGTGGTGACGGGCCCGGGCAGCGCGGTCGGGAACGCGCTGGTGGACGATCCACGCATCCGCGCCGTCAGCTTCACCGGCTCGAACGCCGTCGGGCTCAAGCTCTACGAGCGCGCCGCCCGGCGCGGCATCAAGGTGACCTGCGAGATGGGAGGCAAGAACCCGGTGGTGGTGCTGGACGATGCCGACGTCGAGCTGGCCGCCGCCGGGATCCTGCAGGGCGCGTTCGGATCGACGGGCCAGCGTTGCACCGCCACCTCGCGCGTGGTGGCCACGCCGCGCATCGCCACCAAGCTGACCGAGGCGCTGGTGTCCGGCGCGCGCTCCCTCAAGGTGGGCGACGGCCGCAAGGCCGGCGTGCAGATGGGGCCCGCCGTGGACGAGTCGCAGCTGAAGACCAACCTCGACGCGATCGCGCAGGCGCGGGCCGACGGCGCGCGGCTCCTCTGCGGCGGCGAGCGTCTGCGGGGACCTGCGCACGACCACGGGTTCTTCGTCGCGCCCACCGTCTTCGACGACGTGAAACCCGGCAGCCAGCTCGCCCGCGAGGAGATCTTCGGGCCGGTGCTGGCGGTGCAGAAGGCGCGCGACGTGGAGGAGGCGATCCGGCTCGCCAACGACGTCGAGTACGGGCTGACGGCGAGCATCTATACCTCGGACTATTTCGCCGCGATGCGGTTCGTCGAGCGCGCGGAGGTGGGCATGGTGCACGTCAACCAGCCCACCGTCGGCGGCGAGGCGCAGCTCCCCTTCGGCGGCATCAAGGCGACCGGCGTGGGCGAGAAGGAGATGGCCGAGGAAGGCTCGAACTTCTTCACCTACCTGAAGACCGTCTTCCTCGACTACACCGGCTCGCGCCGCACGACGAACATCTACTGAAGCGAAAGCGCCGCGCCGCCCGGCAGTCGAAGCTCGAAACTCACAGTCGAAGCTCGAAACTCGCAGTCGAAGCTCGAAACTCGCAGTCGACGTCGAACCTCGACATCGATTCCTTCAGCTCTCCGACCTCCCCGATCCTTTCAGCGTCCCTTTCTTCTTCAGCTTCTCCACCAGCGTCGTCCGGTTCAGCCCCAGGATCTTCGCCGCCTGGTTCTTGTTCCCTCCGGATCGCTCCAGCGCCTCCCGGATCAGCCGGTCCTCGATGTCCGCCAGCACCTTGTAGAGATCCACTCCCTCGGGTGGCAGCGCCGCCGGGATCTCCGCTTCGACGGGGGTCGCCGCCGCCGAGGCCCCTGCCCGCGCGTTGCGGATCGGTCCCGGCAGATCGGCCACCTCGATCTCGCCTTCGCCCTTGAGGACGGCGAGCCGCTCGACCAGGTTCTCCAGCTCGCGCACGTTGCCCGGCCAGGCGTGCCGCTCGAGCGATTCGATCGCGGCCGGGGAGAAGCGCAGCGGCTTCTCCTTGCCTGCGTTGTGCCGGGCGAGGAAATGCGTCGCGAGCAGAGGCACGTCGCCGCTGCGCTGGCGCAGCGGCGGCAGCACCAGCGGCACCACGTTGAGGCGGTAGAACAGGTCGCCCCGGAAGGCGCTCTTCTCCACCTGCGCCTCGAGGTCCTTGTTGGTCGCGGCGATCAGCCGGAAGTCCACCGCCTCGGGCTTGCTCCCGCCCACCGGCTCGATGGCGTGCTCCTGCAGCACGCGGAGCAGCTTGCCTTGCAGCGCGAGCGGCATCTCGCCGATCTCGTCCAGGAAGATGGTCCCGCCGTCCGCCAGCTTGAAGCGGCCCTGGCGCGCCTGCGACGCCCCGGTGAAGGCGCCCTTCACGTGGCCGAACAACTCGGACTCCAACAGTTGCTCGGGGATGGCCGCGCAGTTGACCGCGACCAGCGGGCCCAGCGCGCGCCGCGAGAGGCGGTGCACCGCCTGGGCGACCAGCTCCTTGCCCGTGCCGCTCTCTCCCTGGATGAGCACCGAGCTGTTCGAGGGAGCGACCCGGACCAGCGTGTCGAAGACGTCCCGGATGGCCTGCGAGGTGCCCACCAGCCCCGCTCCGCCGGCCGCCTCGAGACCCCCCTCCACCTCGAGCGCGCCGGCGATGGCGTCGCGCACCTCGCGCTCGAGCTGCGCGATCGGGACGGGCTTCTCCAGCATGGTCACGGCGCCGAGGCGCATCGCCTCCACGCTCGTCGCCACCGAGCCGAACGCGGTCATCACCAGCACGGGCGTGCCGGGCAACAGGCGCCGCACCTCGCCCAGGATGACGAGCCCGTCGCCGTCGGGCATGCGCAGGTCGGTCACCACCGCGTCGAAGCGCTTGCCCGCGGCCCGGGCTTCCTCGAGCTTGGCCACCGCTTCGGAGACGCCGAAGGCGCCCGCCGTCTCGAACCCGTGCAGCCGGAAATACCGCGACAGGGAGGAGACGAGGTCGCGCTCGTCGTCGACGAAGAGGACCCGCATCCCCTCTACCACTCCCCCACGCAGGTCCACTCCGTCAAGCAAACGGCGCAGCGTCAAGCGAATGACGCCATCCCACATCGCGCACCGGCCGGTCGTCCTGCTTGGCCGAAGCGAAAGGCCTGGATTTTCAACAGCGCCACCATCCCACCCGACTCCAGGCACACCGGTTGCTCTTGTCCATCCGCAGCGCTGAACCAGGCGCCTTTGGAGGACGCGATGCGGAGCTGTGCGGCTGCCGGGAAGAAGGCGATGCAGGCCCAGGAGCGCGAAGCTCTCATCCGCGCCCACACCGGTCTGGCGCGCAACCTCGCGCTCCGGCTGGCCGGCCGGGTGCCCCCGAGCGTGGACCTGGACGATCTGATCGGCGCCGGCGTGCTCGGTCTCATCGACGCGGTCGATCGCTTCGACGCCTCGCGCTCGATCCCCTTCGAGGCCTACGCCCGCACGCGCATCCAGGGAGCGATCCTCGACGCCCTGCGCGCCGAGGACCACCTGTCCCGCCGCGACCGGCGCCGCAGCCGCGAGGCGGACCGCGCCGAGGATACCCTGCGCATGAAGCTCGGCCGCGAGCTGTCCACCGACGAGTCGCACCTGGCCCGCCGGGGCGTTCCTCGCACCCTTGCCCACGCGCAGGCCTTCGTGCAGGTGGAGGACGCGGACGACGGCAGCCTGGGCGAGGAGGAGAGCGCCTTCGCGCATGTCGCGGCGATGCAGGACCACGCCCGGCTGCGCCAGGCGGTGGACCGGCTCCCGGCGCGCGAGCGGACCATCCTGTCGCTCTACTATGAAGAGGAGCTGACGTACCGGGAGATCGGCGAGGTCCTGGGGGTCACCGAATCGCGCATCTGCCAGATCCTGCGGGGGATTCAGCGCAACCTGCGGGAGGAGCTGCAGGAGACCGTCTAAAGCGGAACCCCCGATGGCCGACTGTGGGGGTATGCGCAGCGAGCACGAGCGGGAGCGCCGGGTGGCCGAGTTGCGCGTGCTGGTCCAGGCCGGTTTGTACCAGGCCGACCCCGACCGCCTGGCCCAGGCGATCGCGAAGGTCAGTCGAAAGAAGGTCCTGGGCCAGCTTGACGTGAAGCCCGGCTGTTGAGAGGCTCCCGGCCGGGAGGTTTCATGGGGTCCGGCCTGCGCAGGAAGGCGCTCTGCCTGCTCTTCGGGTTGGGCGGGCTCGTCTTCGGCATCGCCGGCGCCGAGAGCACCTTCGGCCGCCTGCGCGAAGCCCAGGGCGCGGCGCTCCTCTTCTCCGTGGAGCTTCGCGACGAGGCGGGCGCGCTCCTGGCGAGCCCCATGCTCGTCGGCGCGGAGGGGCGCAAGCTGCACCTCGACCTGGCCCAGCCGGCCGGCCCCGACAGCGAGCCCCTGCGGATGTCGCTCGACCTGTCGCCGCGCAAGAGCGGCGGCGGCGCGCTGTGCGTCGAGTACAGCCTCGCTCTCGACGGCGGGCGGGCCCGCGGCGGATGGATGAGCGTGCCGATGGGCGAGCGCCGCTCGGTGCGCGTGCCCGGCCCGGGCGAGCCGCTCCGCCTCGATCTGGTGGTGGCGCGCGCCGGGACGCCGGCGTTCGACCGGATCCTCCTGGCGCGACGCCTGGGCAAACCGGTCACCTGAAACGAGTCGGTCTGGGCCGCCCTGTGGTAGAGGAGCGCGCATGCCTCTCCCGGAGCTGTCGCGACAGGAGGTCCGCCTCGGCCGGTTCGCCGCCTTCTCCAGCGCGCTGTACGGCGTCCTCGGGCTGCTGTTCGCCGCCTTCCCGGGATGGACGTTCCGTGTGGCGGGCCTGGGGGCGCGGGCGGAGCTGACGCCCGAGGTGCGCTTCTGGCAGGTGCTCGGCGTCGCGATGATGGCCGCGATCTGCGTCGCCTGTGCGGTGGTGGCGCATTCGCCGCGCGAGAGGCGCGCCGCGCTCCTGCCGGCGCTGGCCGGGCAGCTGACGAGCAGCGCGATGGCGCTCCTCCTGGTCGCGGGCTCGGCTCCCGCCGGCTGGCCCGACTCCGCCTGGCGCGCGGTCTTCTCCGTCTTCGCCACCGGTTTCCCGCTCTTCGCCCTGTCCGCCTGGCTCTTCCATTCGGCGGCGCCGGGCGTGCACCTCAGCTCCGCGCCCACCCAGTCGGCGCCGGAGCTGCCCGCTCCGCCCAAGCCGGTCCGCCTCACCGTGGGGGGCGGCAAGCAGCCCTGAACGCGCGCTCATCGGTCGTTCCTTTCCGGGCGCCGGGCGCAGCGCTGCGCTACATTTCCCCGCATGACCGGCGTCGTCGTTGCCGCGCACGGAAAGCTCGCGGAGGAGCTCCTGAGAACAGCGGAGGCCGTGGTGGGCCCGCTCGCGGAGGTCCGCACGGTCAACGTGGTGGCGAGCGATCCCGAGGTGCGCCACAAGATCGAGGAGGCGATCCGGGCCGTCGACGGCGGCGAAGGCGTGCTGCTGCTCACCGACCTGCTCGGCGGATCGCCGACGCAGCTGTGCCTCTCCTTCCTGGACGAGCGGAAGGTGGAGGTGGTGACGGGCGTCAACCTGCCCATGCTGCTGAAGCTGGTCTCGCTGCGGGCGGCGGGGAAGCCGATCGTCCAGCTCGCGCGCGAGGTGGCCGAGGCGGGGCAGAAGGCGATCGGCCACGCTTCCGAGCTCCTGCGGGGGAGGATGGGGTGAAGGAGGCCCCGGGCGTGGCCCTCATCCGCGTCGACAACCGGCTCGTGCACGGCCAGGTGCTCGAGGCGTGGCTGCCGGCGCTCGACGCGCACGGCGTGCTGGTCGCCGACGACGAAGCGGCCGGGAACGTTCTGGCCCGCTCGGCCATGGCGCTGGCGATCCCGCCCAAGGTGCAGTTCCAGGTGCTCAAGGTGTCCGCCGCCGCCGATCTGTTGCGGCCCGGCGGGAAGGGAGTGCCGGGCGTGCGCACGCTGCTGCTCGTGCGGGACGTGCGCGACGCGATCGCGCTCGGCGAGCGCGGGGTGCCGATCCCGCGGCTGAACCTGGGCAACGTCCACTTCGCCAACGGCCGCCGGCAGGTGGCGCCCTCGGTGTACCTGGATGCGGGCGAGATGGACGCGCTCTCCGGCCTCTCCTCCCGGGGCACGGAAGTCGAGGCGCGCGCCGTCCCTTCCGAGCACCCCACTCCCCTCTCCTCCTTGAAGGCCCGATTCGCCGCGGGTCAGCGCTGATCCTCTAGGATGGAACGGTGAACGCGCTGGCGGGAGGGGCGGAGCTGTTCGGGACGGCCGTGATCGCGGCGGTGATCGGGGGGCTGGCGGCCGTCGAGCGCAAGGGCGCCCTGCAGCTGATGCTGAGCCGGCCGATCGTGCTGGCGCCGCTCCTGGGGTGGGCGCTCGGCGATCCGCGCGGCGGGCTGGTGCTGGGCGTGCCGCTGGAGCTGATCTTCCTCGGGGGCGTGAACCTCGGCGGGAGCCTGCCCGAGAACGAGACGCTGCTCGCCGCCGCGCTGACCTCGGCGGTGGTCCCGGCGGGCATCGCCGCGGGGACCGGAGTCGACGCGCCGCTGGCTGCGCTCGGGCTTGCGCTGCTCTATCCCCTCGCCGTGGCGGGGCGCCGGCTGGACCGCGCCACGGAGAGGCACAACGCGCGGCTGTCGGAAGTGGCGCTCGCGCGCGCCGCCGGCGGGGACGATCGGGCGGCGCGCGCGAACCTGCGCGGGCTCCTCCTCCCCTTCGCGGTCACCGCCTCGATCTGCTTCGTCTGCGCCGCCTTCTCGCCGCTCCTCGGCATCGCGCGCGGCGAGTGCCCGCCGCGCCTGGCTTCCGGGCTCACCGGCGCGTGGCACGCCGTCTGGGCGCTCGCCGCGGCCAGCGCGATCCGCGCCATCCGCGATCCGCGCGCGCCGGCGCTCGCGGCGATCGGCTTCGGCGCGACCCTCGCCGCCGCCGCGGTCCTGAGAGCGCTGCCGTGACCGGGGAGGGACAGGCGCCCGGCGCGCGCCGGCGCGTCTCGCCGCTGGCCCTGTTGCGGGTCCTCTGGCGGTCGCTGTTCCTGCAGGCGGCGTGGAACCCGCGCGGGATGCAGAACCTCGGCTTCGCTTTCGCCATGGAGCCCGCGCTCCGTGAGCTGTATCCCGACGGCTCGCCGCGCGCGCGCGCCATCGAGCGTCACCTCGAGTTCTTCAACTGCCACCCGTATCTCGCCGCCGCGATCGTGGGCGGCGCGGTCCGGCTGGAGGAGGAGGTCGCGCGCGGCGCCGCCGAACCTCGCAGCGTCTCCGAATTCAAGTCGGCGCTGGCCTCTCCCTTCGCCGCGCTCGGGGACGGCTTCTTCTGGCTGGCCCTGCGCCCCGCCGCGGCGCTGATCGCCGCGGTCAGCGAACCGTACCTGGGCCTCTGGTCCGTGGTGCTCTTCCTCACCCTCTACGACGGCGTGCACCTCGCCGCGCGCGCGTGGCTCTTCTTCGCCGGCTACCTCCGGGGCGAGGGGATCGTTGCCGCGGTCTCGCACGCCCACCTTCCCCAGACCATCGCGATCCTCAAAGGATCCGCCGCGGTGCTGGCGGGCGTCATCGCGGGCCGATCGGTGGTGATCGCCGGACTGCCCCACCGGCCCTGGCACGCCGTGCTGATCGCGGTGCTCATCGTCGCGATGGCCGCGCTGCTCCCCCGGATCGGGCTGACCGCCGCACTGTACACGGCCATGGCCCTGGGCCTTGCCTTGGGCGGCGGCTTCCTCTAGCAAGGACGTAGAGTGCCAGACGACCGGGCCGAAAAGGACCTCCTGGTGCGGAACAAGATGGGCCTGCATGCGCGGCCCGCGGCGCTCATCGTGCAGACGGCGAACCGCTATCCCTGCGACGTGTCCCTGGTGAAGGATGGCCAGGAAGTGAACGGCAAGAGCATCATGGGCGTGCTGATGCTGGCGGCCGCGAAGGGGTCGACGATCACCGTCCGCACCGAAGGCGAGCAGGCCGGGGCGTGCGCCGCCGCGCTCGCCGACCTGTTCGACAAGGGGTTCAACGAGGCGATCTAGTCGCCGCCGACAGTCGCCGCGCGGACGCTCCCGCAGGTGGTGCAGACCCGCCCGTCGTTTTCGAGTGTGTTCAAACTTGCGAGGACGGCCGTGGCGCGGCAAGCCCCGGGCGGGCGCGCGGTCGGCTGCAGGGACGCGCGGCAGCGTGCGCTCTACCGCTCCTCGTGACGCAGCAGTCTCTTCAGATTAGCCCGGTGGCGGACGAGCACGATCCCGGCGATGGCCGCCAGCCCGGCGATGCTCCAGCGCGGCCCGGTCGCCGCCGCGACGAGCAGCGCGGTCGCCACGCCGGCCAGCGAGCCGACGCTCGAGATCCGGACCAGCTTGTAGAGGAGGACCCAGACCGCCGCCCCGCACGCCGCGGACAGCGGCGCCAGCGCGAGCGCGACGCCGAATCCCGTCGCCACACCCTTGCCGCCTCGAAACCGCAGCCAGACCGGGTAGCAGTGGCCGATCACGGCGGCCACGCCGCACGCCGCCGGCGCCCAAGGCTCGGCCAGGGTTCGCCCGGCGACCGCGGCGGGCAAGAGCCCCTTGAGCGCATCGAGCAGCAGGGTGATCGCAGCGGCCGCGCGTCCGGCCGCGCGCGCCACGTTGGTGGCGCCGATGTTCCCCGAGCCCACGGTGCGCACGTCCTTGCCCGCCGCGACGCGCGCGACGAGCAGGCCGAACGGTACCGAGCCGGCCAGGTACGACGCGAGCAGCGCGAGCGCGATCACGGCGCGCCGCGCAGGACCAGGAATGCCCAGTTCAGGACCAGCATCGTCGCCGCGCCGAGCCGGACGCGGGGCGTGACGGGGAAACCCGCCGGAGCGTACCGGAATCCGCACAGGCGCAGCGCCGTCCACACGGCGTGCACCGCGCAGGCGAACGCCGCCAGCGCGCCGAGCGGGCTCGCCGCCACCGCTTCGAGCGGATGCAGGTGCGCGACGGCCGCGAACGCGTGGGTGCACCCGCAGGACAGGCAGGGCAAGGAGGTGGCGGCGCGGAACGGGCAGGCGAAGAGCGAGAGCGGCGGCGCGTCGAGGGGCAGCACCGCGGCGGCGACCAGCAGCGCGAGCCCGGCGGCGGCGAGACCCAGCGCATGCGCCGAGGGCGGCCCGGCGCGGACGACGCACCTCATTGGGGGACCCCGCCGGCGACCATGCCCCCGAGCATCGTGAGCGCGCACGCGGCGCAGCAGAGCAGCGCGTAAGGCGCGAGGACGGCGGCGGCGGCGCCCCCCGGCTCGATCCGGTGCGTCTCCTTGAGCCCCACGCCGGTGAGCACGGCGGTCCACACCGCGCCCACGATGCCGCCGCAGCCCGGGATCGCGAGCAGGACCAGCGGCGCGCAAGCGTAAGCGCAGGCCGCGAAGGTGGCGGCGAACCCGCGCTTCGCCTGCCCGAGGAGCACGGCCGCGAGGTGCGTCACCGCGGCATTGATGTACAGCCCGACGACGACGAGCAAGGGCGTGAGCAGCGCCACGAGCACGGTGGTCCGCGGCGAGTTGTCGTGGCCGGCCGCGGCCAGCTTCTGCAAGAGCGGCGCGAAGGGGCCGCTCGCTCCGAGCCTCTCCATCAGGCGCTGCGTCCACGGCCGCAGCAGGAAGCGGTCCAGCATCTGCCCCACGAACCAAGGAACGCTCACGGTGAGCACGGCGAAGCCGGTCTGGGCCGCTCCGCGGTCGAGCCGCGCGGAGCGGAAGAGCCGTCCGGGCTCGAACAGCGCCTGGACGAGCGTCTCCCACCATGCGCGCCACGCGCCGATCTCCGCGCGCCGTTCCCACGGGGTCCCTTCCTCCTCGGGCGGAGGCGCGCCGGCCTGTAAAGGCGACTGCGTGCCGGGCGGTACCGCCCCCGGGACTTCCGGGACGACCAGCGGTTTCCCGCAGGCGGGGCAGTCCTGCGGGCCCGCGCGCTCGGTCGAGAACGTGCTGCGGCAGCTCGGACAGCGGGCGAGCACGGGGCCTTCTAGCACGTCCAATGCGGGGCTGAGCGGTCCGCCGGCAGTGAGGGTTCCGCTTTGCTGGTGCGATGCCTACCTAGACTTTTCGTCCGGCAACCGTGCCGGTGCGACGCGCGGCGCTGCTCTCACCAGTGCGCCGTGTACCACTCTGCCTGAGGAGGACACATGAAGGTTCATCTCGTCACGGCCCTCGGAGCTGCCGCGCTGCTCGTCGCGTGCTCCGGGTCGAACAAGGAAACCCGCACTGCCTCGAACACCGGGACCACCACGCAGGGCCCGGTGGAAGGCACCCAGAGCGCGGCCGGTAGTCAGGGCCAGGTGGCCACGCAGGGCTCGAGCACCGCGACCCCGGGGTCCGCCAGCGACTCGACCACGAGCGGCACCACCGGCGCGCCGGCGAGCGGCACGTCGACGGACACCTCGTCGATGGGCAGCGACCGCAGCGGCCAGTCCAACACGTCGTCGACGTACGGCCAGAGCAACCCGAGCACCGGCTCGAGCAGCTCGAGCGCCACCCCGGGCAGCAGCACCGGCTCGACCTATGGCCAGGGCGGCACCGGCTCCAGCGGCTCGACCTATGGCCAGGGCGGCACCGGCTCCAGCGGCTCGACCTATGGCCAGAGCGGCACTGCCCCGAGCGACGGCTCGATGGGCACCTCCGGGTCGAGCGGCTCGACAGACCGCACGGCGAGCAGCTCCGCCAATCTGAAGTCGGCGGTGGGCCGCGTGTCGAAGGTCGACCCGGACAGCAAGAGCGTCGTGATCAGCTCGCGCCAGGGCGACCGCATCACGCTGACGGTGGACGACAACACCCAGATCGTCGACAGCAGTGGGTCCAGCACCAGCGACCTCTCCGCCATCCGCGAGGGGACGCCGGTGCGCGCCACCTTCGATCCGGCCTCGAACCGTGCCGAGAAGATCGAGGTGATGGGCAAGGCGAGCAAGAAGGCCATGCACAAGGAGAGCGGATCGAGCAGCGATACCACCGGCTCGATGGATCGCTCCGACTCCAGCACGAAGGCCAGGGCGCCGGACCCGAACACGGGGAAGAACCCGGCGCAGGCCCCGGACACGACTCCTCCGTCCGACCAGAAGCAGTAGCCGGTTCGCGCGGCACGGCGTGTGCGCCGGGTCCCCTGTTCGGGGGTCCCGGTGCTCGCGTTTTTCGGGGTAGGTTGGCCGCGTGCCGAGACTCGTCTGCGGCATCGCCGCGGTGGCCGGGACCCTGCTGCTCTCGCGAAGGTCCGAGCAGATCGACCTGTGGCGTTTCGCGATCTGCTGGTGGGGCGTGCTGCTGGCCCTCGACGGCGCCGTGAGGATGCGCCACGGGGCCTCCCCGCTGGCGCGCGCCGGCGACTGGATTGCCTGCGCTGCGGCGAGCGTCCTCTTCTGGGACCTGTTCGAGCTGTTCGATCTGCGGCTGCGCGATTGGTGGTACGTCGGCGTGCCGCGCACCCGCCTCGCCGGCGCCGCCTTCAGCGCGATCTGCTTCGCCACCGTGCTGCCCGCCGCCCGGCTCGGGCTCGCGTTGATCTCGCCGCGCCTCGATGCCGGCATCGGCGTGCCCGCGCCTTCCCCGCGGTCCGGACGGGTCCTGTTCGCGCTCTTCGCAGCCTCGCTGGCGCTGGTGCTCGCGCTTCCCAGGGTGGCCTTCCCGCTCGCCTGGCTGCTCCTCTGGTTCTTGTTCGAGGCTGAGCTCGCGCGCAGGAACGACGCCGACCGGAAGCTGCTCAGCCCTCTGCAGGCGTGGCGCGCCGGCGACCGCGGCGTCCTGTGGCGCCTCCTCGCGCTCGCGCTGCCGCTCGGTCTGCTCTGGGAAGGCCTCAACGCCGGAGCGGCGCGCGGCTGGGTCTACACCGTCCCGCGCTTCGAATCCCCCAAGCTGTTCGAGATGCCGCTCGCGGGCTATCTCGGCTACCTGCCGTTCCTCCTCGAATGCGGCGCGGCGCTCGCGCTTCTCGACCGCAGCGCCTCGCGGCTGCGCCGCGCGCCGGCGCTGATCCTGCTGGCGGCGATCGCCGGCTTCCACTGGCAAGTGGACGGGTTCGGCCGGCGCGCGACGGCCGTCTCGGTCGCTCCGCGCATGGCGGACGCGCGGACGCTGCCGCCGAGCGACCTCGAGTGGCTCGAGCGCGCAGGGCTCCGCACCCCTCTCGACGTGCTGCGCGCGACCCGGCAGGTGCCCGCGCGCATCCGCGACCTGGCGGAGGTCGCGCAGGTGGCCTACCTCGGGATTCCCTGGGCGGAGCGGCTGGCGCGCGCCGGGATCCGCGGGCGCGCGATGCTCGCGGCGGCCGATCCGGACCGGCTGTGGGAGCGGCTCGGCACCGGCGGAGAGCAGCCGCCCGATCCGGCGCTGGTGAGGCTCTGGGTGCGCAAGGCGGGCGAGTCGCGGTAAAGAAGGGCGGTGCCCCGCACTTCGCCCACCCGCGGCTTCCTCGCGCGCGAGCAGCACCGCGTCCTGCTCACCATCCACGCGCTGGTGCTGATCTCGGGCCTGCTCGCCTGCGCCCTGCTGAACCGGCGGTTCAGCCCGGATCGGATGTGGGTGCAGTGGGTCGCGCTGGCGTGGGGCGCCCTGTTCGTGGTCCACCTGTGGATCTTCTCGCGCGGCACGCTCGCGACCATGGGCGGCCGAAGGTCCGGCGCCCGATGGCCGTTCTCGCCACCCTGAAGAAGGACCGGCTCGGCGAGTGGACCACGCTCGCCGAGTACCTGGCGGACCTGCGGCGGCGGGAGACCAACTCCGTCGCCGCTCTCGCGCTGGCCCTGTCCTCGCCGCCGGAAGAGCAGCGCGAGCTGGCGCAGGGCAGCGGTCTCGCGGTGCTGGTCGAGGTCGCCTCCGATCTCCGGCTTCCCAAGGGGTCTCGGCTGGCGGCGGTGCGCTGCGCGGTCGAGGCAGGCGCTTCCGGAGAGGCGCTGTCCGCGCTGTTCGTCGGCGCGGGCGATCTCGCCACCGACCCCCGGCTCGGTGCCGCGGCGAAGAAGCTGGTCGAGTCGGGCCTGCCCGCCGCGCTCGCGCAGAGGGCAGGCGCCGAAGTGTCGCTCGAGGCCGGAGCGTTCGCGCGCGCGGCGCACGCCGGCGCCTCCGCGGTGGGTCAGGCGCGGCTCAAGGAGCTGATCGCCGCCGCACCCAAGGGACACGCCGGCGCGGCGGCGGCGCTGTTCTCGCTGGGAGCGGGCGAGCTGGGGGCGGTGGAGCGGGAGCGCTGGGCGAAGCTGCTCCAGCAGACCTGCGCGGCCCACCGCAGCGCTCCCGCGGCGGCCAAGCGCCTCGGGCTCGCGCCGCCCTGGCCTCCCAACCTGCCCGACGCGTTCGCGCCGCTGGTGCAGGAAGCGGAGAAGGCGGCGGCGGACGTGACCGCTCCGGACGCGGCGGCAGCGCCGGTCAGGACCGGCCCGCGCGCCACCGCTCCGCCTCGCGCCTCCGGGCGGCTCGGCCCGCCTCTCGGGGCGCGGCCGTCCCCCTCCACCGCGCACGCCGCCGGACCGCCACCCGCGGCTCCGGCGTCGCTGCGCGGCGAGCCCGCGCACGTCCTGCCGCGGATCGGACCTACCGAAGTGGGCAGGAAGGTCATCGCTCCCCTCAAGCCGTCCCTCTTCCGGCGGCCGCGCGGCACCGTGGTCGAAGGACCGGTGAAGCTGCCGCCCAAGCCGATGCCGCCCGTGGCCGGCCGGGCGCCGGAAGGCGCGCAGCCACCCTCCCCCCCGGATCCCCCCCTGCCTCGGGTCCCGGAGGCCCCGCCGATAAGACGGGCGGCGGTCGCTGCGGGGCCCTTCGCGCACCGGCTGCAGTCGCTGTTCGAGGACCGTCCCGAGGCCGTCGAGCGCCTCTGTGCCGCCATGGAGGCGCGGGCCGCGGTGAGCGGCCTCCCCGCCGCCCTCGAGGAGCTGGAGCGCGAGCTGTCGCAGCCGCGTTGGAAGGGCCGGCGCGCGCCTCCGGCCCAACTCGGGCGCCTCGCCGCCGCCGCGCGAGCGCAGCCGGAGCCCTGGACGGCCGCCGCCGGGCTCCTCCTGACGAGATTGCGCATCGAACGCGCGTAAGTCCGGGGGGATTTTTCTTGTGGCCGGATCCACTCCGGGGGAGTCTCCCCCCGATGGTGACGCGCAACGTCGCAGCGATTGCAACCCCGGTCCGAAGGGTGCTAAAGGGCCGCCTTTCAAGTCCAGACCGGCACCCGGACCTGGAGTGCTTTGCATGAAGATCGCTCTGAGCCCGCTGGAGAAGTTCCGAGCGGCGGGCAAGTTCCTCGATTGCACCTTCAACAAGCGTCCGCTCACGGTCAGCATCGAGGTGACCAAGCGCTGCAACGCGCGCTGCGATTTCTGCGACTATTGGAAGATTACCGACCGCGATGAGCTGACCGACTTCACCGACGTCGTGCGCCGGTTCGATCCGCTCGTCGTCGTGTTCACCGGCGGCGAGCCCATGCTGCGCCGGGACCTGGTGCCGATCGTCAAGTCCATCAAGGAGCTGCCCGGGTTCCGATACGTGACGCTCCTCACCCACGGCGGCTTCCTCTCCGAGGGGAAGATCAAGGAGCTGGTCGGGGTCGGCGTGAACCAGATCAACATCTCGATGAACTACCCGGACGCGCGGCAGGACAAGGAGCGCGGCATCCCGGGGCTCTTCGAGCGGCTGGAGCGGACGGTCCCGAAGATGGTGAACGGCGGCTACAACGTCTTCACTTTCGCCTCGATGCTGATGGTCGACAACATGCACGACGCCGAGCCGCTCATCCGGCTCGCGCACTCCTGGGGCATCAACATCGCCTTCTCCGGCTACAACGATCTGAAGAACGGGAACCAGGCGCACTTCGTCTCCAAGGCGAAGATGGACGAGTTCCGGGCCGTCTGCGCCCGCATCGTCGAGCTGAAGCGCGAGCTCGGCAACGTGATGACCTCCGACTACTTCTTCCAGACCCTGCCCACCTTCTACGAGCAGCGCGAGATCGGCGGGTGCAAGGCAGGCAAGATCATGATCCACGTCACCCCCAAGGGGATGGTGCAGCCCTGCGCCGAGCTGGAGCCGGTGGCGCACTATTCGGAGTTCCTGCCCGGCAGCTACGAGGGGCCGAACTGCGGGAAGTGCTTCGACGCCTGCCGCTCGGAACCGCAGGCTCCGCTCACGCTGCGGCGTCTCGGGGAGCTGGCGGGAGTCCTTTGAGCGAGGCGGTCCTCGATCCCGATCCTCGCCAGGGACTCCGCCGGTTCTGGCTCCGCGCGCTCGTCGGGCTCTGCGCCGGTCTTGCCGCCGCGACCGGCGTCGCCGCTTACCTCGGCATCTCGCAGCGCGAGCTGATCGCCACCATCCACGGCGTGGCCCTGGAGCCGCTCCTGCTCGCGGCGGCGGGCGGGCTCATCCTCATGGCGCTGCAGGCCCTGCGCTGGTGGGTGGTGATGCGGCCCCTGCTCGCGTTGACCTACGGGCAGGCCTACCGCGCGCTGATGGTCGGCTTCGCCTTCAACGTGCTGCTGCCGACTTCTGGAGCGACAAGTGGGGCTGGGTGGCGGCGTTTCCCCTGGTCTGTCTGCTCGGGTCGCCGCCAGCGTGGCTCTTCCACGCGCTGCTCCTCATCGCCGCGGTAGTCCTCGGCGTCGGCGCGCTCCTCGCCTTGATGGGCAGCGGTCTGTGGCGCGGGCCGCGCATGCCGGCCTTCATCGCCAACCTGCGGGACGGATTCGCGGTGAACCACTGGAAGCGGCTCCTGGCGGTGGAGACGCTCATCGCGCCGCTGCCTTGGCTGTGGGAGACGTTCGTCATCGCGCTGGCCGGGCATGCGCTAGGTCTCGACCTGTCGCCGATGCAGGCCT
>WNEY01001291.1_pt1 | contig 17455 bp, 19 predicted proteins | sample 5400531 | NCBI WGS metagenome assembly WNEY01 (sample SAMN13153338, study PRJNA577476) | soil metagenome | isolation source: 200 cm saprolite under Douglas fir tree site 1 | place: USA:California | collected 2015-04-18
ATTCGAGCAACATCTGGGCGCGCTGACGCGCCTGCTGCTCCTCGCGTACCACCCAGGGCGGCCGGATGATGGCCCCGAGCCAGGACGCCCGTAAGCGGCAGTTCATCCCTACCAGAACGTTGTCCAGTACCGTCATATTGCCAAACAATCGGATGGTCTGGAACGTGCGGCTGATGCCCAGGCGGGCAATACGGTTCGGGCGCCGACCGGTAATGTCACGGCCCGCAAAGACTAGGCGGCCACTACTGGGACGATACAGCCCGGTGATCATGTTGAAGAAGGTCGTCTTCCCGGCCCCGTTCGGTCCAATGAGGCCGGCGATCATGCCTTCTTCCAGACTGAAGTCCAGGCCATTCAAGGCGGTCAGACCACCGAAACGTTTGACGATCTGGCGTGCTTCCAGGAGTGCCACGACTATGCGGTCTCCTCACTGGCGTGCAACTCGGCGGCGCGCTGGGCACTGGGCCACAGCCCTTCGGGGCGTAAGATCATGACCACGATCAAGGTAACCCCAAAGAAGAACCAGCGCCACAGCGACAGGTCAGCCCGGGCCAGCATCGCACTGCCCACCAGCCGGCCCAGGCTGCGTACGAGCTGTGTCGATTGCGCCAGAATGACGCGGTCGAAAAACATGATGCACATGCCCCCCAGAATCACGCCCTTGAGGTTGCCCATGCCGCCGAGAATGACGATACAGAGCAGCATAATAGATACCTGGAAGCGAAACAGCTCCGGGAAAATGGCCTGTAACTTGGAGGCGTAGACCGCCCCGGCCAACCCGGAAAACGACGCCCCCAGGGCAAAGGCTAGGAGTTTGGTTTTGATGGGATCGACCCCCATGCAGTCCGCCGCGACCTCGTCCTCACGGACGGCCATCCAGGCCCGTCCCAGCCGCGAGCTTTCGAGACGCGCTTTGACGATGATGACGAAGGCGCCGACGGCCAGGACGAGAAAATACCAGGGCAACGGTTCAAAACCAAATTCGTATCCAAAGAGGTGCGGTCGACCGACCGGATTCAGCCCCTGTGGCCCATTGGTCAAGTTAAAATTTTCCACCAGGGTCCAGCTGCCAAGCCGGATATCGATATGCCACAGGTTACGGAAGGCAATCGGCACGATCTCGCCAAAGGCGAGTGTGATGATGGCCAGGTAATCGCCGCGGACGCGCAGCGTCGGTGCCCCCAGGATGATGCCAAACAGCGCCGCGACGGGGATACTCAAGAGCATCGCCCACCAGAAGTTGAGTTCCAGGCCGTGCGGTGGCCAGGTCAGGATGCCAGTGGTATAGGCCCCAATGGCAAAGAACGCCGCGTACCCCAGATCGAGCAAGCCAGCATACCCCACCACAATATTGAGCCCGAGCGCCAGGATGACGAACACCGCGGCATCAGTGACAGCGTTCAGCAGTTGCAGATTGCAGGCGAGATCCACCCAGGGAAAGACCAGCAGCGCGCCAACGCCCAGACCGCCGGCGAGACGCTGGCGCTTGGAGCGTGGCAGCGCCCGCCAGTAGGCCCACATTAGTAGCGCTCCGGTGGCGGCTGGCCCAGGAAGCCCCAGGGGCGGAAGACCAGCACCAGAATGAGAATGGCAAAGACCACCGCCCGGGTCCAGGTCGAGGAGATGTACTGATCGCTGAAGGCGGCGAGAAAGCCGATGGTATACCCCCCCAGCACCGCGCCGGGTAAGTTGCCAATTCCCCCCAGTACCGCGGCCGTAAAGGCTTTGAGGCCGGCATCGAAGCCCATCAGATAGCGCCCGGTATTGAGGTAGAGCCCCACCACCATACCGGCGGCACCCGCCAGCGCCCCGCCCAGGAAAAAGGCGGTGGCAATCACCCGCTCGACGTTCACCCCCATCATGGCCGCCGCCTCACGGTCCTGGGCCACGGCCCGAATGGCTTTGCCGAGTCGGGTCGAGCGCACGAACCACATCAGTGCTGCCAGCAGGGGCATCGTGACGCCAAACAAGAACAGATCCTTGGTGGACAAGAGCAGACTGGTACTTTGCCCCAGGGTCAGCCTGGCCAGATTCACGTCCGGAAAGATATTGGGGTAGAGGATCTGGCTCGGCCCGTACCAGTTCTGCATGAGATTCTCGAGGGCAAATGACGCCCCCACGGCGGTAATCAAGGCGGCAATACGCGGGGCCCGTCGTAGGGGCTTATAGGCCAGGCGGTCGAGGCTCATGTTGGCGAGCCCGGTGCCGAGCATGGTGAGCAGCATCACCATGGGCAGCATCCACACCAGCGTACCAGTGGGCAGTGCCACCACCAGCGTGCGTGGCACCCCCAGCCAGGTGAACAACGTCAGAGAGACAAAGAAGCCGAGGGCATAGATGTCACCATGGGCAAAGTTGATGAGCTCGATGAGCCCATAGACCATGGTATAACCCAGGGCGATCAGCGCCAGGTACGATCCCGTAGTGAAGCCGTTGATCACCTGTTGTGTGAACACTTCCAGAGGAGACATACCTGCCGCAGTCCTCAGTCCTCAGGGCTTATTTACACGCCATGTTGGCACTGATAGTCTCGGCATAGACGAACTTGCCATCTTTGACGTTCCAGCCCACCATGTCAGTCCGGTTCGTATCGCCGTTTTCGTCAAAGCTAAACTTGCCAGTGACCCCCTCAAAATCCTTCGTCTGACGCACAGCCTCGAGGATAGCAGCACGGTCCTTTTTGCCAACCCGCTTGATGGCGTCGAGGGCGACAATGCCCGCCTGGTAGGCGTACATCGCCCAACCGATGGGTTCAGATTTGTACGCTGCCATATAATCCTTGAAAAAACGTTTGCCGACGTCGGTGGGCAGCTTATCGGGCGGCAACGCCGCGAACGTGATATACACGTTGTCGTTCACTGCCGCTGGTGTGGCCTGCTCGATCATCGCCGGAGAGTACAGCCCATCCGGCCCCATGAATTTTACCTTTTGAGCAAAGAGTCCCAGGGCTTTCATCTGCTGGAGGATCTGCACGCCACCGGAGTCGATGACGAAACCGCCGTATACCAGATCAGCCCCCGACGCTTTGACTTTGGTCAACAGAGCACGGAAGTCCACGTCCACTGACTCGACCCCGTCATGCCCGACGATCTCCAGACCCAGCTTGCGGGCGTTGGCAACGAACACATCCGCAATGCCTTTGCCGTACAGCTGGCGGTCATCCAGCACATAGACCTTCTTGAAGCCCAGACACTTGGCCCAGGCAGCAGCGGACGCTCCCTGAATATCATCCGCCGGGAAAGGACGGAAATAGTTCACCTTCCCCGAGGGCCGATACACCTCGGGTTCTCCGGCGCCAAAACCCTTCTTGGTGAGCCCTGGGTAGGTATTCGCCGGCGAAATCTGTACCAACCCCGCCTTGTTGGTGATCGGCATGCTCACTTTGGCGGCACCGCTGTTGTACGTTCCCAGGTAGACCATGACATCGGGGTCTGCCACCGTCTTCTGGGCGATGTCTGCCTCCACCGTACCGTCCCAGCTCCCGGTCGTTGGTGAAGCATCGTCCCGATTCACCACCTCGATCTTGAAGCCGGCGACTTCCCCGCCGGTGTGCTGCACGGCCAGATCGACCGCCTGCTTCATGGCTGTCCCTTCGGGGATCATGGCCCCCTGCATCGGCCAACTGGTGACGATTTTGATGGTGCCCTTGGCCTGGGCACCGGCCATGCCAATACACACGACGACTAAGAGCACGAGACTCACGCCAAGCACTTTGGTCAGCAATGTCATGCTTGCTCCTCCTTCTGGAGTCGTCTCCTGAGCCTAGGTTGACCTCTCGTCTTCACCCAGCAACGTGCTCTGGTGTAGCAGAAACGAGGCGGGGTTGCAAGTCTCGATACAGTTTCCCCTTCCTCTCTGCTACACCACGGGCCGCGCCAGGACGTCCGGCGCCACGTGTCGTTTGAGCCATTGCCCATCCGAGGCACTGCCCACCAGCTGGCCATGGTCGACAATCACCTTGCCACGCAGCATGGTCATCACTGGATATCCCAGACAATTAAAACCCTCCCAGATGCTGTAGTCGGCATCGGCGTGGAGATCGTCGAGCGTGAGCGTTTTGTGCAGGGTGGGATCGATGAGCACGAGATCCGCGTCGCTGCCTGGGGCAAGCACGCCTTTTTGCGGGTACAGGCCCAGGATCTTCGCGGCATTGGTCGAGGTGATGGCGGCAAACCGCTGCAAGGACATGTGGCGCTGGGCGACGAATTTCGTAAACGCCACGGGGAGGCGCGTTTCGATGCCGTTATGGCCGCCACACACGGTCTGGATGGTGTTGCCGGACAGTTTAATACCCTTATACGTGGTGTATTCGTCGGTAGCCGTGGTGCAGAGCCGACCATCCAGGAGTCCGGCGAGCAGGGCATCGCGATCCTCAGCGAATTTGATCGCGGGGTAGGTGTGGATCGCCGTACCACCGGGTTTTTTATAGTCCTCGCAGGTAAACTCCAGGTAGTTGTGCAGGGCTTCGCCGTACACCGGTTGGCCCTGGCTGCGCGCTTCGGCAATCGCCGCCACCCCCTCCTTGGCGGTGGTGTGCACGAAATACACCCCCACCTCGGTATGCCTGGCGAGCCGCACGATCTTGCGAAACGCTAAATCTTCCGAGAGGTTGTTGTGCACCAGGTGGAGGTTGTGGCCCTGGTCGTTGCCCTCCCGGATGAGCTTGTCGGTCATGTAGGTGACGATGTCGTCTTCCTCGGCGTGTACGGCCATGATCCCGCCCTGCTTGGCTACTTCCGCAAACACGGCCCACAGGTGGCCATAGGGCACCCGCAAACCGGGGAAGGTGGTGAAAATTTTGAAGCTGGCAATACCTTCCTGCACTGCCTCACCAATCTGTCCAAGGGTGGTTGGGGCGACGCGTCCGGCCAGGATGTAATGGAAAGCAAAATCCGTATAGGCATGGCCGCGAAAGACGCCGCGCCGACTGTCAATCTCTTCCGGGATGGACTGTTGCACTTCCTCATCGCCCGGTGGAGGATTGAGATTGCCGGCGAAGTCGATGACGGTCGTTACCCCGCCAAAGGCCGCGGCACGGCTGGCCGCTTCCGGAGGCTGGGTCATGACTTCAGGACGTCCGGCCCAGTGCTCGGGGACCGGGATGGCGATGTGGGCATGCGGCTCGATACCGCCCGGTAGCACAATGTGGCCCTGGGCCTCGATGACACGGGCTGCCTCCGTGGGCAGGCGGCCCGGCGAAGCGATGGCAACGATCTTGCCCTCCTGTACTCCTATATCGCGCTCTCCCACATCTTCTGGGGTGACCACCAGGCCGCCTCGGATGACTACATCGAGCATCGTGCACCTCCACGTCGCATGGTGTACTGCCTGCACTTGGCACTGTGAGGCAGGATTGTGCCTCTTTTGGCACTGCTCTCGCAACCTCCTCGTGGAACGTCCCTCAGAAATGTACGTGGTCACCCGCCCGAATGCCCAAAGCCTGGGCCCAACCACCGGCGATTTCCAACACGTATTTGGCCGGGGCCATGGAGTTATAGGTCGGGCAGCGCCGGGGAGGGACGCATGGCGGCGCACTGTCCTGAATATTGATGATGCGGCCGTCAGCCGCGATAAACAGCATGTCGAGCGGGATCAGCGTGTGCATCATCCAGAAGGTACACGGGACAACATCCGGAAAGATAAACAGCATGCCGGCGTTCGGGGCCAGGGCAGGGCGTTCCATCAAGCCGCGCCGCTGGGTTTCCGGTGTCTCGGCGACCTCGACGGTGAAACCGGCGATTTCCTGCTGCGAGGTGCCGCGGGCAATCCACACCTCTTGGCGCGGCAGAGAGGTCTGGGCGCTTGCGTGCGTGAGCACGCACGTGAGGCAAAGCAGCAGGCCCAAACCCAGAAGCCCACTGCGGAGTATGTGTCCATACGGCATAGAAGAATTGTCCTTCTGCTTATGATATCTGCTTATGACATCTGCCGATTCAGATGTCGCCAATGCTCAGCCAGGAGGGTCGGACGGGTGCCGAGCGGATCAGCGCGGCCAAAACAGCAGTGCAAAGCGCGATCCACCAGGGCACAGCTCTGGGCCACGGTCAGACCCACGTGGCGCAGGCGGCCAACCATCGTCCCGAGCAGATAGGCGGTCAGGTCGTCTGGCGCCTGCGCCGAGGCTGCAAGCGCTTCTGGAGCAAGGCCGGAGACAGGTGCAGCCACCTCGTCTGCCAGCGCTCCCAGCGGCGCACAGAGCTCATTGAGCTGCGGCAGATGCGGCTCGCGCTGGCGTAAGCGCTCCACCTGTTTACGCACCCAACGGGACGTCTGCTGCTGTGCGAGGAGTTGTAAGGTGAGGCGCAGGGCATAGAGCGCCTCACAGGTTTTTTGGTTTCTGCCGTGCTGGCACGTCACGTCGGCGGCGTCGTAATAGGTCAGCGTCGCCTGAAATGTGGCCACAACCGGACTTTCAGCAATTTGCTGCAGCAGCTTCGCCACCCGCTGACGTTCTTTCTCATACCACGTGACATGGGCACTGGAGCGCTCCGGACGTTTCGCCGCGGCCGTCGGGGTGGCAAGCTGGTGTGCCGCCATGATTTGGGCCAACACGAAGAGACCCACATCGTCATAGAGGGTGGTACTTGGGGAGGGCTGTAGCGCCAGGAGAGTGGCGTAGAACTGTTGGCGTTCCTCGCGCTGCGCCGCCGGTGCAAAGGTTTCGATGTGGCTGATGAACCATTGCAGCACTGCTGGCTGCACCCGGTGTCTCCTTATGACTTGATCACGAAGCACTGCCGTGCGCCTCAGCCCACTAAGATTTCGTCCCATATCCTCTGGTCTTGCGCGCAAAATCCAGCAACAAAGTCCATGAGTTCCAAGATACGGTCCTCATCAGGCTCTTCTATCTGCTCATGCCGTATTTTTTCCAAGATCACATAAGCTGCCTGTTGTGTGCCTCCATTCTGTTTGTATTGACATACTATCTCTCTAAGCATCGGTAAAGATACCTGATTTTTCAAGGCGCCTTTAATTTCACTCTCTAAGTTCATACTTATCGCCTCGCCCAGTATGGAGCTGTCTCTGCTAAGGCATGGTGCCGAAATAATATCGTGATTCATTTTGGCTTGCATGCTTACGTCGGCTCCTGAACACTTCGCAGTCAGTCCCGTCCACTGCCTGAAAAATTGGGCTGCTTGAGGAGATCCCATGGCGTTTTACTTTCAGAAGACGTACCGTCCAGACCTCGAACAGCTCTTGCGTCAGTACTACCAGGGCTTGGCAGAAAAGGACCGCCGACGCTTTGCCGCACTCGAAGCAATCACCCTGGGGCATGGCGGTATCCGCTCCATGTCAAAGGTCCTTGGATGCGACCCTCCAACCATGCAAGACGGCATACGGGAGATCAAGCAACTGCCCGATGATCCTGCGGGACGTCGCATCCGCAAGCCCGGAGGCGGACGCAAAAAGACGGAAGGCAAACACGCGGACTTGACCCGACCGGGACACGCCACCCTCAAGAACCGCACCGCGGGTGACCCCATGCGCCTGAACGTGTTGTGGACGGATTGAACACCCCAAGAGATTTCCCAAAGCCTGCAAGAACACGCCCTCTGTGCTGGCCCCCGCCTTGTCCGGCGTATGCTCGCTGGGCGCGGGTTTGCCCGACGCCAGAGACGCAAGGTATTGCCCGGCGGCGACACACCAACTTCGACAAAAAAACCGACTTCACACAAGTAATGCCAGAATTCACTTACCTGATGGGCTAACTCTCCATGCACCAACACACCCATTTCCAAATTGGTCGCAAGGCCAGGACCTGTGAGGTACTGCACTGGCTTCGAATATTGAAGAATTCATCTCTGGCCTTTTGTCTGGCTCTTTTACATCAGAAGATCGCACTACGCTCTCCTGGTAGAGAAGCGCGCAAGCCAACTGGCCAGCATCGCCTCATCGACAGCTCCCTCAGCCACACCGACCATCCTGGTGACTTCGTCCACTTCCGTTGGCTCGAATACCTGCCCGTTGAGAAACAAAAAGGCACGTGCCGACAATAGTCCAGTACGCTTGTTGCCGTCAAGGAAAGGATGGTTTTTCACCATCCCACAACACAATGCTGCAGCGAGGTCGAAGAGCGACGGGGTGTCGCCATAGGCGAGCAGGTTCTTGGGCCTGTCCATGGCGCTATCGAGCAAGGCCATATCTCTGATGCCAGGCAAACCACCAAAGACGACAATCGCCTCATCGTGTATAGCCAGGATCATCGGCCTGGTGAGCCACTTCGGCTCCATCAGCGCCTGGCAAGCTCACGCAGGGCATTACGATGCCGGCGCATGTAATCGCGTGTGGATTCCATGACCGCCTCAAAATCAGGGTCATAGGGTGTCAGATAGACGCCGTCTGGCATGCGCACAGGAAAGAGGCTATCACCTTCGCGCACACCAAGCTCATCTAGCATTTCCTTGGAGAGGATGAGCCCGTACGAATTACCGATCTTTCTCACCTTGAGACTTTTTGCCATCACCATTGCTCCCAAATAAAAAATTATACGCAGGTTATAACATCTCGGCCTTATGACTGCAAGCTGTACAACCTCCGACTTGCATAGTATGCGGCGTATCCCAGACCGCGCTAAAATGAGCGGACCACAAGTTAAGGGCTGACTTTGGGGATAGAGCCATGCAGGAGGCACCATGCATACCTGGTGGACAGGTCTGGCTGAGGCGCCGCCTGATGAGGCGCAGGCCTTGCACGCCCTGGGGCTGGGCTTCATGGCGGCACGCACACTTCACGTTGCGCTGGAATTGCGGCTCTTTACCCATCTGGCGGCTGGGGCGCAGACGCTCACGCAGGTGGCGCATGCCCTCGGGCTGGCAGAACGCGCTGCCGGACGCTTGCTGTATGCCTGTGTAGCGCTGGGACTGGTGCAGGCGACCGACAGTGTGTTTCGCAACACACCCCTGACGCAGAAATAGAGCCGTTTCTCCCTGGACACAGTAGCCTGGTAAGTGCCCGTCCTGGTGCCGGGACAGCGTAGGCGAGAGGAACCTAGCAGGGAGGGTGCACAAGATTACAGATACATGCCGCGCCCGAGAGCGCTCGCTTCTTCGTCCTCAGCCTTGTCAAAGCCTTGCCGCATAGGGAAATGGACTACGGAGCGGATATTGCCCCAGGGGATCAGCACATACACCATGTGCTCTTCCAGGTGACGGCGGTCTGGGGGAATAATAGTGCCATTATCGTCACGCACGCGCGTCGTCTCGAGCTTGGGGTTTTCGATCCATAAGCCAATTGAATCCCGTCCAACAATCTTGGCATAGAACTTTTTTTCTTTAATGCCGGCGGCCTCGAGGCCATCACTGGTGAAGATGATAAGCATGACCGTTTTATTCACGGCATCATCAATGGTCATCCTGGTTCTCCTTGCGACGTCTGGGTGTCCCCTACCAGGCTTCAGACTTCATCCAGGATCTTGCCAGTACGCGCTTTCTCCACCGTTTCGTCGAAGGACGGCCCTAAATCTACACCCATATCCTGCGCACGCTTTTTGGCCCACAGACCCACATTACGGGAATCCTTGTAAAAGTCCGGATGGTTGGACGTACTCGGGTTGAACTCTGCCAGACGGCTCGCCTCGGAACGATGATAGGCAAACCCTGACAGCACGCGCCGTGTCTGCCCACTGCCACACGCCCGACACGTCGGTGCGGTGGCCTCGGCTGGCTTCAAGACGAGTTGTGAGGTGAGACGACCACAGCTCTCACAACAATATTCATAGATCGGCATAATCTGAACCTGCTGTTGAGACTCTCACAGGCTGTCTCAGTCCTGATGAGGCTGGGGAACACACATCGCAGTGGGGATATTAGAAAATCTACCAGAGCTTTGCAAGCGCTTACGCAGAACGATACGCTCTGCTCGGCGCAGCCTCCGAGCAGGACAGGCTTTCCTGCCAGGCACGCCCACCTCGTCCAGGCAGGGCACACACTCGTCGAGGATCGCCCCTGCTTCCAGAATGTTAGAATTTCACAGTGGCGTGCACTTTCCTCTTGACACCTGCTTAAATGTGCAGTATTACTCATATGAGCAGGTACCTGCTATGCTGGTCGGTAGGCAGAGCAGGGTGTATTCTTACTGCAACGCTATAAGCAGGACAAGGCATGAGACCACTCCTTACGGACAGACAGCGAGAGATCCTCAATTACATCGAACGGGAGGTGCGCACCACAGGCGTCCCACCGAGCATCCGCCAGATTGGTGTGGCGCTCGGCATTAGTTCGACCAATGGTGTGCGGGCCCACTTGCAGGCCCTGGAGAAAAAGGGCTATATCCATCGCAGTTCACGCACCTCGCGCGGCATTGCTTCGCTCGACCGTTTGCGGCGTACAGCCACCAGAGCGTCGCACGAGACCGTCGCCATCCCCATTCTCGGGCGCGTCACGGCAGGGCAACCAATTCTGGCGGTGGAAAACCGCGACGGCGTCCTGCATCTCGACCCCAGCCTCGTCAAAGGGACGGACACGTTTGCTTTACGCATTGAGGGCGACAGCATGATCGGGGCTGGTATCCTTGATGGTGACTACGTGTTGGTACGCCAGCAACAGAGCGCCGACAATGGCGATATTGTTGTGGCCCTCCTGGACGATAGTGTGACCGTCAAACGTTTCTATCGGGAAGCCGGAGGTTTTCGCTTGCAGCCGGAAAACCCGCGGCTGGCACCCATATATGTGTCGGACGTGCAGATCTGCGGCAAGGTCATGGCGCTGATCCGCCCCAGTGTGCACTAGAGGACAGGCGCGCATGAGCAAAGCCAGGAGCGTTTTTGCCTGCCAGACCTGCGGCCATCATACGACGAAATGGCTGGGCCGCTGTCCGGATTGTGGTGGCTGGAACACCTTCGTGGAAGAACTCCAGGCCCCGCCGCGTCCGGCGCGTCAGCAGGCCGTGGCGTCAGCCCAACTGCCGTTGCCGATGACGGAGATTGCCCGCAGTGGTGAAGAGCGCTTGCTCACCGGCATTGGTGAACTCGACCGGGTCCTTGGCGGTGGCCTGGTGCGTGGCTCTCTGGTGCTCATTGGGGGTGATCCTGGCATTGGCAAGTCCACCCTGCTCCTGCAGGCCGCCGCAGGGCTGAGCCGTGGACATCTGGCCGAGCAGCACCCGGTGTTGTACGTCTCTGGTGAGGAGTCGGCGAGTCAGTTGCGCATGCGCGGTGACCGCTTAGGGGTGCAGAGTCAACACGTGTACATTCTCACCGAAACGTCCATGGAACTGATCCGCGAACAGGTTACCCGGCTGCAACCGCGTGTCCTGGTCGTCGATTCCATCCAGACCGTCTTTACTGCCGATCTCTCTTCAGCCCCTGGCAGTGTCAGTCAGGTGCGGGAAAGCACCGCCCACCTGATGGCCCTTGCCAAAACCCTCGACGTCCCTATCCTGATCATTGGCCACGTCACCAAAGAGGGCACCATTGCTGGTCCGCGGGTGTTGGAGCACATCGTCGACACGGTGCTGTACTTTGAAGGCGAACGGCATCATACCTACCGCGTCCTGCGGGCCGTGAAGAATCGCTTTGGGCCCACCAACGAGATCGGCATGTTTGAAATGCGTCAGACGGGTTTTGTCGAGGTAGAGAATCCATCGGAACTCTTGCTTGCCGAGCGGCCGCAGCAGGCGAGTGGCTCGGTGGTAGTCGCCAGCATGGAGGGGACGCGCCCCCTGCTGGTCGAGCTGCAGGCCCTGGGCAGCCCGAGTGGCCTGGGTCTGCCACGCCGGGTCGCTAACGGCGTGGATCCGCAGCGCGTGGCGCTCTTATTGGCGGTGTTGGAAAAGCGTCTGGGTCTGCCGCTGCAGACCCATGATGTGTACGTCAATGTCGTTGGTGGCCTGTATATCGAGGAGCCAGCCATTGACCTCGGGGTCGTGATGGCGGTAGTGTCGAGCCTACGGGAGGTGGTTCTGGACCCGCATCTGGTGGTGTTTGGTGAGGTGGGTCTCACCGGTGAGGTGCGGGCTGTCGGGCAGGTGGAGGCGCGCCTCCGCGAAGCCGCCAAGCTAGGATTTCGGCGCTGTCTCCTGCCACAGGCCAATGGGCAACTGGCGCCAGACCTGGTGGGCATGGAACTCTGTGGGGTACGGACGGTGGCCGAGGCGCTGCAGGTGATCTTGCAGCACGACCCGGCGGTAGCGTTGGACCCTCTGGACTCTACAGAAGATGAAGAACTCGCGACCGCCCCGGGCAGGACCTGGGCGTGGAGCAAGCGTAACGCTAGAGCAGTCGGCTATTAGGCAGCAACTCTAATGAGCATGAGCTGTGGGGGATATCATGGCACAGCCTACGGTGAGCAACAGAAACGATGAAAAACAGCGCGCCCTCGGTTTGGCCCTGAGCCAGATTGAAAAGCAGTATGGCAAAGGCGCCATCATGCGGTTGGGCGAGAGCCAGACCGCTGACATTCCGGTGATCCCTACCGGCTCATTGGCGCTCGACGCCGCGCTGGGGGTCGGTGGGATGCCGCGCGGGCGCATCGTGGAGATCTATGGGCCGGAAGCCTCAGGCAAGACGACACTGGCCCTGCACGTGATTGCCTCGGCGCAGCGCGGTGGCGGTGAGGCGGCGTTCGTGGATGCCGAACACGCCCTGGATCCGTCCTATGCGCGCAGACTGGGGGTGAACACCGATGACCTCCTCATCTCGCAGCCAGATAGTGGTGAGCAGGCCCTGGAGATCACCGACGTGCTGGTGCGCAGCGGTGCGCTCGATATCGTGGTGGTGGACTCGGTAGCCGCCCTGGTGCCTCAGGCCGAGATCGATGGGGATATGGGCGAGCCCCAGATGGGTTTGCAGGCGCGTCTGATGTCGCAGGCCATGCGCAAGCTCACCGGCATTATCCACAAAACCAAAACGTGCGTCATTTTCGTCAACCAGATACGGCAAAAAATCGGTGTGTTTTTTGGCAACCCAGAAACGACCACGGGTGGGAATGCGTTAAAATTCTATGCCTCGGTCCGGCTCGATATTCGCCGTCTCGACGCGATTAAGTCTGGTCAGGAGGTAGTCGGCAACCGCACGCGGGTGAAAATTGTCAAAAACAAGGTGGCCCCGCCCTTCCGGCAGGTGGAATTTGATATTATGTACGGCAACGGCATTTGCCACGCCGGCGAGCTGCTCGATCTGGCCGTGCAGCGCGACATCGTCCAGAAGAGCGGGGCCTGGTTTGCTTACGCTGGGGAACGTATCGGTCAGGGACGCGAGAATGCCAAGCTGTATCTGGAAGAGCATCCTGAGGTGGAGACAGCCATCGAAGCGCAGGTGCGGCAGGCACTGAGCATGCCGCAGGCTGCCAGTGAGACACTCGCAGCGGCAGCGCAGTCGGCCAGCCTCGATGGGGATACTGAACTGTTTCACAGCCTGCCGGTTGATATGGACCTGGAGACCGGTGAGGTAGAGTAAATATCGGGCAAGGGTGGAGGCAACACCCCCGCCATACTGGTGGGGCAACTAGCCGTGCGCAGCACCTGTGCGCAGCACTAAGGGGACGGTATGTTTGCAGGGGAATTTTCGTGTAAGCTCGACGACAAAGGCCGCTTTGCCATGCCGGCATCGCTCCGGGAGTATTTTGCCTTGCCTGGCAATCCCGAGGTGAAAAAGGCCGTGCTGGTGAAATCGCAACAGGAGCGGTGTCTCTGGCTCTTTCCCCTGCAGCACTGGTACACCTTGCTCGAGGTACAGCGCCAGCGTCTCAACGAGCGTGAAAGTCGGCTGTTCATGCACTATGTGGTCTCTGATGTGGCGGAGATCGAGATTGATCGCGCCAGCCGCGTGCTTGTGCCGCGCAAGCTGCGGGAGCATGCCAGCATTGGTGAAGATGCGGTTCTAGTTGGCATGTACGACCGCTTGGAGGTCTGGGGCAGCGAGACGTGGGTGGTGCACCTCAGCGAGCTGGAGGAAGAGCACGAAATGTCTCTGGGCAAGGTGTTGTCCATGCCGAGTATTAAGCCGTCGTTCCCAGGAGCACAAATCCTACTATGAGCATCCAGGTCAGTCAGGTGAAAGGGGACGTTGTTGAGCTGATCTTCAACCCGCGCGAGGAGGATTTGCGCGTGGGGGAAACGCTGCGCATTCAGGAACGCGACAGCGGTGAAGGCCTGGTCGTGCAAGTGATTGCTTTCCGGATGGTGACGTACCCGGCGCTGATTCAGGAGCAGTTGGAATTGGTGATCGGCAATGCTCAGCCGCTGTCGCGCGAATTACTGACGTACCTGTCGGAGGCGCAGGAGACGCTGCAGGAGTTGGACGCCAGTGAGGCGCGTAATCTGAAAATCGCTCTGACCAAGATCCGTAAGCTGACTGGCCGACGTTGGGATCAATGGGACGGCTGGATACCGATACGCGATGTTGAGGTCACGCGGGTGTCGGATCAGGAGTTGTTTGCCAACTGTATCGACGATCTGGGGAACCCGTTGCATCTCGGCCAGACGCTACGGGGTGAACCGTTCTTTATCGAAGGCCATTACCTGGAGAAGGTGAACGTCATTACCGGAGTCAAAGGTTCTGGCAAGTCGTACCTGTCCAAGGTCATGCTCCTTGAACTCATCAATGCCGGGGCACCGTGTGTGGTGTTTGACTTGAATAAGGAATACATTCACCTCCCCAAACACGAGGCGGATCCAGCCACGGGGCAGGTGCGCCACAAGGGTATTATCCATTTGAAGGCTGGCGACAACCTCAAGCTCGGCGTGCGGCAGTTCGGGCTCAGTCCGCTGATTACCATGCTGACCAGGTTTGGCCTGCCGGATGTGTCAGCGATGTATTTCGAGAACCGCATGGCACGCCTGTTCGAGGAAGCCTGGCATATGGAGCGGCAGGGCAGGACGCCACCATTTATTGGTATCCAGCACCTCATCGACATGGCCGAGGAGCTCGAGTTTTCCCAGAATGAAGGGGTGAGTGCGGCCATTCGCAGTCGTCTCGAGGCAGCGCGGAATACCGGAGTATTCGCGGAGCATGCGAATGACGCCACCTCGTTGCAGGCCGAGTACGATAGAATCCGTCATGGTGGTGCACTGGTGATCGATATCTCCAGCCTCACAAATCTCTCCCGGCAGGGCTTTGTGCAGGCGATCATCGATATCATCCGGGAGATCTGCGAACACGAGCTGCAACACGGCACGGGCCGTTTTCCTTTTGTCTTCTTCGAGGAAGCGCACCTGTACATCAGCCATAACACCATCGGGTATATCGTCACACGCTCGCGGCATCTCGGCATTACCTGCTTTTTTGTGACCAACATGATTGGTGGCCTCGATGAGACCGTCTTGCGGCAGGTGGACAATCTCTTCCTGCTGTATCTCCCCTTCGACGATGACGTGCGGCATATCAGCAAAAGCGCCATGACTGATCAGGAGACGATGGCGTCTTTCGTGAAACGCTTGCGCCGGCACCACACCCTCATTCTTGGCGACGTGACACGTCAGTACCCGGTGATCATCAAGATCAAGGAATTAAAGGGCATCCATACGGCCGGAGAGACGCAGTACTTCTTCAAACCGCAACGCGTCCGGGCATCGCAGAGCCATATGGTCGGGCCGGAGTTGGTTGCCCCACCAGCTGTCGAGGACAACGGGCCCACAGCAGAGCACAACGGCGTGCCGCCACATCAATCGGCGTTGCCATTGAGGACGCCAAGCCAGCCAACGCCGGAAGAGCAAGCGCTCCTGGCGCGTCTGCAAGCAGGCTGGCCAGACGTGGTCGCCACCTTGCGTGAGAAGAGTGCGTTTCTGGGTTCGGTTCTGCTTGCCGGTCACCCTGTCAAGCTCCAAGACCAGGTGCTCTCCATCACGTTCACCACCCGTGATGGCTTCCACCGCGACATGCTTGCAGAACCGGAATACCGTGCCCTGGTCGAGAAAGAGTTGAGCGCAGTGTTGCAGCAGCCAGTGACCATTGTGTGCCAAACGATAGTATAACCTCATGGAGCAGGTATGGGAGAGCCATCTCCTGCTGGAGAACTCAGGCTGGTTTTGCCTCTCCCGCCAAGCATCAACCATCAGTACGCCACCGTGCAGGGGCGCCGGGTCCTGGCTCGGTCTGGGCGGGAGTTCAAGGCGCTGGTGGCCGAGGAGGTGGAGAGTTGGTTAGACGAGCACCCGCTCTTTGATGTGGCGCTGTTCCAGCGGCATTACCTGGCGCTCACGATCACGTTTTACTTTGCTTCGGTGCTCCGACGTGATCTGGATGGGGGCCTGAAGATTGCGCAGGATGCACTGTGTGAGGCCCTGGGAGTCAACGATAACCTGGTGATAGAAATTCACCTCAGCAAGCGGGTGGAGCGTCACTGCCCGCGTATTGAGGTGCATCTCATGGCGCTCGCTGGGGAGAGAGTTGTTCTCGATGTGGGGAAAGATGCACACGGTACCCCGTCATTGCCAGTCCAGCTTGACGGCAAGCCGAAACGGCGACGGCGGCGAAAACAGCGTAGCCTGGAAGAACTGGCAGTACGGCACAGGTGGGACTGACAACTTATGGACTGACGTCGACCCACCCCGCCAAACTGGCGGGTGCTGCGCACAGCAAATGGCCCCCCGCCAGTATGGCGGGGGAATTAGCCGTACGCAGTACCCGTGCGCAGCACCTGGGCGCAGCACGAGGATGGAGCCACATGCTTAACCTGGCGAAAGTAAATCAACAGATTAGCGGTATGGCAGTAGAGCAGCAGCTCGTTTCCGACGATATGCTGAAACGTCTGGATACAGCCCTGGGACAGTTAGCCCTGGAGTCGGGACGCTTGCCGGCGTTCATGCGCAAATTGCAAGCCAGTAAAACGTCCTGGCTCCTGGCCGGGGTGCGTGAGTCCCTTGAGAAGACCTACCCACTACCGCCACGGCCATTGGCTATTACGGTGGTGGCGTCAGATGGTTCGCAGATTGTCCCGAGTCATCATGAGGTCATCCCGGCCTTTCTGCTCAACGTGTCCACCGTCGTGCTGCACTATGGCACGGGCGAGCGGGCGGAGTTGACCAGTACCCCGACGCTCTTCTATCGTGACGAAGACCTCTACATGGACTATGGCGGCCAGCGGGTGCAAGTCGCCGGAGACCTGTTAGGCATGCGCCGTACCCTGATGGAATTCCAGGCGCTGCTGCGGCAGGCAACGGGGGCGCAGGAGAGTGGCCATCGCACCTGTGCCCTGGCGGATGGCAGTCTGATTCTCTGGCAGCTCGAAGGCAAACCACTGGATTACCAGCAGAGGAGCCTGGAGCGCTATGTGGGTTGCCTGGAGCAGGCGCGTCAGCAGCAGATTCCTGTGGCTGGGTATATCAGTCGGCCGCGCAGTCGGGATGTGCTGAACACTCTGCGCGTTGGCCTCTGTCCGGAGACGGTCCCCAATTGTGACCGCTGCCCATACCGCGACCTGCCGCGGCTGCCGTGCGCCGAGATCGAGGGGCTCAGCGACCGGCGGTTGTTCGAGAACCTCTTACAGCCAGGCGAGCGTACAGCGGTCTTCGAGAGTCG
>WNEY01005190.1_pt1 | contig 17451 bp, 19 predicted proteins | sample 5400531 | NCBI WGS metagenome assembly WNEY01 (sample SAMN13153338, study PRJNA577476) | soil metagenome | isolation source: 200 cm saprolite under Douglas fir tree site 1 | place: USA:California | collected 2015-04-18
CGTGGACTCGCCGGGCTGCCCCGGCTATTCGGTCAAGGAGGAGGCAATTGGTAAAGATCAGGCTCAGACGGATGGGCGCAAAGCAGCATCCGTTCTATCGCTTGGTGGTCGCGGACGCCCGGTCGCCGCGCGACGGGCGCTTCATCGAGCACCTCGGTTACTACGACCCGATGACGGATCCGGTGAAGGTCAAGATCGACGTCGACAAGGTCGTGCGCTGGCTCCAGCAGGGCGCCCAGCCCAGCGAGGCGGCGCGCAGCCTTTTGAAGCGGGAGGGGATCCTTGAGCGATTTGCAGAGACACGCAAGTCGACCGCCTCGGCGTGATGGCGGCCGCGGTGGCTACAACCGCGGCGGATACAGACGGGAGGGCACGTCCGGTCCCAGCATCGACTACCGGGCGCTCGTGGAGTACGTGGTGAAGTCCCTGGCCGAGAAGCCCGAGGAAGTCCAGGTGGAGTCATTCGAGCGCGGCGGCGGAACTGTGGCTATCAAGGTGAAGCTGGCGGACACCGACGTGGGCCGGTTCATCGGCAAGGCGGGCCGCAACATCGAAGCGATCCGCACGCTGATACGCGTGGCGTCGATGCGAGACCACAAGCGCGTGTTCGTGGACCTGGCGAATCCGCCGAGGTGATCCGAGTGGGTCAGATCGGTGCTGCCTTTGGACTTGATGGAGCTGTCAAGGTCGTTCCCTTGACAGATTTCAGCGATCGGTTCGACCGAGGGTCGCTGCTGCTTATCGATGGCGCCGAACACCGCGTGGAGTGGAGCCGGCCCGTGCCCGGCGGCCTTGTGATGAAGCTGGTCGGGATCGACGACCGCGCCGGCGCCGAGGTGTACCGCGGCAGGTACCTTGAGGTCGGCGAGAATGCCGGAAGACCCGCCGGCGAGGGCCGCTTCTATCACCACCAGCTGATCGGACTCGAGGTCGTGACGGCCTCGGGCCGCGGCCTGGGTCGGATCGAGGAGGTGCTGGAGAGGCCGGCCAACGATGTGTGGGTCAGCCGCGACGGCGCGGTCGAGCACCTGATCCCTGCGACGAAGGACGCGGTGGTGTCGGTGGACCTGGACGCGGGCCGGATCGTGGTGGCCGACTGGCTGCTCACCGTGGAAGAGGCGCGATGAGATTCGACGTCATAACCATCTTTCCGGGCATGTTCGGGCCCGCCTTCGATCAGGGGGTCGTCGGCAGGGCGGTTGCCAACGGAGTGCTCGACCTCCACACGCACGACCTGCGCGACTTCACGCACGACCGGCACCGGCAGGTCGACGATGTGCCCTTCGGCGGCGGCCCTGGCATGGTGCTCAAGCCGGAGCCGATCTTCGAGGCGGTGGAGAGCGTAATGCTCAACAACCCGGGCCCCGTGGTCCTGATGGAGCCGTGGGGCGAGCGCCTCGACCAGCGCATGGCCGCGGAGCTGGCGCGAGAACCAGGACTGATCATCGTTTGCGGGCGGTACGAGGGCGTCGACGACAGGGTGCGCACGGGCCTGGCCGCACGCGAGATCTCGATCGGCGATTACGTTCTCAGCGGAGCGGAGATCCCCGCCATGGTGCTGATCGACGCCGTGGCCCGGCTGGTGCCCGGCGTGGTCGGCGATCCGGGTTCGCTGGAGAACGACACGTTCGGTGGCGAGCTGGCGGGCTGCCCGCAGTTCACGCGGCCCGCCGAGTTTCGCGGCATGCGAGTTCCAGAGGTCCTGCTGTCAGGCGACCACGCGCGAATCCACCAGTGGCGCAGGCAGCAGGCAGCGCAGCGTCACGCGCAGAGCGCTCAGCGGCACTGATATAAATCCACGAGGAGACATTGAGTTGAACGTCATCCAGCAGCTCGAGAAAGAGCAACAGAAGGCAAAGGTGCCCGCGCTCCGCGCAGGCGACACCGTGAAGGTGCACGCCAAGGTCGTCGAGGGCACGCGCGAGCGCATCCAGGTGTTCGAGGGCACCGTCATCCGCGTCACGGGGGGCGGGCTGCGCCAGAACTTCACGGTTCGGCGTGTCACGCACGGCGTCGGCGTCGAGCGCACGTTTCTCGTCCATTCGCCCCGAATCGATCGCATCGACGTGCTCCGCCACGGCGACGTGCGGCAGGGCCGCCTCTACTACCTGCGAGGCAAGGTCGGCAAGGGCGCCCGCATCCGCGAGCGCCGCGGTGCCGTGACGGTTGCGGCCGAAGAGGGGGAAGCCGAAGAGCCTGAAGCGACCGACGGAACCGAGGAAGAGCAGGGGAAGTAGCTGCCGTGGCGGGGTTGGCTCGGCTCTGCCGAGCCAAGACTCCGGGTTACTGGTTTGCAGCAAAGCGTCATGGGGCGAGGGGGTTTCCCGCAAGGGGGACCTGTCCCCCTTGCGCTCGTTGTTAAGGGCGCCTTGAGGCCGCGACCGGTTCGCATGTAATCTCGGGTCCGATGGGCAGACCGATGCTGTGGCGCTACGAGCGCATGGCGAGCTCCATGGGCTACCAGGTCGTGGCCGGGGTCGACGAGGTCGGCATGGGCCCGCTCGCGGGCCCGGTCGTCGGCGGAGCGGTCGTGCTGCCGATCGGCGTGAAGATCTCGGGCCTCGACGACTCCAAGCTGATCAAGTTCGCCGAGCGCGAACGACTCGACGCGATCATCCGTCGCAAGGCGGTTGCGGTCTCCGTCTGCGCCGTCGACCACGCGCAGGTCTGCAGCCTCGGCCTGACTCGCGCGCGCCATCTTGCCACGGCGGGCGCGGTGGCCGGCCTTGGCGTTCCCGCCGAGTACCTGCTGGTCGACGCGTTTGACGTGCCCTATGCGCCGCTGCCCCAGCTGGCGGTCGTGAAAGGCGACCGAACGTGCGCTTCGATCATGGCGGCGAGCATCGTGGCCAAGGTCGCGCGTGACCGGGCAATGATCGAGTACGACCGCATGTACCCCGGCTACGGCTTTGCCGGCCACAAGGGCTACGCCACGCGGGCCCACAGGTCGGCCATCCTCAGGCTCGGTCCAAGCCCGATCCACCGCACGACATGGGCCCCGTTCCGCGCCTTCATCAGCGCCGCCAATTAGGCAACGCCGGCGAGAAGGCCGCCGCTGAGCTGCTGACGCGGCGAGGCTACGAGGTCGTCGGCGCGGGTTTCACCGCGCGGCGCGGTGAGATCGATCTCCTCTGCCGGCGAGGTGACGACCTGGTGGTGGTCGAGGTGAAGACGCGGACCAGTGACGCGTTCGGCACGCCGCTCGAGGCTGTGGGCGCGCGCAAGCGCAAAGCCTTGAAGGCTGCGGCGGCCGAGTACCGCGCGCTGGCCGACTGGCGCGGGCGCATCCGCTTCGCCGTTGTCGGCCTCACCGGCGACCCGGCGAGCGGTTTCACGGCTGAGCTGGTCGAGGACCCGTTTGAGTGACGGCAGCGCCGGGCATCCGGAAGTGGCGGTCCAGCTCCGAGGCGTAGCTCCGGCCGATCGTGTCGGCCTGACGGAGCAGCCAGTCGTCGAAACGTCGCGTGCCCTGCGGCGCTTCGTCAGACACGAGCAGCTCCATCATCAAGCCCTTCACCTCTTCGGACGTGAGGATCACGTCGCGCAGGAACACGCCCATCGCCTTGCCGGAAAGGACGAGCAGCGATGGAGGCAGGTACACGTAGGGAGGCCTGCGCCTGACGGCGATCGCGATCTGGTCGACGAGCTCCGTGTAGGTGAGGATCTCCGGTCCGGCGGCGTCGACCGTGATGTTCTCCTCGTGCCGCGCCGCGTTGACCGCGATGTCGGCCACGTCCTCGATGTCGACCGGCTGAAGGCGGTAGTGGCCGAGCCCCGGTATCCCGAACACCGGCATGTGCCTGAGCATCCACGCGATGTTGTTGATGAGGATGTCGCCAGGTCCGAACACCAGCGTCGGGCGGACGATCGCCCACCTGAGAGTCGACAGGCGCACGAGCTCCTCGGCGCGCGCCTTGCCGGCGTAGTACGGCAGCGGAGAGTCGATCGATGGATTGCTGACGCTGACCTGCACGAACTTCCGCACGCCGGCCGCCTCGGCCGCGGAGATGAGGATGCGTGTGTTGGCGACGGCAAGGTCAAAATCGAGGCCGCCGTGCGGGAACCGCACCCAGTAGGTGTTGTAGAGAACGTCGACGCCCCGCAGCGAGGCAACGAGCCGCGATCGATCGTCGAAGCGCAGCGGCTCGACCTCTACCGCGGCTTCAACGTCCTCGGCGCCCGGCCGATGTGAGTGGTTCGTGAGGGTGCGCACGCGCCGCCCGTCCTCGAGGAGCCGGCGCGCGATGAACCGTCCCGTGTAGCTGAATGCCCCGGTGACCGCGTCGATGCGGGGCTGCTGCTGCTGCTCCTGCATCAGAAAGGAAAACGAGTCAGGTCGTACGCGAGCGAGCCGGGCTTCACGTGCCCGGTGATCACGACTCGCGGACGGTGACGCACCGCTTCGGCGGGATGCACCTCGGGTCGCAGCGAGTTGAAGATCGGAAAGCGCAGCGTGCCGTCGGGCGACCACTCGGAGTAGCGGACGCTCACGACGAGCTCGGGCCGGCACCAGTGGACCGGCCTCACCATGATTGGCGGCGGGTCGAGCGGCGACGTTTCGCTCGCCAGCTCGGCAAGCCGGGTCCTGACGAACTGGGCTGCCTCGTCGTCCCAGCCGCCGCCCACGGTTCCGCACGGCAGCAGCCTCCCGTCTTCGTAAAAGCCGACCACCAGCGCGTCGTAAGGCCGCTCGCCCATCCACCCGACGACCACGAAGTCGTCGGACTTGACGGCCTTGACCTTGAGCCAGAAGGGGCTCCGCTGTCCTGGCACATATGGGCTCTGCTTGTGCTTGGCCACCACACCCTCGAGGCCGCGTTCGAGACATGCCTCGAAAAGCTCCACCCCGTCCTCGTCGATGTGATCCGGCACGAAGATGTGGCCGCCGGCCTCGACCGCCTTCTGCAGGCGCGCGCGACGACGGATCACCGGCTGCTTGACGAGCGGCTTCTTGTCCAGGTAGAGCGCGTCGAACGCGAGGTAGGCGACTGGGATCTGCTCGCGCAAGGCAGCGCCACCGGCGAGGCGCTGCCGCAGGCGGTGATAGTCGGGCCGCCCATCGCGATCGGTGGCGACCACCTCGCCGTCGATCACGCTTCCTGGCGGCACTCGTGACGCCGCGGCCGTGACCTCGGGCACGACCGCGGTCAGGTCGTTGAAGCCCCGGTCGTGAATGTGGACGTGGCCATGCGGGTCGCGGAAGAGGAGGCAGCGCAGTCCGTCCCACTTGACCTCGAAGACGTAGTCGACGGAGCTGAACGGCGCTTCCGCCGACGCGGCCTGCATGGGCCGCACCTCGTTGGGGAAGCCCTCGATTTCGATCTGCAGCTGCCCGGACGGAGCGTCAGCCATCTCCGCCAACGAGATTAGACCCGACCGGCCGAGACCCTCCGTCAGGAGGCCTTACGACGGGCCCTCTTCGAGAAGGCGCGGGTAAGGACTGCGGTCCTCCCCCGCGGGCCCCCTCCTGGGGTCCGCCTCGCGACGCTTGGGTGTCGTGATTCGCGGGCATAGGGGACGGCCGGAATGAATCCGGCCTGACTGCGACCTATGTTGGCTTAACCGGAGAGCGGCCTGCGGCCACCGAACCCCGTCAGGAGGCCTTACGACGCGTCCTCTTCGATTCCGCCGGCTGGGCTTCCTTGCCGCGCGTTGACCGGCTCTTCTTGGCGGCCTCGACCGACGCCCGCAGGGCTTCCATCAGGTCCATGACCTTGGCGGTCTGCGGCGCTGGCGGCGCCTCGATGACCTCGCCGTCGATCTTGGCCTGGACGACACGCATGACCGCCTCGCGGTACTCGTCCTTGTAGCGCTGCGGGTCGAAGCTGTCGGCCAGGCTCTCGATGAGCGCCTTGGCCATCTCCAGCTCCTTCGGGTTGATCTTCACCTCGCCCTCGAGGCCTTTGAGGCCCTCGGTCGTGCGAATCTCGTCGGGCCAGTTCAGCGTGTTCATCAGCAGCCCGTTGCCGTTGGCGTGCAGCGCGCAGAGATGCTCGCGATCGCGCAGCGCGATCTTGGCGATGGCCATGCGGCCCGTCGCCTCGAGCGCCTTGCGCAGTAGGTGGTAAGGCTTCTTGCCGAGCTCTTCGGGCTCGATGAAGTAGGCGTTCTTGAAGTAGAGGCCGGGCTCGATGTCCTCGGCAGGCACGAACTCCTGGATGTCGACCGAGTGCGCGGTCGCGAGGGGCAGGTTGTCGAGGTCCTTTTCGTCGATGATCACGTACCGGTCGCGTCCGACCTCGAATCCTTTGAGGATCTCGCCGTAGCTGACCTCGTGCTCGCCCTCGGGGCACCACCGCTTGTAGCTGATGGGTGACTTGTGCTCCGGACAGAGCTGCCGGAACGAGACCTTGGAGCTCGCTTCGGTCGCGTTGTAGAGACGGATCGGGATGGAGACCATTCCGAACGAAACGACGCCTTTCCACATCGATCGCGGCATGACGCGAGTTTACCTCCTCGAGCGGATCGCCCGGCTACTTTTCGTAGGCAGCGGGACAGAGGCGCGGCCGAAAACCTCGGCGAGAGATTCGGCGATCCAGGTGGCCGAGATGCGGGTGAGGCGACGAGCAGCGGAGCGAGCGCATTGGAGAACTGCGTGAGCGAGCAGCGCAGGAGCCGAACCCGCAGATCGGCCGCATGGGCGCCGAAGATCCGTCGAGGGCTTTCGGGCCGCGCCTCTAAGCGCCAACATCGCGCCTCTCCATCATCAACGCGGACGCGGCGAAGCCCACCGCCACCACGAGCAGCATGATCACAAGCCCCGTCGTGTCCACGCCCGAGCTGAGCGGCTGGCCGTAGAGGTGGAACGCCGACAGGTCCAGCGTCCAGCTGGGCCAGTGGAAGATCGGGGCCACCTGCACGATGAAGTAGCTGACGAACGCAAATCCGCCGAGGAGCCCGACAGTGGCGCGAGGCAGCAGAGACGCAAGCATCGCGCCGATCGCGGCGAAGAACATGGCCATCGGCACGAGCAGCAGCGAGGCGGCGGTGAGCCGGCCCAGGTCGAGGTCGATCGACTGCGCGTGCGATTCGATCCCGACCGCCACGCCGCTCACCGCCGCGATCACGAGCGCGCCGATCGTCAGAACAGTCGCTCGCTCGATGAGAACGCCGCGACGTGAGATGGGGTTGCTGAGCACACCTTCGAGCCGGCCGTCCGTGTCCTCGGCCGACCATCGCGCGACCTGCGCGATCGCGTAGCCGGCGATCAGCAGCTGGGCGAAGCCGAACCAGATGAAGCCGAGAAACGAGGGATAGATTCCGCCCGTGATGAAGAGGTTGAAGTAGGGCCGCAGCTGGGCGAGCCCGAGGAGCGGCTCGACGATGCTCTTCGTGAGGATGACCATCAACACCCCAAGCAGCGCGATGCCGATGGTCCAGACGGCGAGTCCCGTGCGGCGGTCGTAAATGCCGCGCAGGACAGGCACGCGCCACACGGGATTCCCGTCCGGTTCGCGCACGTCAGGATGGGCGGCGACTGAAACTCTGACGAGCGGCGATCCGACGTCTCGGTATGAAAATGCCACCGCCGCGGCGACGGTCATCACGACGGCGCCGCCGAACAGAACCTCGACGCCGCGCGCGTCAAAGGCGCCGCCGGGCGCGAGTGGCTGGCTCAGGTCGTAGTAGCGAAACGGAGAAAGCCAGCGCCAGCCGGAGAGCTGATCGAGCTGCCGGCTGAGGCTGTTGAGGAGAAACAGTCCGAGCATCACGATCGCGGACGCCGCGGTCGCGTACCGGCTCGGGGCGAACTGGCAGACGAGCAGCGTGAGCGCGTAGCAGCTGAGCGCAAGGCCAAGGAGATTTACGCTCGCACCGGCAAGCGAGTCGATGCCAATCGATTCATGCGCACCGGCCACGCCGGCGGCCACGCCTAGCGCCGCGGCCATCACCGCCACGATGCAGCCCGCCGCGAATCCGAGGATCCGCACGACCAGAGCATCGGTGCGTGCGGTGCCGGTTGCGAGTACCTGCTCGACCAGACCGCGCTCCTCATCACCGCGCGCCGCGCCGTAGGCCGACACGAGAGCCCAGATAGCGAAGAGGATCGCAAAGAAGCTGTACGCGCGCCACTGCACGTAACCGCCGACCGTGTCAGGTCGAATGGGCGCGGCGATCAAGACTGTGAACTGCGCGGCGAGCTGCGCCATCGACCTGCCGAATGCGGCGCGCTCCGCCGGCGTGTGACCCACGACCTGGTAGAAGCCGACCGACTGCAGGAGCGTGAGCGTGAATGCGAGGGACGAGAACCCCGCGATGCCCCAGCGCGTGAGCCTAAGGGAGTAGAGGAAGCCCACTGCGCTCCTGGTAGTACTCGAGGAACATCTCCTCGAGGCTTGGCTCGCGGCTGACCAGGTTCGTCACCTCAGCGCCGCGCAGCGCATGGAGGAGTGGCGCGAAGCTGCCATGCACGGTGCAAGTGACGATGCGGTCCTCGAAGTGGAAATCGGTGACTCCCGCTGCGTGCCGAATTGCCGTCTCAGGGATGTCGCTGCCTGGGGCGAACTCCAGCTCAACACGGTGGAAGCGGATGCGATGCAGCTCGGCCAGGTCGGCCACCTTGACCAGCCGACCGGCGCGGATGATCCCGACCTGGTCGCAGATGTGCTCGACCTCGGAGAGGACGTGTGACGAGAGGAGGACCGTGGCGCCGCGGTCGCGCTCCTCGCGCAGGAGTCTGTAGAACTCCTGCTGGTTTAGAGGGTCAAGCCCGCCGGTGGGCTCGTCGAGGATGAACAGGTCCGGCGCGTGCATGAACGCGAGGACGATGCCGAGCTTCTGCTTGTTGCCGCTCGAGTACTCGCGAAAACGCCGGCCCAGGTCGAGGTCGAACCTGTCGCACAGGCCGCTCACGCGCTTTGCGTCCACGCCGCCCCGCATGCCGCCGAAGTAGGCGACGATCTCCTGGCCCCTCATGCCGCCGAACTGGGGGATGTCGCCGGGCAGGTAACCGACCCGCTTCTTGACCTCGACGGAGTCACGCATGCAGTCGATGCCGAAAACGTGGGCGGAACCGGAGGTGGGCCGGATCATGCCCATGACGCAGCGGATGGTCGTGGTCTTGCCCGCGCCGTTCGGCCCGAGGTAGCCGAAAACCTGCTGCGGATGGATTACAAGGTCGAGGTCGAACAACCCGTGGCCGGCGCCGTAGTCCTTGGTCAAGCGCGAGGTGCTCAGCGCCGCGACTGCCATGGGCGCAGCATATAAGCCGGCATGTTCCTGGGAGACCTCGAGCTGCACCTGCTGATCGCCTCGCACTGGAAGGCCGACGGCGGCCTGATGTTCGGCGTGGTGCCCAAGGTCATGTGGGAGAAGCACAAACCTCCCGACGCCAACAACATGATCGATTGCGCTTGTGTCTGCGTGATCGCCCGCATCAACGGACGCGTGATCGTGTGTGAGACAGGCATCGGGACCAAGCTGAGCGAGAAGCGCGCCCAGCAGGTTGTGCTCCGCGAGCCGGAAGGGTTGCTGCACTCGCTGCACCGGCTTGGCATCCGGCCGGATGAGGTGGACGCGGTCGTCACGACGCATTTGCACTGGGATCACGCCGGCGGGCTCACGAGGCGTGGTGAGGGCGGATCCTTCGAGCTCACGTTTCCGAAAGCGCGGCACTTCATCCAGAACAGCGAGTGGGACTTCGCGCTGCATCCCGATGTGCGAAGCGAGAGCGCTTACATACCCGACGACTTCACGCCGCTGATGGACGGGCACAAGCTGGTGGAGCTCATCGACGGGAGCGTCGAGGTGTTGCCCGGCGTGGAAGTCCGCCACGTCGGTGGGCACACGCCCGGAAGTCAAGTGGTGATGCTTCGCTCGGGCGAGTTCGCGTGCGTCGTGACCGGCGACGTCGTTGGCATGATGCCGCACCTGCGCGTGCCGTGGACCATGTCTGCCGACCTCGACGCGCTGCGGCTGCTGGAAGAGAAGGCGCGCCTGCTCGACGAGGCGCAGAAGCATCGCTGGCTGCTGGTGCTGAGCCACGAGGCCGACCAGCCCGCGGGCTACATCGAGACCGACGGCAGGTGGCGACCGGAGCCGCGGCTGACCTAGCGGGCGTCGAGAGCTGCGGCGCACAGGCGGTCCAGGCCAAGGAGGCGACGAGCACCGGAGCGAACGTATTGGAAATACCTGAGCGAGGAGCGCAGGAGCCGACGCCGGCCTGGGCCGAAATGGGCGTCGCAGATCCGACGATTACTTTTTCAGCGGCCTGCTAGCCCTTAACAGGCGGGGCTGCGCTCCGCGCGGTCCGCCGGTACGTTGCCCCTCGATGCTCGCAGCCGTGGACTCATGCCTGCTCGCCGGGATGGAGGGCAGGCTCGTGGAGGTGCAGGCGGACGCCGCCAACGGCGAACCGGGCTTCTTCCTCGTGGGACTGGCGTCGGCGTCCGTCAAGGAGGCGCGCGACCGCGTGCGTTCGGCGATCCGCAACAGCGGCATGCCATTTCCGCAGCGGCGGCTGACGGTCAACCTGGCGCCGCCCGAGATGCGCAAAGACGGGAGCAGCCTCGACCTTCCAATCGCGGTCGCGGTCCTGTTGGCGCATCAGGGCCTCAAGCCGCCGCCTCGATCAGCGTTTCTCGGCGAGCTCGCGCTCGACGGGACGGTCCGGCACGTCGACGGTGTGCTGGTGGCCGCGCGCTGGCTGCGCAGGCGCGGATACGAGCGGATCTTCGTTCCACAAGCCGACGCGGAAGAGGCGGGTTTCGTGGACGGCATCGAGGTGATCCCATGCCTCGACCTGTCGAGCGTCATGCGGCACCTGAACGGCGGCGAGCCGATTCCTCCCTTCCTTGCACGTCCGCCAGACCTCGAGCCGTTGGGATCCACCGAGCACGACCTCGCCGAGGTGCATGGGCAGGAGGAAGCACGCCGGGCGCTCGAGATCGCCGCGGCGGGTGGCCATCACGTGCTCATGTGCGGCCCGCCGGGCGCGGGCAAGACGATGCTCGCGCGCTGCCTGCCGGGCATCATGCCGCCGCTCGAGCTCGGCGAAGCTCTGGAGGTCGCGCAGGTCCGCAGCCTGCTTGGCGAGCTGCCGCCGGGCAGGCCCGTGGATTGGGCGAGGCCATTTCGCGCTCCGCACCACGGCATCTCGATGGCTGGCCTCATCGGCGGCGGCTCGGGTCTTGCGAATCCTGGCGAGATTTCGCGGGCTCATCACGGCGTGCTGTTCCTCGACGAGCTCGCCGAGTTTCAGTCGACGGTGCTGCAGGCGTTGCGGCAGCCGATCGAGGCCGGTCGGGTGACGATCACGAGGTCGGGGGGCTCGGTGGCGTATCCCGCGCGATTCACCCTGATCGCCGCCACCAACCCGTGCCCATGCGGATGGGCCGGTGACGTTCGCCGGGCATGCCGCTGCACGCCTGCCGCGATCGATACGTATCAGCGCAAGCTCTCAGGCCCGCTGCTCGATCGCATCGACCTGAAGGTGAACGTGCGCCGCGTGCCGCCGGCGCTGCTCGCGAGCGAACCGGTGGGCGAAGCTTCCGAGCCCGTACGAGATCGGGTCATCGCTGCGCGCCGGCGCCAGCACGAGCGGCAGGGTTGTCTTAACGCGATGCTCAAGCCCGCGCGGCTGCGCGCGCAAGCTTCGCTGGAGCCCGGCCCGCGCCGGACGCTCGAGCGGTGGGCGGACCAGCAGGGCCTGTCGGCGCGGGGCTTTCATCGCGCGTGGCGCGTCGCGCGCACAGCCGCCGACCTCGACGGCGCAGAGCGCATCGACGACAGGCACGTGCTAGAGGCTCTTGGCTACAGGCTGAGCGATGCAGCGGCCTGAAGTCGCCGGGCTGCGCTCACGCGGCCGCTGGCCGCCGCCGGCCGGACCGCGGGTTGCGCTGGTCGGGTCGCGCAAGCCGTCGCCGTACGGCGAGGCAGTGGCCGAGCAGCTGTCCTGCGATCTCGCGGCGGCCGGGGTGATCGTGATCAGCGGGCTCGCGATCGGCATCGACGCAGCCGCCCATCGCGGAGCCTTGAACGGGGGCGGCACGACCGTGGCGGTGATGGGCACCGGCGTGGACCTCGTCTACCCGGCCGCCCACAGCCGCCTCGCGGAGGACATCCTTGCCTCGGGCGGTGCGCTGGTGAGCCAGTTCGCCGACGGCACCCAGCCCCGGCGCGCCAACTTTCCCGCACGCAACTGGACGATGGCGGCGCTTTCGGACGCGGTGGTGGTCGTGGAGGCGGCCGAAGGCTCGGGCGCGCTCATCACCGCCCAGGCGGCGCTGGAGCTCGACCGGGAGGTCCTCGCGGTTCCGGGCAGCATCTTCTCGCCCTTGTCCGTGGGCGCGCACGGGCTGATCCGCGACGGTGCGGGCCTGGTCCAGAACGCAAGAGACGTGCTGGCCGCGCTGGGCGTTGGGCTCGAGGTGCTGGACGACCCCCTGAAGCCGCCCGCGGGGATCGGTTTCGAACCCGCCCGGGCGAGGGACGGGCTGCTCATCCACCTCTCAGAAGCCATGGCCGTGAACGCGGCAGAGCTGGCCCGGAAGGTCCAGCTTCCGGTGGCCGAGGTGGTCAGCCGGCTGACTTCGTTGGAATTGGAGGGGGCCGTCCGCCGGCATGCCGGGGGCTACGTCAGGGCATTGCGCCGGAGAGGAGGACGGGCGTAGGATTGCCCGCCCAGAACCAGCCCCCCGGGAACACAAGGGCTGATTTGGGAATAAAGGAAGAGCTGTGCCAGAAGGTCTGATCATCGTCGAGAGCCCCGCCAAGGCGAGGACTTTGAAGCGGTTCCTGGGTGACCGTTTCGACGTCCGCGCCTCGATGGGCCACGTCCGCGACCTGCCCGAAAAGGAGCTGGGCGTGGACGTGGAGAAGGGCTTCAAGCCGCACTACGAGGTGGTCGACGACCGCCAGAAGACGATCACCGAGCTGCGCGCGGCGGTCAAGAGCGCCCCGGGAGAGGTGATCCTCGCCTCCGACCCGGACAGGGAAGGCGAGGCGATCGCCTGGCACCTGGCCGAGGTTTTGCACCTGCGCTCGCCCAAGCGCATCGAGTTCCACGAGATCACGTCGGACGCCGTCCGCCGGGCGCTGGAGGCGCCGCGGGAGATCGACATGCGGCTGGTCAACGCGCAGCAGGCGCGCCGCGTGGTGGACCGGCTGGTCGGCTTCGGGCTGAGCCCGTTCCTCTGGAGCAAGGTCCAGAAGGGGATCGGCGCCGGCCGCGTGTCCTCGGTGGCGCTCCGCCTGGTGGTGGACCGCGAGGAGGAGATCCGCAAGTTCGTCCCAGTCGAGTCGTGGACGATCGACGCCGAGCTCTCGAAGCAGAGCGCCGCCGAGCATTTCCTCGCGCGGTTGAACCGCGCTGCGGGAACGCCGACCGCGGGCGAGGACGCCAAGCTCGAGGTGCGCACCCAGGCCGAGGCAGACGAGCTGCTGCGGAAGCTCGAGGGTGCGACCTACAAGGTGCTCGGCGTCGAGAAGAAGCGCCGCACCAAGAGCTCGTACCTGCCCTACATCACATCCACCATGCAGCAGGACGCTTCAAGCCGCTTGCGCTTCCGGCCACGCAACACGATGCGAGTCGCCCAGCAGCTGTACGAAGGCATCGAGCTGGGCGCCGAAGGCGCTTCGGGTCTCATCACGTATATGCGCACGGACTCGACGCGCATTTCCGATGAGGCCGAGGGGCGCGTCAAGGCGTGGATCGCGGACAAGCACGGCTCGAAGTACATCGGCGGCCCGCGCGCCGCGAAGTCAGCGCCCGGTGCGCAGGACGCGCACGAGGCTATCCGGCCCACCGACGTCAACCGCACGCCGGAATCGATTCGCGCGCACCTCACACCCGAGCAGTTCAAGCTGTACGACCTCATCTGGCGGCGCTTCGTCGCGAGCCGGATGGCGCCGGCGGTGTACGACCAGACGCAGGTCGAGATCGAAGGCGGCGACTACGTCTTCAGAGCGACCGGTTCGGTGCTTGCCTTCGACGGCTTCTACGCGGTGTGGCCGCGCGACGAGGAGAACGGCGCGCAGGAGCTGCCCGCGCTCGCGGACGGCGAGCCGCTGGAATTCCATGGCCTCAAGCCCGAACAGCACTTCAGCCAGCCTCCGCCGCGATACACCGAGGCGACGCTCATCAAGGAGCTCGAGCAGCGCGGCATCGGCCGGCCGTCGACGTACGCGCCGATCGTCGAGACGATCACCAAGGACCACGGCTACGTCGAGATCAAGGACCGGCGGCTGCACCCGACCCAGATCGGCGAGGCCGTGAACTCGATCATGGTCGACCGCTTCAAGGTCATCTCCGACGACGAGTACACCGCAACTCTCGAGAAGAGGCTCGACCAGGTCGAGAGCGGGCACGAGGACTGGGTGCCGGTGGTCAGCGGTTTCTACGGGCCGTTGCAGAAGATGCTGACGGATGCCCAGGAGGCGATGCCCGCCGACACCGACGAGGTGTGCCCCGAGTGTCACGAAGGCCACCTGGTCAGAAAGGCGAGCCGGTTCGGGCCGTTCATGGGCTGCTCGCGCTATCCGAAGTGCAAGTTCCGCCGCGCGCTGACCGTGAACGGCGAGGCCGCACAGCCAAAGCTGCTCGAGGAACCGTGCCCGGTGTGCGGCCGCCCGCTGCAGCTGCGCACCGGCCGCTATGGCGAGTTCGTCGGCTGCTCGGGCTACCCCGAATGCAAGTACATAAAGAAGGATGCGTCGCAGTCGGCGGCCAAGCCGACGGGCGAGAAATGCCCGCAGTGCGGGGAGGGGGAGCTCGTCGAGCGCACCGGCCGGTTCGGGCCGTTCGTCGCGTGCTCGCGGTACCCCGACTGCAAGTACCGCGCGAACGTTGGCAAGGACGGAAAAGCCAGAGAGGGCCCGAAGGTTCTCGACGAACCGTGCCCCATCTGCGGCAAGCCGCTGGTCGAGCGTCGCGGCCGCTACGGACTGTTCAAGTCATGCTCCGACTACCCGAGCTGCCCCGGTCCAAAGGGCGTGAAGAAGGCCGCCGCCGTCTAGCCCTCACTAGTTCTGGGTATACTCGAGAAGCCGGTTAGCGAAAGCAAGCCGAGTTAGCACGCCCGGGGCAAACCCCCTGTCCTGCGAAGGCCAGAACCGGGCGGAAGAGGAACAGGGAGGAGGTAACGACGTGGCGCAAGTGACTTTGAAGCAGCTGCTGGAAGCAGGTGTCCATTTCGGGCATCAGACCAGCCGCTGGAATCCGAAGATGAAGACCTACATCTTCACCGCCCGCAACGGCATCCACATCATCGACCTGCAGAAGACGGTCCGGCTGCTCGATGACGCGTGGGATTTCGTGCGTGGCGTGGCGGCAAGCGGCCGGCCGGTGCTGTTCGTCGGCACCAAGAAGCAGGCCCAGGAGACCATCCAGACGGAGGCCGCCCGCTGCGGCATGTACTTCGTGAACCGGCGCTGGATGGGCGGCATGCTCACGAACTTCTCGACGGTGAAGAAGAGGATCGAGCGCCTGCAGGATCTGCGCAAGATGCAGCAGGAAGGGCAGTTCGAGAACATGCCCAAGAAGGAGGCGAAGAAGCTCCAGGACGAGCTCGACCGCCTGATGTTCCACTTCGACGGCATCGCGGACATGAAGCGACTGCCGGGCGCGATCTACGTTGTCGACCCGCGCAAGGAGCACATCGCCGTCACAGAGGCCAACCGCCTCAAGATCCCCGTGGTCGCGATCACCGACTCCAACTGCGACCCCGACCTGATCACGTTTGTGATCCCCGGCAACGATGACGCGATTCGCGCCGTCAAGCTGCTCACCGGCAAGATCGCGGACGCGTGCCAGGAGGGACGCCAGGAAGCGCAGGCGCGCGGCGAGATCCCGCCCGAGGTCGAGGAGCGCGAGTTCCTCGAGACGCCTCGCTATGAGGAGATCGAGGAGTACCTCGAGGACGAGGAGGATTACCTGCCGACCGTCTCTGAGGAGGAGTTCAGCGGCCGCACCGCCGACGACGAGGAGTCGCGGTGATGGCGGTTTCGCTTGACCAGGTCAAGAAGCTCCGAGATCTTTCGGGGGCCGGGATGATGGACTGCAAGAGCGCGCTCGAGGAAGCGGACGGCGACCTCGAGAAGGCGTACACGATCCTCCGCGAGAAGGGCATCGCCAAAGCCGCGAAGCGCGCTGGGCGCTCCACCGGCCAGGGCGTCGTCGAGGCGTACCTGCATAAGACCGGCGACGACTACCCGCCGCAGGTGGGCGTGCTGGTGGAGGTCAACTGCGAGACGGACTTCGTCGCGAAGGGCGACGATTTCCGCAAGCTGGCGCGAGAGATTGCGCTGCACATCGCCGCGGCCGGCCCGCGCTGGGTGTCGCGCGAGGACGTTCCCGATGAGATCCTCGTCGAGGAGCGGAACCTCTACGAGCGCAAGGCCGAGCAGGACGGGAAGCCGAAGCAGGCCATCCCCAGGATCGTCGACGGACAGGTCGAGAAGTTCATCCAGGAGAACGTGCTGCTCGAGCAGCCGTACTTCCGCGACCCCAAGCACCCGGTGAAGGACCTGATCGCGGAGAACATCTCCAAGCTCCAGGAGAACATCACGGTCAGGCGGTTCTCGCGCTTCAACGTCCGGGAGGCATAACCTCTAGGCACATGGTCGACCGCTCGCCGAAGTACAACCGCGTCCTGCTCAAGCTGAGCGGCGAAGCGCTTGGCGGGGAGCGCGATTACGGCATCGACCTCGAGGTCGTGCGCACGATCGCTGCGCAGATCAAGCGCGTGCACGAGATGGGCGTCCAGATCGCGCTGGTCGTCGGCGGCGGCAACATCTTCCGCGGCCTCGCGGCCAGCAACCAGGGATTCGATCGCGCGACCGGCGACTACATGGGCATGCTCGCCACGGTCATCAACGCCCTTGCGCTGCAGGACGCCCTCGAGCGCACGGGCATCCCGGCGCGCACGATGACCGCGATTCAGATGCCACAGGTCGCCGAGCCATACATCCGCCGGCGCGCAGTACGCCACCTCGAGAAGGGGCGCGTCGTCATCCTGGCGGCCGGCACCGGCAACCCTTACTTCACGACCGACACGACCGCTGCCCTGCGCGCGGTGGAGATCGAGGCCGACGTGATCCTCAAGGCGACGCGGGTCGACGGCGTGTACACGGCGGACCCAAAGCGCGATCCGAAGGCCGTGATGCTGCCGCGGCTCGACTACCTCGAGGTGCTCAACCGCGGCATCGAGGTGATGGACAACACCGCGCTCACGCTGTGCATGGACAATGACGTGCCGATCGTGGTGTTCAACCTGCTCACGCCCGGCAACATCGAAAGGGTCGTGCTCGGCGAGGAGATCGGCACCCTGGTAGGTGCCGGGACATGATCGATCCGATCCTTCGGGACGCCGAGTCGAAGATGGCGAAGTCGGTGGACCACTTCGGGGGCGAGCTCGCGACCATCCGCACGGGCCGCGCCAACCCAGCGCTGATCGACAAGGTGATGGTCCCGTACTACGGGACGCCGACTCCGCTCAACCAGCTGGCGCAGAT
>WNEY01001822.1_pt1 | contig 17449 bp, 15 predicted proteins | sample 5400531 | NCBI WGS metagenome assembly WNEY01 (sample SAMN13153338, study PRJNA577476) | soil metagenome | isolation source: 200 cm saprolite under Douglas fir tree site 1 | place: USA:California | collected 2015-04-18
CAAATGAGACTGTGAACGGTGCGATCGAAGGGCTTTGTGTCGGAGTTATGACCGTGGAACACTTGTCAGGGCCCGAGTTGGGGCAATCATTGGTAGTAGTGGTGTTGTCTATATCTAGCAGGAAAAGGTGAGGCGAATAGATGTCTGCCGGATCTTCGATAAGACTGAATGAGATAGTGTCGCCCTGGGTAACTGTTATCGTCGGGTTGCCTCCGGAGGGTTTGGAATAGTTCCATCCGGAAAGGTTCGCATAGAGGGTTATGCTAGCAGTCGTAGCTTGCACCTTGTGAACAGGTGCCAAATGCGTTCCGACGGGCACCGACAGCAAAATGAAGAGTCCGATGAGCACAGCTAGAAGGAGCCTACGCCGGGGCATAGATAACCTCCTATTGAGATAGGATGTGATATTAAAGCCGATGGTTCAACCTACGAATCTGTCAAAACAATTGAGACCTTCCGAGTCTGAAGCTCCTGTCAAGAACGCTAAGTCCCGCAAGAAAACAGACACCATACGCGTGTTTGCGAAACCTCGCTTGAGGTTCCTCGTTCAGGAGCATCACGCGCGACAGTTGCATTGGGATTTCAGGCTTGAATTAGATAGTGTCCTGAAGAGCTGGGCTGTTCCCAAAGGCCCACCGATTGAGCCGGGTGTCAAGCGCCTCGCGGTTCAAGTTGAGGATCATCCTCTCAGCTACTATGGTTTCGAGGGAACTATTCCCGAAGGTTACGGTGCGGGGGAGGTGAAAGTCTGGGACAAAGGCTTCTACGTCCTAGAAGTCAGGGAGCCCCGGAAGTACCATGTTCTTCTGAAAGGGCGAAAGCTGAAGGGAAACTATCGTTTGATCAATTTCAAGGACAAGAACTGGCTGATGTACAAGGTAGCTTGACGACGGACATCAAGATTGTTTTTCTTTCCGTCTGCACTCTTCTAGCATCTCTACTGCGCTCCGCAAGTGCGGTATAACTATCGACCCGCCTACTATTAGGCCGACATTGAAGATCTCGAAGAATTCTGCGTCAGAAACTTTCTGCTCGATACACTGGATGATATGGTAGGTGACGCAGTCATCGCATCGAAGGACAAGTGATGCGACGAGCCCCATCATTTCTTTTGTCTTCCTAGAAAGGGCGCCGTCGTTGTAGGCCTGGGAGTCGAGGTTGAAGAAACGTTTGATCTGAAGGTTTCCTCTTTCTAGAATCTTTTCGTTCATCTTCTCTCGATACGCTTTGAACTCCTTGAGAGAATGGCCATGCTCCATCGCATATCTCACCTATGCCCGTGCTTGTGGGGCGGGTTGTATTAGAATAAGCGGAGCCCGAACGGGACTACGGGAGACTGAAAAAACTCGGGTTATACTGGAGCAGATAAATAGCGGTGGCAAGGATCCCTATGATGATCATCAGATATCCAATCGCTTCTAACGCCCTTTTTGCACGTGCCAAACCAATCTCGGTAAGAGTTGATTGGAATCGGAATATACCATGATACAAGGACCCTGCAACGGTCACGAACAAGAACAGCGTCCCGATGTGATGATGGTTTAGGATAGCGCTGGTGGGATCTCCATTCGCGACGGGCCAGAGACCTAACGGATAGGCAATTCCGACTAGGTAAATCAATACTGGAAGCAGGAAAGCCGCGATGAAGCCACCCATGGAGAAGACTCCCCAGAGAATTGCGTGCAAACGGGCAACTTTTGGCACCGGGCGCTACCTCAAGATGAGTATCTGAATTACCGCGTAAGAGATCATCAGCAGTAGGACAATGTTGAGCAGTAACGCTTGCCAAGGTTTGCTCATCGTTTTTCCCAACTTGATCGGCTGGACTTTGCCAATCAGATAGAACCAGGTGAAGGCGTGGTAGAGTGTGAACAGCAACGCCAAGACGTTGAAGGCGATGATGCCCGGATTTCTCATCAGCGCAAGGGCACTGTCTTTCGCTCCCGATGCGAACAGCGATAGCTCGTAGATGTAGATGAGACTGAAGACCGCAACAAAAAAGCTCGTCCATTCCCTTATCATGTACTGGGTAAAGTGGCTGCTGGAGAGCCACCATCCTGGACCAAGCTTGCGCTTGTATTCGGGAAACGGTTTCTCTTTGGACAGTGCTACTTTCCGCCTCCTCGTGGCATCACAAGCGATTTCAGAGCGTTCGTAGCTCCGAGAATCTTCGTCTTCTGAATCGCGAGCATAGGGTCAACGCCTTTCGGGCAGACAACACTGCATTCTCCCACTAGGGTGCATTCCCAGACCCCTTCGATTTCATGCACGATTGGAAACCGTACAGTCTTGCCCTGGTCCCTGGAATCCTACCTAGGAACTTCTCGTTAAGCCCATAGACGGGGCAAGCGGAATAGCACAGCATGCAGTTGATACAGGAGGAGAACTGATCGTATCGTTCCAATTCCTCTGCGCTCTGACGGTATTCACCCTCTTCCGGCGGAGACTCTTTCTCCCGGATTATCCAAGGCTTGATCTCCACTAACTTCCGCATGAAGTCGTCCATGTTGACGACGAGGTCTTTGATAACCGGGAAGTGTGACAATGGTTCCACTCTGATCGTTCTGCCTTTGAACTCGTGGAGAAAGCTGGCACAGGTGAGTTTCGGGGTTCCGTCGACGTTCGCCCCACAGCTTCCGCAGACTCCCATTCTGCACGACCAGCGATAGGTTAGCGTCCCGTCCAGATTGGCTTTGATGTAGTTGAGCGCGTCAAGAACAACCATGTCCTTTCGATAGGGTACTTTGTAATCTTGGTAGAACGGTTTCCCATCCTTCTCGGGTCGATAACGCGTTACTCTTATCGTTGCGATATCTTGGCTCATTAGTAGACACGGGCCTCCGGTTTCCAACGTGTAATGGTCACAGGCATCGTGTTTATCCTTGGAACCGTTCCAGTCGCATAGACCACGAAATGCTTGAGGAATCCAACATCGTCACGTTTCGGATAATCCGTTCGGGAATGCGCTCCTCTCGATTCTTTTCGTGCTAGCGCAGCGTAGGCGATGGTTTCTGCGACATCAAGCATAAAGTCTAGCTCTAGGGCAGACACTAGGTCCGTGTTATAGACGCGGTCTTTGTCTTCAACCACCGCATTCCTCATTCTCTGTTTCAAGTCCCCGATTAGTCTACAAGCTTGTTTGAGATGATTCTCATCTCGATAGATACCGACATTTTCCTCCATGGCCTTTTGCATCTCCGTTCTGATAGTCGAGATTTTTTCGCCTGTCTCAGATTTCAGAACCTTATCGTAGATTCTCTTCTCCTCTTCTAACGCCAGTCCTTGAACGGGGTTTCCGAAGCTCGGTGCTCCCTGCTTGGTCGCGTATTGTGCAGCTCCGATTCCGGCTTCAGCACCGAATACGAGGCATTCAGTCAACGAGTTGCTGCCCAGACGGTTTGCACCGTTCATGCTCACGCAAGCCATCTCTCCTGCGGCGAACAGTCCAGGGAGGCCTGTGTAGCCGTGAACGTCAGTGTGAACGCCGCCCATCATGTAATGCTGCCCTGGCCTTACCGGGATCATCTCATGAACTGGATCGATTCCCAAATATTTCTCCGCTAGTTCTTTCACGAAAGGAAGCTTCGCCTCGATCGTTTCCTCGCCCAGATGAGTGAGATCCAGGTGGACATAGCTGCCGTATGGGCCGTCAAGTCCCCTGCCTTCCTTGATCTCTGTCATCTCGGCTCGCGATAGGATGTCTCTCGGCCCAAGCTCCATCTTGTTAGGAACGTACCTCTTCAGGAAGCGTTCGCCGTCTTTGTTGAGTAGATGACCGCCTTCTCCTCTAGCGGCCTCGGTGATCAGTATACCCGTGTTCGGCAATAATGTCGGGTGGTACTGGACCATTTCCATATCCTTGAGCGGAACCCCCGCCCTGTAGGCCATGGCCATCCCATCGCCGGTCTTGATCCAGCCGTTCGTCGTGAACTGATAGATTCTGCCGCATCCCCCTGTGGCTATCACAACGGACTTGGCTAGGAACGACACGAGTTCGCCTGAACGTATGTCGATTGCGGTGACACCATCGACTCGCCCGTTATCTACGAGGATCGATGTGGCGAACCACTCGTCGTATCTGCGAATATTCTCGAACTTCAAGCTCGTCTGAAAGAGACTGTGTAGAAGGTGAAATCCAATCTTGTCTGTGGCAAACAGAGTTCTTTTTACGCTCATTCCTCCGAAGGCCCGTACGCTAATCCGGCCGTCCGGGTCCCGGCTGAAAGGACACCCCCAATGCTCAAGCCGTATTGATTCTTTGGGCGCTTCTTTCACGAAAAACTCCACAGCATCCTGGTCTGCTAGAAAATCGCTCCCCTTGATAGTATCATATGCGTGCAGGTCGAAATTATCGTAATCAGTCCTCAGGACAGCAGCCATGCCGCCTTCCGCTGAGACGGTGTGGCTACGCATAGGATAGACCTTTGAAACAATAGCGATGTCCAGCTTGGGGTTGAGCTCCGCTGCAGCAATGGCAGCCCGGAGTCCAGCCGCGCCACCCCCAATGATCAGGACATCGTGGCTGAGATGTTCCACTACGATTCAGCTTCCTGCATTCGACGATCGGTTGTTAACGAATCGGCCCGTATTTTAAATAGTGTTAGGAAATTGGAGGAACAATCAGCGACTGGTGGAGATGCTCTAGCTGACTAGAACTCTGCTTTCGCGACTCTGAGGGCTTGACCCTGTGTGTCGTCAAGTCGCATCTGGACGGAAAAGAGCCCCCGCAGTGCACCTAAGAATCGTGCATCCGTTGTTTCCGTATTGACGAGAAATATTGCGGTGACAGTTGACGGGCTCAACAGCTCGATCAACTGTTTGATACCCGAGTAGACTTGCTCCCATCTCTCACCTCGAATGAGTTCGGTGATACTGTCAAATACGAAGCTCAAAGCAACCGACATGTTATTCTCGAAGAAATCCGTAACAAGCGAAGTCACCAGCCCGAGCTCTTTGTCCGGGATCTGGATTTCTCCATCCGGAGATTCGTCGGGAGCAGATACCAGAGAAGAAGCGGCGACTATCCTTACCATTCTCTTTCCCTTCAACGCTCTGTAGAGCTTGCTTGACTTGGATGTGAAAAGGGCACACATCTCAGCATTGGCGATTCCTTCGTCGAAGAACTTTTTCACCAGATCCTCAAAGTTCGCGTTTGAAGAGTACTCAAGAAGAATCTTTGAGCCCTCGATTCTCGGATGATCGAGGTTGACAAGAGTTGAGAATGGGTCCGACGCTTCGGAGAGGTTAACAAGTTCAACGTCTCCATTCTTCTGCAAGAAATCAGCAACTTGGGGCCTTGGAGCCTTGCTAGATTCCAACAGAAGCACGTCCGCTTCAGGTTCACTGGGATTCTTTGACTCTCTCCCAATCGACCCTATCGAGCCCTGGAGGTCCAACCGCTCCAGCTCTCTCACGAACACGGTTGCCGTCTGGCTCAAACCAAACTTGTCCGAGAGAGCCTCTTTCCCAGACCCTTTGTCATCAAAAGGGGTCGAAGGGGTGACAAATTTTCCGTTCTCTGTCCACTCGTTGAATCGCGAATCTCTCCTTGACATTCCCTCTACGAGCCAAGTTGCCGGAGACTTGAGGACAACCCTAGCGCCAGCCTCGATAGTGCTTCGAAAAGCCGAGGATAGGAATGATATCGTTCGCATTCCGGAATCGTGAAGAATCAGGTATCGTTTCCCGAATTTTATGAGACTCTGAGGAAAGAGGCTACTTTTCAGGAATCTAGTTGTTCCGGGAAGATTCCGGATGGAAATGGCTAGCAGGCAATAGAGCGCGGAACTAATGATCAGCCCCAGCTCATAGGAGAACGGAATCGTTGGCGATAATAGGAAGAAAACTACCAGCCCCACGGTAGGAAAGCAAAGCCAGCTAGCTAGCATCAAGAGGAGAGAGTTTCTCGTGTACGAGGTCTGGGCACGACGAAGAGATGAGAGAAGTAGCAGAGACGGATACAAGACGATTGGAACCGCAAGAGCGGCAGTGAGCGCAATGTACCAAGTGGGAAAAGCGGGCAGAACATATGCTTCGTTCCCATAGGACGTCAGGGAAGAGGTGACGGGGTCAAAGGTGAGTGTGACTGCCAACCATGCGCCAAGAATTAGAAGAAACATTGGGAACAAAATGGTTCTCTTGACGATGATCCTCATGGATTCTCTCCAATTTCTCGCTTCAGGACAGAACTGAACAACTGCAGCGGCATGGCCAAAGTTCGTGGCGACTGAGAAGAAGCCGATGAGCATTGCGTATGTTGCGAGAATGCTTTGGGTCAGGATTCTGTCGATATCGGCTACCAGAATTAGAAAGAAGTAGATGTTGAGCCGAATTAAGTTATCTCGCGCTATTCCGACAAAGGTGGGTTTCTGTCGAATGAGTAACCACAGGGAAAGGGCTGGCGCCACCATCGCAACTAAATCTAGATAGATAGGGATGGACATAGTTACCCTTTCTTGGCCTGTGAGTGTTCGTGAATGTGTGTTTGAGCAGTGGCGAAGGTTTCAAGATGACGTAACTGGTCGGTGAACCCGATTGTTACTCGGCTTTTCACGCGCCATATTCTTGTTCTTTAGAGTCGCGATGCTTGTTTCGATTCTTCGCTTTAGCAGCTCGTATCCTTCCTCGTTCAACCTCTTCCGACGCCTATTACCAGCCCAGATAGGGCGTCCCCACATCGGGTCCGACGCGTATCTAGGGATCAGGTGCCAGTGGAGATGGGGCATGGAATTCCCCAGCAGCTCATAATTCATCTTGTCAGGCTTGAACGCTTTCGACAGGGCATTTGCAACGAGTGACATGTCTTCTAGAAACCGTTTGCGATCCTTGTCAACCAGCTTGTAGAGTTCTTCCTCATGCCATTTTAATGTCAGAAAAGTGTACCCTTCAAACGCCTGGTCTGGATTCAGCTTTGCGACTGACACCCTAGACTCGTAAAAGACGAGATTCTTGGGCTGGTAGATTCCTTGGCACATCCAGCAGTCGGCCTGCAGACGTGACAAGAGAGACGATATTGAGCCAGAATCCGATTGTTTTTAAGATAACGATGAAGATTCCGTGCGTTCGAGGTAGGAGATCTTCGATTCCACGGAGACAACTAGTTTGGGTGTCGACTACTGACTCCTGGATCAGTGGGCAAGCTTGCCAGAGAATACAACCCTCACCAGACCGAGCAAGAGACGCTTAACTGGTGGAGTACTAACCGGACTTATCAAAAGACCAAGAAGAAACTCGTCAAACGTCCAAAGTTCTACTTTCTAGACGGTCCACCCTACGTAACCAACGCTCCCCACGTGGGACTCGCCTGGAACAAGACGCTGAAAGACATCGTGATCCGATACTATCGGATGAAAGGCTTCAATGTCCACGACCAGCCAGGCTATGACTGCCACGGTCTTCCTGTCGAAGTGCTGATAGAAAAATCGTTGAAGCTAACTTCGAAAAAGGACATAGAAAATGTCATTGGAGTAGACCGATTCATCGCCGACTGCAAGAAATTCGCCGAAGAAAACGTCCAGGCTCAGACGAGGGTTCTGAAAGATCTCGGGATCTGGATGGACTGGGACAACCCCTACCTCACATACGAGGACAGGTACATCGAATCTGTCTGGTGGACCATAAAACGCGCCCAGGAAAAACATCTACTCTACAAGGCGTTGAAGGTCGTCCACTGGTGCCCTCGCTGCGAGACAGCCCTCGCCGGGTATGAGGTCACAGACGAATACCGAACCGTTCAAGACTTCTCGATCTACGTGAAACTCCCACTGGTCGAAAGGCCCGGAGAGTTCATACTCATCTGGACGACGACGCCCTGGACCCTGCCTGCAAACCTGGGTGTGATGGTTCACCCAGACAAGCCCTACGTCCTAGCAGAGGTCAACGGTGACAAGCTCATACTGGCAAAGGAGAGACTTGAACAAGTCCTAGGAGAACGAAGCTACAAGGTCCTAGAGGAATTTCAGGGACGAGCACTAGAAGGCACAAGGTACCGCCCGCCATTACAAGAGGAAACCCAGGCTCAAACCGGGGAAAACCGGCATCGGATCCTGCTCAGCGCGGAACACGTTTCGATGTCTGAAGGAACCGGAGCGGTCCACACCGCCCCGGGTCATGGAGAAGAGGACTTCGAGGTCGGCATGAGATATGGACTGCCGGCCTTCTCGCCCGTAGACCCATCAGGTCGCTTCACGAAAGAGGCAGGTAAGTACACTGGGCTCTCCGTTAGAGACGCGAACAGCGTGATCATCAAAGACCTCAAGGCCAAGAACCTCCTCTGGAAGGAAGAGACAATCGAGCACTCTTATCCACACTGCTGGAGATGCAAGACAGCCCTCATCCTCCGAGCAACAGACCAATGGTTCATCAAAGTCACCGCGATCAAGGCAAAAATGCTGAGCGAAAACGAGAAGGTCCAATGGGTGCCGGAATGGGCCGGGTCCAAAAGATTCCACGACTGGCTCGAAGGCGCCCGGGACTGGGTAATATCACGCCAACGCTACTGGGGCGTCCCACTACCAGTATGGACCTGCGAGAAGTGCGGAGAACACACTGTGATCGGCTCAAGAGCAGAGCTCGTCAAACTCGCTCTACACCCACCCAGAGAATTCGAACTACACAAGAACGGTGTCGACAAAATACAGGTCAGATGCAAGTGTGGAGGGATCGCAAAGAGAGAACCGGACGTTCTTGACGTCTGGATGGACTCCGGCGCTACGTCTTGGGCCAGCTTAGGTTATCCAAAGAAATCTGTTGAACTAAAGCGCTGGTGGCCGGCCGACCTTATCTTAGAGGCACATGATCAGACAAGAGGCTGGTTCTACTATCAGCTGGTTCCTAGCATCTTTGCCTTCAACCGAAGCCCTTACCGAAGAGTCTTGATGCACGGACATACCCTAGATGAGCAGGGAGAAAAGATGAGCAAGTCGAAAGGCAACTTCGTCAGCCCAGGCGACGTTATTGGTAAGTATAGCCGTGACGTCCTTCGATTCTACACCGTTCAGTCAACTCTTTGGGAGGATTTCCAGTTCTCTTGGAACGCGGTTGAGGTGGCAGCGAAAGATCTTCAGATTGCCTGGAACGTCTTCTCATTTGCAACCCTCTACATGAACCTCGACAAGTTCAAGCCTGATGCTTGGTCAGTAAAGAGACTCTGGAACAGCCTAAGGCCGGAGGACAAATGGCTGGTCTCTCGTAGCGAGAACTTGTTGAAAGAAGTAGGCGGCAACATGGAAGGTCTCGAATTGCACCTAGCACTGCGGAGACTCAGAGCGTTTGTTATAGAAGATTTGAGCCACTGGTACATCCGTCTTGTAAGAAGACGGTTCTGGCAAGAGAAGCAAAACAAAGACAAGCTCGCCTCCTACGCGGTCCTTCATCATGCACTGAGAATCTGGCTCATACTGGCGTCGCCGTTCATCCCGTTCTTGACCGAGACAGTTTACCAGCAAGCCTTTCGCAAGACGACGAAGTCGGACCTTGAGAGCATTCACATGTCCTCCTGGCCCAACTCTAGGGCGGCGTGGATGAACAAGAAACTTGAAGAAAACATGGAGATTGTACAACAGGTCTCCGCGGCATCATCGTCAGCCAGACAATCAAAGAAAGTAAAACTGCGCCAACCAGTCGCTAGGATCCTCATCGTCACAGACAGCAACAAGGTAAGGCGAGCGGTCAAGAGCCTCAAACCACTATTCCTGCAACAGACAAACTCAAAAGATATCCGACTCGTCGGCCTCGCAGAAGAGGAACAACTGAAGAAGCTGATAGCTGAACCGAACTTCAAAGGACTCGGACCGGCTTACAAGGGAGATGCCAACAAGATCGCAGAAGCACTCCGGTCAACAGATGGAAGACAACTATTCCAAGCGCTTCAAGCCGAAAAATCCTACAAATTGAAAGTGAATGATAGAGATTATACAATTACCGGGCAGATGGTCACATTCAAAGAGGAAATGCCAGAGAACTTTGCAATGGGAAGTCTCAGCGAAGGCCGCGTGTACATCGATCTCACCATTCCAAAGGAACTAGTGAGAGAAGGCTTCGTAAGAGAAATTGTCAGACGATTGCAGGAGATGAGGAAACGCCTCGACCTTCCGGTTGACGCTTTCGTTGAAGCATACGTGACAATTCCTGACGCCCAGAAGCTCGAATGGCTGGAAGATGAGCGAGACTACCTCATGGAAGAGGTAAGAGCAGAGAAACTACATCTCCTGCGTCCCGACCAAGAAAAACCAAAAGTGACCGCGGAAGAAAACTGGCAGATAGAAGGTCACACGTTCCAGATGGGCCTATTATCCAAAAACGCGCTTCGCTAAGATTGCCAGACCGGAACGCCGCGCAAAAGGTAGGCTTTCTCGTCAACCCGATAGCTGGAATGGGCGGAGCTGTAGGACTCAAAGGCACCGACGGTAAGAAAACCCTCCAAGAGGCAATCCGAAAAGGTGCGAAATCAGTCTCCCCACAAAGGGGCCTAAGATACCTCGAAGAAGTTCAGAGAAGAGTCAAGGACGTTGAATTCCTAGTCGCCCCAGGAAAAATGGGAGGGAACATTGCCGACCAATTGAAACTTGAGCATGAATTGGTCGGGCGAATTGGAAGGACAACTAGGTCTGAGGACAGCGTGAGGATCAGTCGTCTCATGAAGAGGAGAAGAGTAGACTTGATCGTTTTTTGCGGTGGGGATGGAACCGCCCGAGATGTGCTGAAGGGCGTTGGCCAAGATACTCCCGCATTAGGTGTTCCCGCGGGTGTGAAAATCTACTCGTCGGTCTTCGCCATCAATCCCGCCGCCGCGGCAGAATCGACCGTCGCGTTTCTTCAGGGTCAGATTCCTAAGAGGTTGGGCGAGGTGGTCGATGTTGATGAAGCCGCATTCAGAGAGAATCGATTGTCAGTCAAGCTGTTCGGCCATATTACAACCCCGGATTCTGGACCACTGATGCAAGCGTCAAAATCACCAACTCGACCATCAGAGGGCACAGAACTGGATGCAATCGCGGAATTTTTCCAAGAGAACATCGACCCGGCCTATACCTACATTCTTGGCCCTGGATCAACATTGGAGAGAATCGCTAAACGACTGGGAGTCAAGAAGACGCTTCTGGGGGTTGATGCAGTGAAGGGGAATCGAACAGTTTTAGGAAGGGATATGGACGAAAAGGCACTGCTAACGCTAGCCGGCGAGGGTCACGTGAAGATCATAATTTCACCGATTGGTGGCCAAGGCTTTCTGTTCGGAAGGGGAAACCAACAGATCACCCCAGACGTCATTCGCAAAGTGGGTATCGAGAACATTACCGTAGTTGGATCGAGGAACAAGATCGAAGCACTACATCCTCGACGCCTCCTCACGGACTCAGGTGATGGTGAGATAGATCGACAGTTACGAGGTTACCTACGGGTAATTACGGGATACCGGGAGGAGATGGTCGTCAAGGTAGAGTAGACAAACAGCTGTCCCCTGACCTCGACTGTGTCCCAATATTGATGACCAACAGTAACACTACGCTCTAAGTCAGTTAGCCCCGTAAACCTAGCGATTGATTATGCCCAGCGCCCACAGAAAGGCCCTGAAGAAAGAACCAAAATCCAAACCCGAGAAGAAGACTCGGAAAGCCTCTCACCCTCACAAGTCTTCTCCAAAGACTAGATGTAACTCTAAGAGGAAGACCACACCAAAGAAAGAATACGTCACCTACGTGTACGAGTGTACTCGTCCTGGTTGCGGCTACAAGATCTGGCGAGACGACAAAGGCGAACCCGGACAGCTACGCAACGATCTGAAATGTCCAAAGTGCCACCATGTGGAATTCCGGTGCCTCGGCAAAGGAGATTTGCCCGAAAGCTTCCAAGTTCCAATCCCCCCGAACCCTGTCAATTTCGACATAGTCAGAGCATCTGAGATAGGGTCCAACTAGAAAATCTCACACTATCAGAATATGCGTGATAGACTCCAGATAATTGACGCGCTAATTGTGCTTGGTGCGGGGGGTGGGATTCGAACCCACGAAGGCCTACGCCACAGGATCTCTCCTGAAGCCGGATCTTAAGTCAAGCACCACTCCTACCTGAGTGGTCCTGCCCCTTTGACCTGAATCCCGCCCTACAGGACAGGATCCCATAGAGGTCTCGGGAACCCCCGCTAATAGTGCAATCGGACTCAATCCATTCTTAAAGCCAATCCAAACAGTGACGTTTCGAACCTGCGACTGGCACCCCGTCGTTCTGTAGTCTGAGGTACAATCTCCACAAATTGCAGCATGTGTCAGCGTCCTTCTTGCGTAAGGGTCTGGCGGAAAGGATGTCTCCCAGCAGGACCGTTCAGAAATCTGTTACGCCAGATTCTGTCAAAGCGCTCATGATAATCGAGGCAATCGTCATCGCATTCTTCTCATTCTGGCTAGCTAACGAGTACGTCTACAACGTATTCTTCCGGGTATACGTGAACAGCATCTTTGTCGAACACTTCACAACCTACACAATCGCATTAGGCCTAGGTATAGGTCTAGCTGGGACAGCTGCTGCCGCGACTCTTTACAAAAACCTACGAGAGGCAAAAGTGAGACTGGAGTCAGTCGTTCCGAAGATCAGAGGTTCTGTCGAGAAAATGCTAGCCAGCGTTCCTACCCTAGAAGCGCAGGCGGTCGTTCCCTCGATCAGCCCTGTTCCGCTCTCTCAACCTGCACCGGGACCTGCTACAACCAGCGGTGCCCGCGTTCCTCCAGTGTCTAGTCCGCCGCCCGGCGAAGAGAAGAAATGATTTCCTTTAGGGTTTCTCGCCTAGCTCCTTGGCGAACTCTGACAATAGTTCTTTTTGTCTGCGGGAGAGGTCGCGCGGGATCTCAACATCAATTCTTACAAGCTCATCTCCTCGCCCCCATCCTCCAACCCTAGGAAAACCCTTGCCTTCAAGGCGAAACACTGTTCCCGGTCTTGTCCCTGCTGGAATCTTTAGCTGCGCCTTGCCATCGATAGATGGGATTTCGAGCTCCCCGCCGAGAGCGGCTTTAGGAAAACTGACTTTGGTCTCGTAGAGAATGTTGTCTCCGTCGCGTTTGAACTCGGTGTGAGGCTTCAATCTTATCCGAACATAGAGATCTCCACTACGCCCACCCTGAGCCGCGTTCCCTTCCCCCCTAATTCGGAGGCTCTGGCCCTCGTCGGCCCCTGGTGGAACCTTCACTTGGAGTTTCGTCTTTGCTCGTGAAAGGCCGCTTCCGCCGCAGTTCTTACATGGCTTGTCAATGATGCTTCCTTCTCCTCTACACTTGGGGCACGTGGTTATCTGAACCAGCTGAGCGAAGCCGGCTCGCCGCACTGTTTGGACCTGGCCTCTGCCATGACAGGTGCTACAGGTCTTCCTTGAGCTTCCGGGCTGGGCCCCGGACCCGTTGCATTCCTTGCACTCTGCAAGCCTGGGAAACTCTATCTCTCTCGTCGCTCCATGGGCGACCTCGTCGAAGCTAATCTGCAAGTCGTAGACCAGGTCTTCGCCTCTGGACGGGCCGCTGGGGTTCGCGTAACTCTCGAAGCTTCCGAATCCTCCGAGGATTCGTTCCACGAAGCTACTGAAACCCCCGCCGAATGTGCCGAACCCCATGTCCCGGAATATGGAGTCAAAATCGGCGCCTCGGAAGATGTCTTCGGTGTTATATTTCTGGTAGATTCCCTCTCGCCCAAACTGATCGTATTGTTTTCGCTTCTCGTCATCGGAGAGTATAGCATAGGCTTCCGAGATTTCCTTGAACTTCTCGGTAGCCTCTGGTGCCTTGTTCCTGTCCGGGTGATATTGTAGGGCGAGTTTACGGTAGGAGCCCTTTATGTCGTCCTTGGACGCGTTTCGAGTAACCCCGAGCACGTCGTAATAGTCTCTCTTCTCCATTCCTTCCGATTCATCTCGCTCTACCGAGAGCCTTCGTCCTTTACCTCTCTGAACTCTGCGTCTACGACATTATCATTCTTCCCGGGACTAGCTTCAGGAGCCGCTCCGGGCGGGGCAGTCTCTTCAGGCTTCTGGGCGGTGACCTTCTGGTAGATCTCAGTACCAATCTTCTGGAGAATTCGCGAGAGATCGTCACTAGCCGACTTTATCTTTTCAGGTTCCTTTCCGGATAGAGCCCCTCTCAAGACTCCGGCTGCCTTGTCGATGGTTTCGACCTGTTCTTTCGTAATCTTGTCTTTCAATTCGTCTTTTGTCTTGTCAGAGGTGTAGAGCATGCTTTCAGCAGTGTTCCTGAGCTCCACCTCCTCCTTCCGTTTCTTATCCTGATCTGCGAACTGTTCAGCTTCATGGACCATTTTCTCCTTTTGATCCTTCGAAAGCTTGGTTGAGGCGGCTATCGTGATCTTGTTCTCTTTCGACGTAGCCAGGTCCTTTGCGGATACGTTCAGGATACCATTAGCATCGATGTCAAAGGTCACTTCGATCTGAGGAATACCTCTTGGCGCTGGCGGGATTCCTGTTAGGTTAAACATGCCTAGCGAAATGTTGTCCCCTGCCATGGCACGCTCGCCTTGAAGCACGTGGATAGTAACAGTGGTCTGGGAGTCGGCTGCTGTCGAGAATATCTGGCTACGCTTCGTCGGAATGGTGGTGTTTCTCTCCATAATCTTTGTGGCGACACCTCCCAATGTTTCTACGCCCAGCGACAACGGGGTGACGTCTAGAAGGAGAATGTCCTTGACCTCGCCGGCGAGAACTGCACCCTGAATGGCCGCTCCGACCGCGACGCATTCCATTGGGTCGACGCCGCGTTCTGCCTGCTTACCGATTATGTCCTCAACGAATTTTCGAACGAGTGGCATGCGGGTCTGGCCGCCGATAAGTATGATTCTGTCTACTTCCTTGGCCGTTATCTTCGCATCATCGAGAGTTCTCTTGATCGGCGTCTCAACTTTCCGGACAATTGGATTAGCTAGCTCCTCTAGCTTGGCCCTAGACAAGGTTGTGTGAAGATGTTTTGGCTGGGAAGAGTCTGTGGAGATGAAGGGCAGATCAACGTCTGTGGTGAGCAAGGTGGAAAGTTCGATCTTCGCCTTTTCCGCAGCCTCTTTGAGACGGGTCATGGCAGTTCGGTCGCTTCGCAAGTTTATGCCTGTCTGGCGTTGGAAGTCGGTAAGTAAGTATTCGACGATCGCGTTGTCAATGTCGGTCCCGCCTGTCTGAGTGTCCCCGCTGGTCGCGAGTACTTGGAAGACTCCGCCGCCGAACTCCATTAGGGTTACATCGTGTGTTCCACCTCCGAAGCTGAACACCATGATCTTCATCTCTTTGTCGGCCTTGTCCAAACCGTAGGCGAGACACGCGGCTGTCGGCTCGTTGATTATTCTAGCAACCTCGAAGCCAGCGATTTCTCCGGCGTCCTTGGTCGCTTGTCGTTGGTTATCGTTGAAGTGGGCCGGGACGGTGATGACTGCTTTCTTTGTTGGTCGTCCCAGGAATGTCTCGGCGTCCTGTCTTATCTTCTGAAGTATGAATGCCGAGAGCTGCTGCGGAGTATAGTCCTTTCCGGCGATGTGGACTTTGTAGTCGGTTCCCATCCTCCTTTTGATCTCGATGATCGTCCCGTCAGGATTCGTCGCGGCCTGTCTCTTAGCAGGCTCACCGACTATCAATTGGCCATCCTTGGTGAAAGCGATGACCGATGGGAACATCTTCCCGGCCGCAGTCTGTCCCTCAGCGCTCGGAATAACGACCGGGCGTCCAGCTTCCATTATCGCGGCCGCCGAATTCGTTGTCCCCAAGTCTATTCCTATGATCTTCTCTGTCTCAGGCTTACTCATTGTCCTCTCTCTCCTCTAGATCACGCTTCTCGGATTTAGACTCACGCCCAACGGAGTTCTCCGCTACCTTGACGATACTAGGCCGGAGGACCTTTCCCCTCAGGGTGTATCCTTGCCGGACCTCTTCCACGATAGTTCCCTCCTCTTCGTCCGACTCGACTCGCAGCGCAGCCTCGTGGAGGTCAGGGTTGAACTTTGATCCGATGCTCTGAATCTTCTCAACTCCCTCTTTTGAGAGAAGGGTCTGTAGCCGTTTGTGGACCATTCCTACGCCTTCGGTTATTGTCGGGTTTTCCTTGCTCTCCCCCGCCTCTCTGAGGGCTAGCTCAAGCTCGTCGTTCACTATTATGAGGTCGGACAGTAGTCGTTGGTTTCCGAACTGTCTGTTGTCGGACATCTCCTTCTCCACTCTCTTCCGATAGTTCTCGAAATCTGCCTGGAGATACTGCAGACGTCGTAGATAGTCGGCAGATTTCGCCTTCTCTTTCTCCAACTCTTCGATAGCCTCTTTCAACCTCTTTTCGACGTCTTCTTCTTTCGAGGGTTCCTTGGAGGATGGTTGAGCCTCCACGGTTTCGGTTGCAAGATGTCTCTTTTTTTCACCCATCACAATCACTCCTTCCTGCCCTCGCCAAATTCCATAATGCTAAGCTACAATCGACTTGGAGCGTCTGGGAAAAATTAAACCTTCTGACACAGCGACTACAGATACCGAGCAATAACTGCGAACTACCGCCTACGGGGCCCATTTTTTGGAGATTCCATGAAATGATGGGATGTGTTTCTCCTAGGATGCTGGTTTGGTTACGCTTGGTTGATAGCTCGCATTGGGAATGGTAAATTCCATTCGGAGGATCAAGTATGGGTCTATTGAGTCATCTAACACATCCGAAGGGTAAGATTTGGATCGCTCTCGATAAGGCGACTTTCCAGGAAGGAGAGCCGGTTGTCGGCAAGGTAAACATCGAAGCGGAAGAGTACATTCAGTCCAAAGGAGTGAAAGTGGAAGCACGGGTCGTTGAAAGCTGGAATGAGATGGTCTGGGTCACTCTCCCTAACAACCAGCGGATCCAAGAGAACCAGCGTCGAACCAATAACCTCTATCAGCGTGATGTTCAAGTCGCGGGGCCCACTGATTTTGGAAAAGGCCCGGCTCAAACATTCCCCTTCAGCGTCGGTATCCCTCCTTGCCGACCGACACGGGGCGGGTCCTCTGTCCAGAACCTGTTGAAGGCTGTCTTGGAGAGTCACGGCAGACCTGACCTGACCAATGAGACTCAAATTGCATTCGTCCCGGCAGGAACCTATGGTTCGCCGATGAACGTTGTATATGGACCGGGACCTATGCCCACAGGCTACGGACCAAACCCTGGTTATCTGCCAAATCCGGGTTATGGAATGCCGCCATACCAGGGCTATGGGCAGCCGGGCTACGGAATTCCACCGCCTCAGCAACAGCAAGCTCCATCTGTTAAAGTCCGCTGCAAGTATTGCACCGGACTCATGGATTCGAACGCGGTAAACTGTCCAACCTGCGGCGCACACCAGTAATCCCGTCTATCGTTCTACGTCGAGGACGATACTAGCAGGACACCGGCGACTATCAACACAGCGCCTGTTCCCGAAACGATGTTGAACGGATCATTGAATATTACCACCGATAGCGCGA
>WNEY01001293.1_pt1 | contig 17448 bp, 12 predicted proteins | sample 5400531 | NCBI WGS metagenome assembly WNEY01 (sample SAMN13153338, study PRJNA577476) | soil metagenome | isolation source: 200 cm saprolite under Douglas fir tree site 1 | place: USA:California | collected 2015-04-18
ACCTCGCCCATCACGCTCGCGCCGGGCGTCAGCTCGTGCATGCGGTTCAGGCAGCGGAGCAGCGTGCTCTTGCCGCAGCCCGAGGGGCCGATGATCGCCGTGACGGTATGCGCGGGGAACAGGAGCGACACGTCGCGGACGGCGCGATGCTGTGCGAACAGCGCTGTGAGGTGCGTCGTCTCGAGCCGCCGCCGGGTGTTAGCGGACGCTACCATGGCGTTGCCGCGTGACCCAGCGGGCTGACAGCGAAATGGTGAGCACCAGCCCCATCAAGACGAGCGCCGAGGCAAACGCGAGCCGATGCCATTCGTCGAATGGGCCCGTGCCATACACGTAGATCTGCAGGGACAACGTCTGCATCGGCTGACTGACCGACAGGGTGAAGTTGAGATTGCCGAGCGCCGTGAACAGTAAGGGCGCCGTCTCCCCGGCAACGCGTGCGATACCTACGAGACAGCCTGTCACGATGCCGCCGAGCGCGGTGCGCGCGACGATCTTGAGCGAGGTTCGCCAGCGCGGGTACCCCAGCGCGAGCGCCGCTTCCCGGAGCGAATGCGGCACCAGGCGGACCATTTCCTCGGTCGTACGCGCCAACATGGGGATCATCAGGACGGCGAGCGCGACGCTGCCCGCGAGCGCCGAGAACCCGTGCGTCGGCCGGACGATGAACGTCCAGGCGACGATGCCGATGACGATCGACGGCGTTCCGTTCAATACGTCGGCGACGAACCGCACGATGAACCCGAGCCGCCCGGCGCCGTACTCGGCGAGATACAGCCCGGCGCCGACGCCGATCGGCACCCCGATCAGCGCCGCGAGTCCCACGATGATCCCGGTGCCGACGATCGCATTTGCGACGCCGCCCCCCGCTTGACCAGCTGGCACGGGATTCTTGGTGAAGAACGCCCAATCGATGGAGGACGCGCCCTTCAACACCAGATTGCCGAGAATCAGCACCAGGGCGAGGACCGCGATGAAGGAGAGCGCGACGATCAGCCCCGTCATGACGCGGCTCACGAGATGGCGACGGAAGGCGCGGCCGTTCACAGCGCTCTGCTCCCGACCGCGGCGCCGCGCGCGACGCGCCAGATGAGAATGCGCGCGATGGCGTTCACGACGACCGTCACGACGAAGAGCCCCAGCCCGACCTCGAACAGCGCCGAGCGATACATGTTGGTCGTGGCTTCGTTGAATTCGTTGGCGATCGCGGCGGCCATGGTGTAGGCGGGCTGCAGGACCGATAGGCCGATGTCGTGCCGATTGCCGATGAGCATCGTCACCGCCATCGTTTCGCCGAGTGCCCGGCCCAAGCCGAGAATGACCGCACCGATGAGTCCCGCGCGGCCGTAGGGCAGTACGGCGGAGCGCACCGCCTCCCAGCGCGTTGCCCCCATCGCGAGGGCGGCCTCCCGCTGGCTTACCGGCACTGCGAGCAGGACCTCGCGCGAGACGGCGGCGATGTACGGGACGATCATGATCGCGAGGATAATGCCACCGGCGAGCAGCGAGTTGCCGTAGAACACTCCCTGCAGGAACGGCGTCCATCCAAACACGGCCTTGAGCGGGAGCACGACGTAGCTGCGCAGGAAGGGGATGAGGACGAAGATTCCCCACAACCCGTATACGACGCTCGGGATGGCCGCGAGCAGCTCCACCAGGAACGCGACGGGCTGCCTGAGCCACCGGGGCGAGAATTCCGTGAGGAAGATCGCCACGCCAAGGGCGAGCGGAACGGCGATCAGCAGCGCCAGCAGCGATGACGCGAGCGTGCCGAAGACCATCGGCGCCGCGCCGTAGACCTCGATCACGGGATCCCACGTCGAGGTCCAAAAAAATGATGGGCCGAACCGGCGCAATGCCGGAAGCGAGCTGACGAACAACACGCCCAGGATCACCACGAGCAGGGAGGGCAACGCGAGCGCGACGCCGGTCAGCACACGTCGATAGATGCGATCGCTGCGATCTGCACGGAGGAGGGACGGGAGGCTGGTCATCGCGCGGGAAACCTACCGGCGGCTCACGGACTGTCCGTCACGACGGTGTAACGGAATTGTCACTACGAATGGCGCGGCTCCCGATGCCCGAAACAGCGCACCGGGAGGCGGCCCGTATGTCAACGAGCGCCAGTTACTCTGCGGCTTTCCAGACCGGTCGCCCGCCGGCCATGACGCTCTTCAAGCGGGCTTCAATCCAGGGATGCAGCTCTTTGGGCAGCCGCGCATAGCCGAGCTCAGGGGCTTTCGCCTGACCGTCGCTCTCCGCCCACCAGATGAAGTGGACCAGTGCGCGTGCCTTGGCGGTGTCGCTATAGGTCTTATGCACCAGTAACCAGGTAAACGTGGAAATCGGATACGCCTGGGCGCCGGACGAATTGGTGATCGACACTCGGAAATCGGTGTTCGGGCCCATGTCCTTCATCGCGCCGGCGGCGGCCGCGGTGACGGCGTCGAGGGTCGGGTTGATCCAGTTGCCTGAGCTGTTGCGCACCGTGCCGAACTGGATCTTGTTGGTCGTCGCATACGCCAGCTCGACGTACCCGATCGCGCCCGGTGTCTGGCTCACGGTGGCCGAAACGCCCTCGCTGCCCCGGCCGCCGAGACCGACGGGCCAGTTTACCGACGGGCCTTTCCCAACCTTCTGCTGCCACTCGGGGCTCACCTTGGACAGGTAGTCGGTGAACGCGAACGACGTACCCGAGCCTTCGGCGCGATGGACGACGATGATGTCCGCCCCGGGTAGCGTGACACCCGGGTTGATGCTCGCGAGGCGCGCATCATTCCACTTGGTGACTTTGCCGAGGAAGATGTCGGCGAGAACGTCGGGAGTGAACCGAACCGCCTGCGAGACGCCCTGCAGGTTGTAAATCACCACCACGGCGCCCATGACGGTCGGGATGTGCAGCACGTTCCCGCTGATCGCCGCGATCGCCGAGTCGCTCATCGGCGCGTCGGTGGCGCCGAAATCCACGGTGCCGTCGGAGAACTGGCGGATGCCGCCGCCCGACCCGATCGATTGATAGTTCAGCTTCACATCGGGATGCGTCTGATTGTAGGTCAGCATCCAGTTCGAATAGATGATGTTCGGGAACGTCGCTCCGGCGCCATTGAGCTGGACCTGGGCGAGAGCTGCCGCCGGTAACGCGGCTAGCAAGAGCAGAAGAGACTTCATGAGTGTGTGTTCTCCGTTGGATGCGTTAGAACGTGAACTGCGCCTGGAAGTACCCTTGCGACCGCGTCGCCTCGAGTGCCGGTGTCGGCGCACCGCCCTGGTACGAGAGCATGTCCAGGTCTGCGAGCAGGCGAAGGTTCGGCGAGAGCTGATACGAGGCCCCGCCGATGAAGCGAGTCAGGCGGTTGTTGCCGACGTTCGTATTTGGATCCGTCAGGTCCACGCGGGCGAGCAGCGAGACTTTCGAGTTCTGCAGGTGGTACACGCCGAAGACGCTCGCAACTGAACCGGGGGCCTTGGCGACGGGCGGTGGCACTGGTCCCGTGGTGCTGTCCCTGGTAACCGCATATTCGCCGGCTAACGTGATCTGCTTCGTCCGGTACGAAACCATGCCGAGCAGCCGGCTACGCTGGCCGCCGCTCGTCGGCTTGCCGTATTGGCCATAGGCTGAGACGCGTAGTCCGCCGACACGACTGGGGTCGTCGGTCTCGCTCACGCGCACCGACACGCGAGCCATCAGGTCTTTGCGCTTGTCGCCGGTCCCGCCGCTGTAACTCTCTCCGTTATAGATCCCGACCTGCATGTTGACGCGATCGGCCTTCCAGTTGCCGTCCACACCCAGGCCGAAGTCCGAGGATGAGAGGTACCCGCCGCGCTCCATCGCCATCTGGCCCTGCATGCGGTAGTCCCACAGCGCCTCTTCCCAGTCGATCCAGGGCGTGTGGATTTGGCCGAGCTTGTAGGTGAGCGCGCTGCCCTGCGGCGTGTAGGTAACGAAGGCGTACTTGAGGCGATAGCGCAGTGAGTTGTCGGTCGTCGCCGCTGGCGGGCGATTGACGTCCACCGTAATCCGCGTGGTCACGCCACCCGAGAAGCGGCCGATGACGTTGATGTACGCCCGCGTCACGTCGAAGTTGTTGTTGTGGTTGGCGGTGTCTTTGAGCTGGTAGAGGTACTGCAGATACGCTACACCGCTGACCGTGACCTGCGGTGCCTGCGTGGCGGGCGCCTGAGCGGCCGCAGGAAGTGCGGCCATGCTCAACACGCACAACGTGGCCAAGAGCCTTGCGTGCACGGTTACTCCTCAAGACTTGGGTGGTTGGTGACTGCTCTCACGGGAGAAAACCTCGTCGCTGGGCATCACCACGATGAGTCAGCGATGTCACGATCTCGTAACGGCCGGCCGCGCAGATAGCGGAGCCGTGCTGGCCTCCGCTACCTGGGCACCCGGACAGTCGGCCGTGCAATCCGCCGCCGGGCACGTGGACCGTACTGAGGGATGACACACGGTTCCACAGTGTCTGCGCGGTGAATCGCCGGCGAAGGTTGCGTTACGACTGTGTAACGGAGGGGAAGTGCAGCACAATGGTGGTGCCGCGGCCGAGCTCGCTTTCAGCCTCCACGCGCCCGCCGTGTGCCTCCACGAGGTGCTTGACGATCGACAAGCCGAGCCCCGTGCCGCCTTCCTGCCGCGAGCGGCCGGGGTCCACACGGTAGAAGCGCTCGAAGATGCGAGGGAGGTGCTCGGCGGGGATGCCGGAGCCGGTGTCGGTCACCCGAACGACGATGTCGCCGCCGTCTCGCTCCGCGGCCACGCGGATACGGCCACCCCGCGGCGTATGCCGCAGCGCGTTATCAAAGAGATTCGTGAAGATCTGCTGCAGCGCGTCGGGATCGCTGCTGATGGTCGCCTCGTTCATCGCGGTTTCGAACAGCACTCCCCGATCCGCTGCCCGTTCCGTGAACCGCCGCCACGCCTCGCGCGCCGCGGCCTCCACCCCGACCGTGCGCGGCTGCGGCTCCCGTCCGCCGGATTCGATCCTCGACAAGTCGAGCAAGTCGTCTACCAGTCGCTGCATACGACGAGCGTTCTCGACGATCGTCTGCGCAAAGCCGACCGCTTGTGCCTCAGAAGCTTCAGCCGCGAGCGTTTCGGCGTACCCGGCGATGGCCGTCAGCGGAGTCTTCAGCTCGTGCGACACATTTGCCACGAAGTCGCGCCGGATCGTTTCGAGGCGCCGCAGGTCGGTGACGTCACTCAGCACGAGTAACGTCCCGCCCTCAGCGAGCGGCCGGGCCGAGACGACGACAGTGCGGTCCCCGAGATCCAGCTCGCGTCCCTCCACCACCGCGCCCGTCAGGACCTCCCGCATCAATGCGCGATGCGCGTGATCGTGGAAGAGCTCGCCGAGCGGCGGCAACGGCTCGGTTTCTCCGTAGCCGAGCAGCCAGCGGGCGGCTGCGTTCGTCTCGATGACGATGCCGCGCTTGTCGGCGGCGAGGACGCCATCCGACAACGCTTCGAGCAGGGTGCGCGATTCCTCGCGCTCGCGCCGCAGATCGTCGAACCGGCGCTCGAGCTCGTGGTGCATCGCGCGCAGCGCATCGACCTGGTGGGCTAACTCGGGAACGCGCACGTCGGGGAATTCCGTCGGCCGACCGGCGGCGATGTCGCGCGCCGCGTCCGCAATGCGGAGCAGGGGCCAGGCCAGAGCGCGCGCAAGCATCCAGACGAGGACCCAGGCCGCTAGCAGCATGACCAATCCGGCGGCGGCGACGGCTCGCTGGACGGCATGGACCTGTGCATCCACGACGGCGAGAGTCGTGGAGACGCGAACTACGGCGAGACCGGGCGGCCCGTCCCGGATCGCCACGTACATCTGACGTTCGTTGGTCGAGGCGCTCAGGCGTTCGTTCATCCCAACGCCGCGAGCGGAGTCGAGCGCTGCGCGCACTTCGGGCCGGTCGCGGTGATTCTGCAGCTGGGCGAGCGAGGCGCGGTCGAACTCGGTGTCGCCGCGGACATGGCCGGCGGGGTCAATCAGAGTGACGCGGCGTGCGAGGCGTCCGCCGGCCAGCGCCGCAAACTCGGGCCATTTGGTCGAGTCGGCCGGCGTGAACGCCGCCACGAGACGCGCCTCGCGCTCCAGCTCCGTCGCGATTTCGCGTTCGAGGTGCTGGCGCAGCAGGACGTCGGCGGCGATGATCGAACCGGCGACCGCGGCAGCCACGAGCAAGCCGATGCTCGCGAAGAGCCGCGTGGCGAGTCTCATGTACGACGGCGGCGGGGCGGGGGGGTGGACAGCGTGCGCGTCTTCGGGGGGGGAGCCGGCTCCCGGAACCGATAGCCGACGGCCCGCACGGTCTCGATCCAGTCGCCGGCCGCGCCCAGCTTGGTGCGGAGCCGCTGCACGTGCATATCCACGGTGCGTGTCTGAATGTCCGGCTGCGCCTGCCAGACCGATTCGAGCAACTGGGACCGCGATTGCACGCGGTCGCGGCGTTCGATCAATCGTTCCAGCAGCTTGAACTCGGTTGCCGTGAGCTCGACTTCCTTCCCGTCCGCAGTGACGTGATGTGCGGTCCGATCCAGGACGATGGGACCGCCCACCAGGCGGCCGCCGGCGGCCACTGGCGGCGCCGCCAGGCGTCGCAGGATCGCCCCCACGCGCAGCACCAGCTCTTTGGGAGAAAACGGCTTGGCGAGGTAGTCGTCAGCGCCGAGGGAGAGCCCCTTGATGCGATCGGGCTCATCCTTGCGCGCCGTCAGCAGCAGGACGCCGACGTCGCGCGTTTCGTCCCGGCGGCGCAGCTCCGCCAGCACCTCGAAACCCGAGTGGCCGGGAAGCATGAGGTCCAGCACCACCAGATCGGGCTGTTCTTCGCGTGCCGAGCGAAGCGCGTCGGCGCCGGTGCCGGCGGTGGTGACGCGATAGCCTTCCTTCGCCAGGTGATACGCAACGAGAGCCGTTATATCGGGCTCGTCGTCTACGACGAGAATGCGGTGTGGGGCGGCCGCCGCCGTCTCATTCGCCATGAGCAGGCCGGAAGGTAGCGCGAGCGACGCTCGTTTCGCAATTTTGAGCGCACTATGCGTCTCCTCACGCTGCTCCTCGCCCTCCAGAGTCCCCCCGACACGGCGCACATCGTCATCGTTGCCACGACCGACATTCACGGCCGGGTGCTCGGCTGGGACTATGTGCGGGATGCCGCCGCGCCCGGCGGACTCTCGCGTGCCGCGACCGCGCTCGAAACCCTGCGCAGTCGCTATCCCGGCAGGCTCGTGCTGGTCGACGCTGGCGATCTGCTGCAGGGTAATCCCTTCGCGACGTTCTACGCCCGCTACGACAAACGCCAACCCGAACCCCTCGTGGACGCGCTGAATGCCCTGCAGTACGACGTCGTCACCCCGGGTAATCACGATTTCGACTACGGTCTCGATTTCTTACGCCGTGCCGCCACCCAGGCCACGTACCGCTTCGTCTCGGCGAACGTGGAGGACTCATCCGGCGGTCCGCTGTTTCCGAAGATGGTGATTCTGCCGCGCGGCGCCGTGAAGGTCGGCATCACAGGCTTTACCACGCCGGGCACGATGTTGTGGGATCGCGCGCAGCTCGCCGCGTCGCGCGTGCGTGTGCGACGCATTGCCGGCGCCGCTCCTGCGGCGCTGGCGCGATTGGAGGGTGAAGGCGCCGACCTCAAGGTCGTGCTGATCCACTCGGGATTCGGAGCATCGAGCTACGACACGACGGGCGTCGGTCCGGAGAACGACGCCGCTGCGCTGGCAGCGGTGAATCCGAAACCGGACATTGTGATCGTCGGCCACACGCACCGCGAGATCCGCGACACCGTGATCAACGGCGTGGTCTTCGTGCAACCGAAGAACTGGGTGCAGAGCCTGTCGGTGGTTCATGTCTCGATGAGCAGGGATCAGGGGGGGGGACCCGGGGGCAGATGGCGCGTCACGAGCATCCATGCCGATCTGATTCCCCTGACGTCAGTGCCCGAGCTGCCGCGGTTCACGCAGCGGCTCAACGCCGCGCACCAGGCGGCGCGCCTCTGGGCTGCCTCGCTGGTCGGGGCCGCGGGACCGGGATTCGATGCGCGGTATGCGCGCGTCCAGGATACGCCGCTGCTCGATTTCATCAACGAGGTACAGCGCCGCCGCGCGGGGACGCAGCTCTCGGCGGCCGCAGCCTTCGACATCCAGCCGGGATTGGCCGAGGGCGACGTGCATCAGCGAGACCTCGCGGGGATCTATCCGTACGAGAATACGCTGCGCGCCGTACGGATCTCGGGCCAACAGCTGCGCGAGTACCTCGAGCATTCCGCCCTGTACTTCCGCACCTACGAGCCGGGACAGCCGATCATCAACGACAGCGTCGCGGGATACAACTACGACGTCGTCAGCGGCGTCGTCTACAACGTCGATCTCTCCCGACCGGTGGGGCAGCGCATTCGAGGCCTCGCCTATAACGGAAAAATCGTCCAGCCCACCGACACCTTCACGATGGCTCTGAACAGCTACCGGCAGGCCGGGGGTGGTGGTTATTCGATGGTCGCCGGCGCGCCCATCATCTACGACAAGGGTGAAGACATTCGCGAGCTGCTGGTGGACGAAATCCGCCGCGCGCACACGATTCAGGCAGCGTCGTACTTGCGGCCGAGCTGGGCGATCATTCCCGATTCCGCGCGCGCCGCGGCGCGCGCCGCCTTCGCGCCTGCGGCGGCGCCCGTGAGCGTCACCGACAGCACGCTGCTGCGGGTGCTCACCACCAGCGACCTCCATGGGCAACTGGAGCCGCGCGTGTGGGACTGGTCGCAAGGACGGCCGGTCGGCGGCGTTGCGGCGCTGAGGCCGTGGCTCGACAGTCTCGCTCGCATCTGCGGCTGCACGTCAGTGCGGCTCGACGCCGGCGACGAAATGCAGGGAACCCTGCTCTCGAATGCCACGTTCGGGCGCGGGACGATCGACGCCATGAACACGCTCGGCATCGACGCGGCGGCGATCGGCAATCATGAGTTCGACTGGTCGGTGGACACCCTGCGGGCACGCATGAGCGAAGCGAAATACCCGTTCCTCTCGGCGAACATCACCAACACGGCGGGAACCGCGCGGCCGGATTGGGCAAAACCGTGGACGCTGGTTACGAAGTACGGCGTGAAGATCGCCGTAATCGGGTTGACGACGACCGAGACGCCGACGAGCACCGCCTCGCGCAACATCCAGGGCCTCGCGTTCGGTGACGGCGCTCAGGCGATCAAGCGCTATCTCCCAGAGGCGCGGGCGGCCGCCGACTTCGTGATCGTCGTGGCGCACGTGGGCGCACTCTGTGATTCGAGTACCGGAGCGGGGAACACCGCTGCCTGTCACGGCGAGATTCTCGACGTGGCACGGCAACTGGATTCCGGATCTGTCGATTTGATCGTCGCCGGTCACACGCACTTGCGTGTGAACACCGTGGTCCACGGCATCCCCATCGTGGAGGCGCAGTCGAGTGGCCGCTCGATCGGCGTCGTCGACTTCGTGCGCGTCCGCGGCCGGCGCGAGGTGCGCGCGCAGCTCATCACCCCGTATGCCGACCAGGTCAGAGCCGATGTGGCGTTGACGGAAGCCCTCGGCCGCCAGCAGCAGGCGGTTCGCAACATTTCAGAGCGGACGGTCGCGCGGCTCAAATTCCCGTTGAAGCGGGTCGGCGACGAGTACGGCCTCGGCCGGCTCATTGCGGATGCGCAGCGCGCCGCTGGCCGCGCCGACGTGGCCATCATGAACAATGGTGGCATCCGCGCCGATCTGCCCGAGGGCACAGTCACGTGGGGCCAGATCTATCAGGTGCAGCCGTTCCAAAACCGGCTGCTGCGGCTCACGGTCAAGGGCTCGGTGCTGCAGGACGCGCTGGAGCAGTGCGTGTCGGGAGGAGGCCAGGATCATCTCCCCGACTGTCACGTCGCCGGCGTCGAGGTGTGGTTTGACGGCCGTCCAGCGCCCGGGAAACGCATCAGCCGGATTCGATTCGAGAACGGCAAAGGCCTCGACAAGGACGGTACCTACACGCTGGTCGTCAGCGACTTCATGGCGACGGGTGGCTCTGGTTTCCGCATGCTGGTGGGCTCGCCGAGAGAAGACCTCGACGCCGTGGATATCGACGCCCTGACCCGCTATCTGGGTGTGCTGCGCGCTCCCGTGGAGGCGCCCGACAGCGCGCGCTTCCATCGGACCGACCACTGATGCGGGTTTTCGTCAACGACAGGGCGGTTGACGTACCACGGGGCGCGCGAGTGCGCGATGCGGTCGCGCAGGCGGACGACGGCCTGGCTCGGCTGCTCGACAATGCCGCGTATGTGACGGATGCCGCCGGCCGCCCCATCGATGCCGGTGACGTGGTGGGGGAGGCCGGTTCAGTCTATCGGGTCGTCGTGTCCGCGCGGCGCGAAGCCAGGCCCAGGCTGACCAAAGACGCGCTGCGGCGCTGGCCCAAGGCGGAGCTGCACGTGCATCTCGATGGCGCGTTGCGGCCGGCCACGATGCTGGAGCTGGCGCGGGAGCAGGGCATCCGCTTGCCCGCCGACACCCCGGATGCACTCGCGAAAGCAATGCTCGTGCGCGACGCCAAGAGCCTCGAGGAGTATCTCCAGAAATACGAGATCACGCTGTCCGTGCTGCAGTCCGGGGCCGCGCTGGAGCGCGTGGCCTACGAATTCGTCATCGATAAGGCCGCGGAGAATGTGCGCTACGTCGAGGTGCGCTATTCGCCGCTCCTGCATCGTCCAGCGTTGACGCTGTCGCAAGCGATCGAAGCGCCGCTGGCCGGCATCCGGCGCGCAGCCGCCGAAACGGGAACCAAGGTCGGGCTCATTGTCTGCGCGATGCGCACCAAGCCGCCGGCCGAATCGCTGGAACTGGCCCGTGCGGCGGCAGAGTATCGCACGGCGGGGGTGACGGCGTTCGATCTCGCCGGTGCGGAGCGCGGCTTCCCGGCGCGAGATCATCGCGCGGCCTTCGAGTACGCGGCCACGCACGGCATGGCCTGCACCTGTCACGCGGGCGAGGGCGACGGACCGCACTCGATCCATCAGGCGCTACACGACGTCGGCGCGCAGCGGATCGGGCACGGCACGCGCCTGGCCGAGGATCCAGCGCTGCTCGAGGAAGTCGTCGCGCGTAAGATCCCGCTCGAGATGTGCTTGAGCAGCAACGTGCACACCCACGTGGTGGCGTCGGTGGCGGAACATCCCTTTAGGCGCTATTTCCAGCAGGGCGTCGTCGTCACGCTCAATACCGACGGCCCACTGACCGACGGCATCACCCTGACCGATGAGTATTTCCTGGCGCACGCCGTGCTGGGTCTCTCGCCCGACGATCTGGCGCGCGTGGTCCTGAACGCCTGCGAGAGCGCGTTTCTCCCGGAGTACGAGAAGGTCGCGCTCGTGTCCCGCGTGCAGAGCGCACTCGACGAAGAAGGGGGAACTGCTTGATGTCCTGGCGCCGGGTCGTCTTCGCGTTCGCGGTCACGTTCGTCTGCGCGCTCGTCGTGTTTACGCTGCCGCGCTTCGTGTTCAATACGTTGAGTGGCGCCACTGTACAGACCGCCGCCCAGGATACGACCAAGGCTCAGGTGGTGACGCCACCCCCGCGCTCAGTTGGCTCCCGGCTGACCGGAATCTTCGGGATTCTCTTGATCCTCGGCATCGGCGTCGCCTTCTCGCGCAATCGGCGGAGGATCAGCTGGCGTGTGGTCGCCTGGGGCGTCGGGCTGCAGCTGCTGTTCGCGATCTTTGTGCTTCGGGTCCCGGTTGGGCAGACACTCTTCAGCTGGCTCGGCGCCACCGTCACGAAGATTCTTAGTTTCTCGTACGCCGGCTCGGAATTCGTCTTCGGCGAGATCGGCAAGCAGCACTCGAGCATCGGCGTTGTGTTCGCGTTTCAGATCATGCCCGCGATCATCTTCGTCTCCGCGCTGTTCGCCATCATGTACTACCTCGGCATCATGCAGATCGTCGTGAAGGCGTTCGCGGTGGCCATGAACAAGATCATGGGCGCGAGCGGCGCCGAGAGCCTCAATGTCGCGGCATCGATCTTCATGGGACAAACCGAGGCGCCCCTCACGATCCGCCCCTTCCTGCCGCGCATGACGCTCTCCGAGTTGATGACTGTGATGACGGCGGGCATGGCACATGTTTCGGGATCGATCATGGCGGCCTACATCGCCTTCGGGATCGAAGCGCGCCACTTGCTGACGGCGGTGATCATGACGGCGCCGGGTACGATCATGATGGCCAAGATCCTCGAGCCCGAGACCGAAGTGCCGGAGACGCTCGGCGGCGTGAAGGTCGACATTCCGCGCACCGACGTGAACGTGCTCGACGCGGCCGCGCGGGGAACGGGTGAAGGCCTGCAGCTCATGCTGAACGTGATCGCGATGCTCATCTCCTTCATCGCGCTCATCGCCTTGGTGAATGGACTCTTCGGCTGGATTCACGGATTTGCCCCCTGGTTCCCGGCCACGCTGCAGACCGTGCTCGGATGGATCTTCCGGCCGATCGCCTGGGTCATGGGTGTGCCGTGGCATGACAGCGGGACGATCGGCGGACTGCTGGGCGAGCGCATGGTGATCAACGAATTCATCGCCTACGCCCATCTCGGCCCGCTCAAGGGCAGTCTCGATCCCGTGTCGTTCACCATCGCCACCTTCGCGCTGTGCGGCTTTGCGAATCTCAGCTCGGTGGGTATTCAGATCGGCGGGATCGGCGCTCTCGCCCCCGATCGCAAACACGACCTCGCCCGCCTCGGATTCCGCGCGATGATCGCCGGCACGCTCGCCAACTTCCTCTCGGCGACGCTCGCGGGCATCCTGTTGTGACGGGGACGGGGGACGGGGGAAGGGGGACGGGTACTCTAGCAGCGGCAACCCAGGCAGTGAAGCAGCGCTTCGGCAAACTTGAGCCGCGTATCGCAATCGTTCTCGGTTCGGGGCTCGGTTTTCTGGCCGAGGAAGTCGCAAACCCAATCCGCATTCCGTATCACACCATCCCTGGATTCCCCGAGCCCGGGGTCGCGGGGCACAAGGGAGAGCTGGTCGCCGGGACGCTCGAAGACGTGCCGGTCATCGTGCAGGCGGGTCGCTTTCATCTGTACGAGGGGCATCCCGCCGCGGTCGCCGGCCTGCCGGCACGCGTATTTGCGGAGCTCGGCGTCGAGATCCTGATCGTCACGAATGCCGCCGGCGGTGTGCGCCGGACCTTCCCCGGCGGGACCCTGATGCTCATCGCCGACCACATCAACCTCATGTGGCGCAACCCTCTGATCGGGCAGCCCGAGCCCGGTGAGCAGCGCTTTCCCATCATGCACGAGCCGTACGACGGTGAGCTGCGCGCGCTCGCCCGCACGGTGGCTCGCGAAGCTGGCATCCGCATGGAAGAGGGCGTCTACGTCGGCCTGCTCGGTCCCTCCTACGAGACCCCCGCCGAGGTGCGGATGCTCGAGCGGCTCGGCGCCGATGCGGTCGGGATGTCGACGGTGCCCGAGGTCCTGGTCGCGCGCTCGCGCGGGGTGCGATGCCTGGGGTTTTCCTCTATAACGAACCCCGGGGCCGGCATAACGGGGGAGGCACTGTCGCACGAGGAGGTCCTCGCCGTGAGCGAGCAGGTTGCGCGCCGCCTGTCCGTCGTGCTGAAAGGAGTGCTTACGCGCCTAAAGTAGGGTCTCTGCAACCTTTTCCCTCCTCGCTCTGTCATACCAACCGACACCGCCGCGCGCTCGCCGTCAGCGTTCGCGACCGGGGTTCATCCACCTTCAGCTCCCGGACGCATATGACGACGACGCTCCAGCTGCTCCTCGCTCTGGTGGGAAGTCATCCGCCGCTCGTTGCCGTCGATTCTCCACCGTCGGCGCCTCCCGCGCCGCAGCAGGTCCGCGCCATCCGTTTGACCGGCGGGCAGGCGGTCACGATCGACGGGATCTTGAGCGAACCGCTCTGGCAGTCTGCGGAGCGGCTCACCGGCTTTACGCAGCGTGATCCCACGCAAGGGGCAGTGCCGACCGAGAGCACCGTCGTTTACGTGGCGTATGACGACGCGGCACTCTACATCGGGGCCCGGCTCTACGACTCGCATCCCGACTCGATCGTCGCGCGCCTGGCGCGCCGCGATCAAGGCACCAGTTCCGACCGCTTCCAGATCTATATCGACCCCTATCACGACAAGCGCAGCGGCTTCTACTTCGGGATCAATGCGGCGGGCACGCTGTATGACGGCACGCTCTTCAACGACGACTGGGACGACGACACCTGGGACGGCGTGTGGGAGGGCAAAGTCACCCGCGACGCTACCGGGTGGACCGCCGAGTTGCGGATCCCCTATTCGCAGCTGCGCTTCGTGCGCAAGAACGAGTACGTCTGGGGCATCAATTTCCGCCGTGACATCGCACGCAAGAACGAGTTCGACTACATCGCCTACACGCCGCGGGATGGCCGGGGCTTCGTGTCGCGTTTTCCGGATCTCGTGGGCATCGAGCGCATCGAGCCGCCGCGGCGGCTGGAAATCATACCCTACGCGACCACGCGCGCCGCGTTCGCGCCGCACACTTTCGGAAATCCCTTCAATGACGGCTCGAAGTTCGACCCGGGGTTCGGCGCCGACGCGAAGATCGGCCTCGGGTCGAATCTGACCCTCAACGCCAGCGTCAACCCTGATTTCGGCCAGGTCGAGGTCGACCCGGCAGTGGTGAACCTGAGCGACCGCGAGACATTCTTCAACGAAAGGCGGCCGTTCTTTGTCGAAGGCTCGTCCATTTTCGTGTTCGGGTTCGGCGGTCAGAGCAACTTCTGGGGATTCAACTGGTCCGGACCGAGCTTCTTCTACAGCCGGCGCGTAGGGCGTTCGCTGGGACTCCCGGGCGCGCCGGACAAGGGGTACGTGGACGGACCTGACGGCGCGCATATCCTTGGCGCGGTCAAGCTCACCGGCAAAGTCGCCGGCAGCTGGAACGTGGGCGGCCTGACTGCCGTGACGGCCCGTGAGCGCGCGACGCTGCAGGACAGCCTGGGTGTGCGCTGGGGTCGGGAAATGGAGCCGCTCGCGACGTACGGCGTGTACCGCGCGCAGAAAGAGTTCGACAAAGGTCGGCAGGGACTGGGATTCATGACCACGTTCGCCGGCCGCGCGTTCGATGATCCCACGCTGCGGGATGTCCGCAACAGCAACTCCACCACGTTGGGAGCCGACGGTTGGGTCTTCCTGGACACCGCGAAGACGTGGGTCACGACCGCCTGGTTTGCCGCCTCGCGCATCGCCGGGTCGCCAGCCCGGATCACCGCGGTGCAACGAAATTCGGTCCACTACTTTCAGCGGCCTGATGCACCCAGTGTGGGTGTGGATACCAGCGCCACCTCGCTCAACGGGATGGCGGCGCGGTTCACGCTCGCGAAGCAGCGGGGCAATATTTTCGTGAACTCCGCGTTTGGCGTGATCTCACCCGGCTTCGACGTCAACGATCTCGGTTTCTTGTCGCGCACGGGCTACATCAACATGCATCTCGGCGGCGGCCGTACCTGGAGCAAGCCCGGCAAGCTCTTCCGCTATGCCGAGACCGGTGGGGCACTGTTCCGGAACTACGACTGGGACGGCAACATCAACTGGTCGGGCGGGTTCAATTTCGGATACGTGCAGTTCCACAACTACTACTGGGTCAACTGGAACGTCGCGTACAATCCGTGGACGGTCGACAATCGTCGCACGCGCGGCGGGCCGTTGCTGCTGCTGCCGCCGGGCTATCAGTTCGGCATCGACCTGGGATCGGATAGCCGCAAATCGCTGACGCTCAACACAGGCGCCTTCACGTACTTCCGCTCGTCATCCGACGTCGAATGGTCGGCGTACCTCAACGCGCAATATCGGCCCGCTCCGAACGTGTTGGTAAGCGTGGGGCCGAACCTGTACAAGCAGACCCAGCCCTATCAGTACATCACCGCGATTCTCGACACGTCGGGTGCGGCGGTCAACACCTTCCACACCCGCTATGTCTTCGGTGGGCTCAATCAAACGGAATTGTCGGCAGCCGTTCGACTGAACTGGACCTATAGTCCGACATTGTCGCTGCAGCTGTATGCGCAGCCGCTCATCTCCGCAGCGCGGTACGATTACTTCCACGAGCTGGCCCAGCCCCGCAGCGCCACGTTCACGCGGTACGGCCGGGACAACGGCTCGACGATCACGTACACCGATTCCACCAAGACTTACACGGTGGATCCTGACGGCGCCGGTCCCGCTCAGCCGTTCACGTTCGGCCGGCCCGACTTCAACTTCAAATCGCTGCGCGGCAACGCTGTGCTCCGCTGGGAGTACATGCCCGGCTCCACGCTGTTCTTCGTGTGGACGCAGAGCCGCTCGGCCGCCGACGACAACGGGAACTTCAGGCTCGGCTCATCGATGGGGAGCATGCTGCGCGCGCCGGCGGAGAACATCTTCATGATCAAGGCGACCTACTGGTGGAACCCGTAGGTTAAAGACCTTCGGCTGGTGGTCTGGGGGGCGCGGGCACGAAGTGATTGAGTGGCCCGTGCCCCTTGTCGCTTCCGAGGCCGGGCGCCGCGGCGATGGCCCGATGCACAAAATCGAGTCCGTCCGCCACCGCCTGCTCGAGCGAGCGACCGAGCGCGAGGCCGGCCGTGATCGCCGCCGACAGCGTGCAGCCGGTGCCGTGCGTCGACGTCGTGTCGATGCGCTCGTGGGTAAAGCGGCGCGCTGAGCCACCCCCGGCGTGCACCAGGATGTCGACGATCGTCGCCCGGTCCGCGAGATGCCCGCCCTTCACGAGCGCGGCCCGCGCCCCCAGCGCGACGAGCGCGCGGCCCGCCTTCTCCATTTGATCCGGCGTCCGCACCTCTGCATCAACGAGAATCTCCGCCTCATTCAAATTCGGGGTCACGAGGAGCGCCAGCGGCGCCAGCCGCCGAGCGATCAGCCGCTCGGCATCGCGATCGAGCAGCCGGTCGCCCGACGTTGCCACCATCACGGGATCGAGCACGTACGTCGTGAGACGATGACGAGCGATGCGTTCCGCCACCGTGTCGACGATTTCGCGGGATCCCAACATGCCGCTCTTGATCGCGGCGGGGCGCAGGTCGTCCGCTACCGCGTCGATCTGCTGCGCGACGAGCGCTGCGGGCAGCGCTTGCCAGGCGGCGACCCCGATGGTGTTCTGCGCGGTGACTGCCGTGATCGCGCTGGTTCCAAAGACGCCGAATTGATGGAACGTCTTGAGATCGGCCTGAATTCCGGCGGCGCCTCCCGAATCCGAACCGGCGATCGTGAGGGCGATTCTCATGCGTTCCGGAGCCGCGTCTTGGCGAAAGCAAGGACGGGCGCAATCTTTGGGGCACCTGTGACCGGCACGAGGACACGCATTCGCAGTAATCTGCAGTCGACCGTGCGCGATCTCCAACGCCGCAAGGCGCGCGGACGCCGCGGGCTGGCGGTCGTGGAAGGCGTGCGGCTGGTGGA